>Ga0335073_10016064_pt1 | contig 10461 bp, 5 predicted proteins | sample Lox_Sample_22_FD_207093 | JGI IMG/M metagenome (GOLD analysis project Ga0335073, IMG submission 207093) | Soil microbial communities from Loxahatchee National Wildlife Refuge, Florida, United States - Lox_Sample_2.2 | ecosystem: Environmental > Terrestrial > Soil > Wetlands | place: USA: Florida...
TTCTCCGCGGACACGTTCGAGACCGGCACCCGGGCCGCGGCCTGGGGCGGCACCACCACGATCATCGATTTCGCGGTGCAGGCCAAGGGCACCTCGCTGCTGGCCACCCTGGACAAGTGGCACGCCAAGGCGGACGGCAACTGCGCGATCGACTACGGCTTCCACATGATCGTCTCCGACGTCAACGACACGACGCTGAAGGAGATGGACGCCTGCATCGCGGCCGGGGTGAACAGCTTCAAGATGTTCATGGCCTACCCCGGAGTGTTCTACGCCACCGACGGGGAGATCCTGCTGGCCATGCAGCAGGCCGCCCGGTCCGGCGCGACGGTGATGATGCACGCGGAGAACGGCATCGCCATCGACCAGTTGGTCGCGCAGGCGCTCGCGGCGGGCCGGACCGACCCGGTGTACCACGGCCTGACCCGGCCGCCGGAGCTCGAGGGCGAGGCGACGTCCCGGGCCATCACGCTGGCCGCGATATCAAACTGCCCGGTGTACATCGTGCACCTCAGCGCGCGAGAGGCGCTCGCGGCGGTGGCCGAGGCCCGCGACATCGGGCAGAACGTGTTCGCCGAGACCTGCCCGCAGTACCTGTTCCTGTCCCTGGACGACCTGGCCCGGCCGGACTTCGAGGGCGCCAAGTTCGTCTGCTCGCCGCCGCTGCGGCCCAAGGACCACCAGGACTCGCTGTGGCGGGGGCTGCGGACCAACGACCTGTCGGTGGTGTCGACGGACCACTGCCCGTTCTGCTTCAAGGACCAGAAGGAACTGGGCCGGGGCGACTTCGCCAAGATCCCGAACGGCATGCCCGGCGTGGAGCACCGGATGGACCTGCTGCACCAGGGGGTGGCGGCGGGCCAGATCTCGCTGCCGCGCTGGGTGGAGGTCTCCTCGACCACGCCGGCCCGGATGTTCGGCCTGTACCCGCGCAAGGGCGTCATCGCGGCCGGCTCCGACGCGGACATCGTGATCTACGATCCGCGGGACCGGCAGACGCTGTCGGCGGCGACCCACCACATGAACGTCGACTACTCGGCGTACGAGGGCCGGGAGATAACCGGCCGGGTGGTCACCACGCTGTCCCGCGGCCGCGCGGTGATCGACGACGGAGAGTACCGGGGCAGCCCGGGCCACGGGACGTTCCTGGCCCGCGGGCTGAACCAGTATCTGCTGTAACACGCACCACGCTCCGTTCGGGATAAAAAGGAGGGGTCATGGAATTCGGTGTGGTCCTGCAGACCAACCCGCCCGCCAGCCGGGTGGTCCAGATGATGCGGCGGGCCGAGGACGCGGGCTTCTCCTACGGGTGGACGTGGGACTCGCACGTGCTGTGGCAGGAGCCGTTCGTGATCTACTCGGCGGTCCTGGCCGCGACGTCGGCGCTGACCGTGGGCACGATGGTGACCAACCCGGGCACCAGGGACTTCTCGGTCACCGCGTCGCTGTTCGCGACGCTGAACGACATGTACGGCAACCGGACCGTGTGCGGGATCGGCCGCGGCGACTCGGCCCGGCGGGTCATCGGCCAGCCGCCCATGTCGCTGGCCACGCTGGCCTCGGCCATGACCGTGATCAAGGGCCTGGCCGAGGGGCGCGAGGTGATACACCACGGCCAGCCGCTGCGGCTGCCGTGGGTGCGCGACGGCAAGCTGGAGATCTGGATGGCCGCGTACGGGCCGAAGGCCCTGAAGCTGGTCGGCGAGCAGGCCGACGGGTTCATCCTGCAGACCGCCGACCCGGACATCGCCCGCTGGACGATCGGCTCGGTGCGGGAGGCGGCCAAGGAGGCGGGGCGTGATCCGTCCTCGCTCACGATGTGCGTGGCGGCGCCCGCCTACGTCGGCACCGACCTGCCGCACCAGCGCGAGCAGCTGCGGTGGTTCGGCGGCATGGTCGGCAATCACGTGGCGGACCTGGTGGCCAGGTACGGCCCGGACGGGCCGGTCCCCCGCGCGCTGACCGACTACATCGCGGGCCGCCAGGGCTACGACTACGCGCATCACGGCCGTTCCGACAACCCGGACGTGGACTTCGTGCCGGACGAGATCGTGGACCGGTTCTGCCTGCTCGGGCCGGCCGCCGCGCACCTGGACCGGCTGCGCGAGCTGGCCGGGGCGGGCGCCGACCAGTTCGCCATATACCTGATGCACGACCAGGAGGAACAGACCCTGGCCGCCTACGGGTCAGAAATCATACCGGCGCTGCGTTAGTCGGTTCCGGCCGCGGGGCTGATGGCCGACGCCGGGGTGAGGCCCTGGAGCTTGGGCAGGGCCTGCTGGTCGGCCAGGGCGATGGCCAGTTCGCCGGTGGCGGTCGGGTGCAGCGGCGCCGGGTCGCCCGGGCCCTGGACGTACGGGTCCGCGGTGCACAGCTCGTGGCCGGTGAACTGCGGGTCGGCCACCCCGAACCCGAAGACCTGGGCGCCCTCGGCCAGCACGGTGTTCAGCTGGCCGAGGCGGGCCAGCAGCACCTTCTCCTTCGCGCCCGTGAGGCCGTACCTGGCCAGGCAGCCGATGTTCTGGCCGAACGGCGAGTAGTACTCGTTGACCAGTACGGCGGGCGTGCCGGGCAGGCTGGCCAGGTCGCCGAGGAGCTGGTAGTAGCTGCGGGTGAACGCGCTGAGCAGCTGGTTGAAGTACGCGGTGGACACCGCGTCGTTGCACACCGCGCTGGCCACGCACAGCCTGGTCATGATCGACCATTCCACGTCGTCCGCGCCGACGCTGACGATGATCACCTTGGCGCGGGTGGCCTGCTCGGCCTCGTTCAGCTGAGCGGGAGCCACCTGTCCGTCACCGAGGACCTGCACGCCGAGCAGGCCGTTCTGGATCGTCGCGCCGCTGCAGGCCAGGTTCAGCACGTTCCAGTTGTTCACCGCGGCCAGGTCGGCGGCGTAGGACGCGCTGCTGCGGCCGCAGGCACGGTCCAGCGCGCTGGCGTTACCCGCGACCGGGTTGCCGACCGCGGCGGCGGTCGAATCGCCGATCACGACCGCCTGCACGCCGGGCAGCGGCCGCGCGACCGATCCCTGGGCCGCGGGTGCCAGCGGGTCGGCGCCCACCAGGTCGTCCAGCGTCTTGACGCTGCGCAGCACCGTTGGCGTGCTGGACGCGGTGAGCAGCACGCCGCCGATGTTCACCGCTACGACGACAGCTAGTCCCGCCCCGACAGTCTTGAGCATGGTCAGATGGGACTGCCGCCGGATGCCGGCCACCGCGATCAGCGCGACGACGGCGAAGCCGGCCGCGATGAGCGTCTCCCACACGAAGTACCGGGCCCAGCCCTGGGCCAGCTGCTGGCTCAGGCTCAGCTTGAGCTGGCGCGGGTCGTCCGAGCGAAGCAGCTGGGCGACCTGCGGGTCGATGGTGATGTGGGTGAGCTGCAGCAGCGGGCGGATCGGCCCGTCGAACTGCGGCTTGGTCGCTACCACCTGGCCGAACAGGTCGAGCTCGCCGGGGCCCGACCAGCTGAAGGACGGGATCACCGCCCCGACCTGGGCGGTCTGGCCGGCCGCGGAGACCGTCTGCATGGGCGCGACCTGCAGCGCCAGCCAGATCGAGCCGGCCGTGATGATCAGGAAAGTGACGAGATAGAAGACGGCCTTCCTGGTCAGCCGCAGATATTGAGAAATGTCGCGCTCCTCGGGGGGCTCCTCGGGACGAAACCCCTGCGCTACTCACGCTACCCGGGACGAGCCGGCGGCAATCCGTCTACAGGTTCAGAGGGCGTCGTGGCGTTCCAGGTAGTTCAGCGCGACCCAGCCGAACGGCACCGGCAGCCAGAAGGTCAGCAGCCGGAACAGCAGCACCGAGCTGGCCGCCTCGGTGCCGTGCAGCCCGGCGGCGACCAGCCCGGCGGTCAGGGCCGCCTCCACGGCGCCGATCCCGCCCGGCGTGGGGATGATCGAGCCGAGCGCGCTACCGGTCAGGTAGACCACGGCGATGCTCGCGATGGCCGCCTTGCCGTGGAAGGCCTGCACGCAGGCGGCCAGGCAGAGGATGTACGCCAGGCTCAGCAGCAGCGCGCCGCCGATGCCCTCGGCGAGCTTGCGGGGCTGCTGCGCGACCTCGAGCAGCCGCGGCAGGACCTGGCCGAGCATCGGCTGCACCCGGGCGCGCAGCAGCCGCCGTCCGGCGGGCAAGGCGATCACGACCCCGGCCAGCACGACGAGCCCGGCCAGCACGAAGTAGGACCAGGTCGGCGGGCGGAACGGGCTCTTGTCCGCCGCCCCGGCGATCGCAATCGAGACCACCAGCAGCAGGATGTGCAGGACGAAGGCCACCACCTGGCTCACGCCGACGCTGGCCGCCGCGACCGGCGCGGGAATCTTCCTGCGCTGCAGGTAGCGGATGTTGAGGGCGGCGCCGCCCACCGCGGCCGGCGTGACCAGCGTGACGAAGGACCCGGCCAGCTGGGCGAGCATGGTGCGGGTGAAGGGCAGCCGCTCGGGCACGAACCCGGACAGCTCCAGCGCCGCGGCGGCGTAGGTGACGGCGGACAGGGCCAGCGCCACCAGGCCCCAGTGCCAGTCCGATACGCGCAGGGCGTGACCGAGGCTGGCCCGCGCGAGCTCGCCCGCGAGCAGGTACGCCGCGGCGACGCTGGCGACGATCGTCACCAGGCTGCGGAACCGGATGCGCTCGAGCCGGACGGGCGTCACCTCACCGCCGGGGACGGCGGCCAGCAGCCGCTGGCGCAGGGCGGGCAGCACGTCCCGGTGGCGGCGCAGCGCGGCCCGGGTGGAACGGGCCAGGGCCACGCGCTGCAGCAGCGGCACGACGGCGACCAGCTCGTCCGCGCCCGCCTTCTGCAGGGCCAGGTCAGCGGAGCGCTCCGGGCCGACGTAGAGGGCCAGTTCGGCCAGCAGCTGGGCTATGTCCAGGCGCACCTGCAGGTCGCTGGCGGCCACGTCGCCGTCGCCGGGGTCGAACAGCATGACCTGGTCGTTGCCGGTCAGCAGGATGCGGTCGGCGGTCAGCGACCGGTGCGTGACCCGGTGCTCGTGCAGGACCTGCACGGCGTCCCAGATGTTGCGCAGCTCGGCGTCGGTGCAGCCGTTCCGCTCGGCCAGCGTGGTCCCGTCGTGGTGGTCGTAGGCCAGCACGGTGGCTTCGGGTCCGACCCGGACCACCGCGCGCAGCGCGGGGGTGGGCGCGCCCGCGTCCTCGGCCGCGTAGGACAGCAGCGCCCGGCGCTCCACGGTCCGGTCGGCCGACAGCGGCGCGCCGCGGGACACCTGCCCGCGCAGCAGCAGCGACCGGTACAGCCGGTAGACGGCGCCGGCCGCCTGCTGATCCCGGTCGTAGACGGTGACATCCAGGCGGCCACCGGTACTCGTCGTCGCGGCGTAGTGACGCGACCCGGACCGGCTGGCGGTCCTGAGGTTCTTAGGTTCGGTGCGGAGCCGGCGGATCTCGGTCAGCTGGCGGTCCGTGCTGTTCAGCGCGGCCGCGATCTCAGCCGCGCTGGGCCGCAGCGACGGGCTGCCCGCCGCGTACCGGACGCCGAGGCCGATGGTGCGGCCGACCAGCAGGGTGAGCAGGAACGACAGGAGGGTCGTGTCGGTCGCCGCCAGGTGCACCAGGCCGTAGGCGCCGACAGCCAGCCACAGGGCGTTCCGCCAGCCGGGCCGCCCGGACAGGCCGATGATCGTCGCGTACGCCACCAGGCCGGCCAGGTACGGGTCGAGCGCGGCCGCGTGGCTGGCGCCCGGCCGGGCCATGATGATCGCGTCGTACAGCCGCTCGGCGAACCCGCGCCGCAGCGCGGCGTTGAGCACGGCCGCCGCGGCCGCGGCCAGGACCCCGGTGGCCACGGCCTCGGCCAGCCGCTGGAGCTGGCGCCGGACGACCTGGCGGACGGCCAGCGCGACCGGGATGATGAGGATGGCGAACAGCGCCAAGGTGGGGGCCACCACGCGCACGGCGTACGGCAGGCGCGCGCTCGCGCCGGTGATGTCGGTCTCCACGCCGGTCGTGGTCGCGCTGGCCGCGACCCCGGCCACGGCCAGCACGATGATCTCGATGCCGGAGGTGACGCAGCGCAGCAGGTCGACCGGCTTGCGGATCCGGCGCTCGAGCCGGTCCGTGACCTGGATCGCTCCTGACTGCGATGGCATCACGGCACGATCGTTTCACCTGCCGGCCCCGCCGCAAAGCTCAGGCGCCCGCGGCACCCGCTGGCATGCATATTTATGCAACGAGCACCACGGCTGGCTGGCGTCTGGCGAGGTGTCCTGGGGGTTGCGAACCATGATCGTGGACAGTTTGGAACACATAGAGGCCCAAACTGTCCACGATCATGAAAGCGGCCGGGCGAGGCGGCCCGGGCTGGCTCACGATCGCGCACCTCCGCAGGCTGCTGTGGCGAGTCGTCCCCGGGAAATAAGCCTGCCAGGTTAAGTTGATCGCTATGCGGAACACCGTGAGAGCAGTCTGCGCGATCGCCGGGTCCGCCGCCGTGCTGATGCTTCCGGCCTGCTCAACGACCACTTTGACGGCCTCGACGCCCACCCCGGCAACTCCCGCCGCCGTGACGTCTCCGGACCCGCTGCCGACCCACGTCACGGCCAGCGCCAGCCCGCGGGCGGCCGCGGCGCCGACCTCGGTGACCATCGCCGCGGTGGGTGACACGATGCTCGGCAACACGCCCGATCTTCCGCCGGACCCGGGGTCCTACCTCGATGAGGTCAGATCGCTCCTCGACCGGGGCGCCCAGATCGTGTTCGGCAACCTGGAGGGCACGCTCACCACGGCCACGGCCAGCAAGTGCGGTCCGGCCAAGCACCCGGCCAAGGACTGCTTCGCCTTCCGGGACCCGCCGGGCTACGCGCGCTACTTCAAGCAGGCCGGATTCACCGTCTTGAACGACGCCAACAACCACTCCTACGACTTCGGCGCGGCCGGGCAGGCCCAGACGGTTCAGTCCATCCACGCGGCGGGCCTGGCCCAGACCGGGCTGCCGGGCGAGATCACCGTGGTCCGGGCCCGCGGGATCAAGGTCGCGTTCGTGGCCTTCGCGCCCTACGCCTACGACGCCAACCTGCTGGACCTGTCGGCGGCACGCACCCTCATCAAGCGGGCCGGGCGGGAGGCCCGCCTGGTGGTCGTCTACATGCACGCGGGCGCGGAAGGTCCCGATGCGGACCACGTGACCGGCCGGGAAGAGCACTACCTGGGCGAGGACCGCGGCAACCCCGAGGCGTTCGCGCACATGGCGATCGACGCCGGCGCCAGCCTGGTCATCGCGAGCGGCCCGCACGTGCTGCGCGGCATGCAGTTCTACCACGGCCACCTGATCGCCTACAGCCTGGGGAACTTCGCGGGCTACAGCGACTTCGCCACCAGCGGCGACCTCGACATGAGCGTGATCTTGCACGTGACGCTCTCGGTCACCGGCCGGTTCGAGAGCGCCCGGATCTACCCGATCCAGTTCACCGGGGCCGGCCGGCCGGTGCCGGGTGGCGGCGGGATCGCCTTCGTGGCCGGGCTGGGCTCGGAGGACTTCGGCTCGAGCGCGGCCCTCATCTCGTCCTCGGGTGTCATCAAGGCGCCGTGACCGCTGGAGCGCCGGTCAGGTAGCCGCTGATACCAAGCTGGGCGTACTCCTCGATCCGGTCCGCCACCTCGGCGTGGGTGCCGGCCAGCGCGGTCTCGCGTATCGTCCCAGACATGAGGGCTTCGGAGATACGCGAGCTGATCCGGGTCAAGCCGGTCGAGCTTGACGCCACCCGCCGACGGCTTTCTGCCTGCCACGACATCGCTGACCTGCGCGGCACGGGACGCCGGCTGATCCCGCGCCCGGTCTTCGACTACGTCGACGGCGGGGCCGACGAGGAACTGTCGCTGCGGGCCAACACCAGGGCGTTCCGGCAGTTCCGGTTCCAGCCGCGGACGCTGGTGGACGTGTCGGAGCCGGATACCGCCACGGCGTTCCTCGGCTCGGTGGTACCGCTGCCGCTGGCCCTGGCCCCGACCGGGTACACCCGGATGATGCACCCGGACGGCGAGATCGCGGCGGCCCGCGCGGCGCAGCGGCACGGCCTGCCCTACACGCTGTCCACCATGGCGACCACCACCATCGAGGCGGTCGCCTCGGCCACCAACCCCGACCTGTGGTTCCAGCTGTACATCCTCAGGGATCAGGGGCTGAACAAGGAACTGGTCGACCGGGCGGCCGCAGCCAAGTACCGGGTGCTGGTGGTGACGGTGGACTGCTTCGTGACCGGCCACCGGACCAGGGACCGGCGCAACGGCCTGGTCATCCCGCCCGAGCTCACCGTGAGCACGCTGGCCAGCATCGCGGCCAAGCCGGGTTACTGGATCCGGATGCTGCGCCACCCGGCCATCGACTTCGCCAACTTCGCCGGGCACGAGGCGGTCACCATCGAGGACACCGGGCAGCTGTTCAACCCGGCCATCACCTGGGATGACCTCGCCGACCTGCGGGCTCGCTGGCCGGGTCGGCTGGTGGTCAAGGGACCGCTCGGGCCCGCGGACGCGGCGCGGGCGGTGGCGGCGGGCGCCGACGGCGTGCAGCTTTCCAACCACGGCGGGCGGCAGCTGGACCGGACCGTGCCGCCGGTCAGCACGATCGCCGCCGTCCGGGACACGGTCGGGCCGGACGTGGCCGTGCTGGTCGACTCCGGGGTCCGGCACGGCTCGGACATCGCGGTGGCGCTGGCCCTCGGCGCGGACGCCTGCGCCATCGGGCGAGCGTACCTGTACGGGCTGATGGCGGGCGGGGAGGCGGGGGTGAACAAGGCGCTGGACATCTTGACCGAGCAGTTCAAGCGGACCATGCAGCTGCTCGGCGTGCGTTCGGTGGCCGAGTTGCGCGAGGCCGGGCGCGAGCTGGTCGTCAGCGAGAGGTGACCATGTTCTCCACCGGGCAGCTGCTGGGTTTCGCGCTGGCGTCGCTGGTGCTGATCGTCATCCCCGGGCCGGGGGTGCTGTTCGTGGTCGGGCGGGCGCTGGCGCACGGGCGCCGGACCGCGCTGGCCACCGCGCTCGGGCACGCGGCCGGCAACTACGTGGTGGCGGCGTTCGTGGCCGTGGGACTGGGCACGCTGCTGCAGCGGTCGGCCGAGGCGTTCGTGGTCGTGAAGATCGCCGGCGCGCTGTACCTGATCTGGCTGGGCATCCACGCGATCCGCCAGCGTAAGTCGCTGGCCGAGGCCATGGCGGTGGCAGCCCCGCCGCGAGAGGGGTGGCGGGCGGCGCGGGACGGGGCCGTGGTCGGGTTCACCAATCCCAAGGCGTACATCCTGTTCGGTGCGATCCTGCCGCAGTTCGTCAACCGGGGCGCCGGGCACGTGCCGGAGCAGATGCTGGTCCTGGCGCTGGTCTCGGTGTTCATCGGGGCGATCTCGGACTGCTCCTGGGGATTCGCGGCCAGCGCGGTCAGGAACTGGTTCGCCCGGTCGCCGCGGCGGATCGAGATGGTCGGCGGGGCGGGCGGGCTGGCCATGATCGGGGTGGGCGTGACCGTGGCCATCACCGGCCGCCACACCTGACCCGGCCAGTAGCAGGCCAGCGCGATAGCGGCAGGCAGGGCGAGCGCCCAGCCGCTGAAGCCGAGCATGGCCAGGACGGCCAGCGCTCCCGGCCCGGCGGCCAGCCGGGCCGGACCCTGCAGCACCCGCAGGGCCGCGGCCATGGCGCCCAGGTAGACGGTGAGGAACAGGGCCGTCGGCACCGCCACCAGGGCGGCGGCGCTGACCATCCGCAGTCCGTACGCGGTGATCAGCAGCAGGCCCGCCACGGCGATCGCGGTCAGCAGCCGGAGCCTGGGCGCCGGACGGTGACGGCCGGGCACGGCGCGGGCCAGCTGGCCGGCCACGGCGGCCGCGCCGCTGATGTAGGCGTTGGTGGCGCCGAGGGTCAGCACGATGGCGGCCACCGCGGCGACGGCCGGGCCCGCGGTACCGACGGCATGGGCCAGCAGCGCGGCCAGCGGCACGTCGGTGGCCGCCCGCGGTCCCAGGACGCCGATCGTGGCCACCGCCAGGGCCAGGTACAGGGCGGTGGTGAAGGCCAGGGCGACGGCCACCGCGCGCGGCAGCTGCCGGGACGGGTCCGCGAAGCGCGTGGTGAGCGGGGCGACGGCCTCCCAGCCGACGAAGGAGAACATCAGGGTGGCCGCCGCGTGGCCGACCGAGAGCCAGCCGTGCGGCGCGAACGGCGCCCAGTTGCCGGCCCGCGCCGCCGTCGCCGACCCGGCGACGGCCAGGACCACGACGGCGGTCAGCAGGCTGACGAGGACCAGCTGGGCCGCCGCGCTGGCGCGGAGCCCGCCGGCGGCCAGGGCGATGACGGTCAGCAGCAGCCCGACGGCGACGGCCGCCCGGGCCAGCGGGCCGCCGCCGGTCAGGTCGGTGACGTAGCTGGCGCCGATGAGGCAGACGATCGGAGCGCCGCCCACCACCCCGGCCAGGAACATCCAGCCGGTCGCCCGGCC
>Ga0335073_10016065_pt1 | contig 10460 bp, 7 predicted proteins | sample Lox_Sample_22_FD_207093 | JGI IMG/M metagenome (GOLD analysis project Ga0335073, IMG submission 207093) | Soil microbial communities from Loxahatchee National Wildlife Refuge, Florida, United States - Lox_Sample_2.2 | ecosystem: Environmental > Terrestrial > Soil > Wetlands | place: USA: Florida...
GGCTTTCAGAGAGAGTCGCATAAGTTTTCCTCCTGCAAAACTGGGGATAGACAAAAGCATTGAATAAATCCGAGTGCTCCCGAGCCCATTTGGCTGGCTATACCTGCAACGGGAGCACTTGGGTCCCGCACTTTGGGTTAATCCGTAGGACTGAGCAGGCGAGATTGCTGCACAGTCATTTCGGAATTAATGCCAGCCGATTCAATTTTCTTCAGGGAAGGTTCTGGCCGCTGCCAAACCAGCTTGGTATATGGGGTGTCCACGGGGTAGTACATGGTGGATTGCTGGCCAGTGGGTTCCAAGACCAAGTCGGCGCGCCGGTTATAAGCGAGCCAGGTGGTTTTGGCGTTTTTGGTCATCCATTTTTCGGGTTGCTGACTATTCTTGGAGTCGAGGATGTCTACGGTTTTCTGGTCGAGTTGCTTGGTTTTTCCTTCTGCGCGAATCTTGATGTCGTCCGCTGGAACGCCCTTAGAAACCAGGTAATTCCTGATGAGGGCAGCGCGGCGCTGGCTCAGTGCCTGGTTGTATTCATTGGAACCGCGAACGTCGGCGTAGCCGATCACCAGCAGACTGGCGTTGTGTTCGTAGAGGCCGAAGGTCTTGAACTGGGTTGCCAGGTTGTCGAGGGCCATTTTCTCGCTGAGCACCAAGCCGGCCTGAGGATTTTGTTTGGTTGGATAAGCGGTGGGAAAGTAGATGCTGGCGAGGGTAGCGGAAGGCGCCGGATCGATGGAGCCGAGAATGTGCAGTTGCGCGGTTTTGGTGGTGGTACCGCCGCAGGCATTCGTGGCAGTGACGGTGTAGGTCACGGTTTGGTTGATCGGTCCGGCAGTTGTTTGCGTCGGATTAGCGCTTACCTTTTCGCGACCGCTTAGAGCACTGCTGTTTCCCGGCTCAACCTTGACGGAATTTGCGTTGGTTGTGGACCACTGCAACATGGTAGAACCTTGATCGATCACGCGGTCACCGACCTTGTAATAATGGATTTCAGGTTGCGCCAGGGAAACGGCGACCGTAGGAGCACCGTTTACGTTCACGGCGATGCTCTTCGTAACTTCGCCTCCTGGCCCTTTCGCGGTTAAGACGTACGTGGTGTCTTGCGTCGGCGAAGTGGTGCGATTGCCCTGCGCGGGAACTTCCCCGATCCCGGAAATGGAGGTATCGGCAGCGTTACTGGACGTCCAGTTCAGTTGGGTTGCCTGACCACAGGCGACGTTGTTGGATTGCGCGGAGAGTTGCGCAGTGACCGGAGCGACGGCCACAGTGGCGCTGGCGATGCCGGCGCGGAAGCGGCGCTGTGCGGGCATGTTCCGCCCTTCGGCCCAATTCTTGGTTTTTGTCTTACCGTTATGATCCAGATACACGGTGACCTGCTGGCCCGCCTTGACGGTGACCGGTCCGGACCAGATGGTATCGCCCTTGCGCGACACGGTGAGCTGATAAGTGCCCGGGCGAACTAACAAGCGCTGGTGCCAGATCCAGTTCCAGTCGAATTCATCGACGTGGCCAACGAAATATGCGGGAGTCTTGCCGTTCAAGAGCACCGCGGCGCGCGGATGCCCCTTGAGTTCAATGTCGCCAAAGGGGCCCGGCACTGGATCGCCGCTGGCCTGCAGGTCGATGTTCAGGGCCTTGGTCTGGCCGGCGATTACTTGCACATCCTGGGTCTTCGGAAGGTAGCCATAGTTATAGGCACCCACCTGGTGGCTACCGGCGGGTAGGGTGAGCGTCTGGCTGCCATCGCGAATGGCCTTGCCGTCAATCCAGACATAGGACTGTTTGGGAACAACGTGGATTTTGAGCTTTCCGGTTTCATTCGAAGATTGCGCGAGAGCCTGCGACACGCAGCAACAGGCTCCGGCCAAACACACGGAGATAAGCATTGCCAACCGCCGAGATCGCATCTTGGGGATTCTCCTTTCTGGCAAAAAGCTGATGGACCGCGGGAACGTTTTGCGGGGACGAGAAGCAGCGTCGCCAGGGCGGAGGAGCTTCGCTGCGTTTCAGCCTGCCTCCCAGGGTTTTCGGGCGAGCATCCCAGCGGGGAGGCGCACGCCGGTTCTCAATGTATCGTGATGCGATATATAGGGTGGAACGTTGCCTAAGACTATATCGTATTACGATATATATTCGAGGTGGCGGACACGGCAAATCTGCAGGGATTGCTGTAGGCCGGTACTATCGGGCAGGCTGGGATACCGGAACGGATCGGGCGGGTACCCTTGACAAGTGCCCGAAACGCTCGTAAGTTCAAATCCATAAAAGTACTCAGCTTGCCAATAGCCATGCTTACCGCGCCGCCCAGTCGGAGAGTTGTGCCCGTAGGTGTGTGGCTTCGACCGGAACGCAGTCCGTAATGAGGGAGAGCCAACGTGTCCTTTCGACGAGTCCTGCCGTTCTTCGTCCCGATCCTTGTATGTTTATTGTATTTCCCGTCGCGAAGAATGTATGCCGGCGATGAGTGGCTGCCCATCGATCCGGCGGAATTAAAGATGACCAGCGAGCCGAAAGCTCCCGGCGCGCCGGCGATTTATTTGTACCGGCAGGTGGACCGCAAAGACTTGGGCCGGGCGAACACGGAATACAACTACGTGCGCATCAAGATATTAAAAGAGGAAGGGCGGGAAAGCGCCAACATCGCGATTCCATACCTCAGCGACAACAGCGGGATCAGCAACATTCGAGCGCGAACCATCCATGCGGATGGCACGGTGGTGAACTTTGATGGCAAGGTATACGACAAAATGGTGGAGAAGATCAAAGGCCAGAAGTTCAAAGCGAAAGTATTTACCGTGCCCGACGTGCAGGTGGGCAGCATCGTGGAATACCATTTCAACTACGATTTTGCGGACGGCTACGTTTTCAACTCGTATTGGGCGGTTAGCGATGACCTTTTCACGCGGAAGGCAGTGTTCTCGCTGGTGCCGTATCGAGAATTTAGCGTGCGGTGGGACTGGCCCGCGGGGCTGCCCGCCGGGACCGAGCCGCCAAAAATGGGTCCCGACAAAGTGATTCGAATGACGACGACGGACGTGCCGGCGTTTCGCGAAGAAGATTTCATGCCGCCGGAGAACGAAGTGAAGTTTCGGGTGATTTTCATTTACAGCGAAGACAGCGTGGAATCCGATCCGGCGCGGTTCTGGCACAAATACGGGAAGCAACAGTACGAGCAAATGGAGAGCTTCATCGGGAAGAAGAAAGAACTGGAAGCGGCGGTGTCGCAGATGGTGGGCGCGGGAGACAGCCCGGAGGCGAAGCTACAGAAGATTTACGCGCGAACGATACAAATTCGCAATTTGTCGTTCGAGCGCCCGCGAAGCGAACAGGAACAGAAACGAGACAAACTCAAGAAGAGCGAGAACGCTGCCGACGTGCTGAAAAACGGGTACGGGACGGGCTACGACATTACCTGGACGTTTCTGGGGTTGACGCGGGCCGCGGGGCTGGAGAGCTATGGGCTGATGCTGTCGCGCCGGAACCAATATTTTTTCAACGACCGGCGCATGAACCGGCAAGAACTGGATTCCAACGCGGTGCTGGTGAAGGTCGACGGAAAGTCGTTGTATTTCGACCCTGGGGCGATGTTTGTGCCCTACGGCCTTCTGCCTTGGGAAGAAACCGATGCGAAGGGAATGAAGCTCGACAAAGAAGGTGGCACGTGGATTCAGACGTCACTACCCGAGAGCGCGGCTTCGCAAATCCAGCGAACGGCGGATTTGAAGCTGAGTGACCAGGGCGCTTTGGAAGGCAGCGTGAAGCTGACATACACGGGGTTGGAAGGGTGGATCCGGCGGGTATCGGAGCGCAACGAAGACGACGAAGCGCGCAAGAAGTACCTGGAAGATGAATTAAAAAGCTATGTGCCCGTGGGCATGGATGTGGAGCTGAGCAACCAGCCGGATTGGAAAAACACGGAGCCGCCGCTGGTGGCGGAATTCCACGTGAAGATTGAGGGATGGGTGTCTGCAGCAGGACGCCACGCCATGTTGCCGGTAGGCATTTTCGCCGCACCGGAAAAACAGATTTTTTCTTTGACGGAGCGAACCTACCCGGTGTACTTCCGATTCCCGTTTCAAAAGAGAGACGACGTGACCGTCGCGCTGCCGGCGGGTTGGTCGGTGTCTAGCGTGCCCAAGCCCGTGGATACCGATGCCAAAGCGGCGGAATATTCGCTGAAGGTCGACGACAAGAAAAACGAAGTGCATATCGCGCGCATGGTGCGGAGCGATCTTTTCCTGGTGCCTAAAGAGATGTACCCGGCACTCAGGACTTTTTATCAATCCGTGAGGAGCGGCGATGACCAACAGATCGTGCTGCAGCCGGGTGCCGTGGCCGCGGCGCACTAAAGGAACAGGACCGATAGCAAAAGGGGTTTTCTGGCTAGCCGGGATTGTCGTGAGCTTGTCGGCGTTCCCGCGGACGCAGGCTGCCGATGCGCCCGGATGGATGCACGCGCTGACCAGCGCCGCGCTGCCCAAGCATGACGAAAAGACCGAAGCAGTCGTTTTGTATTCGGAAGAGATTCTGACCGTACAACCAAACGGGAAAATGAGAGAAGTGGACCGGAAGGTTTACAAGATATTGCGGCCGAGCGGCCGGCATCTCAGCAAAGTGCAATTTTATTTCGATGGAGAAACGCGTATCACCCGCATTCATGGCTGGTGTATTCCGGCGCAAGGCAAGGACTACGAGGTGAAGGAGAAGGATGTGACCGAGGATGGCCTTCTGGGGATGCAGAATGGCGAACTGTTCTCGGATCATCGCGTGAAGGTAATGGAGATTCCTGCGGCGGACCCGGGCAGCCTGATCGGTTGGGAAGTGGAGCATGAGGACCGCCCGTACGTTCTGGAGGACGAATGGGGATTTCAGGGGACGCTCCCGGTTGCGCTGGCACGCTACACGCTGCAACTGCCCGCGGGCTGGGAATACAAATCCATTTGGGTGAATTATGCGGAGAAACCGCCGAGTTCCAGCGGGAGCAATCAATGGACCTGGGAAGTGAATGACGTGCCAGCGATCACCGAAGAAGAGAATATGCCGCCGTGGCGGGCAGTGGCGGGGTTGATGAGTGTGTCCTTGATTCCGCCGGGAGGGGCGCAGCACGGGTTTCTGAGCTGGTCTGAAATGGGCGCATGGCAAAACGGTTTGTTGCAGGGGAGGGCAGAGGCTTCGCCGGAAATCAAGCAGAAGGTGGCGCAGCTGACGGCAAATGCGCAGACGCCGTTAGCCAAGATGCTGGCGCTTGCCGACTTCATGCAGAAAGATATTCGTTACGTGGGAATCTGGCTGGGCATCGGGGGATGGCAACCGCACGCCGCGCCGGAAGTGTTCGCGCACCGGTACGGGGACTGCAAGGACAAAGCGATGCTGCTGTCGGTGATGTTGCGGGAAGTGGGCATCCAATCCTACTACGTGGTCATCAACACGGAGCGAGGCGGCGTCACGCCGGCGGTTCCACCGCACATGGGGCTGTTCGATCACGTGATTCTGGCGATCCGGCTGCCCGAGGGAGTTTCGGAGGCGCGACTGGCGGCCACGATAGAAGATCCGAAGCTAGGAAGGCTGCTGATCTTCGATCCCACCGATGAACTGACTCCCTTTGGTTCTCTGAATGGAGAACTGCAGGCCAACTACGCGCTTTTGGTAACGCCTGAAGGAGGCGAGCTGGTGCAGATGCCGCAACTGGCACCAACGACCAGCGGAACGACGCGCACGGCGAAACTGCGGCTAGATTCCCAGGGAGTGCTGCAGGGCGAGGTGCAATCCGACAGTCGAGGGGACGCGGCGTGGTGGTTGCGCGGGGAACTGCGTGCGGTGGAAAAAGACAGCGATCGGATCAAGCCTGTGGAACGGGTGATGTCCCATTCGATCGGCAGCTTCCAAATCACGCACGCCACAATGAGCAATCTGCACGATTCCGATGTGCCGTTTGAGTACCGATGGTCGTTTGTAGCGGATTATGCCAAGCAAGCTGGCAATTTGCTCTTGGTGCGCCCGCGGGTGCTCGGGGTGGAAACCAGTGGATTGCTGGAGACAAAAGAGCCACGAAAGTATCCGGTTGAGTTTCCCGGCCCGCGGCGCGACAACGATACTTTCGAGATCACCCTGCCGGCCGGATATCAGGTGGACGAATTGCCTCCGCCGACGGACGTGGAGTATGCATTCGGGAGCTATCACAGCAAAACCACCGTGGAGGGGAACGTGCTGCGGTACACACGATCGCTGGAAATTAAAGAGCTGAATGTCCCGCTGGATCAGATGGATAACTTGAAGAAGTTTTATCGAATGATTGCCAGTGACGAGCGAGGGACGGCGGTGCTCAAGCCGGCGGGATACTAGTGGGCTGCCCCGTAAATAACCTCAACAAAGCGCTTGGCCGGGGCTGAAGAGTCTGTGTGAGAAGTCACAAGCACGCCCTCAGCGGCTAAAGCCGCACTGATTCGACTGTGGTTATGGCACGGCTGAAGCCGTGCCCTGACGAGAGACATGGGATCTTGCGGAATGGAGCGCAGGAATCCCGCGCCCCTACGGGGAAAGGCCAGCGGCGTAAAGCCGCTGCTACGAGAGGCACGGGAAGACTGACGGCCCAGCTGCCTTCGCGGACCCGGCAGGTGGGTGATCACGTCGCATTGTGCTTGCAGTGGACTCTAAACCCGCACCCTTTAAAAACGAAGGGTGCGGCACCCGGCCTGACAAAAAACATGGGATCTTGCGTAGGGGCGCAGGAATCCTGCGCCCCTACGCAGAAAAGGGCAGCGGACGCGGCTGCTAGATTTGAGGCAAACGCACAGACCCTAGTTGAACATCAGGCGGGCGATTCAGAAAAACAAAAAGGGCGCGGTGAGCAGTGCCCGCGCCCCATTTGCAAATGAACTAGTGAGCCTTCATCCACTCGATGGACATTTCCAATTCGTGCTGGGCCTGGCGGAGATGTTCCTCAGCCTTGGCGCCGTGGCCATCCATGTCGTAGTGATTGGCGGCCCGAGCGTGCTCCATCTCGTGAATCGATTCGTCGACGTGCTTATGGACGTCGTCCAGGTCGTGCCAATCGCGGACCCGCTGCGCGCAAACCACGCCGGCGACAAAGGACAGCGCGACTGCACACACGGCAAGAGTTTTCTTCATGAATGTTCCTCCAGTTTGAGTATTGAACGAGCCTGTATGCGTTATCGTACAAAAGACTGCCTGGATTACAGCCGCGGGCGTGGGTCAGTACTGGCTCAGAGAATTACCTGTTCTTGGGTGCAGGTGCTTCACGAGGGCAAACGAAGGTGAGCGCTGCGGCCGGGCGCAGGGTGCTCCAGCGATGGCGTAGAGCGCCGGGAGCGGCTTCAAGCATGGCGTGGAGCAGAGCATGGGCCTGATCTAAAGGAAGGGCCAGACGAAACAGGTCTGCACGGCGAGAGTAAGAATATTTCTCATAGCGCGGCGGGGTGGCTATGGCAAATTCGGCGAGAATCCGCCACGGAGAGGTTTTGCCGAATAGTTTTTTCCCGGAGGTCTCCTCGCGGATAATCTCCGCTGTGTGGCGTTGTGTTCCGCCGCCACTCTCCCAAAGAATCGTCGTGATGTTCGAGGGATCGAAGCGGCGCGAAGGATCGTCGTCGGGGAATGGCTGGATCAGAGTTTGCACCTCAACGAGATCCGCGGAGACGGGATCCCACCAGTAGTGATAGCCGTTATAGAGGACCGCACCGGTGCGGAAAATCTGCTGCACGCGTTCCGGGTCTTTGCCCACCACGCTGACGACCATGTCGGTCAATTCGTGCAGGCGAAACGTTTGGTTCACGACGGGCCGCATGCTGACGTAGCCGGCCTCTTCTTCGGAGTAGCGAACTGGAATTTGTTGTGGCAAAGACATGTGGGCGTCTCGAAAAGACTGGTGTCTTTAGTTTGGCGAATAGCGCAAGTTAGCGCCAGAAGAAAAGGTCCGTAAGGAGAAATACGTAGTCCGACAAACCAGCCATTGCGGCTTGTCAGGAGAGTTTGCTCAGCCGCTCGCGCACTTGGTCGCTCAGAAGCTTGCCGTCGACGGCTTTTCCGGTCAGCGCTTCTCTGGCAGCTTTTACGACCGCGCCTATCTGTTTCATCGAAGTGGCACCGAGGTCTGTGATGGCTTTAGAGATGGCGGCATCCATTTCGGCTTGGGACGCGCCGGCGGGAAGATAGGACTCCAAAATGTTGAGTTCGCTGGTCTCCTTGTCGACCAGATCTTGGCGGCCGCCTTTCGCGAATTGGTCGATCGATTCCTTGCGCTGTTTGGCGAGAGTTTGCAACAACTGAATGGACTCGGTGGCGTCGAGCGGACGCAGCTTTTCCACTTCTTTGAGCTGGAACGCGGATTTCACCATGCGCAGTACGCTCAGGCGCAGCTCGTCCTTGGCCTTCATGGCGGCGACGATATCCTTCTGGATCTGCTCAGACAAAGTCATGTAGTCGACTCCCCTGGGAAAACTATAGCAGAAGTCGCAGGGGCTGCCTTCGGGTGCGAGCGGTTCGGCGCGGTTCAATGGGAGTAAAAGCGAGCTGCGTCGTATCCGTCAGATTGACACATGCGCGCGCGGCACAGTAATTTGGAATGTTTTAAGAAGCTGGGAAGAGACCGCAGGAATCCGCGGCTTTTACCCGGAAACGAGGAAAGATGAAAGTCATCGTAGCGGACAAGATCAGTGAGCGGGGTGTGCAGCTCCTGAAAGAAACAGGCTGGAACATTGTGCAGACCACCAAGGAGACGCTGGCTAGCGAACTGGCCGATGCGGACGCCTTAATCGTGCGCAGCGCCACAAAAGTGACGCCGGAACTGCTGGATAAAGCGCCGAAACTACGGGTGGTGGGGCGCGCGGGCGTGGGGGTGGACAACATAGATCTGGACGAAGCCACGAAGCGAGGCGTTTTGGTGATGAGCACGCCGGGCGGAAGTTCTGTCAGCGTGGCCGAGCATACCTTTGCATTGTTGCTGGCGCTGGTACGGCAAGTGCCCAAGTTTGACGCGTCGATGCGAGAAGGGAAGTGGGAGAAGTCGTCGTCGGGCGCGGAAGTGCGGGGCAAAACGTTGGGGCTTGTCGGGCTGGGCCGCATTGGCAGTGAAGTAGCGATTCGAGCCGACGCGTTCGACATGCGCGTGTTGGCCTTCGATCCGTATATTAGCGAAGCGGCGGCACAGGAATTGAATGTGGAATTGGTTTCCATGGACAAGCTGCTGGCGGAAAGCGACGTTATTTCCTTGCACACTGCGGTCACTCCCCAAACCAAGGACATGATCAACGGGGAGTCCATCGCCAAGATGAAAAAAGGGGTGCGCATTCTGAATGCGGCGCGAGGAGAGCTGATCAATGAAGCGGATCTGGCCGCGGCGCTCAAGAGTGGTCAGGTGGCCGGGGCGGGTTTGGATGTGTTCGCGGAGGAGCCGCCGAAAAATTCGCCGGTGGTCGGATTGCCGAACGTGATCTGCACACCGCATGTAGCGGGCTCGACGGCCGAGGCGCAAGAGGAATTGGGCAATCAGGTAGCAGTGCAGGTACGCGATTACCTGGTGGAAGGCGTGATTCGCAATGCGGTGAACTTGCCGGCGCTGTCGCCGGAGCAGTATCGGCGGGTGCGACCGTATCTGGCGCTGGCCGAGCAGTTGGGTTCGCTGGTTTCGCAAGCGGCAGCCACGCGTCCTGCGCGAGTGAAGATTCGCTACGCCGGGGAGCTGAGCGAAGTTGGCACGCATTTGTTGCGCAGCGCGGTTCTGGCTGGCTTGTTGAACGCGGTGCTTGCCGGAAAGGTGAACGTGGTCAATGCTCCCGCGGTTGCCGCAGCTCGCGGGCTGACCGTCGAGGAAGAAACGCGTCGCCGCGAACATGGCTTCCCACACACGATTGAAGTGGCCGCATTGCCCGACAAGCCCGGGGCGCCAGGGTTCAGCGCCGAAGGCACGGTGCTGCATGATGGCACGCCGCGGGTCATCAATATTGATGGCATCGCGCTCGAAGCGCAGCTCGATGGCACCATGTTGTACCTACGCAACGCGGATAAACCCGGAGTGATCGGCCACGTGGGCACCACGCTTGGAAAACATGGCGTGAATATCGCCACGTTTGCGCTGGGGCGGCGCGAGGCCACGGTGGGAGCGGAAGCTGTATCGCTGGTGCGTCTCGACGGAAAAGTGACCGAAGAGATTCTGGGGCCGATTCGCGAACACGCGGCGATCACCGAAGCGAAGTTGATCCACCTTGGCTGATCTCGTGACGTGGGTACCGCTCGTTGCGCTTATCGACGTACGCGACTGCCGGGGTGGTGCATGGAAAGCTAGCAAATCGCTCAGGTAGCACCCTTCCAGCAGCTGTGCTAACCTTAACAATACGCCAGAAACGTGAGTTTCTGGCGCGCGTCGGGGCGTGGCTCAGCCTGGCTAGAGCGCCTGGTTCGGGACCAGGAGGTCGGTGGTTCAAATCCACTCGCCCCGACCACTT
>Ga0335073_10016066_pt1 | contig 10460 bp, 5 predicted proteins | sample Lox_Sample_22_FD_207093 | JGI IMG/M metagenome (GOLD analysis project Ga0335073, IMG submission 207093) | Soil microbial communities from Loxahatchee National Wildlife Refuge, Florida, United States - Lox_Sample_2.2 | ecosystem: Environmental > Terrestrial > Soil > Wetlands | place: USA: Florida...
TGCCGACCGACATCGCGAACCCCTGGCCCAGGGGCCCCGTCGTTACCTCCACGCCCTCCGCCTCGCCCGACTCCGGATGCCCCGGCGTCTTCGAGTGCAGCTGCCGGAACGATTTCAGGTCGTCCAGCGTCATGTCGTAGCCGCAGAGGTAAAGCGTGGAGTAGAGCAACGCCGAAGCATGCCCATTCGAAAGCACGAAACGATCGCGATCCGCCCACTTGAAGTGTGCGGGATTATGCTTCATCAGCTTGTGGTAGAGCAGATAAGCGATCGGCGCGCAGCCCAGAGGAGCTCCGGGATGGCCGCTCTTGGCCTTCTCGACCGCGTCCACCGCAAGCAGCCGCAACGTGTCAATGGAGAGTTCATCAATGGAGAGTGCCGAAAGAGTGGCAGCCATTCCTTCTTGAGTCCTTTCTTCCGGGGAATCCCCGCGCGGTGAGCGATTAGTGAGCTCCGTGATTCGGCCCATCCTCGATCTTGAGGTTTACATTGTAGCCGAGCCAGCGGCTATCCTCGGCCCATTGGAGAGTCCATGATAGTTCACCGCCCGCGGGGGCCGTTGTGGTGGAAATATCCGCGCTGTATCCGGCGCTGCCCAGGCTCCGGCTTGGCGTCACCGTGACCGTTTTCCAGCCGTCAAGCGACCAGGTGACGGTGAAGCGCTTCGCATCGATGATGCGAAGCTTCTCTCCTGGCTCGATCTTCTGAATCGGTCGATGCAGGCTGAACACCTCGAGGTTGTGCCGGACCTTTCTTCGCCCCGTGAAATCGCAGTAGCGCTCGTAGACCGGATCGATGCGGTCAAAAACCTTTCCGTCCTTTGCAGATCGCAGCAGTTTCAGGTACTCGGCATGGGCCCACACCAGCGGCACCGCGGAGCCTGCGGGCTGCCCCATCTGCAGCCTGGCCGCCGGCATGTTGGGCTCATCCCACACCTGCTCGGGCAGCATCTGGCCCATGGTGGCGAAGCGCTCGTAGGTCTGGATCAGGGAAGTGATGTCCTTCCCGGCCGCGAGCTCATAGTGCGCGCGCTCTCCCGTCAGCATGGGCCACACCCGGCCCTGTCCCCATCCCAGAAACGGGCCGCCATCGGGCCGCTGCCCGTACCCATCCCAGTTGTAGCGCAGCCATCCCGGCCCCTGGGGGAGCCCGCGCTTCAGCACGGCGTCCACCACCTTCAGGGAGTCCGCCATCAGCGGATCGTCGGCGCGCCGCACGCCGTAGCGCACCAGTTCAAGGAATCCCGCATCGATGATTTCGCGCGCCTCAAACGTGTCGCGCGTGCCCGGCGGCCGGTTGTTGATGTGCAGCATCTCTTTGCCGCAGCCCTCGCAGGCATAGGCTTCGCCCTGCTCCGGCGGCCGGATGCGCATATAGTGCCGCGGTACTTCGGGCAAAAGCACACCGTTGTTGGTCACGGTCCAGTGCTCGAGATGCCCCTCGATCCAATCCGCGAAGTCTTCATAGAAGCCGGCCAGTTCGTTCGAGTCGTGTGCGCGCGCTATCTCCGCAGCGCAGATCAGGCCCGAGATCACCGCCGCCAGGGTCGAGGGCGAATAGCCGGCATTTTCTTCCCATCGCTCCTGGTGGGTAATCGGCGCGTGCCGGACCAGGAATCCAGCCGCGCGCTCCACGAAGGGAAAGATGTTCATATCGCCCAGCGCATTGGCCTTCCACAAGCGCCACGCCAGGATCACGGGAAACGCCACTTCGTCCAGCTGCACGCCCGACCAGTAAGGGCGGCCATCGACCCAGAAATTCTGCGCAAAGCCGCCATCGGGTTTTTGCGTGCACGCCAGATAGACCAGCGCCCGCAAAGCGGTCTCGGCCCGCCCGCAGGCCAGCAGCGCGCTGGCTGTCTGCACCATGTCGCGCGTCCACACCAGGTGGTATCCGCCCAGGTCGTCGTCGCCCTTGGCCTGGCCCCAGGGAATCGACGCCGACGCCACAAAGGCCCCGGAGTAGGTCTTGTCCTCGTGCGCCAGCAGAACGTTGTGGCTGGCGCGCATCAACTTGCCGCCGTCGCAAGCCTTCGCCGCGAGCCACTCCGGATTCGCCACCCTCTGCCACTGCACAATGTACCGGTCGCGGTGCTGCTCAAACGGCGTCGCCAACGCGCTCACCGTCTTTTGCAGCGCAGTGTGATGCCCCTCCCCGATCCCAATCGCCAGCGTGAAGACGCGAGATCCATCGGCGCCCGCCGCGCCCATGTTCAACTCGCCCAGCACTGCGATGTTTCCGTTCGTGGCCGAGCCGAATTCCCGGTCCATACGGAATTTCTCCATCACTTCGCGCCAGCCGTCGCTGGCTCCCACAAAGCCGCAGCTCACACGCGAAAACCCGCAACTCGCGCCCATCGCCAGGGACCACTCGTTTTTCCATGCCAGCAGCATCTTTCGGCCGGCAATGTCGACCGCCCGGGCCGTGTTCCCCGCACCTCCGCCGTCAAGATGCGGCGCCAGAAGCGCAAACACCTTCAGGCGCGGGATCAACTCCTCGTGGCCGTCGATCCTCACCCACTGCAAAACCACTGAATGGTGCGGGTCGCAGATGATCTCGTGCGTGAGGCAATAGCGCCCGTCCGGATCGCGGTTGGTGTAGCGTACCCCGAGCGCCTCGGGATGGATGTATTCGAACGAGGTCAGCAGGTCGCGCTTCTCTTCATGCGCAAACGTCTCCCCATCCGTGATCAGGAACTCCATGTCGCGCACCTGCGCGCGATCGATCGTCGGATGGTAGATCTCGTTGAGGATGCCGTGGGAGCACGTAAACCACACACGGCTCGACGCAGCGTAGGAGGTGCCAATGGCATCCTTTACGCTCGATGTCCAGCGGGGGGCAAGACCGGGCGCGCCAAAGGCTTCGCCCTGCTGGTCAAGCCAACGATAGAGGCTCTGATCGCTCAAGGTTCGTTACCATTTCCGGGAAATCTGGAGCAGCTGATTCCTACACTCTAACGATGTCCGGCATGGTGTGAAGGTTTCCGTCTTCCTTGCCGGTTGACAATTACTTTCGCATCCCGGGGTTCTCTCGCCGCATCCATCCAACCGTACGGTACTCGCTTCCATCCAATCACAGTGCCGCGCTGCGCGATGTAAAGATTCTGTTGCACACTGGCTGTAGCCCGCCTTTCACAACCCGAGCCGCCTGCTCGGCACAGTACAATCCCATTCCAAGGAGATCAAGATGCCTTACGAACTTCCTCCGCTGCCCTACGATTACGCGGCGCTGGAGCCTTTTATCGATTCCGAGACGATGCACCTGCACCACGATAAACATCACCAGGCCTACATCACCAACGTCAATGGCGCCCTCGAGAAACACCCCCAGCTCGCCGGCAAATCGGTCGACGACCTCATTAAGGACCTGAACGCCGTGCCTGAAGACGTGCGCACGGTGGTGCGCAACAACGGTGGAGGCCACTCGAACCACTCCATGTTCTGGACCATTATGGCCTCCCCCAAAGCGGGCGGCGGCGGAACACCGTCCGGCCCTCTCGGCGACCAGATCAAGGCCGACTTCGGCGATTTCGAGGCTTTCAAGAAGACTTTCAATGAAACCACCGCCAAGCAGTTCGGCTCCGGCTGGGGCTGGCTCGTGCTCCAGGGCGGCAAGCTCAAGGTGATCACCACGGCCAACCAGGACTCGCCGCTCAGCCAGGGACTTTACCCCATCCTCGGCAACGATGTCTGGGAACATGCCTACTACCTCAAGTACCAGAACAAGCGCCCTGACTACCTGGCTGCATGGTGGAACGTCGTCAACTGGGCCGAAGTGTCCAAGCGATTTGCCACTGCGAAGAGCAAGTAAGCAGGCATGAGGGATCAGGGGAAACGGTAGCAGGAGGCTCTCTCGAATTGGTTCTTTCGCGCGCGCAAAGACACCTGGCTAATTGCTTCCCATTGGAGCGTCTTGGATCGAGCATTGCCGCCCGACTGATCCCCGCTTCAACTCTCCCCGGCTCTACTTCGGCAGCTGGCTTACATCCCACCCCCCGCCCAGCGATCGCACCAGTGCCACGCTGGCCACAAACTGACGGGTCTGCAACGAGACCGCTGTCTGCTGGTTCTGCAACAGCGTCGTCTCGGCGGTCAGCACTTCCAGATAACTCGTGACGCCCCCTTTGTATCGCCGGTTCGAGACATCGAGGGAGTGCTGGGCCGAGGCGACGGCCAGTTGTTCGACGACCGCCTCGCGCTCCAGCACGCGCAGGCTCGCAAGCTGGTCCTCCACATCTTCGAACGCCAGGAAGATTGCGCCTTTATAGGCCGAGACCTGAGCCTCATACGTGTGCCGCGCCTGGTCGGTTAAGGCATGCCGCTGCCCTGCGTCAAACAGCAGTTCCGTGGCCTGCGCGCCCAAGCTCCACAACGCGCTCGGCCCTTGAATCCATGTGCCGCCATGCGTGCTCTCGAACCCTCCCGTGCCTCCCAGGCTGATGTTGGGGTAGAACGCGCTGATCTGGATGCCGATCTGCGCATTCGCGGCAGCCGTGCGCCGCTCGGCCGCCGCAATGTCGGGCCTGCGCTGGAGAAGTTGCGAAGGGACGCCCACAGGCACCTTGGGCAACGGTAGGTTCAGGGGCGAGAAGGGAATGCTGAATGCCGGAAGCTTGTAGTCGGCAATCGTACCCACGGCGTGTTCATACTGCGCGCGCGCCTGGGCCACGTCCACAAGCTGGGCGCGCACCGTTTCCAGCTGTGTCTGTGCCTGGGCTACATCCACTTCGGTCGCCACGCCGCCCTTGAGCCGCCGCTGCGTCAAGTCAAGCTGGCTCTGCAGATCCTTCACCGTCTCCGAAAGCAGCTCGATCAGCGAATCCGCGCCGCGTAACTGGAAGTAGGCCGTGGCCATCTGCGCCTGCAGGCTCAGATCCACATTCGCCATGTCCGCGGCGCTGGCCTGCGCATTCTCGTGCGCGGCTTCTACCGTGCGCCGCACGCGTCCCCAGAAATCCGGCTCCCAGCTTGCCTGCCCCTCGAGAATCAGATCGTTGTAGCTGGTCGGGGTCTGCACCGAGGCCAACGGCCTCCTCTCGGACGCTTTGTAGTGCGTTACCGTTGGTCCCGCCGACAGCGTGGGATACAAGAGCGATCGCGCCACGGCGATCTGGTCCCTCGCCGCCATGTAGGTTTCAAGCGCCTGTCTCAACCCCTGGTTATAGCCGGCGATCCGGTCTTCCAGAGCGTTCAGCTGCGGATCCTGGTAAATCTCCCACCACTTTCCGCGCAGCATGCCATCGGAAGGCGACGCCGGCGTCCAGCTTCCTCCATTGGGATTGGGCGGGGGCACAACCACCGTGGGCGCGCCCGTCTCTTTGTAGCTCGGCGGCGGCGTGTACGAAGGCTTCGTATAGTTGGGGCCCACGGGTTTGCAGCCGGCAAGCAAAAGCACTGCCGCGAACGCAAGAAAGCGTCCGTCTTTCCCCACCCAGGCCCACCGCGTCGCAATCGTTCTCCGCGAGCACGGCCTTTCCGGCACAGTCATGCCTTCACTTGCCTCCCGTGGTGTTGCCGCCGCTTTCGCTCTCCGGAGTCACCTTTTCGCCCTCGATGATCGAGTCTGGCGGATCCTGGATCACCTTGTCGGTCGCTGTCAATCCAGTAATGATCTGCGCGGTGGCTCCATCATCCTGGCCGATGCTTACAGGAATCAGGTGCGCCTTGTTTCCATCCACGAGGGTCGCCACCTGCAATCCCTGCCGCCTGAAGATCAGTGCGGAGACGGGCACAATAAACGTCTGCGTCGTTGCCGCCATCTTGAAGTGCACCTGCGCCAGCGATCCCGGCAGCAGTTCTCCCTTGCGATTGTCGATATCGATCTCCACCAGAAGCGTGCGGCTCGTGGGATCGATCGCGCTTGCCGTGCGCACCAGCGTGCCTTCGTAGGTCTTGCCGGGATGCTCCGGGAAATTGATGTCGATCTTCGCGCCCACCTTCGCCGCCGGCGAGTACAGTTGCGGAATATTGGTGTAGACGCGCAGTACCTGCAGCGCCTGCATGTGGAACAGCTCGTTCGCCGCTCCCTCGTCGATCAGCTGCCCGGTGTCGACATTGCGCGCCGTCACCACTCCGTCAAACGGCGCATAGACTTTCTCGAATGACTGCAGCTCCTTCAGCCGCTGCACGTTGGCTTGCGCCGACCGCACCGCCGCCGAAGTCGAGGCAGCCTGGTTCACAAATGTGTCGGTATCCTGCTGCGAAACGGCGTTCGACGAAACCAGGCCCTTGTAGCGATCCGCCTGGATCTTTGCGTTGTTGGCCGTCGCCTCCGACGTTGCCAGGTCCGCCTGCGCCTGCGCCAGCTGCTGGTCCAGCTCCGGTGTCGAGATGACCGCCAGCAGTTGCCCCTTCTTGACGTGCGCGCCGAGATCGAAATACCAGTGCACCAGGTACCCCGATGTCCGCGCGTAGATCGGCGAATCGGTAAATGCGGTCACGTTCCCGGGGAGCACGAAGTTGTCCACTGGCGCTCCCGGCTGGGGCGGCAGCGCAGTCACATAAGGAGCAGCAGTGGCATCGGTATGCTGTTGCAGCGCGGCCTTCGCGGCCTGGCGCGGCAAGATCCCGGCAATCGCGAGCACCACGGCAAGAATGAGCAAAATCACCACCCCCACCAGCGCCTTGCGCGCCGAGATCGGCTGATGTTCGGGGGCTGAGCTGTGGTCATGCTCCGTCCCGTGACCTGCGTCCTTCGACGGCCCGGTCGGCTTCAACGCATCGTTCATACGCAGTACTCCGGTTTACACATCAAACTCATCGGTCACCCGTCCGGCGGCGGGCTCGTGCGCAACCTTGCGGCGCTGCAGCCAGCCATGCACGATCGAAAAGAATGCCGGAACAAAAAACAGCGTCGCCACTGTCGCCAGCAGCAATCCGCCAATCACCGCGCGCCCCAGGGGAGCATTCTGCTCGCCGCCGTCGCCCAGCCCCAGCGCCATCGGCACCATGCCGATGATCATCGCCAGCGCCGTCATCAGCACCGGCCTGAAGCGCACAAAACCCGCATTCAGCGCCGCCCGGCGCGCGTCGCCCACCAGGATTTCCATCTGCTCGCGCGCAAAACTAATCACCAGGATCGAGTTGGAAGTCGCCACGCCCATGCACATGATCGCGCCCGTCAGCGCCGGCACGCTCAGGCGGGTCCCGGTCAGAAACAGGAACCAGGTGATCCCCGCCAGCGCCGCCGGCAATGCCGCAATGATCAGAAACGGGTCGAGCCACGACTGGAAGTTCACCACGATCAGCAGGTAGACGAGCAGAATCGAGAAGGCCAAACCCGACAACAGCCCGATATACGACTTGTACATTGTCTCGCTCTGCCCGCGCAGCAGCATGTGCGATCCGCGCGGCAGATCCTTCTCGTGCTCCTTCATGATCCTTTCCATCGCCCGCGTCACCGTGCCCAGGTCGGTCCCCACCACGTTCGTATAGATGTCCAGAACCGGCTGCACATCATAATGGCTCACGGTGCCAAGTTCCTCGCCGGGAACCACCTTGGCCACGTTGCTCAGCACCTGCACGGGCCGCGCCGCACCCGGTGCATTCGTGAACGCCGACCCCGCTACGAATTGTGCAGAAGGCGCGCTCCCTGGGGCAACGGTCGACACCGCACCGGTCATGGTTGTCGTCGACGCCGTCGACGATCCGGTGATGGGCAGGCTTTCCAGGTCCGACATCGAGTCCAGACGATACTGCGGCGATTGAATGGCAATGTTGTAGCTGACGCCGTTGCGCGGATCGAGATAGAAGTTCGGCGTCGTCTGAAAACTGCCGCTCAACGCCACCAGCAGGCTCTGCGCCACGTTCTGCTGCGTCAATCCCACCGCCTCCGCGCGTGTCCGGTCCACGTCCACCATCAGGTTCGGATAATCGAAGGGCTGCTGGATGCGCGCATCTGCCGCGCCCGGCACATAGCGCACCTCGTTGAGCATGCGCTCCGCCAGCGCGCGGTTGCCGTAAAGATTCGGGCCCACGAGCTGAATATCGATCGGTGACGACAAGCCGAAGTTCAGAATCTGCGTCACGATATCAACCGGCAGCACGTAGAACGTCACCCCCGGATAGACCCTTGCCAGCACGTCGCGCAGGTGATCGACATATTGCTCCGTCGGGTGATGCTTCTCAGTCAACTGCACCTGGATGTCAGCATCCGCCGGTCCGATCGGCGCCGATGTCGAGTAGGAAAGATTCAGGCCCGAGTACGGCAGCCCGATGTTGTCCATGATCGTGACAATCTCGTTGGCCGGGATCTCCTTCCGGATCGTCGCGTCAATGTGGTCGCACAGGTCCGCCGTCTCTTCGATACGCGTGCCGGTACGGGCGCGCACGTGTATCTTGAACTGCCCTGCATCGACCGCCGGGAAAAAGTCTTGCCCCAGCCACGGCGCCAGCAACCCGATCGACGCCAGCGTGAAGATCAGGAACCCGATCAGGAAAACACCTGCATGCTCCACGCACAACCCCAGCAGCCGCAGATAGCCCAGGCGGACTCTTTCAAACCGATCCTCGAACCCGATCTGAAACTGCACCAGCGGATTCCGGCTCGCTCTCTTTTTCTGCACCTCCGCATCGTCGTGCTCATGCAGCAGGTAGCGCGCCATGGTCGGCACCACCGTGCGCGAAAGCAGGTAGCTCGCCAGCATGGCAAACACCACGGCCTCCGCCAGCGGCACGAAAAGGTAGCGTGCCACGCCGCTCAGCAGGAACATGGGCACAAAGACGATGCAGATCGACAGCGTCGACACCAGGGCGGGCGTTGCGATCTGCGCCGCGCCGTCCAGGATCGCCTGCTCGATTTCTTTGCCCGCTTCCAGATTGCGGTTGATGTTTTCGATCTCCACCGTCGCGTCATCGACCAGGATGCCGACCGCCAGCGCCATACCGCCCAGGGTCATGATGTTGACCGTCTCGCCCAGCCACGATAAGACCACCAGGGAGCAGAGAATCGACAGCGGGATCGACACCGCGATAATCAACGTCGAGCGAAAACTCCCCAGGAAAACCAGGATCATCACCCCGGTCAGGCATGCCGCGATGATCGCCTCGCGCACCACCCCGCTGATGGCTCCGCGCACAAAAATCCCCTGATCGGCGAGAAAAGCGATCTTCAGGGACGGCGGCAACTGCCCGGTGATGCTGTCGATCTTGGCCCGAATCCCGGCAATAATATCGAGCGTCGAAGCCGAGCCGACCTTCATGATGCTCATGAGGATCGCGCGCTTCCCGTCCACGCGCACAATGTTGGTCTGCGGCGGAGACCCGTCCCGCACGTGTGCCACGTCGCGGATGTAAATCATCGCCCCGTTCACTGACCTGATGGGCAGATTGTTCAGGTCGCTCACCAGGAGCGGCGCCGAATTCGTCTCGACCTCGTATTCCCAGCGGTCCACCTTCATCGTTCCCGAAGGAACAATCAGGTTCTGCGCGTTGACCGCGCTCACCACATCGGCCGGCGACAATCCCTTGGCCTGCAGCGCCTGCAGGTTGATGTCGACCTGAATCTGCCGCTGCTTGCCACCATAGGGATAGGGCGTCTGCGCGCCTTCAATCGTAGCCAGTTGCGTACGGATCGTGTTCGTTGCCAGGTCGTTCAGCTGCTGCTCATTCAGCCCCTGGCCCGACAACCCGAGTTGCAGCACCGGCACGCTCGAAGCGTTGTACTGGATGATGAAGGGCGGCGTGGTGCCCGGCGGCAAGCTGCGCAACTGCACCTGGCTGATCGACGTGACCTGCGCCACCGCATTGCCGATGTTCACGTGCGGCTGGAAAAATACCTTGATGACCGCGATGCCGTTGAACGACTGCGATTCGATGTGCTCGATGTCGTTCACTGTGGTGGTCATGCCGCGCTCGCTGTTGAACACGATGCGGTCGGCCATCTGCTCGGCAGACAGGCCCGTGAACCCCCAGACCACCGTCACGACGGGAATATCGATGTTCGGAAAGATGTCCGTCGGCATCGATTCGATGCTGTAGGCGCCAAGGATCAAGATCAAAAGCGCGAAGACGACGAACGTGTAAGGCCTGCGTAGTGCAAGCCTGACGATCCACATCATAGGATGGACACTCGCAACAGAATCGGCTCGCACGACCCGGAACCGGCCGCAGGGTCGATGGCAGGCAAAAAATGCTCACGCAACCTGAGTCGGGCAGATACCAATTCGGTGGTTCCAGAGACAATGTTCCTGCGTTGGCTCACGGTTGTCGTTCGGGGCCACCGCTCTAACTTATCCCTGAAATTTCAATGGTAGACGAAGATCCCGTCCCGGCGGAATCCAGCCTCTGCTTCGCACCGGGGCGCATTCCTAAATGACGCAACAATCCGGCCCAAAGATGCAGTTCGAGCCGGTCTAAGTGCCAGAATACGAGGTTCTTCGAGCTACTCAAAGTCATGCTTCCACGCTGAATGTCTTTTCAGATCGCCAGCAGCGCGACCACGGCCACCGCCGCGCCCACGGC
>Ga0335073_10016067_pt1 | contig 10460 bp, 8 predicted proteins | sample Lox_Sample_22_FD_207093 | JGI IMG/M metagenome (GOLD analysis project Ga0335073, IMG submission 207093) | Soil microbial communities from Loxahatchee National Wildlife Refuge, Florida, United States - Lox_Sample_2.2 | ecosystem: Environmental > Terrestrial > Soil > Wetlands | place: USA: Florida...
CCCTCCGCGTAAATACATAAATCAAATGCGCGTGAGTGATTCATGGCATGATGAGACAACGTGGGTCGAGGGTTGGCATTTATGAAGACTTCGCTATCAAGCAACATCGCCTCGTGCATGCGCAGCGCAACGCCATTAGCTGCCACTTCGAAGAGGATCACAGCATTGAAAACCTCACAAACTGCCACTTATACAAGGCGATGCGGCCTCCTGCTCTCGACTTGCTACTGTACACGTTCCAAATCTTCTGTTATTTTCTTGTTTGTACGAAAGGGTGCGTGGGTAATAAGATGCAGTTGACGCTGAGCAGGACACGTTCACTGCGACGGTCCTTAGGGAACTCCACTCCCTAACCTGCAGGCGGCGTCTTCTGCCAACTCATCATTCTGTCTGGCTTTGTTGCTTACGCTTCGCTCATCGCCTTTCGCGGTCGATTTTTACTGTATCTTTATCACATAGGTTACATTCTCAAGCACCATATCTGGTCTTCCATGATCCTCCGAAGCCTCATCGATTTCTTTTCGTTGCAAGGTCGACTGCCTGACGTGCCGGCTGTCATCAAGCCTCATTCGGTCATCCAGCGCAATTCGCACCACTGCCACGCTTCGATTCGTCCGCTTCCAAAAAAGGCCGAACGCGAGACGGATTCCAACCTGATTTCTGCTCGCTAATTCCTCGCTGTAGTAAGACCATTTAGTTCGTTTCATCGCTCCCAGCGCACGATTCTCACAAGTGAACACCATGGACTCGCACGTATTCCCATATTGCCGCTGTTGACAACATACTTCTTTCCTCCAATTGATACACCGAGTGGTCGATACCGAGAAAAAAAACCGAAAAAAAAGAGAGATAAAGGTTCGGCGTCTAGCGGAGTTGCTGAGTAGAAAGGTACACGCCGCAGGTCATTCTTGCCTGCTAACCCGCACGAGCCCCATCCGGACGAAGCCGATCGGGCAAGGAGCGCACACGACACACGCCGGTTACTCGCCCCCCTCCGCTCTCCAGAGACCAGACTTTCTCACTTGGCGGACCCTCTAAAATGGCGTCTCCCACTGATGTGGAGAAGGCAGCGTTGCTGGCCCATCATCACCATTATCTACCGTCTTACGTCCTCATGGACCTCCCACAGGAAACAGATCCGCTGCTGCGGACCAGAAAAATGTCAAAGAAGGGATACCGTTTCGTTAAATGGCTCGTCGCGGCCCTTGTTCTAGTCGTGTGCTTCTTCATTCTTAAAGCCCAATTCATTTTCTACTTTTTTGGCTCATCGCGGTTACACCAGATCCCAGGATACAATCTTCCAAAAAGACCAGATGCCTTGTTGAACTCATCGACGGATATAGTTTTTGATAATCCGGTGCCTCCGCGATTCGCGCCGCCCTTACGTGCCGTTGGTCGCTACATCATCGATCAGAATGGCAAGCGGATCAAACTTAAGTCTGTCAATTGGTACGGTGCCAGCGACATCTACTTCGCTCCAATGGGTCTCGATATACGGCATCGTAATCAGATTGCAGCGCTAATCCGACACATGGGCTTCAACAGCGTCCGATTGCCGTATTCGGATGAACTGGTCATTAAGAACCCAATCGTAGAAAAGTCGCTCCTAAAGGCAAACCCGGATCTCATCGGAAAGGATGCGATGACCATCTACGAGGCCGTCATCAAGGCGCTTTCCGATGCCGGCCTGGCCGTCATCCCAAATAACCACATCACGCAGGCGACGTGGTGCTGCGGAACGCATTGGGACGACACGTGCGACGCCTTCATCTCCAACGACTGGTATCCGTGGTGTCGCATCAAGCAAACCGAGGCCGACTGGCTGGACCACTGGGAAACCATGATGGCGCCGCACGTCAACAACAGCCTGGTCATCGGCGCGGACCTACGCAATGAGGTTCGCGGCTTCTGGGGCACGATGCCGTGGTCACGATGGGCCTCAGCAGCCGAGAAGGCCGCGGCACGGCTACTGGCGCTGAATCCGGCGTGGCTGATCATCGTGGAGGGTATCGCGTCGGCGAACGTGCTGACGGACGTGGCCAAGCGGCCAGTGGAGGCGGCGGTGCCACAGCGCATCGTGTACTCGGCACACGTCTACAGCTGGTCGGGGTGGGGGGCGGCCTGGCCGTACTCCAAGCGACCGTACGACGCCTTCGTCGCCGACATGCGCAAGAACTGGGGCTTCCTGCTCGAGAACGGCTCCGCGCCCGTGTGGGTCGGCGAGATGGGCACCCCCGCCCGCCCATCCGAGGGGGACTACAACTACTGGAGTCACCTCGTGCGATACCTGGACTCCGTCGATGCCGATTGGGGTTACTGGGCGCTCAATCCGAGGAAGCCGAAGGGCGACGAGTGGGAAAGTTACGGCCTTGTGAAGGACGACTGGAGGACTGTTAGATGGGATTACCGTATGAACGATTTGATGAGTTTAGGATTGACGCCTATATAGATGGTTGGTGATGGGTAGGTTTGCTGCTTGAGATTGCACTGCTGACGGCGTTCTTTGGTCATGGGTAAGATACGCTGCACTCTGTCCGCCAAATTGATTTGAATTGATTTGATTGGGATGAAGGTTTTACTCGACGGATTCTAGGTTGACTGAACATTGCTACACGGTTACTACCTATACCCACTGTACACTTACTGTAGACTTTCCTACTGTCGTTATGCAAATACGAATCCAACCGGGCAGCTGAGAAATAAGAGAGTACTCTTGCTTGCTGCAACACTTCTCCTCCATCTTTCCACGCGCATCTTATTTCCGTTCCGTGTTTTCGAAGAATTAGACATTCCACGTACTGTGCTACTCTATCCTTTTCCATCGCCACTTGCGATCGTACGAGCCAAGACCTTCGCTGCGCCGAGAGTTAGATCTGTCAGCCTTACCACCAATCGAATTGTGACCAACAGTAACCTGATGCTTCAGCGTCGGTCATGTCCAGGGTCATACTGAGCCTAAATGTCCCTTTTTTAACCTCGCCATCAGCCATTGGGTATTCTGAGGTTAAGCGATGTCCAGACTAGACTTGCTCTTTATATCTTTCGAGCAAAGTTTCGAGACATGAGGGTCAGTGGGACAGAATAGATTACGCTGTCTCTCCTTGATAATTACCGGCTTGAGAACAGCCGAAGCATCTGTAAGAGTATGGAAAAGAGAAGACACCAAGCTGAAGATCGAACCATCGATTGTCTGATACCGGTTCGTCACATCTGCTGTCTTCACTCGCTCATCTTGCCTTCCTAAGGAGTCAGTTGCTAACATTATCTGCAAATCTGCGTGCATTAAAGTCTACACGCTTTCTCAAAAGAGAACATTGACGAGTTGTCCAGCATGCCATGAAACCTTATTCCTCGGGAATGCAGTCCCCGACCACCAACACCAAAGGAGACGGCAACTGCGAGTCGCTAGAGTGAATTGAAACTCATAAATGAGACCTGATATGGCCTTATGTCCAAAACTATTGACTCCTAGAATGGCTTGTCATTGTCTGGAAGAAGGAATACGGAAAATTTTGATCCAGTGACCTCAAACACAACGAGCTGCACAGTATACAGGGGACATTGAAACAGCAACTCATGTACTTGAGTACTCAGCCATTCCGATTTCGAAAGTCACTTGGTCCGCTTTCTTTTCGCTTCTAACTTAACAGAACGGAGAGAGGAGTGGTAATAAACGTAAAGTTCAAGGCCAAAACGGGAGCGGGATGGTGCTAGACGGGTCCAGGGCCATGGCAGGCCCCCTGTGGGGAAATTTAGTGAGCCTTAGTGGACGTCTTGGCTGCAGAACAAAGGAACAGAGGCGTAGAGAGACAGACACTGGATGGAATGTTGTCCGGGCTGAAAGCCTACGGGCTTGGCTTTTGGGCTGGAGTCGCTTTGACGGCGACGGTGCGACCATCAATTCACTTCACATCCATTTTCTCCATCCTCAAACAACATCATCACCCATCTACTTTCACCGCTCGCTTAGTTGCTTGTTGTTGCGAATGGCCTCGCTTGGTGGCGCGGAAAGAAGACGCTTCTGGCGCCGCGAAACAGTCGCCGACTTCGACTCGCCCTCAGCCCCTGCAACCACCACCACCACTTCGCCTTTACCGCCGACTTTTCCTCCTCCTCCGCCTACTGGCAGCCCTCACTATCACGTATGCTTCCTTATTATGCCAAATCCTCATATTCACCTTCTCTCTACCTTGCACTCGCTTCTCAATCTCAATCCCACTCCACCCGTCCCCCAACTCATCTGCGCTGTCCACCATGATCGATAGCTAACATGACCACCACCACCACACAGCACTGTACGCCGTTTGTTCTTCCTTCGCTCGGCATAATTGCCCTCAATCCCTCCTCCACCGTCACCCTCGCCTCCAATGTCCTCTTCACACCCGAGTGCAGCAGTCCTTCCGGGTCGACATCGGCCTTCGACTCGTCGCATGGCGTCTCAGAAATCACAAATGTCAAAGATCCCTTCTACGCTTCCGTAACTCCACAGGCCTATGCCACGGCCGCTGCAACCGTCATATCATGGCTGCTGGTGGCCATGCTGCTCATTACGCCGCGGACCTTCTTCATCGGCGGCGCCTCCGACGGCTACGGCCTACTGGGTCGTCGTGGAGTGATATCTGGCGCCCAAGGCGGTGCCTCCATCATAGGTGTTGGCAGTAGACCATGGTTACAGAAGGTTGCGGCGCTTACGGTGGCTATATCCATGACCATTGTCACCGCCGACACATTCAAGGTCGCTGAGCGACAATACTTGACCGGTTTCATGAACGCCGAGGCTCTGCGTGCCGAAGTTGTCGGCAGCACCGAAATCAAAGTTAGCAGAATCATAAGCGATATCTTCCTGTGGTTGGCAATGGTGCAGACTCTGATTCGCCTATTTCCACGCCACAAAGAGAAGGTACTGATCAAGTGGATCGGTTTCGCCCTCATTATCCTCGACGCAACTTTCAGCAGCCTAAACTCATTCATGGGCAATCCAATCGGCAGACCTAGAGAATTTCGTGATGCCATCCCGGCTCTCAGCTATCTGTTTCAACTGGCGCTGAGTATGCTCTACGCTGCATGGGTTCTATACTACGCTATTGTGAAGAGGAGGTTCGCATTTTATCATGCCAACATGTGGAATATATCGCTAGTGGCATTGTTATCATTCATCGCACTAATCACTCCCGTGGTCTTCTTCGTCACAGACATCTCAAACGGAAATATTGCTGGATGGGGAGACTACTTCAGATGGGTGGGAATGGCGGCTGCATCCGTCATAGTTTGGGAATGGGTGGAGCGGATAGAAGCACTGGAAAGAGAAGAAAAGAAAGATGGAATCCTGGGACGGGAGATTTTTGATGGTGATGAAATGCTCGAGGTAACAGCACTTGACGAAATTCATTGGCCGAGACAGCGGAAGAATTGGTTCAAAAACGGCCTTCACAGGAGAAAAGATGGTGATGACGATGGTCCTGGTGGAGGAGCCGTTTTTGCTTCAGGTGTGCAAGAGAAGGACAGTGAGAAATTGGCACAGACCGAGAAAGGTTCGTCGACTATTCTACAAACACGATCATCTTCTACACTCAGTCGATCCGCCTCCGAACCTCGAAGACCGAGTGATGGATCCGATCTCAGTGGTGATGAAACTTCAAGAGCTCCTGCGGTTTCCATCGCTTCACCACCTCCAGTTGCTGTATCTCCCGTGAGTAGAACAGACACAAGTAGTCCCGGAAGCACTGTCTACACAATCCGCTATCACACTCTCAACGCGCCTACAACACCCGAAGTAATACCTACACGAAGACGTTCACAGCGACGCAGATCTTCGCTTCTTAGGCAGTCATCAACCGACAACCAAGAAAATTCCATTCTTCCAGTTACGGAGTCTGTGCATGAAGATTCTGCATCCACCACATTCGCCTCACACTTACCCAATCCGTTCAAACGACGACGCGCTTTGCCTCCTGTTGAAGTAATCAACCGCGGCCAAGTGATTGATCCGGTTCCTATTCCGTCAAATACACGTTCAGCGACACCCGCGCATAACTACAGCAAGTGGGATATCAAAGGTCGCCTCGGTGCTTTTGCAGCCGAACACGGTGAGCGCTTCCTGGAGCGGCACGCCGCGAAGACAACCGAGGAGAAGGATCTTCCCGTCACCATCATTCCTGCGCAGCCGCGCGGCGGTGGCGGCAGAACGTGGAGCCCGGAGGTGCTGGTCTCTCCGCCGGCCACGTCGAGCGGATCGAGGACTCGCAGCAATGGCACGGAGGACGACGACGACGCAGGAGAAAACGGCAGAAGCACGCCGGCGCCGTCCGTCGTGCTCGGCGCGCAACAGTCCGCTGGTCCTGCTGGCCCGGGCGAAGAGCGGACGCTCGTGATTCCCGCGCCGGCAAGGACGCCGAGTGCAAGCTCCAATCGGTCTGCTAGGCCAACAGCGCCGAGGACGAACTCAAGTTGATGAGCGATGGTCGCAAATTATGCATTGGGTGGAGCAAATTTTGGGAGCGTGTCGATTTGAAAAAACGTTTTTGGCATCTTGATGGAATCATGGGTGCAGCATCAATGGTTGGGCTTTTGCAAATTTCCTATTGCAGTTGCATATACCCACGGAGTCGATAGTCGATCGATAAATAGTTATGATGAAGATCACGCAGGATCAATAAGGTAGCATATACAGGAGCCTCCAGCTGCTGCAAGCTGTGTAAGGCTGGAAATGACACGCACGTTATCATTTCTTTTGCATGGCTCATATTCGACGTTCTCATATGATTGCACATGAATATCAATAATTTCAGCCACTGACGAGTGCTCGTTGATCCGATTTGGACTGGAGAGGTTGATTTCACGGTTATGTGATGGAAGCTTTGGCCAAAAGTGGCGGCGGATCCAACTCCAGCTCACTGCATCGTTCCTCTGCAACTCGACATCCAGCCGCCTTCCAACTCTCCATCAACGCCCTTTCTTCCTTGCAATTGTTGCTCCTCGGCGAAGAGCTGTCAGTGAATTATTATCTCAGCTCTCAATTGCTCCCGAACGTCCGCATCGTCTTCACAGCTCTCACATGCGTTCTGTTTCCAACTAGGCAGCTTCGTAACCTCAAGCAAGATGTCTCTCTTCGGCGACGACAACACATTTACGCCGTCTCGAAATCAAAAATCAAACCTCTTCGATGAACCTGCCTCCGCAAAAGGCCAGAGCAATTCTCTGTTCGCCGATGATTCTGCCGCTGCTTGGTCGATGCCTACTCCCAAGAAGGCTGCGCGCGCAAATCTCGTAAAGAACCTACTCAGCAGCGCACAAGTCCCAGACCTCTACATTGATACGTATGATGCACTATTGGCCAGTAATGGATCAGGTGGTGGCGCCATTGGCATAGCAGGCATACGTGGACTCGTTGACAGCACAAACTTGGATTTCGACACTAAAGAGAAGATTCTTGGGATCGCGAATCCCGAAAGCAAGCCTGAAATAGGACGAGGTGAATTCAATGTATTGCTTGCATTAATTGGACTGGCACAAGAGGGCGAGGAAGTCATCTTAGATAGTGTAGACGACAGGAGGAAGAGTATGTTCTTTGCTGCCACGAACTTTGATTCAGTACTAACATAACCTACTACACAGACCTTCCCAAGCCTGATCTTGGCTCCTTCTCGGTATCAAAGATGACCCAGGCCGCTCCTGCAACACCAGTGGCTCCCAAATCCGCAAATGAGAATATTCCTCCAGCAGCTGCTCCACACACTGTCACTCCCACTCCAACACCAAGCAAACCTCGAACAATGCGCCAACAATCATTTGGCAATGCTCTCGAGTCTGATCCTTGGGGAAGTTCAGATATGCACCGGAACCACAACCATGCAGCTGTACCTCAAACAAACGGCACTTCTACTCTACCTCAGACCACGCGTACAACAAGCTCTTTCACGACCTCTGGTAGAGACCGACAGAACAGCGCATCGCCTGAGGACTCTCAAACGAATAGCTACACCGGTGGATGGGCTGCTTCATCTACAACAACCGATTCGTTTCGTGATTCTGGGCTGGGTGGTGTCGGTGAGGCAGGTGGCTTCGGTTCATCATCTTCCAATCCCGGTGGTGACGATGATCCAGCTGGCCTTGGACGTCCGATCACTGTTCCTCGAATAGCATCTGCCACAGGACCTGACGAGGTCATCACCATCACTGCCATTCCTGAAAAAGAAGGTATGATGTTTTTCCAGCACCGCAATTATGAAGTCGCTTCCTTGCGCCGCGGCACCAAGGTCGTGAGACGCTACAGCGACTTTGTCTGGCTGCTTGACTGCTTGCACAAGAGGTTTCCGTACCGCCAATTGCCATTGCTTCCTCCAAAGCGCGTCGCCATCAACGGCAACCACCTAGCCGCCGAAGCCAACTTCCTAGAGAAGCGGCGGCGCGGCCTCGTGCGCTTCTCAAACACGCTGGTGCGCCACCCGGTGCTGGCGCAGGAGCAGCTCGTGGTGATGTTCCTGACGGTGCCGACGGAGCTGGCGGTGTGGCGCAAACAGGCGGCGATCACGGTGCAGGACGAGTTCGCGGGCAAGGCGCTGCCGGCTTCGCTGGAGGACTCGCTGCCAGCCGACCTGGAAGACACGTTCGCGCGGGTGCGCGCCGGCGTGCGCAGCTCCGCCGACCTGTACATCGGACTGTGCGCGCAGGTCGAGCGGCTGGGCAAGCGCGCCGAGGGCCTGGCGGCCGAGTACGCGCGCATCGGCGGCACGCTCGGCGCGCTGACCGAGGCCACGGCCGACGCCTTCGCCGTCGACACCAACGACGTGCCGCTGCTGAACGCGGGGCTCGCCGGCACGGCGAAGCACCTGGGGAGCGCGCGCGCGCTGCTCGACGACGAGGCGCGCGCCACCGACCTCGGCGTGCTCGAGGACCTGAAGGCCGTGCGCGACCGCCACGTCTCGGTGCGGGATGTGTTCGACCGCCGCGACCGCCAGGAGCGCGACGAGATCCCGCGCTTGGAGCGCCGCATCCGCGCCAGCGAGGACAAGCTCGCCGCGCTGAAGAGCAAGCCCGAGGGCGCGCTGAAGCCCGGCGAGCTGGAGAAGGTGGAGGATGCCATTCTGCGGGTAAGATGTTTTGACTCGCTATTTTTATGCCGCCGCAGATCCATTTGCTAACGAAAAGGCTAGGACAAGGAAGCCATCGTGCAGGCGCACAACCGCACCATCTTCATCAAGGAGTGCATCCGTGACGAGTTGCTCTTCTTCCAGCACACGCAGTTCAGCATTGGCCGCGCTATGCAGGATTGGGCTGCCGAGCGCGTCAAGTACGGTGAGCTTATGGCCGAAAATTGGAACGCCAGCTTGGTTGAGGTCGAAGGTATGGTTGTTTCTGAGTAAGTTCTGATTTCTGTGGCTACAATATCGTCTGAGATAGGTTGGACAATGTCTGTATATACCGAAGATGCCCCTGTTTTACTATGCTGTGCTTCTGGTATATCCCTTTCTTTCTGCTTTCGTTTTCCGAGAACTTGCTGTCGGATTGAAGAATGTGTTTGGTAGAGATGCAATGATGTACAGCCCTGACCACTCCCCCTGAGAAGCTGGAGTACGGAGTACGCGGCTAGGAATACATGGTTCGATCGTGCATTGCTGTTAACGTCTCTGTACTTCAACCACTTGAGCGCTAGGAATTCCCTATGTCTATCAGGTCTTATTCGCCAGTAGCAAGCAATATATGCAGTTCACGTCCATATTAATGGGTTTATCGCCTTAAACTCAGGTTTCCATGGCTATCAGCGTAAGTTTTCACAGTTCGTTTTCAAAACCCAGTTAGCTCTCGACAAAGCACGCATCGCCATACACCTCTTCTAGTGACCATCGAAACCGTTAAAATGGCAAGATTTGACTACCAGAGGCCTAACTACAATTCATCGAGCCAGTAAGCGTACGGAACTCAGCCATTGGATTACCGGCGGGGGAGTAGTAGTCAGGAAATAGACGAAGTATTAACCGGACGGCTAAATCTACTGCAGTGGGGAAGCAAGCATAGCATCAAATAATCGCGCCTTGAATTAGGAACATTTTCCCTTCGGTACTCCGAATAAGAGTTTAAGGTTGGACTTTGAAAACTACGGAATACCGAATTTACGATGGGTGGCACCACAGAGAACCTTTGTGCAGTTTTAAACGGTCCCAAAAACTTGGAGATTCAAAGCCGACCACTATCCGACGAACCTCTTGGAGAAGATGAAGTTCTTATTGAAGTTGTCTCTACAGGAATCTGCGGCTCAGATGCTCATAGTTGGGAGGTGGGACAAGCAAATCCTATCATTCTAGGTCATGAATCCACCGGCGTTATTCTCGAGATCGGTTCCGGCGTGACAGACAGACATGTTGGTGAGAGGGTTGCAATAGAGCCAAGACAATCATGCATGAAGTATCACCTCACATCATGACTTTTTAGATTTTTATGGTAATTGACGCTTGTTCAGATGC
>Ga0335073_10016068_pt1 | contig 10460 bp, 9 predicted proteins | sample Lox_Sample_22_FD_207093 | JGI IMG/M metagenome (GOLD analysis project Ga0335073, IMG submission 207093) | Soil microbial communities from Loxahatchee National Wildlife Refuge, Florida, United States - Lox_Sample_2.2 | ecosystem: Environmental > Terrestrial > Soil > Wetlands | place: USA: Florida...
GTGAGCTTGCCCTTCGCTCGCTGCCGCTCGATCCGCTCGGCGCCCCCCATCCCGTCGGCCCTCTCGCGCCGCGCCTTCAAGAGGTCAATCCGCTCGCGCATCGTCGCCATGCAGTCCTCCTGCAGCGCGCTTCTAGCCAAGCCGCACGCGGCTGTCAAACGACCTCGCCCAAGTGGCAAGTGCTACTTGCCGCCAGCTTCGGACCAGCGGCGGCGATCGCCCGACAGCCGCTCGTCGATGCGGGCGGCGGCACGCGTGGCGAACGCCATGATGGTGAGCTGTGGATTGACGCCCAGCGACGAGGGGAAGATGGAGCCGTCCGCCACGAAGAGACCCTCCATGTCCCACGCCTCGAGGTCCGGGTCGAGGACGCTGCGCCGCGGGTCGAGCCCCAGGCGGCACGTGCCCAGCGGATGGAAGGCGCTCAGCTCGACGTCCTCCGGCCGCAGGGCCATGGTCTTCACCTGCTCCAGCTCCGTCTCCGATCGAAGCTCGGCGAGAGTGCCAAGGGGAGGCATCACCACGCTCGCGCCGGCGCGGAAGAAGATGCGGCTCAGGACCTCGATGCCTTTGCGGAGCCGCGCCAGCTCCGCGCGGCCGAGCCGGTACCACATGACGGGCCGCCCATCGAGCCCCAGGTGCACTTCGCCTTGGCTCTCGTCCTCGACCATCAGGCCGAAGCTCGCGAGGTTCTCGTAGCGGTCCATGTACGCGGCGAGCTTCGGGCCGTAGAAGGGCAGGCCGACCGCCGTGAAGTCCGGCGTCATCGACGCCCCTTCGAAGAGAATACCCTCCTCCGCCAGGTCGTGGATGAACGCCCCCTGCGGGACGCCGTCGAAGCTGAGCACCGGCTCCTCGAAGAGCGCCGCCACCTTCGTAGCCGGATGAATCGACATGTTCCGGCCCAAGGCGCCAGAGCGCCGGCCGATCCCGTGAGGAGCCAGTACGAGTGGCGTGTAGACCGTGCCGGCGGCCACCACGACGGCGTCGGCCCGGACGCGGAGCGGCGTGCGCTCGGGCCCCATCTCGCAGGCGAGACCCGCGGCGCGCCCGTTCTCGAAGAGGAGTGCGGCGGCACGCGTCTCGGTGTAAAGAGTCGCCCCTGCCGCGAGGGCCGCCGGAACGTAGCTCACGTTCATCGACCGCTTCGCATCCTCGGGACAGCCGAAGCAGCAGACGCCCGATCCGCGGCAGCCCTCGGCGTTGCGCGCGAGCGGCTGGGCGGTGAGGCCGAGCGAGGCGGCCCCCTTCTGAACAAACCGCGCGGTCCGGCCCCAGACCTGGTCGGGCACGGGCTGAACGCGGATCATCGCCTCGACCCGCTCGTAGTAGGGCGCGAGCGCGTCCGCGGTGATTTCGACGAGGCCGAAGTCGCGCCGCCAGTGGCGCAACGTGTGCTCCGGCACGCGGAAGCAGGTGCCGGAGTTGATGGTGGTCGTTCCGCCCACCGTCTTGCCGAGCGGGATGGGGATGCCGGGGCGCCCGAGCGCCACCGTGAAGCCCTGATCCCGGTAGAGCAGGCGCGACATTTCGAAGGCGTTGCGGTTGAAGAGCGGCCGCGTCCAGTACTGGCCCTCCTCGACGAGAACCACCCGCCGGCCTCGCTCCGCCAACTCCTTGGCCACCACTGCCCCGCCGGCCCCCGAACCGATGACGGCCACCTCGCAGCGGACGTCCTCAGGGCCCCGCTGCCGCCCCAGGCGGATGTCGCCGGGCGGCACCTCGTCGAGGGCGCCCACGCGTGCCGCGAAGGCCTTGGGCTGGTAGCCCAGTGCGGCTGCGACTGCGGGCTCCGAGTAGTAAGCGGCCTTGAGCGGGGTGAGCAGCCCGCGCAGGATCACGCGCGCCATCGCCGGCCCGTGGTGCCAGCGGTCGAGCACCGAGAGCCTGCGCGGCGGCGGGAGCCGGGAGAAGCGGCGCCCGGTGAACACCACCGCCGACCACTCCAGCACCCAGATGCCGGCCACGATGGCGAGCCGGATCGCCCAGGGCATGTCGGCCAGCAGGCGATCCATCTTGTCCGCGACGATGGGGCCGGCAGCCGCGATCGTGCGCTTCCCCGGCGGCATGGCCGTCTCCGCCAGCGCCTCGATCGCCCGCCTGCCCGCCGGGCCCAGCCCTCCGGTGCGCGCGACCGGGAGCACGGCTCCGAGGCGCGTGGCGCGGTCCGGTTCGCTCAGGGGCAGCGCGGCGGCCAAGGGTCAGTCCAGCAGGCGCATCACCGTGCGCACGGCCTTGACGAGCGATCGGCGCACGGAGTCTCGATAGGGGTAAAGCCACGGCGGCGTGACGGCGACGCGCTCCACGTTCACGTGCCGCATCCGGCACATCTCCCGCAGGGCCTCCGCGCCGTGCGTACGCCCGATGCCAGAGCTCTTGACGCCTCCCCAGGGCCACTCCGGAACTCCGTGTGTGTAGAGCACGTCATTCACCATCACGGTGCCGGCCTCGATGCGGTTGGCGAGGCGCTCGGCGCGGCCGCGGTCCTTGGAGAACACATAGGCGTTCAGGCCGTAGGTCGTGTCGTTGGCGAGGCGCACGGCATCGTCCTCGCTGTCGTAGGCCACGATGGGCAGGACCGGCCCGAAGGTCTCCTCGCGCATCACTGCCATGCCGGCGTTCACGTCGGTCAGGACCGTCGGCTCGAAGAAGCGCCCCTTCCCTTCGACGGCGTGCCCGCCGGTGAGGACCTTCGCCCCCTGCGCCACCGCCTCGTCCACCTGCCGGCGCACGATGCCGAGCTGCGCCGGCGTGGTCATGGCGCCGACGTCCACGTCCCCGTCGCCCTGCCGCAGGCCCTTCGCCAGTTCGACCACGCGCGCCGTGAACGGCTCGGCGATGCGCCGGTCGACGTAGACGCGCTCCACGCTCGCGCAGACCTGTCCAGAGTTGGCGAAGGCACCGAAGACGACGGTCCGCGCCGCCTTTTCGAGATCCGCGTCGGCGCACACGATCGCGGGGTCCTTGCCGCCGAGTTCCAGCACGCACGGGATCAGCCGCTCGCCGCAGGCGGCCGCGATCTTGCGGCCCGTCGCCCCCGAGCCGATGAAGACCACCATGTCGACGCCGGACTCGATCAGCGCGGCGCCCGTCGGGCCGAAGCCAGGCACCACGCCCACGAGGTCCTCCGGTATCCCGGCCTCGACGAGTAGCTTCTTGCCCTCGAGCATCACGAGCGGCGTGAACTCGCTCGGCTTCACGACCACCGCGTTGCCCGCGGCCAGGGCGGTCACCACCTCCCCCACCGGCAGCGAGAAGGGAAAGTTCCACGGAGCGATGACCCCGATCACGCCACGCGGTTCGTAGCGCACGTAGGAGCGCTTGTGGGGAAACAGCGGGGCGGCGATGCGGCGATCGCGCAAGATGCTCTTGGCCTTCCGCGCGTAGTAGCTCGTCAGCATCGCGACGGGCACCACGTCGTGCGTGATGGCCTCGAAGAGCGGCTTGCCGTTTTCGCGGTGCACCACGGCGCCGACCTCGTCCGCGCGGTCCATGAGCAGGTTCTTGAACGCCGACAATCGACGGCGTCGCTCGCCGAAACCCAGCGCCGCCCAGCCCTTCTGTGCCTCACGGGCGCGGGCCACGACGCCGCGCACCTCCTGCGCGGGCATCACCTCGATCTCGGGTAACGGCGCACCGGTTGCGGGCTCGGTGTTGCGGATGACCGCGTCGGGGGCGCGGGCTCTGGTGGAGGGGCTCCGAGAGACGGCGTTCGCTTCGATCATGACGGCCTCCCGCTCGTGGCGCAGAGGTAGCACGCTCCCCCTCACGAGACAACCGCCCAGACGGGACATCGCGGCAAGTCGCACTTGCTACTCTTGACTCGGGGGCCACGCTGAGCCTATGTGGTCGGGATGCCGACTTGGGCGGTCGCGGGCGCTGCGGGTTTCATCGGCTCTCACGTGGTGGAGGTGCTGCGCGCGGCGGGGCACCGGGTCATCGCCACCGACCGGCCGGGTGCCGATCTCTCGGTGGCCCGGGAAGCCGGCGCCGAGATCCGCGAGGCGGACCTCGCCGATCCTCCCACCCTCCGGGACACGCTCGAGGGCTGCGAGATCGCCGTCAACGGCACCGGCCTCTTCGACCTCGGCGCGTCCCACGAGGTGCTCGCGCGCGTGAACGTCGCCGGCGCCAAGGCCTTCGCCGACGCGGCCCGGTCCAGCCGCGTGCGAAGGCTCGTCCACATCTCGAGCGTCTCGATCTACGGCCTTCCCGAGCGAATCCCGATGAACGAGGACGGGCCTTACCACCCGCGCAACCCGTACGAGAAGACGAAGCTCGAGGGGGAGCAAGCGGTGGCGGGCATGCACGCCCCGTCGTTCGAGGTAGCGGTGCTCCGGCCGACGCTGGTCTATGGCCCACGGTCGCGCTACGGCCAGGGCCTCTTCGTGGCCATGCTCGCCCAGATGCGCGCCTTTGGCGGAAGGCGCTTCCCGCTGCTCGCCGGCGGCCCGGTGGGGCAGCACGTGCACGTGCGCGACGTCGCGCGTGCTGCTGTCCTGTGCGGAACCCACCCCGAAGCGGCGGGCCGGGCCTTCAACGTGGCAGACCGCGTCCCGCTCGGCTTCGGCGAGACGGTGGGCGCGCTCCTCGACGCCTGTGGCATCCAAGCGGCGCCGCGCATCAAGTCCCGCCTGGTGGCACGGGCCGGGATCGCCGCGCTGGCCCATGCGCCCTCCTTCGCGATCTCCCGGTTCAATCGCCAGCTCCAGAAGGGACACGAGATCCTCGTGAGCCGGGGCCTGGCGCCGCAGCTCCGGCCGCGCCTGGACCGCGACTGGCTGCAGTACTTCAACGGCGATTTCGTCTTCGACACGTCGCGCCTCGCCTCGCTCGGCTTCACCTGGGAGCATCCGGATCTTCGCACGTCGATCGCGGACGTCGTTCGCTGGTACGAGGCCGCCGGCTGGCTGCCCCTGCCGCGCGCGAAGAGGGAGACGGCCGAGACCCGGCGTGAGGCCACTTCGTGACTCAGGCTGTCATCGCTGGCGTCGCGGCGATCCCGGTGGCGCGCAAACTGCCGCGGGCCGTTCGCGACGTGGCAACGGACCTTTGCTTCGCCGCCCTGGCAGACGCGGGTCTGCCAGCCCGCGACGTCGACGGTCTCTTCGTCACGCCCCCCGCGCTGAGCGGCATGTCGGGTTTCATGTGGAGCTGCACGCTCGCCCACCACCTCGGCCTGTCCACGCGGGGCCAGGCGCTGGTGGAATGCGGCGGCCTCACCGCTGCGCTCGCGCTGAAGCAAGCTGTCCAGGAGGTGCGTGCGGGGCGCCTGCGCGCCTGCCTCGTGGTCGCCTCCGACATCCGCGCGGACGACCGGGCCGACGACTTCGAGTTCTTCATTCGCGGAATGGCCGCCGACCTCGTCGGGCTGTACGGTCCCTACGACGGCCTGTACGGCCTCGCGGCCCCCATCCCGTACTACGCAATGAGCGCGCAGCGGTACCTGCACGAGCACCACCTCTCGCGGGCGGACCTCGCCCCCGTGGCCGTGACGCTGCGCCGGTTCGCCGAGAAGAACCCTCGCGCCCAGCTCCGCCAGCCCATCACGGAGCAGGAGGTTCTGGAGGCGCCGCCCATCTGTCCGCCCCTCGGGCTGCTCGACTGCTCGGCCTTCGCGAGCGGCGCCGCTGCCGTGGTCGTAGCGTCCCCCGACGTCGCACGGCGCGGGCCCAGGCGTCCGGTCGCCGTGCGGGCGATTGGCGAGGCCCACGAACCGGCGCACTTCGCGCCGCTGCGGGAACCCCTCTCGCGTTTCCCTTCGGCGGGGCGCGCGGCCCAGGAAGCCTACGCCGAGGCGCGCCTCCAGCCCGTCGACGTGGACGTCGCCGAGGTGTACGGCGTCTTCACGGCCACGGAGCTGGTGCTCTACGAAGAGCTGGGCTTCTTCGATCGTGGCCGCGCCGCGCACGCGGTCCGGGAGGGCCGGACGAGCGGAGGCGGCACGACCGTCTTCAATCCTTCGGGGGGCCGGCTCTCGCTGGGCCACCCCGCGGGCGCCACTCCCCTGTACAGCATCGTCGAGTTGGTGGAGCAGCTTCGCGGCGGCTGCGGCGACCGCCAGGTCGCGGGAGCGTCCGTGGGGCTGCTGCACGCCGAGCACGGGATGCTCAACGGCAGCCTGGTCGGACTCCTGGAGGCGGCATGAAGGAGCTCATCGACGCGGCAACCAAAGAGGCGCTCCTACGCTACGGCGACGCCGCGTGCGAGGAGTTCCAACGCCGGCTCGGCCAGGGGCGTCTCTGCAGCACGCGCTGCCGCGCCTGCCGGGAGATCGCCTTCCCCCCGCGCGACTTCTGTCCGCACTGCGGCGCTCGTGAAGCCGAATGGCTCGACCTGCCGCGCCGCGCGACGCTCTACGCCTTCACGCAGCAGCAGCGCGGCCTGCGATTCCTCGCCCCCGACGTCCTGGGCCTCGTGGAGGTCGAGGGCGTGGGGCACTTCCTCACGCGGATCGACGCGCCGTTCGAGCGCCTCACCATCGGCTTGCCCCTCGAGGTTGCCTTCCTGGAGATCTGCCCGGGCGTGTGGGTCCACCAGTACCGACCCGTCTGAGATGCCAACGACGATCAGCGATCTCGTCGACGAGCGCGCGGCCAGGACGCCCGGAGCCCTCTGCTTCGAGCAGGTCATCGCGGGTCGCCGCGACCGCGCCGACTGGCGCGAGTTCAAGCGGCGCATCGATTCACTGACCCTCGCCCTCGACCAGCTGGGCCTCTCGGCCGGCGACCACGTCGCGGTGATGGGCCAGACTACCGGCGAGTGGGCGGAGGCGGACCTCGCGATCCTCGGCGCGGGCGGGATCTCGGTGGGCGTCTACAGTACGCTCACCCCGGAGCAGATCGCCTACATCCTGACCGACTGCGGGGCCCGCTACGCCTTCGTCGGCTCCCGAACGGAGCTCGCGACGCTCCTGAAGGCCGCCGGCAAGGCCAATGTCCAGCTCACGGTCGTGGCCTGGGGCGACGCGGAGGGCGCTTCCGGCGTGACGCCCTTCTCGGACCTCCTGCGCCGGGGCGGCGAGCTCCTCGGCCGGAACGAGGCCCGGCTCCGCGAGCTGCGCGCGCGTCGTGGCCCAGAGGACGTCGCGCTGCTCATCTACACCTCGGGCACGACTGGGGTGCCCAAGGGCGCCATGCTGAGCCACCGCAACATCCTCTCGCTCCTCGAGCAGCTGCGGCCCCTCCTTCCGACCGACGTGGGCGGGAACGACGTCACGGTCGCTTTCCTCCCGATGGCCCACGTGGCCGAGCACGTCATCGGCTTCTACGGGCGCATCAGCGCCGGCTACGGAGCTCGCTACGTGGGAAGCTTGGAGAGCCAGGTGGTCCTCTCCGCCCTGACCGAGACCCGCCCCACGCTCTTCGGCAGCGTTCCGCGCATCTTCGAGAAGGCCTACGCCAAGATCCGCGCGCGCGTGGCGGAGGCCAACCCGCGGCGACGGGCGATCTTCGCCTGGGCCGAGCGCGCCGGCCGCGCGATGTCCCGCCACCACCTGGATGGCACCGCGCCGCCGCTCTCGCTGCGGATCTCCCACGCGCTCGCGGACCGGCTCGTGCTCTCGAAGATCCGCGGGGCGTTCGGCGGCCGCGTCCGCTATTTCGTCTCCGGGGCCGCGCCCATCGACCCGGAGATCCTCGAGTTCTTCCACGGCTGCGGCATGCTGGTGCTCGAAGCCTACGGAATGACCGAGTGCTGTGCGATCGCCACCGTGAACCGCCCGGAGCGCCCCCGCTTCGGCACCGTCGGCCAGGTCGTGCCGGGCATGGAGCTGCGCATCGCCTCCGACGGCGAGGTGCTGATCCGCGGCCCATCCGTCTTCCGGGGCTACCTGAACAAGCCCGCGGAGACGGCGGAGGCGCTCGACTCCGAAGGTTGGCTCCACACTGGCGACATCGGCGAGCTCGACGCCGACGGCTATCTCCGGATCACCGACCGCAAGAAGAACCTCATCGTGACGGCGGGCGGCAAGAAGGTCGCCCCGGCGCCGATGGAGGCGCTGCTCACCGGCGAGCCGCTCCTCGGACCCACCCTGATCGTCGGCGAGCAGCGGCCCTTCATGACCGCCCTACTGACGCTCGACCTCGAGGAGGCGCGCGCCGCCGTGGGTCTCCCCCAGGCCAGCGCCGCCGAGCTGGCCCGCCACGCAGAGGTGCGCCGCCGGGCCGCCGCCGCTGTCGAGAAGGCCAACGCGCACCTGGCGCGCTACGAGCAGATCCGCCGCTTCCGAATCCTCGAGCACGAACTCGTAATCGGCAGCGACGAGCTCACGCCCACCATGAAGCTCCGCCGGAAGGCGGTCGTCGATCGCTTCCAGAAGGAGATAGACTCCCTGTACGCACCCGTTGCCGGTGAAGGTGTCCTCGAGGCGAGAGGCCCCGCCGCGGCCTAGGAGGAAGCACGATGGTCCAGATCGACGTCACGCTCTCGGCCGCCGTGGGGGCCACCCTCGCCTCCGCTGCGCGGGTGCAGCTCCGCGCCCAGAAGAGCCTGTGGACCAACGACCTCCTGCACTCGGCACTGGTCTTCTCGGGTCTCTTCCTGGTTCCGACGCTGCTCTACTTCCTCTGTAGCTGGCCGGCCTGGGACACCATGTACTGGTTCGATCGCGACACGCTCCCTGGCTGGTTCGTGGCCGCGAGCGCCGCCGCCTTCCTCCTCGCGGCGGCCGGCGGCTTCGTGCTCGTGCACCTGCTCGTACAGCGGGGCCACGAGAGGCTCGCCGCGGTCCTGCCGGCCCTGCTCTTGCTCCCCGCGGGCGTGGTGCTCGCGGTCTGGCACCAGCAGTTCCTGCACGTCGGCACCCGGGCGAGCTTCGTTGCTGGCGCACCGGTGAACTTCTTCAAGTCCGACGTCCTATGGGCGCTCCTGCTCGTGAACCCGGTGACCCTCTTCCTGCCTCTGGGCATCGTGCTGTGGCGCTGGATGAAGCCGGCGGTCGCGGAGATGCGCGCCCGGCGTGCCGCCTGAGCGGCGCGCCGTCCGCTACTGTCCGGCCGCGAGCACGCCCTCGACCGTCTCCTTGCCCGCGTTGCGCAACAGGTCGTTGATGAGCTTCTTGCGCAAGGCCACCAGCAGCGCCGTGGCGCCGTCGATGCCGGCGCGCGCGAGCTTCGTCGCCTCGTCGGCCGGCTTCTTGCCGATGACCACGCGCACGAACGTCTGGAGCTCCTGATCCAGCAAGCCCTCCAGCGCCCTCTTGTAGATGAGCAGGTCCTGCGGCCGGAAGCCTGCGCGCTCGGTGATGCCGAGCCGCTTGAGCTGGCCGATCGCCGCCAGCACCTCCACGTCGGGCCCCGAGAAGACGCGCTCGCCGTTGCGGCGCACGGCCGCCACGAAGCCCAGCTTCTCGAGCTTGTGGATCAGCGCCGCCGGCAGATCGAAGGTCTTGCTCGCCGCCTCGAGTGAGATCGAGGTCTCGGGGGCGTCCACGGCGAGCGCGCTCAAGGCGGCTTGCTGCACGGCCACCGCGGCCTTGACCTGGGCCCCCCCGCTCTTGCCCGCCACGATGCGCCGGATCACGTGCAGCGGCAAGAAGCGCTGCTTCTGCAGATCCTTGATGAGGCGGATGCGGTCGACCGAGCTGGCCTCGTAGAAGGCCATGTTCCGGTGCGTCTTGACCGGCCGAGGGAGTAGCCCCTCCCGCAAGTAGTGCTGGATGGTGCCGCGGTTCACGCCGGCCCGCTTCGCCAGCTCGCTGATCTTGAGGAGCCCTTGTGTGTCGCCCATGCCGCAAAGTATAGTGGCAAGTGGCACTTGCTGGCTAGGACTATTTTCGTTGACAGGAGCCTGCCAGGCAAGGTACACCAACCGCCGCCGGCCGAGCCGCCGGAAGGAGAAACGACATGGACGTCACCCCGCAGACCATTTTCGAGCAGAAGATCCCCGAAGCCATCGGCAAGAACCCGGCCCTCGCCAAGGACGTGAATGCCATCTTTCAGTTCGACGTCTCCGGCCCCAAGGGCGGCAAGTGGGCGCTCGACCTCACGAAAGAGAAGGACTGGGTCACGGCCACCGAGGTGCAGAACCCTGCGATGACCATCACCGTATCGGACCAGGACTTCCTGGCGATCGTCTCGGGCAAGCTCAACGGCCAGATGGCCTTCATGAGCGGCAAGATCAAGTTCAAGCCCATGAACATCGCCCTCGCCACGAAGCTCTCGAAGGTCCTCGCCGCCGGCCGCGGCTAGGCCGAGGAGGCCCCCATGGACTTCGCCTTCTCCGAGGAGCAGCAGCAGACCCGCGCCGCCGCCGAGCGGATGCTCCAGAGGTTCGCGCCGAGGCGCGAGCAGATCAAGAAGATGATCCTGAAGGAGCAGAAGTTTCCGCAGGAGCTCTGGGACGCTTTCGCCGAGGCGGGTTTCCTCGGTGCGCTCATTCCCGAGGCTTACGGCGGCAGCAACGCCGGGCTGCTCTCGATGGCCATCGCGTGCGAGGCCATGGGCTCGCACGGCTTCGGG
>Ga0335073_10016069_pt1 | contig 10459 bp, 10 predicted proteins | sample Lox_Sample_22_FD_207093 | JGI IMG/M metagenome (GOLD analysis project Ga0335073, IMG submission 207093) | Soil microbial communities from Loxahatchee National Wildlife Refuge, Florida, United States - Lox_Sample_2.2 | ecosystem: Environmental > Terrestrial > Soil > Wetlands | place: USA...
AACACTGTAGAATGCTTTCCAGCCGCCAAATTCAATCGCCGGTGGGTTCGGCATGTTGGCGGTGATGCGCTCGGCCGCTTCGATTGGGTCTGCTCATAGATCTCGATCTTAGGCAGTTTGTCGATGACAGCCTGCGGTAATTCACACTGTTCGACGTTGAAAACCCGATAGTATTTGACGACGAGACGGCGGCGAGACCTTATCCGATAGCACATTTTTCTGGCGCGTTAGAAGCTTGAGGTCAATGCTTTTCGGTGCTTTCGCTTTCGGTCCCGGTTTTCGGCTCGTCCTCTTTGCGTGTCACCCACACGGTTGTCGTCAATTGATAGACCTCGCTACCGGAAGCATAAGGCTTGCATTCGGGCACCAGCTCGGCAACGTCGGGTGCGTAGGTCATGGCAGACAATAAAGAGAGCTGTTGGCAAAGCGCGGAATCTTCTGTGCTTCTGGGCCTGCGCTTGGGAAGCACATCCACAAAAGACGACCGCTCGACAAACCAGCAGCGTGACTGTCCGCAAATTGCAGACGCCTGCTCTCTGCCAACGCTTCCCATCATCTTCGCTACTAAAAGGCTGCCACTGCCAGCCTCTATTAGCGGCTGCAAAACTCCTAGCGGTATGGAGAGGAGAGTTCGTCTCCCTTCTCGGACGCCACCGAATCTTTATCTGGCGATAATGCGCGAGTCGTGGAAAGCCTGCTGCAGCGCTATTATTCAGGTCCGCATGGCAGCGGAGTAAGGCGTTTTCCTGGCAAACGAAGGGCGATTCGCGAGCAAAATCTCTGTGGGCTAATTTGGCGCAACCGTTCAGACCGGAAGCGAAAAAACAAGGGTGGATGAGAGCTGCCCAGCCGGCGCTAGCTAGCTTGACCCGACCGATCGTCCTGCTTACTCCAAAGGAAAGGCAGCTCGCTCCCAAGTGAGTTCCAGCGGGCCTCCGCTTGAACTCAGAATTGGGATTCGTTCCTTAACCTAGGTTTGGCTCAGTCGGAAACGGTGTTTTGGACGCCACGACCAACGGTTTGGGCGGGGCCGCTCTCAGTGAGGATCATGCTAATTATACAACCTCGCCAACGTCGGTGAAGGGCTAACAGTTTGAGCCTAACACGGATGTGTATGTCGCTGCCGTTGAATCCTTCACAACCCCTTGAGTTGAACGCCTAGGTATTACTTTCAAGCCGAGGAGGCAGGGCTTGCGCACGTCGGGAGACGTCACGCGCCGTCAACTGAGACTTAGCCGCGCACATCTTGTGCCGCGATTTCTCACGCCCATCGAGTGTCAGTTCAGATCATAAGAGAGCAAGAGGAACCATTAATCATGGCGCTACCCCTTCGAGGATAAAAGTCATCGGTTTCACCAGCATACGAGTCGGCCCCGGTACCGCGAGACCCGACACGCTCAGTCTAGGAGATCCTTAGGCAAGTATTCATTTGATGCCCCGAGGGGCCGAAGCCGCTTAGCACAGGTGAGCAAGCGATCAATGTACGCAGAGCCATCGCCTTCGTGGCGAAAATACGAATTTGATTCGGTCAGCGGCCATGACCTGTCCCTGGTCGCAGCGGCCTCGCCGGTCAGGCGCGACTCTGCAAGGGCGGTGTTGCGGATCGACAGGTTGGAGAAACGTTACGGCGTCTTAGAGGCATTGGCAGGCGTGACTTTCAACCTCCATCAGGGCGAAATCTTCGGACTCCTCGGTCTCAACGGCGCGGGCAAGACTACGTTAATTTCGCTTCTCGCCACTGAGCGGCGTCCATCGGGTGGCGACGCGCTACTGTTCGGGCAGAGTGTCCGCAACCAACCGCGATCGGTCCGCCAGATGATCGGCGTCGCGCCGCAGAAGATCGCGCTTTACCCGATGCTGACAGCGGCCGAGAACCTTCGTTTCTTCGGGCGCATCTACAGCATCAGACGATCGGCACTCGCAGGCCGAGTCGAAGAGCTACTCCACTTCATTGGGCTGGAAGACCGCGCGAACCAACGCGTCGCAACGTTGTCCGGCGGAATGCAGCGCCGGTTGAATCTGGCCCTGGCGTTGGTGCATCGGCCCAAACTCATCCTGCTTGACGAGCCGACCGCCGGCGTCGATCCGCAATCGCGCGAACAGATATTGAGAATCGTGCGCGGCCTTCGTGACAGCGGCAACGCCATCCTCTACACCACGCACTACATGGAAGAGGCGGAAGAATTGTGCGACCGCCTGGGCATCCTGAGTGAGGGCAAGCTCATCGCCGTGGGCACTCTCGACGCGCTGCTCAGTGGGAATGAGTTCGCCGAGGTCATCGAGGTAACCGGGCTTCCGGCTGAAATCGATCTCGCCGCGATTGGCGCCCTGAAGGGCCTCTGCCGTGTCGAGCGCTTCGATGGCTTGTTACGCCTGTTCGTCAAGCGCGCGGCCGATTTCCTCGGACCGCTGCAAAAGCTTATTTGTCGCTCCGAGCAGGTGCGACTCAAGATTGCGCCGCTTAGTCTCGAGGCCCTTTTTCTTCATCTCACCGGCAGAAAGCTTGGCGCCGGCATGGAGCTTCGCAAATGATGGGCGTCATTTCTATCATGCTCGTGGCCTGGCTGCTCCTCGTCATTCCAGCGCAGGCGTCGAGTCCGCTCGGGGACACTCGAACGATTCTCCAGCAAGCACGCGCTATCGTCGCGAGCAGCCGGACTCACGACGAAAAGCTAGGCGCCCTAAACGTCCTGTTCAGCAGATTTCTCGATAACGACGCGATGGGCCGTGAAGCGCTCGGGCCGCATTGGTCAAGCTTCACGCCCGCGCAGCAGCAGGAGTTCCTGAGCCTGTTTGGCCAGCTTCTTCAGCGCACCTACGTGCAGAAGCTGCTGCTTTTCGAGAATTCCAACTTTATCTACGTAGGCGAGCGCTCCGTCGGCACCGAGGCGATCGTTGACACCAAAATCCTCACATCGCGCGATCAGTTCGACGTTACCTATCGCCTGAGACCTGCTGGCGACAACTGGCTGGCCATTGCGATCACGGTCGAAGACGTGAGCCTGACCGCCAACCTCGGCAGCCAGCTCGACGATCTCCTTTCCCGGATGAGCGTCCAGGATCTGCTCGCCCTGATGCGGCGTAAGTACAGCAACGCCAGCGGAGAGGCTTAATGCGGTGAAGACAATTGCAGTGATGCTCAAGGATATTCGCCTGATCACCCGCGATCGGTTCGGGTTGATCGCGTTGCTCCTCGTGCCGATCGTCGTGATCATGGTCGTTGCCGCCGCTACCCAAACCGACGATGGCAGCAAGAACATCCTGTTCCCCGTCGTCAACGAGGATCAGGGTCCCGTGGCAACCGCCCTGATCAATGCGTTTCGCGAACATCTCGACGTGCGCGAAGTCTCCCGCACGACGGCACGGCATTTGGTCGCGGACACCAACGACGCTCCCGCCGCGCTAATTCTGCCCATAGAGTTAAGCAAGCGTTATCTTGCGGGAAAACCCACGACCGTGGATCTCCTCATCGATCCCGCGCAATGGCGCGAGCTCGCGGCAATTAGAGTAGTGATGCTGCTAGCCGACCGCGAGACCGCGTCGCTCGGCGATCCGTTCAGTCAGGAATTGCTCACCGTGCGCGATCGCAGCATTACGGGCGGTCACGCGGCGTTTTCTTCGCTCGAGCAGAACATCCCTGGTTTCAGCCTGATGTTCGTCTTGCTCACGCTGATATTCAGCGTCTCGCTGGCCTTGCGCGAAGAGGAAGTGTGGGGGACGAGTGCGCGGCTTGCGATCGCGCCGTTGCCGCCCGCGTCGCTGCTGGCCGGCAAGCTGCTGGCACGTCTCGTCGTCGGCACGGCTCAACTGCTGGTGCTCTTGGTGTTCGGCCACTTCGTTTATGGGCTCAGGCTCGGCCACTCGTTCGTTGCGCTGCTTCTGACCGCCACGGTGGTGGTCGCCTCGATGACCTGCTTCGCCGCTGTCGTCGCCGCTTTCGTGCGTACCCGCGAGCAGGCGATTCCGGTTGGTCTGGCGGTCGCCTTCGTGCTTGCTTCACTCGGCGGACTGTTCTGGCCGCTGTACGACCTGCCGAAATCAATGCAGACGATCGCGAACGTGCTGATGACGACCTGGGCGATGTCCGCGATTCAGGACGTGATCCTTCGTGACCGGGGCGTCGCCGGAGTTTCAACCGCGCTGCTCGTTCTGTTTGCCTACGGCCTGGTGTCCTTTCTCATCGGATTGCGCCTGTTCCGCTACGGAGACGAAACCCATGCATAATGAGGCGTCACACCTTGAATGACACCGGCAGAGCTCTAGCACACAGCGGAACCAAGGGATCATCGACGCGGTCAGCGCGTAACGGCTCGCGTTTACCGCTCGCGGCCATCCTGCTCGTCAGTATCGCCCTGGCCGGATGCTCCGCGCGCGGCGACGCCTGGCGAAATAGCTCGGCAGGCGAAGAGCAAGCGATCCTCGCTTCGGACTCGCCATTACCCGGGCCGACTGAGGGGATGGATTACGATCCGTGGGAGCCGTTCAACGACGAGGCGTTCGACTTCAATTTCAATGTGCTCGATCGTTATGCGCTGAAGCCCACTGCAAAAGCTTGGGCGAAAATGCCCGAGCAGGTACGACAAAGCTTGGCCAACGCTTTCTTCAACCTGGCGATGCCGAAGCGGCTAGTGAACAAGGTTCTGCAAGGAAGGCTGCCCGGAGCGGGCGAGGAGCTCGCGCGGTTCGTGCTCAACTCCACTGCCGGCTTGGCCGGATTCTTCGACGTCGCCTCGCACTTGGGTCTCGACAAGAGTGACGCGGACACCGGACAGACCTTTGGCGTCTATGGTGTGAAGCCTGGGCCCTACTTGGTACTGCCGTTACTCCCACCCTTGACCGTGCGCGACGCTTTCGGCTACGCCGCCGACTCATTCATGGACCCACTCTCCTGGCTCATCACACCGTTCGCCGCGGACTTCGGACGCGCCGCTGCGAACACGATTAACGAACGTGCGAATAACATGGCTCTGTACGACGACGTCGAGGATACTTCGCTCGACCTGTATGCCGCGGTCCGCAACGGCTACCTGCAGCGGCGCAGCAAATCCATCGAGGACGCCATTCGCGCTCGGGATCAGACCTGGGAAAGCATCCTCCCTCTGTCGACGCGCAAAATGAATCAACCCTTGCAACGCATTCCTAGCTTCCGAATGACGCCGTTCGCAAAGAATCAAACTAACTAGCGCGGACTAGCTATTCGTATCAGCGAACATCATCGCGCTTTTTTTAAAGTATTGTCCTGCCTGATCTGAGCTGATCTGTTCGTCCGCTGCAGGGCGAGATGAGGAGTCACATCCCGTGCTGCGATTTTTCACTCGCCTTATCTGTGGGCGGTGACTGAGGTGATTGCGATTTGTCGCAATATCGCACGAGTCTCCGACATTCCGCGAGATCGCCACCGTGGTCTCTAAGGGCCCAAAACTGACTCTGTTGATCTCCGCGCGGTGTCAGCAACACCATAGATAGCGTCCCAAAGACACCATCCGGCGGTCGGGTTGCTTAACAATAGCCGCGCACATTTCGTGCCGCCATTTCTCACGCTCATCAAGTGTTAATTCAGACCGCGAAAAATCAAGAAGAGCTTGATTTATGGCAGCACGGGCCAGCCCAAAAGATGTCTCAATCATAGATGGGAAACTAGACCTGCACAAAGAACAGTAGAGCGAAAGACGTTTTCAAAAGGGAAATCTAAGACTAGACGAAGTATGAGCGGGACGACGCTCGCGCTCTGGCGTTTGGCGTAGCATTAGGCTACACAACCCCTGAATAAAACTCTCCTTCAATTGCATACTTCCCAGATTGAACACGCGTGGACAAAAAACAAGAGCGGGTGGGAGTTGACGCACGATTCGATCCGGCGCGAGGGTTTTGTGCTCGCAATAGAGGTAAGCAAGGCGATGGTATGATAACTATGGCGTACTACGCTTACCGAGACTACTGCGTAAAGCTTTCAGCTCTTCTTTCGGATCCCATCTTTCAAGGCGAAGGTGTTACGAGAGGCCAGCAAGAAGCTGTTCTCTTAATTCCTGGTTTCACAGCCGGCGACTGGACGTTCAACACTATGTGGCGATGGCTGCGGCAAAAATAGTTATGACCCGTGCCTGTCAGGAATCAACCTTAATGTCGGATGCCCGCAGCGTACAGTCGAGCGCATGCAGTCGCGTCTGGAAGAGATTTCGAAGGCAACCGGAGCCAGGACTATATCATTGGCCACAGCTTGGGTGGATTGGTCGGCTGCGCTCTCGCTCGCCGACGGCCGGACCTTGTTTGCCAGGTTATCGCGATAGGTTTGTAATGAGTTTTTCATTTGCACCTACCGATAAAGAAGCCGTCTTACCAATGTCTGAAGCGAAGCGACAGCTTGAAGAGACTGTGCATGAACATTGCGGCGGCACGATTCGATACCAAGTGATTGTCGATAACGGCGATGATATCGCCAAGTCCATTCTGGAAGGAGCGCGCCGACTCCCGGTTGGATGCATAGTCATGGGCACGCACGGAAGAAAAGGTATGGAGCGGCTTTTGCTCGGCAGCATTGCGGAGAGGGTCCAACGCGAATCTCCTTTGCCCGTCCTGATAATACGCGCGAAAAAGCTTATCTAGTCAATCGAGCCTACCTTCCAAATCGAACAACTCGTTTCCTTGGTTTGAAAAAGTTCAGTACTTGCGTCGAGATCAGGTCATGATCTTGGTCCAGAATTAAGATGGTCGAGCATAGTGTCCAAGCCAAAATGTACGCTGCTGTGCTCCGAGTATACCTACCTGGATAATGCCAGCCGCGATACTAACACTTCCTATTGGTGAAAGCTCGATGGTGCACTATTTAAAAGCCGCCGCACATTTCGGTCAACAATTGTTCACGCGTATCTAGAAGAAAGCTTGTGGCCGGATTGTCGCCGACCGTTTCGAATGCGCTTCCTCGAACAGCCGTCTTGCTCCCCGGTTTTGGAATCGGAGCAAATGAATTTCGGTAGTGGCATCAGGGCGGTAATGATAACGGTACATATTTGAATCTATCCCTCGTCGGATTTATGCGCGGGACTGAGATTCGGGAGCGTAAAAATGGTTGAGGCAAGCAAACCTTCTCACCGGCTAAAGACTCAGGACACTTCCTTCTTATACCACGAGACGCCGAACAGCCCGCTTCACCTTGGTATTGTTCAAAACTTCGATGGCGAGATCGAGTTTGAGAGTCTGATAGAGCATTTCGAGGGCCGCATCCATTTGCTGCCACGTTACCGACAGCGTCTGGTGTTCGCCCCGTTCAACCTTGCACACCCGACGCTGGAGGATGATCCAAATTTCAAACTCCGCAATCACTTCACGCGCCATAGACTCCCCACGAGGGCCACCGACGTCGAATTGACCAAGGCGGCGATGCATGCGTACGAATCCCCGCTGGAGCGGAGCCGGCCACTATGGGAATTGCATCTGTTCCAGGGACTCGAAGGAGGGCGCTCGGCCCTGCTCTGGAAAATTCATCACTGCATCGTTGACGGGGTCTCGGCATCGCAACTGCTTGCCACGGCAATGGATCCGAGGCCTGATGCTCCAGCGCCTGTGCCTGAGCGCGAACCGTGGGCGCCCACGAACCTGCCGAATCGCTCCAAGTCATTGCTGGATGCTGTGACCGCGTTGGTCCAGAATCGGCTCGATGAAGTACGTGAAGCTGAGAGACTACTGATCTCACCCCGCAGACTGGCCGAGCGGGGAGCTGCGATGGCGGGAGCAGCCGCTCAAATATTGCAGATGATGTCGCGCCCTATAGTGGCGGCCCCATGGAACTCGGGGCTTGTAAGCCGAGCGCGCTCGTTCGCGTGGTTGAGGGTTTCCTTCGGCGATCTTAGCGTTATCCGTAACGCTCTCGGAGGGACGGTCAACGACGTCGTTCTGAGTATCGTGAGCGAGGGCGCAGCTCGCTATTTAAAGCATCACGATGTCCCGACCGCCGGACTTTCACTGCGTATCGCATGTCCTGTCAGCGAGCGACGCGGCAGCGAAGCCGGAGCGATGGGCAACCGGCTCTCCGCAATGTTTCCCGAATTGCCGGCTATGCCGATGGACCCTGTTGAAGGTTACCGCTCGGTGGTGGAGGAAACCGAGCGGATCAAGGCTGCGCATGGGCCGCAGGAGATATACTCGGTAGGGGCAGCCGCTGATTTAGTTTCGCCGAGCTTGCAATACCTGATCTCCAGGATCACCGGCGGCATTGCCCGGATGATCATAGGGCCGCCGATGGGGATCAACTTAGTGGTTACGGACGTACCTGGAGCTCAGGTTCCGATGTACCTGGCGGGGCGGCAGATGATCGAGTTCATCGGCATTGTTCCGCTGGCGGGTCCACTGGGCTATGGCGTGACTGTCGTGAGTTACAATCAAAGCTTGTTCATTGGAGCAGTGGCGGACCCTCGGCTGATGCCCGACATGGAGTTCATGAAGTCGTGTATCGCGGACGCTTTTGAGGAGCTCAAGGCTGCGGCGCAAAGGGTATTAAAGGGTCATCGAAATCATAGCCACATCCAGCGTCTGCCCCAAAGAACACTCACTTCTGCAACTCACGACACGCTGAACCGTCGCCAGTATAAACATTCATGATTAAGGCTTTCTGAGGCGCGGCATTTTCACTGAAACTTTAGACGAGTCTTACAGGAGATATTCGCCATGAGTGAATGCAAGACTTTTCATCATGTGAATCAAGCGATCTTCGATCGTGTCAAGAAATCCAGTACTGCCGAACATGGCACCGTTTATGATCCTCCGTCTGGTGACAGTGGTATCGCCACAACCAAGACCATAGTTGGAACCGTTGTTCTTAGTTTTGTTCTGAATCCTAATAACGGTTCAATCACGTACCGCATCGTCTCCAAGCCGAGGATCATTTCGGCTAGCCAGATTTTTGATGGAATCGAAAACCTAATAAACTCTGTCGTCAAAAAGTGATGCGCCTCGGGCAGATTATACCTGAGCTAAAATGCTGCTGATTACGATCGCCGCGTGACGAACAAGGAGACCAGCCGCACCAGCCACGAACGGTTTGCGCATGCGCTCCCATCCTGCCGCCCTTTAACGTCGGAAATATGTTACGGCGGCTGGCGGGAACCAGTCGAGCTCGCGCACTAGAATAGATTCGGTAGCGTGGTGAAGGTTCAGCAAAATCGCGCGAAGAGAAAGGTCATGGTATGCGGGTGATGCGAAACGTCACCGAATCCTTTGACGAGGATGCACACCATGACCGCGAGCAAGCATAAGGCTGAAAGAATCGATTTAAAAGCATTGGCTGGCAACGACCGGGAGTTTCTGCGCCAGCTCATCCGGACGACGCTGCAGGAAGTGCTGGAAGCGGAGATGACGGAAGCCCTGGCGGCGGCCAAGAGCGAACGCAAGGTGGGCCGCCACGGTTATCGTTCGGGCTATTACGGGCGCAGCTTGATCACACGCGTGGGCAAGCTGGAATTACGCATACCGCAGGATCGCACGGGACGGTTTTCAACCGAGCTGTTCGAGCGCTATCAGCGTTCGGAACGCGCGTTAGTCGCGGCGTAGGCCGAGATGTACGTGCAAGGGGTCTCGACGCGCAAGGTCAAGGCGATCACCGAGGAGTTATGCGGCCACAGCTTTTCGGCGTCTTCCATCAGCACGATCAATAAACGCCTGGACCAGAGCCTCGCCCAATTCGCCGCGCGGCCTCTGCACGAAGCCTTTCCTTACTTGATTGTGGATGCCCGCTACGAGCGGGTGCGCGAAGCCGGCGTAATTGTCAGTCAGGCGGTGCTGCTTGCCATCGGCATCGACTGGGACGGCCGCCGCCAGATTCTCGGCATCGAGCTGGCCAATCGCGAAGCCGTTTCGAGTTGGAGCGACTTCCTGCGCGGCCTCAAGGCGCGCGGGCTTAACGGCGTGGAACTGGTGGTCTCCGACGATCATGCGGCTTATTGAGGCCTGCGAATTATAGTGACACCAACCCAGAGTCCAAGACTTGTCCAATATACCTATCCGAGTCGTTGAGTTGTCCCTATATTATGAAGGGCTCAATAAGGCGGCCATATCTTGCTCCCCTTGGGAATCGAGCCGCCAATAATACAAGGTCCGAGAGACCGTGAGGTGGGCAAATGGCAGACGAGCAGAGGCCATAAGAAGTTCAGCGCTGGACGGCCAAGCGTCGTTCGGCATTGGTAATCAGCTTGCTCAAGGGTGAGACGACGGTCGCGGAAGCAGCGCGGCGCCACGGGCTGAAAGTAGCTGAGGTAGAGGAGTGGCGCGATCGCTTCCTGCTAGCCGCGGAGAATGGCCTGCGAGCCAGGCCTAAAGAAGCGAGGCGCTGCGCGAGGAAATGTCAATCGGCTCAAGCGCAAGGTCGGCGAGTTGACGATGGACCTGGATATTCTGCGCGAGGCGGCCAGGCTGCGCCCTACGACGCCGGGGACGTCCGACGAGTGATGGCGACGTGGCCCGGCCTATC
>Ga0335073_10016071_pt1 | contig 10459 bp, 10 predicted proteins | sample Lox_Sample_22_FD_207093 | JGI IMG/M metagenome (GOLD analysis project Ga0335073, IMG submission 207093) | Soil microbial communities from Loxahatchee National Wildlife Refuge, Florida, United States - Lox_Sample_2.2 | ecosystem: Environmental > Terrestrial > Soil > Wetlands | place: USA...
CATTCTCAGCTAATTCACCATGCTGCGCGCCGAGCTTGGCTTCTACATGGGATGCCTGAACCTACATGAGCAGCTGGTGGCCAAGAGCGAGTCGGTCGCCTTTCCCGCGCCGGCCTCATGGACGGAGGGAGCACTCAGCTGCGCGAATCTCCGCGACGTGTCGCTTGCGCTGCGAGCCGAAAAGCCGGTGGTTGGAAACGATGTTGACGCCGACGGGAAGTCACTTATCGTCATCACCGGCGCCAACTCGGGAGGTAAGTCGACGTTCCTGCGCAGTGTGGGACAGGCGCAGCTCATGACTCAGTGCGGTTTGTTCGTTACGGCGGACGCCCTTCGGATCAGTGTGTGCCAGGCAGTGTTCACCCACTTCATCCGAGAAGAGGACGCGACCATGACGAGCGGGCGCCTCGACGAGGAGCTGAGCCGAATGAGCAAGATCGCCGACGCGATCCGCCCCGAAAGCTTGATGCTGTTCAACGAGTCGTTCGCGGCTACCAACGAGCGAGAGGGATCGGAGATCGGCCGACAGGTCGTCAATGCCCTACTCGAAGCGGACATCAGAGTGTGCTTCGTGAGCCACCAGTACGATTTCGCCGAGGGCTTCCACGAAGAGCGGTCAGATGCCACGTTGTTTCTGCGGGCGCCGCGCGCCAGAAACGGCCAGCGAACTTTCAAGCTGGAAGTGGCCGAGCCGCTCCCGACCAGCTTCGGTGAGGATCTCTACCGGCGCTTGGGCGGGTGGCTCACCCAGGATGGCATCGACGAAGCGTCTCTCGGGTTGGTCGGCGTGGGGGGCGCCAACCAACCCGACCCTGGGAAGTGAAGCCGGTGACCCACCCGGTGACGGGCCTGACGGCGACGGAGCCCCGGCTCCTCGAACCGTTAGCGCCTCTTGTGAACATCTCCGGCGAGGTAGACATTGAGCTGGAGCAGATCACCTCGCGCCTCCAGGCACTCTGCGACGACTATCCGAATGTGGCCGTCCGGGCGTCCCGACTCGCGGCGCGAGTCTCTGCCGGCCAGTTTCACCTCACGGTGGTCGGGGAGTTCAAACGGGGGAAGTCCACGCTCATCAACGCCCTGATCGGCAGGGAGCTTCTCCCCACGGGCGTTCTCCCGCTGACCGCCGTCCCCACCGAAATTCACTTCGGGACACCAGAGTCCGTCGCAGTCTTCGATGATGGGCGCCGCGCCACCATAAGAACCGATCAGCTCGGCGATTTCGTTACCGAACGAGGTAATCCCGCCAACATCAAGGGGGTGTCGCGCGTCGAGGTGGGCACTGCGGCCTGGAATGGGACGTCGAGGGTCGTGCTCATCGACACGCCGGGTGTCGCGTCGGCTTATGAGCACAACAGTGCTGTCGCCTATATGGCGCTTGCCGAGTCAGACGCAGCCATCTTTGTGCTGTCCGCCGACAGCCCGTTGTCGGAGAGCGAACTCGGCATCTTGGCCGATCTTGGCGAGCGACGGCAGCGCGTGTTTGTGGTCATCAACAAGTGCGATCACGTCAATGACAGCGAGCTCGCCGACATAGAGGAGTTCGTCGTCACCCACCTCCGACGGCACCTTGCGAGTTGGCACGGACCGTATTGCACCGATGCCCGAGCCACTCTGCGTCGGGGACCAGAACCTCAGACCCGAGGGATGCGCGGCGTTGCCGCCCTGAAGGACGGTCTAGAGCGGCTGATCATGGGCGACTTGGCGTCGGCTCGACGGCAGGCGTCAGTCGCCGAGTTCGGCCGGCTGGCCCGCTCCCTCGACCAGGTGTTGCAAATCCAGGCCGCCGCCGCGGCCATGGACGAGCGAACCTTGGCCAACCAGCTCGACCGGTTCGACCACGCCGCTCGAACCGGAAGACGGTCCCTCGACAATGACCGCGTCGTACTCGATCGTGACGCCGCGATCCTGGCCGACGCCGCCGCTGACCGATTGGCGGAAGCAGCACGGTCTGCGGCGCAGAAGTGCCGTCCTGCCCTAGCGCAAAAAGCGCAGACCACTCCCACCAGGCGCCTCAGCTTCGAATTGCGAGATGTCATCGAGGAGTGCGTCCAGGCCAAGTTCGAGCCTCTTCGGCGACAGGCAATGGCCGAGCTGGACACCGCTTGGGGCGACACCGCTGCCCGCTTCGCCGAACGAGCGCAACATCGAGTCCGTGAGCTCACCGAGTCGGCCAACGACTTGTTCGACGTTCATCTGCCCGAGGTCGCGCTGCCGCCAGTGACCGCGCAACGAGAACGGTTTTCGTACCTGTTCGTCCGGGTGGAGAGCCCGATGGCGCCGCTCGGACGTCTGCTCAGCGTCGTCCTGCCGTCCAAGCTGGCACGCCGTCGAGTTCTGCGCTCCGCCGAGCAGCGCATGGTGCAGGAGTTCCTAAAGCACGCTGGTCGGGCGCGTCACGACATCGCACAACGCCTCGACGCCGCCAAGCAGGCGCTCGTGTCGTCCATGGTCGCCGAGTATGAGCGCACCCGAGTCTCGTTGGTGGGTGCTGCGGAAGGGGCGCGATCGCTCCTCGCTCTCGGTGACGAGGAGCGCACAGCCCAGGGGCGCCTCCGCCTTGAGGTTCGGGCGCTCATCGGCTCCGGCGACCACTTGGCGGTCCGGATCCGTACCGATCAGCCGGGGGGCGACATCAGCGGCTCACACGGCGAGCCCAATGGCGAGGCCGGCGGCGGCCGCGCCGAGGCCGACGGTCACGCTGACAAGGACGTTCCCGACGGCTTCGAGGAAGCGGCCGTCTTCGAGCAGGCGAAGCGTCTCGAACGTGAACGTCGAGAAGGTCGTGTACGCCCCGCAGAATCCGGTGCCGACGAGCGCCTTGGCCACATCGGGAAGGTTGCCGGCGAGGGTCAGACCAGTGAGGAAGCCGAGTAGGAGCGACCCGCTGATGTTGATCACGAAGGTCCCCCATGGCAGGTCTGATTCGATCCGGCCGGTGATGGCTCGATCGAGGAGGTAGCGCGACGGGGCGCCGACGAGTCCGCCCGCGGCGACGACCAGGAAGAGCGTGGCGGTCATAGTTATAGGGGCGCCGCGGGGTCAGAGATCGACGATCTCGATGTCGTCGACCGTCGCGACCACGTCGCGTAGCAGCGGTGCGATCTCGTCCAGGAACGCGTCGACCTTGTCGGGCTGATCGATGAACACAACTGCCAGCGGCCGATCGTCAGAGAGAAATCGCTCTCGATGCACATGTCCGGATGTCCCGAAACCTTCGTCGCCTTCGAACACGGTGGCTCCGGCGAGCTTGGCTTTGCGGGCCCGCTTGAGCACCTCCATCTCGAGGCTGTTGTGCCGTACGTGGTCGTGCACGCTCATCAGCAGGGTCAGCCGCTTAGCTGGCCGGCCCGGAAAGCGGGAGTACGTCGTGATCCTCATCAAAGCTCCTGTTGTAGCCATCGTTCAGCCCGCAACACGATTCGGGCGCCGGTCATCCCCGCCCAGACCGCCGAGAGCCCGGCGAACACGCTGGCGGCGAGATAGGCCACGGCGGTTTCGGGGTGACCGTCTCGGATGAGCTCCACGGCCTCGACCATAAAGGTGGAGAACGTCGTGTACGCACCTAGGAACCCCGTTCCGATGACCGGACGAGCCAGTCGGCCTCTGGGGAACTGCTCAATGACCAAGATCAAGAGGAAACCCAAGACCGCGCTGCCCGAAATGTTGATCAGGAAGGTTCCCCACGGGAAGCGGCCGGTCTCGGTGGGAACCGCGAGGGAGATGGCGTAGCGGCTGACCGCTCCAAGGACTCCTCCGCAGGCGAGGGCAGCGACGATGATGGTCTGGACCTGACGGGCCCGACGCTGGCGAGGATCTGGGCCGAGATCGTCGTCGTAGCCGACCTCGACATCCGGATCAAACGGGATGCGCGGCACGTTGTCGTCGGCAGGCGATTGCATCAGCTCCTCCTTCGTCGATGCCCGGTGGGCAGGATTCGGGTAGGAGCCATCAGCCTTGCGGCGATCATGGCGAGCTCCATCGCCGTCGGGGACCTTACCAAACTGTCGTGCTGCAGCAGTAATTTAGGAGCTGACGGGACGGACGTTGCGGCGGGTGAGGCACTACTGTGAGGGGCAGGGCGCGGCGCTAGAGCAGGCGTTCCGGGAGGTATGTGATGCCGGTCACCGAGGTGGCGACGAGAGTCATGGTCTTCTTGAGCGAGGATGACCGGCACGGTCACCACGGGCTTCACGAAGCCATCATGAACCGGGCTCGCGAAGACGGCATGGCTGGCGCCACCGTCTGGCGAGGCATTGAAGGCTTTGGTTCGTCGGGACGCATCCGGACGGCCAGGTTTCCAGACGCGGCGACGGGGTTGCCTCTCGCCGTCGAACTGCTCGATGCGCCGGAGCGGATCGAGGCGTTCCTCGCGGTCGTGCATGATCTGGCACCCGGTTCGCTCGTCACCCGAGAGCAGGTAGAGATGACCCGCTTTGCTGGTGGGCCCACCCCCAGTCTGGATGATCCCGGTCCGACGGCGGCCCATTAGCCCTAAGCCTGCAGGTCGACGGGCCCGCTGATAGCCCCGACGACCAGAGAGTCCGGACCGAGATGGGCTCCTACCGTCGGGTCGAGCTGGGCGTAAAACCGAGGGGTCTGCTTAAGCGCATCGGAGAGGTGATCGACCACGCCGTCTACGTCGGTGGCGTCGCCATGAGCGAGCGCCCAACCGCCCAGCTGGCCGTCGGTGCTGCGGCGAAGGTGTCGCACCAACTCGTCGATCGCCGCGTTGCGGTGCTTGGGCTGAGCCAGCGACACCACCCGCCCCCGAATCGCCAGCACCAGGGGGTGGTTGCGAACAAGGTGGGAGTTGGGAAGCAGGCTGGCGCGGTCGCTGCGGCGAAGCGCCTCGACCTCCTGGACGAGGGCGAAGGTGTGCAGCCGTTCGGGGAGCGATGTAGCGAAGTCGATGAGCGACTGGGGCGTATCCGGGCCGACCGCCGCCCGGTGGACCGCGGTGACAATCAAACCGGCGCCGACGCTTAGCGACCGCGTGTCTATAACCACGACCCCGGGCCCGGAGCGCTCCGCTGCCTCTTTGGCCCGCGATAGCGTTGAACTGAGCTGACCGGAGACGTGCAACGCGATGACGAGGTCTGGATGCTGGTAGGCGGCAGCCAGTGCGCTCACGGTTGGTGGCGTCGTTGATGGATAATTCCCTTTGCGCAACTGCATCCAGAACTCCCCGAGATCGCCGACAAACGGGGCGTCGCCGGCCCATACTTCGCCGCGAACTCGTCGGACCACGTCGGAACCGGTGAGCGTTTCTGGGAGGTCGACGGCCCCGTCGGTGACGATCAACATGCTTCCCCTCCTTTCAAGACAACGGTTCTGCTCTTACGGTGCGCGATCACGACGGAGTTCATCTTTCAGACCACCAACACGGGGCAGGGGTGATCGCGAAGAAGCGCCTCGACAGATTGGCCCATGCCGCGATGCGTCATCTGTTCTCGGCCGTGGCCACCGACGACCACGACGTCGAATCCGTGCTCAGCCGCGTAGGCCGCAAGCGCCTTCCCTGGATCGTCGGCGTAGACGACCTCCGTCGACAATTCCGGCTGGTTCGGGGTAGAGAAGTCCGACAAACCGTTGGAGAGGTTCTGTCTTTCTGCCTCGGCGGCACGCGCTCGTTCCTCAGGGGTCTCAGTGTGCGCGGGCGGCCGGATGACCAGCAGGACGTGCGCCTCGCCGCCGAGGTCGGCAGCGAAGGCGATGGCCACTCGCAGGGCGTGCTGTGCGGCGGTCGATCCATCGAAGCCGACGAGCACTCGTCGGAAGGTCGCGCCGTGTTTGGCTTCGCCGAAAGCTTGTTCAGTGGCCATGGTTCCTCCTTGTCATCGAAGCGCGGCCGTCAGGGCGAGGGCGATCAGCAACGCGATCAACATGTAGGCCACGTAGGCGTTGAGTCGGCCCGATTGGAGTCGCTTGGCGACGCGAGCCACCGCCAACGCAGCTGCGCGTAGCGGACGGTAGAGGTAGGCCTCGACCGGCTCGACAACTCGGGTCATCGTTTCCAGGTGGGCCGGAGCGGTCGACATGGAGGGTTCCTGGTCGGCGTCGGTCACCAGCACGGTGGATCGTCTGGCACCTAGGACGTTGCCGAGCACGTGGCGTAGCGGGTTGGCGAACCCGAACGCCGTGTAGGCGTCGGGACCGGTAACGCCGGAGGTAGCCGAGTGCCAGGCCGGGACACGCCGCACCCGCACGTAGCGACCCTTGGAGACGATGACGGCGGCGATGAAAACGGAGAGGAAGGCCACGGGCATTGCCACCCACAGCCACGACGGCGAAAGAATGGAGAACCCGTGGAAGGTGGGTTGGAGGACCCACGGCGACTTGAGTGCTTGGAGGGTGGTGTGTTGAGGGACGAGCGGATCGAGGCCCCTGGCGATGTAGCGGACCTCCCACGGACTCACGGCGGCGATCCCGAGGCATCCGATGGCGAGCGCCGCTAGTCCGGACTTGCCGACCAATCCCGGTTCGGTGGCGTTTTGCTGCACTGTCAGAGTCGGTCGACCCAGGAACGTCAGTGCGAGAACGCGAAGGAAGGCGAGGGCGGCTACTCCCGTCGTCAAGGCGACTAGAGCTCCGGCTGCGGCGAGGCCGAGGCGGATGGCCAGACCTGGCAGCCGAAATTGCTGCATCAGCGCTTCGAGGATGAACCACTCGGACACGAAGCCGATGGTGGGCGGCAACCCGGCCAGGGTGACCGCCCCTGCACCGAAGGTGGCGCCGCTCCATCGCATTCGTCGGCCGACGCCGCGCAGCGTGTCGAGGTCGTCGGTTCCGACGGCCGCTTCGACGTTGGCGAGAGATACGAACAGGGCCGTCTTGGCGATGGCGTGAGCGACCGTCTGCAGCGTGGCTGCCAAAAGACCCATGGCCACCAGGGTTTCGGACTTCACGGCTGCGCCAGTCAGGGCCACGCCATAGGCGGTGACGATGAGCCCCGCGTTCTCGACGCTCGAATAGGCGATCACCCTGGCGAGGCGGCCCTGGACTCCCGCGAAGGTGATGCCGAGCAGGGCGGTGACGCCACCGACGACGAGCACCGCGATGACCAGCCAGATCGGTGGGCGTCCCAGGACGCCCAGGAACCGCCACAAGCCGTACACGCCGACGTTGGCGGCTATGCCAGCCATGGCGGCCCGTGCCGGCCCCGGGGCCGCCGGATAGCCGACTGGGAGCCAAACCTGTAGCGGGACGATGCCGACCTTGGCGCCGAAGCCCACCACTATGAGAATCCAGGCCACGTCGTGGAGGGCGCCCGGGCCCACCGTATGCCAGCTGGCGATGGTGAGGCTCCCGGTCCGGCCGGCTAGCAGCAAGAATCCGAACAGCAGGGCGGCACCGCTCACTTTGCCGATGCCGACGGTGGACCAGGCGGCGCCGACCTGCCGTGCGTCGTGGCGGGTGACGGAGGTCAGCAGGTAGAAGGCGACCGTGAGCGCCTCCCAGGCGAAAAGGAAGGTGAAGGCGTCTGCGGCGCAGAGGATCACGGCCACCGCGGCCAGGAGCAGGAGGTAGCCCGTGGCCGTTCCCCGGCGGTGGCGTCGGTCGTCGGGGCCGACCCAGGACACGAAGCAGGCGGAGACCGCGACTGCGAGTGCGAACAGCAAGGTGAGGAAGAGCCCGGTCAAGTGGTCCAGCCGAAGACCGTTCTTTCCGAGCACGAAGACCTGCGACAGGTCGACGTCGACGGGGCTCGTCGTCGTCGTATGGACGCCCAGCGCGAACAGACAAGCGCTCCCCAAGATCGCCAGCACATAGGGCACGAAGCGGATGGCTCGGCGCGCCACCCCGAGCGTGACATCGACGACGACGCCGAGGGCAAAGCAGGAAAGGCCAGCGGCAAGCAGCGCACCGCTCATGGGCCGGCCTCGCGCGTTGGGTCCTCCGCGGAGGCCGGCCCATGAGGAGTGCGCCGGGCCCAGTCGTTGCCGCCAGCTGAGCCTCTCGCGCGGGGGAGGCGGCCGATCGCCAACAAGATGGCAAAGAGAAGACCGAACGGCGTCGGTGGCGAACCGGGTACGAACACGTCGACTGGAAGGGAATCGGCCAGTCCGGATCGGCTGGCGTATCCCTCGCCGAGGAGTCCGCCGCTGACGGCGTCGACTCCAGCCGCGATGACCACCTTTGGTTCAGGCATGACGTCGTAGGTTTGGCGGAGCGCGTCGAGCATGCCTGCCGCGCCCACCCCAGTGGCGAGAAGAACGTCGGCGTGGCGAGGACTCGCGGTGAAGTAGATCCCGAGTCGCTGCACGTCGTAGACCGGGTTGGTGAGTGCTGCCACCTCCCATTCGTCGGCGCCGTCAGAACCGGCGTCGACGTGGCGGATGTGCACTGACCGGCGCAACGCCTTGACCGCCCGCCCGAGCTCGGTTCGGGCCAAAATGAGGGCGGCCTCGTCCGCGACCAGCTCTGGCACCACGAGCGCTTCTCGTCGCTCCGCCGAGGTCTCAAAGTCTGGGTCGAAACGGAACAGTTCGGGGCACAACTCGGTGCAGCGACCGCACAGGATGCAACGGCCACGGTCGAGGCGAGGAAGACCGTTCTCGACCGTGATGGCGTCCGTCGGACACGCCTCCACAGCCGAAGCGATCCGCGGCTCGGGAGCGGGGGCGTTTGCGACGACCACGCTGCCCCGAAAACCCGGCCCGTAACCGTCGGGGCGTCGCGGGTATCGGCTGGTGACGATGCCCTCGCGTAGGCCTCGTGGGATCCAGGGCATCAGCCGGCCACCCCGGCGATCGAGAGCCCGAAGCTCGCTTCGATGAACGCGAAGTCGGTGAGAATGTCCTTCGGGAACGCGGCGTGGAACAGGCCCAGGTTGTGAAACGACGCCGATCGGGGCTTGACCCGCGCCAAGCGTCCCTCGTCGAGCACCACGAAGTAGAGGACTTCGCCCTGGGGTGCTTCGGCCCAGCCGATGGCCTCCCCGCTGAGATCGCGGTCGATCGGTTCGGCCCAAACCTGCGTGCTCATGTTCGTCTGACTGAGACGATCGATCGTCTGGCGGATCAGATGGAAGGCGCCGCTGATCTCGTCGTTACGGATTCTCTGACGGGCTAGCGCGTCGCCTTCGGTGCGAGGATCGACCAGCTGTTGGCCGAGCAGCCCGTATGCGGCGTAGGGACGCTCCACGCGCCCGTCGGCCTTCTGCCCCGAGCCGCGGCCCACCGGGCCGAGCGCACCGAATTGCCGGGCCAGTTCCTGGCCGATTACCCCGGTACCGCGCAACCGGTCAACAAATGACGGGGTGGCCATCAGGAGACGAAGGTCGTCCTTCACGCCGTTGTCGATCTGATCGATGGCGGCGAATAGCTCAGCCACATCGAGGACCGGCGGCGTGCTCACACCGCCGGGCACCACAACACCTCGGCCGAATCGGCTCCCGCACAGCCGACCCCGGAGACGCTGGACTCTCTCCTTGTGGAGGCTGAGACGCGCGTACGCGACGGCTTGGCCGGCGGCCTCGGTGTGGCGAATAGCCGAGTCGAGGTGGTTGGCGATCCGTTCGAGCTCGGCATGCAACACCCTCACCAGGGCGGCTCCTTCGGGGATTTCGGTCCTCGAAAGTTGCTCGACCGCGCCGCAGAAGGCGATGGCGTGAGCCACCGAGGCCACCCCCTCGCAGCGCTCAGCCAACAGCACCCCGTCGTCAGGATCCATGCCTTCGAAGCGGACCTCGATCCCGCGGTGCTTGTGAAACACTCGCGTCCGCAGATGCGGTATGTCTTCGCCCGGAGTCTCGACGAGGTATTCGATCGACTCGAACACACCCGAACGGACCGGTCCGTACGGGATGGTGAAGACACCCTCGCCGCGTAGGTGCGCCGGGAGTGGGCTGGGGTCGAGCTCGACCGGCTCGAACGGCTTGCCGGAACCCGGGCGAGGGCGGGGGGAGCCGGAAACAAGCGGCAAAACAAGGGGGTCCAGGCGGGCGTGTCCCTCCGGTTCGATGCCGAAGAGTTCGTGAATCTCTCGCTCGTACCAGGCGGCGGCTGGGATATGCGGCGTGAGCGCCGGATAGCAACCCGCGTCGTCAGCCACGATGACGTTTTCGCTCTGCAGCGTCTCGCCCTCCGAGAGCACGGCCACAAGCCGCGTCCCTTCCGACTCCGCCGTGGCGAACAGTCCGCAAAACCGGGCTCCGTTCTTGACCCGCTCAGACACCCGGTCCGCGAATCCCTCCGTGCTCAGTCCTGCGAACGAGTCGCTCATTGCGACACCCCAAGTTCACCTGCGGCTCTGTCCAGGAGATGACTGAGCGCGGCGGGCGGGTGGACACCGAGGATCACCAACGCCACCAGGCCAAGGGCCATGGCGACCACGATCCACCGGCTCACCTCGCCTCTTGCGGGCGTGGCTGGGATCGTCCCGGCGCTGCCGTCGGCGGTCGTCACCTCGGGAGTGAGCATGGTTTGGGTCGTGAACCACGACAGGCCGAAGAACG
>Ga0335073_10016072_pt1 | contig 10458 bp, 10 predicted proteins | sample Lox_Sample_22_FD_207093 | JGI IMG/M metagenome (GOLD analysis project Ga0335073, IMG submission 207093) | Soil microbial communities from Loxahatchee National Wildlife Refuge, Florida, United States - Lox_Sample_2.2 | ecosystem: Environmental > Terrestrial > Soil > Wetlands | place: USA...
GATATGTCCGGCCCGACCGTCATGAACCGAAAGATTCAGATTCGTCGCCTCCCCGCCAGACCCTTCAGAGCCGGTGAGTCAATTCGTCGCACCCGTCATGCGGAAGCAAGGTGAGGTGAGCAATTACAACCTCCCGGTGTCTGCTCGAATGGATTTTAACGGATTAGTAATCAACGCAGCGACCATGCTCGCCACCCCCAGCCCACCGAACGCAACTAGTTTCACCTCTGGAGCAAATAAAGTAAAAATAAAAGAACACAAAAGTATGATAGCTCCAATGGCGAGGACGACAACGTTGACTAACATTACTTGCCGACTGTGCCGCTTAGTTTCAATGAGAGTTTCATCGACATATTGTTCGAATCTTTGCCTGGTCATGCCAGGGACAATCATTGTGGTCTCTCTTTCTCGTCTGGCCTCTAGCGCCTTCTCTGCACTCTCGATGGTTTCAACCATCCTCTGCGTTTCCGGTTGCTTCGGTTCGCGCTGGATGCGCCCTCTCAGATCACTTAGCTTGCGGCGCGCCAAACTGGCCTGAATATCGTACGCCAGATCGAGGAGCACGCGATCGACTGAGGACTCAAGCATCGGCAAAGGCTGATCCTTAGCCAATTTAAAGTAGTGTTGAAAGCGTTTCCGCCAGTTTTCTGCAACACCGGGAAAATCGTAGAGGTCTGACTGCGATGAATAAAGGCAGAAAGCAATCTCCGGATGATCCCGCCGGACCGTTTCGATAAAAGCTACGCCATTATCTACGCCAATCGAAAATATGTCGACGAATATGGCGTTGATTTGCAACACGTCAAGATTTTCCTTATGTCTCGTCGCGTTGGGAAGCTGCTTTACATCTCGGACATCCTCCTTGGAGGCAAGTATGACTTTGAGAGTCCCCCCGGCGACAACATCGGAATCCAAAATACCAATGCTCAGCTCGACCGGAAGTTTGGTCATGAGTGGCTCCAACGATGGCACGGTCGCTAACAGATCGAGCTTTTGTCAAATACTGTAGTCCAGAAAAGCGTCCGGCCTAGGCAGCTCGCCTGTTCGTAGGAACAAACTCTTAAGGCAGATCACGATCAAGAGAAGCGGCTCTGATGCGGTTTCTGAATGCTGCCCGACATCCGGATCGCGCGTTTGGACAGAAGCGCGCGGATCTCGCCGTCGCGCTTGCCGTGACGCTCGCTCAGAATGGATAGGGGTTCGGCTTATCCTTGATCGTCATCCACTGCCACTGGGTAAACTCCTCCCAGTTGGCGGGACCGCCGATACGGGTTCCGTTGCCCGAAGCGCCGCTGCCCCCAAACGGAATATGGGGTTCGTCGGCGACGGTCTGGTCGTTGATGTGCAAAAGCCCAGTGTTGAGGCGATTGCCGACCGAGATCGCGCGCCCGACATCAGCCGAGAACACCCCGGCGGACAACCCGTATTCGCCGTGGTTGGCGAGAGCCACCGCCTCATCCACGGTGGCGAAGGGCGTGATCGCCGCCACCGGTCCGAACACCTCCTCGTCGAAGGCCCGCATGCCGGGTTTGACGCCGGTCAACACGGTCGGCCGATAGAACGGTCCGTCGAATGTTCCGCCAGCCGCGAGGGTCGCCCCCGCTGCGACGGTGTCCTTCACGATGCGGTCGATCCGATCGACCTGCGCGCCGCTGATGACCGGTCCAAGCGCCACCTGTCCCAAAGGATCGCCGACCGGCAAGTGCTTTGCCTTCGCGACCAGCTTCTCGGTCAGCGAGGGCGCAATCTTGTCTTGCGCCAGCACGCGGCCGGTGGTCATGCAGATCTGACCTTGGTGAAACCAGGCGCCGAAAGCAATCGCCGAAGCTGCGGCGTCGAGATCCGCATCCTCGAACACAATCACTGCATTCTTGCCGCCCAGTTCCAGCTGAACCTTCTTGAGGTGCTTTCCTGCAAGTTCGCCGATGCGGCGCCCGACATTGCTCGAACCGGTGAACGCGATCATGGCGATGTCCGGATCGCTGCAAAGCGCCTCGCCGGCCTCGGCGCCTCCCGGCAAAACCTGGAGCACGCCCTTGGGCAGACCCGCTTCCTCAAAAATGCGGGCGATAGTGAAGCCGCCGGTCAACGGGGTTCGCGGATCGGGCTTGAGCACGACCGCATTGCCGGTCGCGAGCGCGGGGGCCACCGCGCGGCTCGACAAGATCAGCGGAAAATTGAACGGCGAAATGATCCCGATGACGCCCCGAGGCAACCGGCGAGCGAGGCTGATCCTGCCCGGATCGGACGGCAGCACTAAGCCCTGGGGCTCGGTGCACATGGCGGCGGAGCGATAGAGGATCTCCGTCACCATATGGATTTCGAAGCCGGCCTTCGCGGGGATGCCGCCGGTTTCCCGCGCAATCCACGGGATCAGCTCTTCCTGATTGTCTTCGAGCGCGCGCGCCGCCTTCCGTAAGATGGCGGCGCGTTTTTCGTAAGGGGTCGCCGCCCATCCGGGCTGGGCGGCTCGCGCCTCCGCGGCGGCGCGGCGCACGTCCTCCGCCGACGCGTTGCCTACGCGAGTCATCGCCGCCCCGGTCGCAGGCTCGAGCACGTCGATTGACCCGCCCGCCGCCGAGCGCCATTCCGCGCCGAACAGTCGCCCGCGCCACGTGGATTCGATCATGAATTTCGGTGCTGGCGCGTTCATTTCCATCCCTCTTCAGTTCGCATGCTTCTGCATGCTTCCAATCTGCGCTTCGGCCGGCGGAGCACAAACTAGCGCCAGGTGCTCGTCGCGGCGCAGCGACGCCGCCGCCACGCGCCAATCGACTACGAGCTTGGACACGCCAAGCGGCCGAGCGCTGGCGCTCGTCATTATAAAGGACAGCGCGTAACGACGCCATGCTCGCTAAAATCCGAGCACGGTCGCGTTGATCGACGCCTCGAGGCCCCCGTCGACCGGCAGATTGGCGCCGTTGATCCAGCGCGCGCCATCCGAGCACAAGAACAGAACCGCGGGCGCGATATCCGGCGCGGCGCCGGCGCGGCCGACGCGCGCGATGTCGTCGTCGACGCGCGGATCGCCGAAGATCTGGCGAAATTCCTTGAGGATCGGCGTCGTCACCGGCCCGGGGCTCACCGCGTTGACGCGCAACCCGCGGTCCTTGAACACCGGCTCATGCGCGGCCCGCATCGTCCATAGCAGCAAAAGCTCCTTCGACAGCGGATAGGCCTCCCCGTCCGGAACCTTATGGGCGGCGAGGAGCGGACCGAGATCGGGGAATCCTGGCTCAGCGACGAACGCCTTGGCGCGCTCGAGATTGGCGCGCCAGCCGTAGCCGGCGATCGAGGCGACGTTGACGACCGCGCCCCCTTCGCGCAGCCGCGGCGCGACGGCTTGAGTCAATTCCCTCAGGCCATAAAAGTTGATCGCCAGCGTTTTCTTGGCCCCGATCGTTCCCGAGACGCCGGCGACGTTGCACAGCGCGTCGAAGCGGCGCGGCAGGGAGTCAACGATTTCCGCCACGCCCTGGGCCGAGCCGATGTCGGCCTTGATGAAGGCGTCGAGCGGCCGCGCCGGAGCATTGACGTCGACACCGACAATGTCGGCGCCGAGCGCGACCGCGAGTTCGCCGATCCGCGCGCCGATGCCGGAGGAGATTCCGGTGATGACGATCGTCTTGCCCAGCAGCATCATGAGCCTCCCACCCTGCGCTCGCCGGCGCCCAGTTTCGGCGGGTCCATGCTCTTCGCGCGGCTCATGTCATTGCTCAGGCGGAGGCGGTATCCGATCGGAAGCAGCCTCAGCGACGTCGAGTCCTCGACCCAGCCCCAGAACCCGCGCGGGAAAAGCAGAGCGAAAATCAGCGCGGTCGCGCCAAGTCCGACCAGATACCAGACGCCCATGTCGCCGAACCAGGTTTCGATAGCGAAGAACACGCCCGCGCCGAGAATCGCGCCCTCGAAGGTCCCGAGGCCCCCGACCAGCGCCATGAAGATCATGTAGGCGGTCCATAACGGGCTGAAATAGGCCTTGGGCTGGAAGGTGAGCGCCGTCGCCACCCAAAGCGCGCCGGCGAGCGCCGCGCCGAAGGCGGCGAGCGTGAACACGAGCCGCTTGGCGCGCGCGACCCTAACGCCGATCGATTCCGCTGCTTCCTCGTTGTCGCGGATCGCCTGGATCGCCGCGCCGAGCGGGCTGCGCAGGAGAGAGAAAACGATCGCGAGCAGCCCCGTCATCGCAGCGAGAGCGCACCAATAAGTGAGCGCGCGGCGGTTGCCGCTCGCATAGGCGTCGAGCTCGATCAGCGACGTGCCGGTTTCGCCGCGAACGAGCGTATCGAGATTGACCAAAAGATGCGCGAGCTCCGAGACCACCCACATGCCGATCGCGAACTCGCCGCCCTTGAGCCTCAGCATGAGGAGCGACAGCGGCCACGAGAGCGCGCCGACGATGAGCGCGCCGAGGAAGAGCGACGGATAGACGCTGACTCCCCAATTCGCGAGGCGGATCGCGGCATAGGCGCCGAGCCCAAAGAAGGCCTGCTGCCCGATCGACACCAGGCCGCAGAACCCGACCAGCGCGTTCCACATCAGCGCCAGAATGACGTAGATGAACAGCGTCGTCAGCTTGTCGACTGCGTTGGCGGTGAAGATGGCCGGCCCGATTGCGAGCACGGCGACGATGACGGCGGCGGCGGCGATCGCGATCCGCGACTCCGGCGTCCAGCGCTCGACGGCGGCATTGGCTGCGCTCATGGCCGCGCTCCGCCGGCAAGCGCTGTCCGGACGCGCGCTCCCAGGTCGCCGAAGAAGAGCCGGGCGAACAGCACGGCAAGAAAGGCGAAGTGGCCGGCGATGAAGAACCCCTGCGGGTTGACGAGCGCGCCCAGGCTCTGGGCGACGCCGAGCACGATCCCGCCGACGAGCGTGCCCCACAGCGACCCCGCCCCGCCGATCACCGAGGCCTCGAAGGCGAAGATGAGCTGCGCCGCTCCGGCATAAGGATCGAACGTCGCCCGCATGCCGAGGAACGCGCCGGCGACCGCGACCGTCGCCAGCGCGATCGCCGCGGCGATCGCATTGACCCGCCGGGCGTTGACGCCGACGAGGCCGACCGTGTCGGGATCCTCGGCGGTCGCCCGGATCGCGCGCCCGACGAGCGTCCGGTTGAGGAAGGCCTCGATGCCGCCGAGCAGCGCGATCGCGACCGCCATGGTCAGCGCGGCGAGCTTGCCGATCGCGATCTCGTCGGTAAGCGACCAGCTGTCGTAGGAGAGGTCGCCGATATAGGGCGCGAGCGAGCGCGTGTCGGCGCCGAAGCCCTGGAACATCAGGTTGTCAAGAATGATCGACAGTCCGAAGGTCGAGAGCACCGGCACCAGGAGCCCGCCGCGGGCGCTGCGTTCGAGCACGAGACGCTGCAGCGCCCAGCCGATGAGCGCCATCGCCGGCGCGACGATCAGGAGGCCGAGAAACGGCTCGACCGCGAAGCGGTCGGCCAGGACATAGAGCGCGTAGGCCGACAGCACCGCCAAGCTGCCGTGGGCGAGGTTGATGATTCCCATAACCCCGAACATGAACGATAGTCCGCAGGCGATCAGCGCGTAATAGCCGCCAAGCAGGACGCCCTGGAGGATTTGATTGACGAAGATCACGGCGCCGCCTCCGCCCGCGACGGCTTTCTCAAGCCGAAATAGGCTTCGGTGACCTCCTCCCGGGTCAGCGCTTGCGTCGGCCCCTCGATGGCGATCGCGCCTTCGAGCATGCAGATGGTGCGGCTTGCGGTCGCCATGGCGCGCTTGAGGTCCTGCTCGACCAGGAGCATGGCGACGCCCGACGATTTCAAGGCCTCGAGCCGGACGTAAACGCGATCGACCACGAGCGGCGACAAGCCCAGCGACACCTCGTCGAGCAACAGCAGCTCCGGGTTCATCATCAGCGCCCGCCCAATCGCGGTCGCCTGCTGCTCGCCGCCCGACAATGTGCCGGCGAGGCTCCTGCGGCGCTGCTTGAGGTTGGGGAAGGCCTCCATCACCGTATCGATCGTCCACGCCCCCGCCCGGCCGGCCGAGCGCGCGAGCAGCAGATTCTCTTCGACCGTCAGGCGGGCGAAAAGCCGCCGTCCCTCCGGGACGAGCGCAAGCCCGAGAGCCGCGCGGGCGTGGGCGCTTTTCCCGCCGATATCCTCGCCCTTGAAGGCGATGCGCCCGGCGGCGAGGCGATGCGCGCCGGCGATCGTTCTGAGCAGGGTCGTCTTGCCAGCCCCGTTTGCGCCAACCAGCGCGACCGTCTCGCCCGGCTCGATGGCAAGCGTGACGCCGCGCACCGCCTGGAGCTGGCCGTGGCGCGCCTCGAGCTTCTCGACCGAGAGCAGCGTCACACCACCCCTCCGCCGAGATAGGCCTCGATCACGCGCGGGTCGGCCATGACGCTTTGCGGCGCCCCATCGGCGATCACCCGGCCCGCATCCATGCAAACGAGCCGGTCGGCGACGCGCAAAAGGATATGGACGATGTGCTCGATCCAGACTATGGCGACGCCGCGCGCCTTGAGCTCGAGGATGACGTCGACGAGCTCGTTGGCCTCGGCGTCGGTCAGTCCGCCGCCGATCTCATCGAGGAGCAGCACGGCGGGGCCGGTCGCGAGCGCGCGGGCAAGCTCGAGTCGCTTGCGGTCGATGAGGCCGAGCGTCTCCGCCCGCCGGTTGGCGATTCCCGTCATCCCGGCGAGTTCGAGCGACTCGATCGCCCGGCGACAGGCCGCCTCGTGCTGGAGGCCGCCGCCGTGGGCGGCGGCGGTGAAGATGTTCTCGAACACCGTCATGCCGCTGAACGGCCTCGGGATCTGGTGGGTGCGCGCGAGCCCCCGCCGGCAGCGTTCCGCGGTCGCGACTTCGGTCACGTCCTCGCCGAGAAACTTGACCCTGCCGCTGGTCGGCGCGTGGGCGCCGACCAGCACGCTGAGCAGGGTCGTCTTGCCGGCGCCGTTCGGGCCGACGACGCCGACCGCCTCATGGGCGCGCACGGAAAAGTCGACGCGATCGAGCACCACGAGCGCGCCGAAGCTTTTCGACAGGCCTTCCGCGTGGAGCAGAAGGCCATCGGCGGGCGCGCCCGACATCCCGCGCTCCCCGCGCCGCCGTCAGGCGTTGTAGGGCTTGAGCTTCGCCTGGATCGGAACGTTCGGATCGGTGGCGTTCTCGGTCGTCGGATATTCGAGCGGGAATTTCGAGCCGGCCGGCGCCTTGACCCATTGGGTGCCGATGATCGGGCCAGGCGAGACGTTGGGCACCGGGCCCTTGTTGAAGTCGATCGGACCGTCGATCGTGACCGTCTTCAAGGTCGACATCGCCTTGGCGACGGCGGCCTTGCTGGTCGGGTCGCCGCTCGCGGTCAGCGAAGCCGCGCCGGCGTCGAACAGCGCGAGGCTCGCGCCGAGCTGCTGCGTCCATTGCTTGCCCGACGCCTTCTCGTAGCCGTCGGCGAGCTCGTCGCCGCTGACGCCGGTGAGCGACGACTTATAGGGGAAGGCCTTATGCCAGTACGCGGCGCTGGCGAGGTTGTAGCCAAGATTGCCGAGCGCGGTCACCTGGCTCGGGAAGAGCCCGGTCTTGGCGATCTGGGCGATCTTGACCATCTTGGTGTAGCCCTGTTGCGCCGCCTGGCGCCAGAAGGCGGCGAAATCGGGCGGGATCGGAAAGGTGTTGAAGATCTCGCATTTCTCGGCCTTGAACTTGGCGATCTGGGCCGAATAATCGGTCGTGCCGTCCTCGTACGGACCCGGATCGATGATGGTGAACCCGGCCTTGGCGAGAGCGGGCGCGAGATTCTCGCGGATCGCGTTGCCGTCGGCGTCGTTGGGATAGAGCACTCCGACCTTCTTGTTGGTCTCGATCAGGTTCCATTGCGAGACATAGGCCTTGTAGAACTCGCCGCCCCCGAAGCCGAAATGATAGGTCCACTTGAATGGCGAGGGCTGGCCGGGCTTGGCGCCGCGGCCGAAGTACCAGGCCTCCCACGGCATGACGGTCGACATGCACGGCACGCCGGCCGCTTCGCAGGCGTCGGCGACGGGATTGATCGTCTCCGGCGTCGAGACGACGAGCATCATGTCGATCTTGTCGGAATTGATGAGCGTCTTCGCCAATTGCCCCGCGCGCGACGGATCGGACTGGGTGTCGCGATCGAGGATTTCGACCCCATAAGTCTTGTCGCCGGCCTTGAGCCCCGAGGCCAGCGCCTTGCGGGCGAGTTCGAGGACATAGCCGTCGACCTCGCCGAAGCCGCCGAGCGCCCCGGTGCGCGGGCTGATGAATCCGACCTTGAGCGTCGTCTCGGGGCCGGCGGCGAAAGCGCCGTACGGGCGGGCCGCCGCCGCGAGGCCGGCGACGCCGGCCGACAGGATGAGCCCGCGCCGCGATATCGCGGCGCCGCCCAAGGTTGCGATGCTGGAACCGGTTTTCATGGCTTTCCTCCCATTTGGCGCCGTCGTGGTGAGACCGCCCCACCTTTCTTCCTTACACAAGATTGCAGGAAACCGCCCGGCCCGTCGAGCAGATTGGCTCTGGTATTCCGCAATCCCTGGCATTTCAACCGCTTCTTTCGCCGGTTGTCCGGCCTCGCGCCCGGCGCCTGTCGAAAGGCGTCGCGGATCGACCCGGCGGGCGAGCCGACGTCATCCGCCGCTGGCCGTGATCCTGGCGGATCGTCTGCGCCCCCGTCGGCTGCCTGCGGCTTGACGGCCGCACCGGCGCAAAGCCAGTCTCGCGCGTTCGCGATTGGCACGGAGGCCCAAATGTGCGGGCTCGTAAGGCTGGGCCAGGGGATGATGGTCGCCGCGCTCGCCTTCGGCGCGCTCCAATTCGCCGGCCCTGCTTCGGCCGCGAGCCGCGCCGCCTATTGCTCCTCCCACGCCGCGCCGCGCGCCGCAGTTCCCGTTCCGCCCGAACTCGAGGCCAAGGTCGCGAAAGCGTTCAATATGCCGGCCGACCTTGTGCGCAACGAGGGCTTCGTGCGCTGCGCCGGAAGAAGGCTTCTGGCTTGCGTGATTGGCGCCAATTTGAACTGCGGCAAGGCGAACTTGAGCCGTTCGCTGCCGGGCGCGAGCCAATTCTGCCGGGAAAACCCCGACGCCGGCAATATTCCGATGGCCGCCACCGGCCACGACACGATCTACGCCTGGCGCTGTGTCCGCGGCCGCGCGGTCGCGACGAAAGCGGTGGTCGCCGTTGACGCCCAAGGCTATGACGCCGGCAATTGGAGGGAGCTCGACCGATAGGCGCTTGCGCTCGGGGCCGATGTCTCGATCCTTGACGCCCGGCGCCCCCGGCGCCGGCAAACTCGCGCAAGTTGACAGGATCGGGGTAGAATGACGTTGCAGCCGCGATTAGGGGATCGCCGTCCCTGGTCGCCGGCTTGAGCGCCATGAGGGGGCGCGAGTTCGGCGGGAGCATTCGACAAGGAGGAAGCCATGAAGTTTCGCCCATTGCATGATCGAGTCGTCGTCCGGCGCGTCGAGGCCGAGGAAAAGACCAAAGGCGGCATCATCATCCCCGACACCGCCAAGGAAAAGCCGCAGGAAGGCGAAGTGATCGCCGCCGGCCCGGGCGGCCGGGACGAAAGCGGCAAGCTCATTCCCCTCGATCTGAAGGCGGGCGACCGCATCCTGTTTGGCAAATGGTCGGGCACGGAGATCAAGCTCGACGGCGAAGAGCTGCTCATCATGAAGGAGAGCGACGTGATGGGAGTGGTCGAAAGCCGCGCGGCGGCAAGCCGAGGGGCGTCCGCCGGCAAGAAGGCTTGACGAGGGACCGCTCAGCCCAACGTTGAATTCGATCGAACCGGAGGAAACAGATCATGGCTGCGAAAGAAGTGAAGTTTTCGCGCGACGCCCGCGACAAGATGATCCGTGGCGTCGACATCCTCGCCAATGCGGTCAAGGTGACCCTCGGCCCGAAGGGGCGCAATGTGGTGATCGAGAAGTCCTACGGCGCGCCGCGCGTCAGCAAGGATGGCGTGACCGTCGCCAAGGAAATCGAGCTCGCCGACAAGTTCGAGAACATGGGCGCCCAGATGGTGCGCGAGGTCGCCTCGAAGCAGAGCAGCACCGCCGGTGACGGCACGACGACCGCAACCGTGATCGCCCAGGCGATCGTCAAGGAGGGGGCGAAGGCGGTCGCAGCCGGCGCCAATCCGATGGACCTCAAGCGCGGCGTCGATGCGGCGGTCAAGGCGGTCAGCGCTCATCTCGAGAAGAACAGCCGCAAAGTGACCAAGTCCGACGAGATCGCCCAGGTCGGCGCGATCTCGGCCAATGGCGACAAGTCGATCGGCGATTTGATTGCGCGGGCGATGGACAAGGTCGGCAACGAAGGCGTGATCACCGTCGAGGAGGCCAAGAGCCTCGAGACCGAGCTCGACGTGGTCGAGGGCATGCAGTTCGACCGCGGCTATCTCTCGCCCTATTTCATCACCAACGCCGAGAAGATGCTGGCCGAGCTCGAGGACCCCT
>Ga0335073_10016073_pt1 | contig 10458 bp, 9 predicted proteins | sample Lox_Sample_22_FD_207093 | JGI IMG/M metagenome (GOLD analysis project Ga0335073, IMG submission 207093) | Soil microbial communities from Loxahatchee National Wildlife Refuge, Florida, United States - Lox_Sample_2.2 | ecosystem: Environmental > Terrestrial > Soil > Wetlands | place: USA: Florida...
CAATGCGGGGTGGGGCGCGCCGGCGGCCAAGGCGGCGCCGGAGGTCGCGCGGGACGACGACTTCGGCGGGTGGAGCGAGGCGCCGCGGCAGGCGCCGCAGCTGCCGCAGGGAGGAGCGGGCGCCGCCCCGACCCAGAAGAAGCCGTTCGGGACGAATGAGGATCTGTTTTCCAACGTTTGGGAATAGGGTTGGCGCGTTGCAATGCACGCACGGTTGATAGAGGGACTTCGCGTGGGAGCGATGCTGGATTTAGCCGCTGGCTAAAGGGATTTGCACACTGCGTTCTGTTCCGGCGTTCTAGCATAGTCGTTTACGTATGAATACGATGCATTTAACCGGTTGTGGTGTTGGTACCGCGAGACAATGCAATGCTACCTCTTGGGTCGCATTGATGACTCACCCGGGGTATGCGCAATTCAGCTTTTCTAAACGTACAACCTCACTAATTAGGTATCAAGATGAACTCGCTATCGAGCTTGAACTTCAATTCCATTCGCCATGGGCTCACTTAGAATTGCGAGTGTACAGTTTGAAAACAAATCCGGAGACAAAGCCTGGAACTTGCAACAGATCCGGGATTTCAGCATAAAGGCGGCTGCTGTTGAATGCGATATTGTTTCTTTCCACGAATGTTCAATCACGGGTTACACCTTCGCTCGTCTTCTCACCAGGGATGAATTGTATGATGTTGCAGAGCCTATTCCCGAAGGCCCGAGCACGCAACAATTAATCCGGATTGCAAAAGAGGCTGGGATTGTCATTCTCGCTGGACTGTTTGAAAAGGATGACAAAGGATCAATTTACAATACCTACATCTGTGTCTCCTCCGATGGCTTGCTAGCGAAACATCGCAAGATCCATCCGTTCATCAATTCGTGTCTGTCGGCAGGAGACAGCTACACGATATTTTCTCTCAACGGCTGGAAATGCGGAATATTGATTTGCTACGACAATAATGTCGTCGAAAATGTTCGAGCAACAGCATTACTCGGCGCGGAAATCATCTTCATCCCTCACGTCACCATGTGCACTCCATCAACACGACCAGGAGCGGGCTTCGTGGATCCTAAACTTTGGGAGAATCGCGAAAACGACCATACTTCTCTTCGGGCAGAGTTTATGGGTCTGAAGGGACGCCAGTGGCTGATGAAATGGTTGCCAGCCAGAGCATACGACAGCGCGGCGTACGTTGTGTTCAGCAACCCAATTGGCATGGACGCGGATCAGCTCAAGAATGGTTGCTCGATGATTCTGGATCCGTACGGAGACATCATTGCCGAATGTACGTCATTAGGTAATGAATTTGTCCATGCTCTTTGCACAAGAGAGAAGCTTTCGTTGGCTGGAGGGTACCGCTATCGACAGGCTCGCCGGCCAGAGCTGTACAAAGATGTCTTGGGAATGGACCATAAAAGCTTGCTTCGAGTGAACTGGCTAAAGGAGAAGGATGCTTCTTCATAAGAACGATTCTACCAAGAAGTCAGCATTGGAAACAGCTGAGGTGAAGAATGGAAGACCTACCTCAGAAATGGTGCGGTATTACTTAGATTTGAGGATTTACATTTAGACTGCGAGTGATTCAAATGTCAAATGGTGACGAAAAGTAGATGTACAATGTTCATAAAATGAGCATATAGCTATAGTCTTTGTACACGACCGCTTCGATCAATATGGAGTTAATTCTTCTCTCCGAAGCGCCTTGCACGCCAGAAATATCATCGTAAATTCCCAACACCGGCAATGCAATGATGCTCCTCTTGTCGCTCTGCCATGCAACCCGCTATTCAGCATTATTCCAAATGCCCACCAAAAGCACTGCACTCATAAATGCCATCTCCTGCCGCAACACGGCCTAAAAGAAAAACCTCGCGATGAAGTACAGCACTAGTATGACGCCGATAATAATGCCACTGAGTTTGAGAATAGCGATTTTGTTCCCTGACTGGGCCATGCGCGTGAGGCGGCCGGCGCTGTTCCGCAAGTTGGTGCCGAAGCTGTTGAAGGCGTCGGCGTTGCTGTCGATGAGGTCGTGGTTGCGGGCGTTGTCGTAGATGTCTACGGTGACGCCGCGCAGCGCCGACACTTTGCCCGACAGCGATTCTAGGAGCGCATTGTTTTGGCTGCGGCGGAGGTTAGCGGACTGCGGAGTCGAAGAGTGGATGGTCGTACCGTTCGCGTTCGTAGGCTTCTGAGGACATCGCTGGAGATTGGAGGAAGGCGGCGGAAGAGTGGCGATGCAAGTGGCCACGAACAGTCTAGTGGGTGTGATTCGTGCGTTCCAGTTCTGTTGGATGGTACCGTTCAGAGGTTCATGAGGTTTACCAAGAACTTTGGCTCGGTTGTACGTGTGACTTTCTTCCCGGAGTCTTGTGGAGATGAAGTGCATGGCGGCTTATCAGATCAATCTTATCTCTTGGCATGCATTGTCAAAAAACTCACAAGACATCAACAGTACAACCACGATGACGAACGCAGGTCACACGTTGGCCGGAGATGTATCCGTGAGTAACATGGGCATAATGATCCTTGGCGTCTGAGAGAAAAGAGCTTGGCCATGGGGCCTCGTATTTACATGAAGCTGGGGTCAACAAGCATCAAGCTTCCATGCGAGCTACCGACGCCCTGCTGCGTCGCCAATAACAACAATACGGGTGGCCTTACCTGACAACACCAATGACAATGCCACTTGATTCCACCTCCGCGGCATTATCCAGTAATGTACATCGTCCAATAGCCAGTACCTCCCTGACTTGCCGTAAACCCCAGCCCTTTCTTGCTCAATACCACTTTAATGGCACTTTACTCCCGGCTCGATTCATCCCCACCTTGGGTGCTTGCATTTCCGAGCTGTTTTCTCGCAGAATTTCTGCATAAGTCCCCTCATCCTCCCTTCTTTCCATTCTACATCAATGGATCCTGCCAGTCGTGGCTGAGAAGACACCGTGCTTCCGAGTCCCTGTTGCGCTGGACCAAGCTACTGCCCTAAGCTTCCGACAGCGAAGGTCAAACTACACTGAAAATGCTCAGAGCTATCCTTCTGTTGCTGGGTATTGTAGCCTTCACGGCTTCACAGGCCCCGAATGGAACATCTGTTTGCGACTTTTATTCTTCCTCCGCCACCGCCGCCAATGGCACGGCCGCTCAAAAAGCATGGATCACACAGTTCGTTGTCAACGTCTTCGGTGGAAACTCGACTGTGTTTTCGGGTCCGTCGGTACTAGGCGTTCTTTCAGCTGCCACTTTTAACAATACCCGAATAAATCTAGTCAAGTACTTTGACGGAACCGTGTACTCCACAGACGGTGAAAATGGCCAGCCTCAAGCGGTGAACTGGCTTGATGATGGTGGAGTTGTCGCTCTCGAAAATGGTCGCTTCGCAAATACAAACACATCAAACCAATAGTAAGCAATGCCAAGCTCCTTTGATCTCAAGTTTTGATAATGTTGACATGCAAATAGCATGCTCTTCAGTCACTTCTCCTCCCTCTTTGCTCGCGTTTTCCAATGTTCGATCATCGGCACTGTCAACTTCACAAGCTCGCTCCAAAAGACCAGCTTGTATGAAATCCACAAGTTCATGTCCCTTGACCCCAATGAGTTAGGCTACTTCATTGAGCAAGTCGGATTGGCAGCTCAATCCGTGGGATTGACTTCAGCAGAGGCCGATGGAATCACGACAAATATGAATGCAGGGCTAAACTTCCGTTGTCGTCCGGAATCAGCATTATTCCCAGGAGGTGTTATTGGACCACAGTCCCTTTGTACAAATCCGTCTTGTCCTCTTGCACCAAATTATGACTGTTCAGTATATGATTTCGACAATGGAACGAGTCCTCTTCCGCAACTTGTCAATGGAGCTGCATCTTCGAGTTCCTCCAGCACGTCCACCACTGCTACACCAACAGTATCGCCTACCTCAACTTCAGCTGCAGCTTCTAGCTCTAATAAGAAGACGGTAGATATTGCTGTCGGTGTGGCGGTACCCGTTGGCGTTATTGCACTTGTACTAGTTGGATTTTTAAGTTGGAGACATCAGAAAAGAGTGACTGCTCTTGAAAATCGACTCAGTCGAGTTGAAGTCGGAGAAACACCAGTTGGTCGCATTATTGGCAGTGATAATGGCTCTCATTCTGGTCACGATCCAGCCATGATGGTATCCACTGCACATCAATCTCTTTCAGGTAGCCAACTCAACGAATCTCCCCTTCCAATATATCCTGGAGGCAGCCCAGATCATCGTCCAACCTCAACGGAGTATTACAAACCGGGAGGCACCTCAAAGGTGACCCAAATGAAGGGTAGTAGCCAAAGCCCATCATCTGCGAACATTTCATTCCTCAGAAACTCTGACGGGACTCTGACAAGGACTGGTTTCCCTCCCCAGGAAATGGAGTGAATAGCTTTCAATTAGTAATGCATTTGTTTTATAGCGAAGAAGGTCTGTGAACATTATCGTTCATAGCAATTAAATCTAAATCACTAGAGTAATAGGTCATTGTTGGCAAAATGGTTCGAGGAATGTCGTCCAGGCGACCACAGTGTTATCTCGCGCTCTGTAGCTCGTTGATCGGATTGCTCAGCATATCCTCTAGCTGACACGAGGTGTACTCTATCGGCGTTCAGCGTATAGATTTTCTCGCTCCCTCGCTTGATTCGGAAACGATCAAAATCCCTCCTCGTATAGGGTCTTGGCGTACGTGTAGGGCGTGGCTTTACGACATCGCGATCACCGTTTCTTACCTAGATTACATTTTTCTAATTTGATTCAAGCACCCGTAGTGGTAGATCCATCATATTTATAAAGATTTTCAACTTCTTAAGACACAAAACTCAACTAAAAGTGGCTCAATAATTCGTTTCAGGCGAGTCATAGTTAATATTTGCCTAGTTACACCATGAGCTCGAAGACGACCAACATCACCATTGTTGGAATTCCTACCGAAGCAGGGACTCACTTCGCGGGCCAAAGACTGGCAGCTAAAGCTTTAATCGAAAGAGCAAAGCTCCCATTGAAACTTGAGAAGCATGGCTACAAGGTGTCGGTTGTCGAAAGCATATTTGAATCAAATCCGTCTCTGCAAGCAACCGCGGCTTGGAAGCCGACTCCTCAAGCGAATGGTGTGAGAAATGAAGAGAATACGGTTGCTGTTCTGAAACACATCAAGTCGACCTTGTCTTCAAAGGAGGTGGTTGATATTACAAAGACCTTCCCTTTCTTCATTGGCGGAGACTGCTCCATTACGCCCGGAATTTTGTCTGGCATGCATCAAGTCTATCCTCCTGGAACGAAAATAGGAGTGATATACTTCGACGGCGACATCGATTTGACAATTCCTGACGATTCTCGAGTTCAAGTCGATGGAACTGGCGTATTGGACTCCATGGTTATGACACATCTCACTCTCCGCGAAGGCTACCTCAAAAGCATGGGAGAGTTCTCAGACACGAATGGAAGACCTCTTGTAACACCAGACAACATCGTCATTTACGGCTTCGATCCTATCCAACCTCAGCTCGAGCACTGGGTGTATATGCTGGAGACGGGCTTCAAAACATTCACCCGACCCACTGTGCAAAAGGATCCCGTCGGGACGGCGAAGAAAGCTGTCGAATGGCTAGAAAAGCAAGTGGATATAATCTTCCTGCACTTCGACGTTGATGTAATCGATTCATCAGAGTTTCCTCTGGGCAACTACCCCCACTATGCCGGTTTGACATCGACCGAGGCTTTAGACGCGGCAAAGGTCTTTCTGCAGAGCAAGAAGCTCAAGGGACTGGTGGTTACCGAAGTGAATCCGAACAATGATCCCGACGGATTTATGATCGAGAAGCTTGTCGACGAATTGGTGGAAGGATTTGCCCAACGCAAGTAATCTGAAGAGTACAGTGGCAATTATTAAAGTTGCTTTTCGACCTGAATTACGTGAAGCTTCATAAAACTTGGAAAAATGAGTTGCCACCGGACAAAAATGCTCAATTGCTGTTACTAGCGAATAATGTAGTCTTTATCGGCGGTTCGCGCCAATCAGGTTTTGCGAACCGCATCGGCTAAATCCTGAGAGGATTAATCAACATTTGTGATTTCACTAATCTCTTTCGGAAGCGTAACTAAACAGCATAGATAGTGAATTAGTCGATCACCGCCATGTAGTTAGTAAGAACAAGCCTCCATTTGTTCTGGCTATGCACAGTTTAAGTTTGCAGTGTATATATCAAGGCGATATGGAACCTACGACGGAGCTGGTCATTCCACAAGCTACCGAGATTTCACACGTACAGACTCAATCACAAAAAGCGATACTGCGCAAACAATGGCATCTACATATGAAGGAAAGGAGTACACCGTCTACCGCGGCCTCAACGGCACTATCACCGCGACGCCAGCCAAGATCCCCACCCTGGGCCCTCACGACGTCCTAATCAAAATCACGCACACAGGCGTGTGCTTCACGGACCGCGAATTCTTCCGGCTGGGCGCGCCGCTGGCGCTAGGCCACGAAGGCGTCGGCGAAGTAGTCGCGGTCGGCTCCGCCGTAACGTCTCTGAAAGTCGGCGACCGCGCCGGCGGCGGCTTCCACCGCGCCTCGTGCGGCCACTGCAGGTACTGCCTGTCGGGCCGCGACATCTATTGCAACGACCGCGTCATCTTCGGCGAGGCCGACTACAACAACGGCACCTTCGGCGACTACTATGTCGGCCGTGAGACATACGTCCACCGCATCCCCGAGGCGCTGAGCTCGGAGGCGGCCGCGCCGCTGCAGTGTGCCGGCGCGACGGTCTACAGTGCGCTTGTCTCGACGGTTCGCAGCTCGGATCGAGTGGGTGTCATGGGTATTGGTGGACTTGGTCACCTCGCCATTCAATTCGCGGCGAAGCTTGGAGCCGAAGTCGTGGTGTTCAGCACGTCGAAGGACAAGGAGGCAGAAGCTAGGGAGTTTGGCGCCAGCGAGTTCATCTTGGTGGGCGAAGTGGACAGTATCAAGGCCCCGATAGACCATCTCATCGTGTCGGGGAACGCATATCCGGACTGGGAGAAGTAAGCATTTACCATATATGACGAGTCGTTAGGTGCTAATTATTTTAGGTTCTTGAATAAGAAGGTCCTTGCAAGAGAAGGGACTGTCGTCCTTCTGGCGGCTCCAACTTCAGGACCTCTCACCGTCCCGTAAGTTTCCGTGGCGCATTATAGACTTGAATGGAATGAAGAAGCTGACAATATATCAGGGCCGGGCCAGTATTCTGGGAGGGCTATCACCTGCAGTCGTCCTTGGTGGCTTCGAGAAAGGTCCACGATGATATGCTCGAATTCGCGGCTCGTCATGGCATCAAACCGAAAGTTGAGGTGTACGAGGATGACGGTGCTGAGGGCATCACCAAGATCATTGAGAGGTTGGAGGCGAACAAGGTTCGATACCGGGCTGTAATTGCTCATAAGCACTAGCTGCTGCAGCTATGGGCATTCGATGAAGGCAACCAGGGCCGATATGCGGTGGCGATGATTCCATAGAGGAGTACTATGTTGAGTTGAAATTCTCAGCACGCTGTGACTCAAGTTAATATGTGCTTAAATGCGAAGATCGAGATCGAAATGGAAATTGAATCGCTTCAAATTGACCCTAAATAGTGCCGCCTATTTTGAATGAGAATAGAAGGCATACATAACGTAGACAAAGGGCTTATTCCTCATAAATGATGGAAATTCGGTGATGGCCTAGCAATCTGACTAGCGCCTGAAACGCCGTGCTAATGCTTGCATTCATCCAAGCCAATGGTCATCCCGTCGCTCATGGCATTTCAAGCAGTCGTGGGCAGCGCGATAGTCAAACAGCTCCTTTGAGAATAGAAGAAGAAAATGGATCAACATCTGGAAAAGCACTCGCCACAAAAGTGCCCATTGCACATCGTAAAGAATCCTGTCACACAGTCTCCACGTAGTTACTGTTATAAACGTTAGAAAGCACTAGGGAGCAGGAATTGGTGTTTTCAAACCTTGGGAAGATTCCCTCTCGTTCACCAATCTTTCCCGTCCACCAATCCGTTTCGTTTTGTGTCCTCTTGACAATGGTGATGATCTCACCTTTCTTGAAGCTTAAATCGCCTGCCTGTTCTCCCTCAAAAGTGAACTTGGCAATAGCTTGGTTCGCGCCCATACTCGCCCTTTTTGCAGCAGCGAACGCAGGCTTTGGTGCAGTAGGCCGCTGAGGCTTCAGCTTTCCCTCGGAGCTATACTGCGAATTTGAGCGGTCGCGGTTTACGATGCTGTCGAAGGTTTCCTGAGGGTTGGCGCGGCTGTTATAGGCGGTTGCTGCGCGGTTTATGCCTTGAGCTGGAGAGCGGTCGTAATAGTCATCTTGCCAGGTTGAAGAGCGTGACGGACGGTCGAAGCCATCACCACCTGGAGAATTGGGACTGCGCTGGCCTTCGCCGTACGCGGAACCTTTACGACCCTGCCAGACGACATCTTCGTGCGCTTCGTCGTAGACTGGAATATCGTTGTAAATATCACCACCACCGACGCCTGAGAAGACACGCGAGTTGAGAATGGCCATGAGAGGATCTGCTGCCGGTGGGATCGGGACTTGGCCTTCAAGAAGAGCACGTGCAGTTAAGCGACGGCCGTAGAGCTTTTCGTTGGCATCTTTTCGCTCGATGATGGCAGAGCCTTCCAAAGATACACCAGCAAACAGACCCTTTGTTTTACTGTACGCGAAGATGCCGGCCACGCCCTTCAAGCTTGCCGCACCGGCAGCTTCGGCATTCCTTCCGACAGGGCCCGCAGCTATACTGACGTTGCCACCGAGTGTGATGGAACCGGCTTGCGCGAACGTTCGCACGGCAGAGGAATCGTTCAGGATGAAGACGAAGTCGGTGAGTTCGAAGCCGATTTGTCCGCCGAAGCCGCCGCCCACGGTCGCGATGGCGCTGGGAGCAGACCAAGTTCCGTCGGCCAAGCGAGCGACCACGAGACCAGATCCAAATCGTCCGGAGCCCAGGAAACCCGCCTTGAAGACGGTCATGATCGCGAGACCCTATGGATTCGTAAGATAGCGCTCCCACGGTTGCCGGCAGCGCGGCCAGGCAGCGAAGTTTCAGCAGCAGAAGTACCTTGGCATTGGCGAGAATTTGTGGAGGAATGATCTTGTCGGGTCCAAAGGCTTGGTTTGGATCCACGAAACTTGCTAGAATCTTGCCGGCCTTCTTGCATTCGCCTAGACATAATGGTCAGCCGCGTATCCGAGAATGGCTCCATGGAGTCGTGGCATAGTCAGGCAGCTCACTCTTCATAGACGAAGGCAGCGGATTGTTGATTCCAAGAGGCATCTTGACGGTGTTCGTAGAGGTGGATGGAGGTATACGGAAGACGGCGGAAAGGAAAATGGGATCGGATAGAGGATAGAGGGCAAATGTCGGAATTATAAAGATTGTGAATCGGCAGGTGAGCAGGTGAGCAGGTCGTGCTCGTCTCTCTCTGGCTCGAGCCTCGTGCGCCGAGAAGACACAGCGGGGCAGTGGAGGCTGTGCAGCCTGGAGCATACGCGCCACTCCGGCTGATGACGAACACCCGGCGGAGAAGCCAAGGCTGAAGCAATTTAAATGTCCGTCTCTACTAGATGGAACGTGGCTGGAGAACGTAGTGGGACAAGAAATCGAGGCTCCGTGTCGCGTCGACGTACGATACGTGTGGGATCGCCATACGCTGCTGTGGCTGAAGTTCTTCGCGACCAAGGCCCAAATCGGAAGACGTAGAAGTTGATCCACTACTGAGACAGAAAGATGGGGTGATAAAGCATGTCATGAATTGAAAACTGGCTATTAAATCGTAAAACAGCGTCGAAGCAAGCAGATCAGTCCGAACGAAGGCATTTTCAAAGGCATATTGTGCAAATCATAGCACGCCATGGCTCAATGAGCTCGTGGCAGCCATCCTATTCCATGACACGAAGAATTCAAATGTAAGCCCATACCGCCCATCGATTAGGTGTTCAGTGGCATTGAGTGGCCACATTCACCCTTAGCAACGCCGAATGTAGACCCGTAAAACGACAACCCAGCCATATGTCCGAATAGACTCACAATGGTATCCATCGCAATAGAACCGCAATCAGAGCGAAACCAAACCTCGCGGATATCCATGCAGTCACAAGAGAAGCCATGTCGCCTTCCACGGCTATTGAAAGTCCCGGAATTCAACCCGACGCCACTCGCCATTGCACGCCTGCTAGCCATGTGAAACGAAACTGGGAATCTCTAAGCGGCTGAACGCTCACTGCAGCTGAACGATGACTATGCCACCATGCCGCCTCGATCCTCTTCAACTTCTCGTTTTCGTGCTTGGAGATGTCGTCCAAGTTCCTGTAGGTCTTCTCTTGCCGCCGGATCTCGATCTAGGATGTGCCTTAGGTTTCTCAGCTGCGTCTCATTTAGCATCTGTGCTCCCATGATGAGCTGTTTGACGG
>Ga0335073_10016074_pt1 | contig 10458 bp, 11 predicted proteins | sample Lox_Sample_22_FD_207093 | JGI IMG/M metagenome (GOLD analysis project Ga0335073, IMG submission 207093) | Soil microbial communities from Loxahatchee National Wildlife Refuge, Florida, United States - Lox_Sample_2.2 | ecosystem: Environmental > Terrestrial > Soil > Wetlands | place: USA...
TCGAGTCTCAATGTGTTTTAGTCGATCAAGAACAGCATTATGTTTAAAATCTAGTGCTCCGGCATTTGTTCCGACTTCCTTGAATGCAGATGGGAGGCGTTTGAGAATTGGCATTGAGGATAAATATATGGCTTCCCTATAAGTGGAAGCAATAAATCGGAGGCTTTCCACCAAAGATACATTCTTCGGGCCAATTTGGCTAACGTAGAGCATGGCCTCATGATAAAGTCGAGAACGGAGATCTACGAAATCGGGACTCTTTTCTTGTAAGTCGTATAACGCGGTAAGGCTCTTCGCCGATCTTAAGAGCGCATTGATTCCGGGGGAGAGGCTAATCCGAGACTTCTCATTCGAGCTGAGCGACGTCGGCGGGAATGAAGCCATAGAATCGTTGCGCCGTTCTTCGCCTTCTAGCCGGCTACTGTGACAATGTTCACTATCAAGACAGATCACTTCGATCAATCGTTTTAACGTCTTGTCCCGTTTTTTCTCAACCTAAATTCGGATTTACGGTTAATTGGCGGTCGATTATCGAAAGTGGTCCCATGACGCCGATCGCGCGCCGGAAAACTGCTGCACAAGCGGCTCAAACGCGGCTCGTACGACGCACCGTATGTTACCAAGCCTTCGCCTACCGTTAGTAAGGATACCTTATGAATGATTCCATAATCTTGCCTGCATGTACGCTTAGACTTGGCATCAGTCCCGCCGGTTGACCCAAATGAACGGCGGGGAGGTCGAAACGCGAAGCAGAGCTCAGAACGAGCCTGTAACTCGCCAGTATTCACCTGGCTAACTTTCATAGTCCGTCCATGGAGAAGCTTCCGAGTTACTGGATCTTGGTCAAGTCATGCAGCAGTATATCGAAAGTCTGAACGAGTGTCAAATGTCACGATGCCAGCAAAGGGACGCTTTGGAACAAGAACAGCGGCTATTCACTAATGCAATATTGTACCAAATACACATCTACCCTCGCGTTGAGGCTTTCCTACGTGACGTTCGGTTTCTGATGGTCACCATAAATCAAATTGGAAAGGTGGAACAGTTCAAACTGCACATCGACAAACTCGAAAATGATTGCGAGAAACTTCAGACGGAAGCGGTTGCATTAGAGTCGGATCATAATTTTGCTGTCGGCAGATTTCAGTCTCTCTCGAACATCTTAGACAAATGTGTGCGTGAGCTGAACGCGGTGTTGCATACACTTGAGGAACGAGAAGTTCTCGGGAAGGTCGCGGATGTCATCTATCGGACTTCGGCGGCGAGCTTACGGAGAGAGGAGGCGTCACTATTGAAAAATGCTGCAGCAAGCATCAGCAAGTTACGGGATTGCTGTCAGCGAATTGAATACCTCGTCAGCTCTATCCGTAAAATGGTTACCAGGGTCGGCTCGAAGATTAACCTTGTTCCAGGATTTCTCCAGAACGCGACCAAAGACGCACAAGATGAAATTATTTACACATATCTCAACTGGGCCAGAGAAGCAGGATCCCTCGTACCAAAGGAAACGTGCCTAGATACGCAAAAACGCGCTTGGGACGCTCTAAAAGCTTTTCAAATGGGACATCCGTTCGATGAAGTTGAATGCTCTGGATGGAAAAACAAGCTACGAACTCAAAGGCACGACCTACTACTCTCCGCGAGCGGCGTTGACACTGGTAATTGAAGTGGGGAACACGTTGGGAGACAAATTATCAAGTGCTGTAAATATTTGGTAACTAGTCATGTAAAAGGTTGCCGCTTTAAATCGATTTGCGGTACAACTTTATCCACAAGTGACTTCGTTTAATCAAGGTTGCTCTGTAATTCATCTAATCGAGTGGCCAACCTTCGTGAGACCAATCTGCGGGCCGCTCTTCTGTACGGGTCAGGCTCAAGTGCCGATAATAACCGCAAGCCGCAGGGCACGGTATCAGAGTGCGTAATCGAACCTTTATCAAGCGGATCTGGACTAAGATCGGGTGTCGGTTGCGTCCGCAAGAACGTAATCTCGCCCGCATGTAGAATTTAAAAATATTCCCATATAACTAAAGCAGCAACCGCTTTTGCAAAGTCTCTCCAAATTTGCTCGTAAAATGGATATCATCGCAGTAGCGGGCTCAGTGGCTGGCCTGATCACCATTTGCGTACAGATATCAGACGCCTTAATCGCTTATGCCCGAGCTTGGGAACGGGTACCCGATGCGATTAAAACAGTTCGCGAAGAAATTAGACTCTTTTCCGTCGTCCTTGCTTCACTTCGGAAGTCTACTGAAGAACCTCTTTTTCTCAACTCTGCTCGATTAAGGCCCGTCGAGCAAGAAAATTGGAGTCTCCTGCGACGGATAATCGATGATAGCGCCACGCTCCTCGCCGACATAAGCAGGGCAGTCGCTGAGATCGGATTACGACGGTTGTCGGCCTTGAATGCAGATCGCATATGTCAAAGAATGGAGATGCACAGTCGTCGGATTGCCGCTCACCGTTCAACTATTTCCAATTTGAGCACAATGTACGCCCCTTTCACCAGCATAAAAGCACTGACGGTACTTAGTCATTGCATTCACTTGGTGCGGACTATATCGGAAAGCATGATGGAAGCTTCGCGGACGGACACAAATATACAGCCAACCCTTCTTTCTGAACCTACTGCTTTCACTTCTAAGCAACTCGGTCTCGGGATATCCAACCCCGTCCTCGACTATCTAGCTCAACGCCTTATTGAATACGCAACCTCTCAGATCAGTATCAACAACTATGAGGCTGCTCAAGCGATATTAATTCAATTCGTATCTGTTTTCAAAGCGTCATTCGAAAGGAGGAGTGAAATATTGGAATTGTTGGCAACAACGTATTTTAAGCAAGAGAGATGGAAGGAGCTTGAAGATATTATGTTGAAGGTCATATCCGAAAGACTCGATACCTCCCGTTCCAGCCTGCGATTATGGGGATTATTTTATGCGCTGGCGGTAGTTCTGTTTTGTGGGGATGCGTTTGAGAAGGCTGAGCGTCACTGCCAGAAAGCGGCAGAACTCTCTTTGACATGGTTTGGTGACGACTCCATATTGTACTCCAAGTCTGTGGGATTGCTCTTGGAGATATACAAACGGTCGGGGAAGAGTGCAGAACGGAATATGTATATGAATTTGTTGGATACGCTCTCCATCCAGGATCACGTCGAGCGAGGAGATGCCCAGGCGGTACAGGACCTGTTGCCCCTGATCCGAAGTAAGAAAGAGAGAGACTCGGCGTTAGTTATCGCGGCGTATCTTGGACACGAAACTATCTTTCGATTGTTGTTGGGAAATCATGTCGATGTGGAGGCAAAGTCAAATAATGGGCAAGCTGTGCTGATCGTTGCTGCAAAAAGGGGATTTCCTGAGATCGTCAAAGTGTTGCTGGAGAAGGGGGCCTATGTTGACGTCGCAGATCAGTTGGGTGAGACGAGTCTCATGCTCGCTGCTGTGCATGGCCACGAGATGATAGTGCGACTATTGTTGAAGAATGGTGCCGACGTGACTTTGAAAAACTCAAATGGGAGGACAGCTTTAGAACTCGCCCGCCTTAACGGCCGTTTAAAAATAGCACGATTGTTAAGGAAACCAACTCGGCAAGGGCTCAACGGCTGGTGGTAAAAGGGTAGTACAAGTATTAGTATGAATATTACGATATCTTAACCTGGCCTATCTAGAACCTGGGATCTTGGTTCCTAGTGGATCCGATGTGAGCTGATACCCAGTTTCCTTAAAATCGGCCCGAAACATATGAGGAACGTAGTACGTAAGTTTTTATTGGCCGCTGCATATTTATAGCGGGAAATGGTTCAATTCCACGACACTTTCTCGCAAGTTAACGGAGGCGTGCCAGACGAGCCTACCGATCCGGTCTTGAATCCCGCTCCGGGACGGTGATCGGCGCAGGTTTGCCGATCGGTTTCATTTGTCTGTGGTGGCCGGCAAACGACACGTGGGTGTGGGGTTCGGGTACGAGACTACGGTTTCGTTCCCAAACTTGTTTTTCCCAGGACTGGCCAGAAAAGAACTTGCCAGAACCCGTGGCCGACTTTTCTTCCGCCAAGTCCTCTCTAGATCCCCCACCTTCTTTTCAGGATCCATCCCCATCTCGGCTGGCAGGTTTGAGACCTATCTGTCAAGATTTACAAGAATCGGCGTCCGGTGACCAATACAGAAACCAAGCTCGTTTTCCTCCCAATCTCCACCTTCGTTACCGTAAATCCTGGAACGCAGTCTTCTTACAATGAGTGCCGTAACGGCTGATACTGCTCAAACTGTATCCCAGGCGCCTGCCGTCTCCTACACTCGGCGCCAGCGCTGACGCTGTCTCCACACCCTTATCGCCGCCCCCAGAATCGGCGGTTCCAAGTCATCGGCGTTGTGATTGCGGCGATCCGGCTGCAGAGCAACCGTGCCAGGGTAAAGGTGATGCGCCAACAAAGGCCGTATGATGTTGGTTTGTCCTCGACCCAAACGGAAGAAATGTCGCTTATTTCAATGGAAAAACCCACCGAATCAAAGAGACGAAGTTCCCCCCTCCGAAACAGCGACTGGACGTTCGCGAAGTCCAGAAAGCATTAACTCGACGCCATCCAAATTCACTCCCCCGACGACGCCAGAAAAGCCGCATCGGGCTCGAGGAACGTATACCTGCAACTGCAAAAAGCCAGCTCGAGAGTTCTTCTGTCGCAAAGGGAATCCGAATAATGGTAAATATTTCTACAGATGCCCCGACAAGAAATGCAGGTACTTCAAATGGCACGAAAGTCAGCAGGACGCGCGAAGACGAATCGATGAGAGGAAGCGAAAGCGGGAACAGGAAAATGCCGGAAAACCCAAAAAGAAGTTCAAATGTGACTGTGGTCGGCCTGCTAAACGTGGGTGGAGCGAACATGGGATGGAGCATAATAACGAGAAGGCTTACTATTATTGTGCGACTAGGACGTGTGGGTTTTGGGTCTGGGCCGATGGTTCATTGCCTTTTTCTGATGAATCGCAAGCAAGGTTCAACGATTACATGGATGCCCTCAATGGCTATGAGGAGGATATGTGGTGAAGCTATGTATTGTGGTAAATACTTATATGGTAGATGAATTTTTCTGTCCCCGCCCCGCCAGACCTGTTTCTGCCAGTGACAACGTCTCGTAACCGCTTCAAAATAGATTCTTGAATATGCTAACACATTTTGCAAATCCAAATTGTATGAGACAAGTCAGGCCGCTATCAATCGCGATTCAGACAGAGTGAGTTGTGGAATAAACCATGTACATTATAGATGGATATGGATTGCATTGTTCACAATTGCGGTGATGGTGGTTAGTGATGGTGACAGGACTGGTTCATGCAAGAAGTGAAATTTATTTGAAGGAATCTGCTATACGCCTAGTACTATTAACTCGATTCCCCCAAATGGGGACTTTCCGCCGATCTGCAGTGCCTCGATATCTCGTAGTTGCGTGACCAAGGTTCAAGACGTTTCAGACGTAAGAAAAGCGCCACATCGGCTCTCAATCCCGTTTCATCATACAGTCCTTTACCTTTCACGTCTCGTACCTGGTTGATTCATCCACACCCCTGCCCCTCTACCATTATCAAATTAAGCAGTCCTTCAACCGCAACTTCTTCTCCCGATCGCAGATCGTTCGATTTCGGTTCCGCAGGATGGTTATCCTCCGGTCTGGTTCAGTTTACATCAAAATGGAGCCCGAGGATTCCTCTGGCAGTGATGGACTGTCCCCTGCTTTGTTTGATGTTCCGACTACCCTCATCCCGCCGTTATCGCCGCCCCCCGAACATCCTGTTCCAATTTGTGGTTGTGGGAACCCAGCTGAGGAACGGCAGTGTGCTGGTTATGGGAACCCGGACAACATGTACCGTATGATGTACGTTTGCTCTCGAAAGGGCGGTACGAAGTGTCGATTTTTCCAGTGGAAAGATGAGCCAACTCTTCCAACCCCCCAAACGGTCGTAAAGCGAGAAGTCTTGGACCCTGAAGACCGCACAACCCCAGAAAGACAAATCACCCTCGCAGGTCCTCTCCCAACTCCACCAACATCCTCTTCAGAGCGTCCTCCTCCTCCATCGGCAACATACTACTGTCAGTGCTCCAAACTAGCGAAACTGCTTTTCTGCAATAAATCGGAAGTCCCCCGAAACGTCGGTAAATACTATTACCGATGCGCCGAAGAGGACTGTCACTTTTGGAGATGGGTTGAAAGTCTCGAGGATGCGAGCGAGCGAGTCGAGAGCCGAAAACGAAAGAGGGTGTACAGTGATGAGGGTCACGGAACGTTGAGTTCGATATGGAGCTGTTGGTGCGGAGAACCGGCGATTCGATGGACGGTGAAAAGAGGGAAACCATGGAATCATGGACGGGGGTTTTATTGTTGTGAAAGTAGGAAGTGTAAGTTCTGGTGCTGGGCAGATGGGACGGTGCCGCTGCCGGCATTGCGAGAACACATGAAAGAACCAAGGTGTTTCTCGGCCGATTCTTACCATGTTGAGGATGAGTGGGAGGATGAGAGTGAAGATGAGTGTGAAGATGAGTGTGAAGATGAGTGTAGAGAGGATGACGAGTAGGAAGAATATGTGGGCGATGTTGAGTCAGAATGAAGACCAACTTGTGACTAGAAAAGTCTTCTGTATATATGCCTGATGCGAGTGTGCGTTGAACGCATGGGAATTCAAGAGTGCAGTGCACGTATTTGAGCAGGACAATGTACAGGCAAGAGTGACATAGATGCTTCCCCATTATAAGTACCCAATGGCTAAACGCTGCCGGCGGGTTATTTAGCTCTTATCGTGACCTTGAGAAATGACGTCGTGATAAGAAGTGCAATTCGAAGTCCGGGGCGGCGTCCCCGGTTTCCCCGCCGACGCAAATTCTCTCGTTAGGGACGGACAACCATTGGCTGCCTGTCAAATAAGCTCGGGCGCCGATGTCGGGCCACGCTGCCAATTTATAAAGGCCCTTTCCTGTCCCGCACACTTCCGACACAACCTCATCCATCGTCCTCCGCACACCCAAACCTCATTACAACCGAGTCTTCAGCACTTCTTTTGGAATAACAATAGACCATCCCAATTGCCTTGTATTACACCATGGGTAACTTGCCTTCCCTTGATTGGGGGCTGATTATTCTAGCGCAACAACCAACTCCACCGAATGGGACTCTGTTCCAGGGATTTGAATGGTACATCGACAACACTGGGAATCATTGGAAACGTCTGGCCAGAGATCTCCCCGTCCTCAAAGACATGGGCATCACCGCAATCTGGATCCCTCCCGCTGCCAAAGGCGGTGACAACACAGATGTTGGCTACGGAATTTACGGTTCACCTCGTCAAGCACTCTTTCCTGATGATTAGACTTGTGGGATCTCGGTGAATTTGATCAGAAAGGAACGGTGCCTACCAAGTATGGTCCTTTTGATGATTTGATTGCTCTTTTGGCCGTGGCAAAGCAGAATGGCATGTTCATGTATTACGATGCTGTTTTGAATCATAAAGCATGGGCGGACGCACAAGAACAATGTCAGGCAATTCAAGTTGATTGGAATGGTCTTCCCCACTATTTAACATTGGATTGAATTGGTAGATCGTCTCCATGATATCAGCGCTGAGAGAACCATCAACCCTTGGGTCCATTTCTTGTTCCCGGGACGCGGAAATGCACGTTCAACGATGAAATGGGAATGGTTCCATTTCACTGGAGTTGATCAATACGTACTATGGCCCCTCTCAGAAGATCTAACCGAGTTTAGGAAAATGGGAATCATGAATTGTTTCGGATTGTGGGGGCGAACAAATACTGGGCATACCGCGTGGACAGACAATTCGGAAATTACGATTACTTGATGTTTTCTGATATTGACCATAACCATCCTGATGTACGACTTCCCCAGATGCTACGGGCTCATATTTCAGGTTCGTAATGAGATGGAGAAATGGGCACTTTGGATTGTCAATACCCTTGGATTCGATGGTTTTCGCTTCGACGCAGTCAAACACTTTTCGGAAGATTTCCTCGTGGAATTGGTAGATTATCTCGCCACAAACTGCAAGAAGGATCTCTTCTTTGTTGGTTCCTCCTCTAATCCTATATTGGAGACTAACATAAGGTGAATACTGGAGAGATGATATCCCTACAATGTCCGCCTATCTCGATCGCATCGACCGCAAATTCTCCCTCATGGATGTCGAACTCGTCGACCGTCTCAGCGCCGCGTCCCGCACCGAAGAGGCCGACCTTCAGGGCATCCTCTCCGGCACGCTCGTCGACACTCGTCCCATGAACGCTGTAACTTTTGTCGAAAACCATGACACACAAGACGGTCAACAACTCGGTCCACCTGTCCTCCCGTGGTTCAAACCTCTTGCATACGCGCTTGTCCTTCTCCGTGGAGACGGGTACCCATGTGTGTTTTACGGGGATTTGTATGGGATTTCTGGGCCTGGAGCAGAGTTTACGACGGGTCCGAGTTGTGGTGGACAATTGCCTGATTTTATTCTTGCGAGGAAGTTGTATGCGTATGGGGAGGAGGTGTCGTATTTCGATTTTAGGACGTGTGTTGGGTGGGTGAGACAGGGGACATGGGATCATAAGGATGGATGTGCTGTGGTTATGAGTAATGCTGGGGCGGGGTGGAAGAGGATGTATGTCGGGACTTTGCATCATGGGGAAGTTTGGACTGATGTGGTATTTCTCCGTCTATTTGGCATAGATGTTAATCATAGCTTGGGTGGTGTGATCAAAAGGTTACGATTGGGGATGATGGGTACGGAGAATTTCACTGTAATGAGACTTCGGTGAGTATCTACGTCAATCAACACGCCCAAGGAAGAGATCAGTTTGGTAAATTGTAGGTCCCCTCGGTCATCACAGACGCTGATTTGGTAGCAAGAACAAGTTCAAGATTCCGGTGTGAGGAGCTAATGCGGAGTATGGTTTCTGTTGCGGAAATGATTTGCTGGTTTTTCTATTTCGAGTTATAAATTTACCTATTCATAAGTTTACGTGTTATCGGCATAAATGCTCATTGATACTACTTGTCATCCAACCGGGGTTTCGTGGTGGTTAATCAGGAAGTTGAAGTCATGATTCACGAAACTGCGAATAATAGCGAAAGCCACTTGATCTTTAGGCTACGTGTAAGCAAACACCTAATGCCGGCTCATGAAAATTGCACTACGTGGTAGTACACAATGGTAAAAAACGCGCCACACATCCGAAATTCATCCAAATCTCCCAAAACTTTTACGCATATCCAACTCCATTGCCAAGACAATGCCAGAACTCCGCTAAAGAACAATCCTCCGCTGGAACCTTGGAATCGCATTGTTATGGCGACCGACGCTGACGTCTCTCCGACCGCCGACTCAACATCTTCCTGGTCTCCGCCGATATCCACGAAAACAATTGATCCGCCCCATCAGGAATCATCGGTGGACGCAATACATCGTCATACGAAGGCGCGGGGTTTAAAACATCCTCTCTACACCGTGGGGAGCGTTTACTTTCGAGATATGACGGTAGTAAATCGTTGTGTACGTTCTCGGACGAGTCGAGGTAGAGGAAAGCCAGGTACTCGGAGGGTATTTCGTGGTGCTCCATTCGTGTTGTGGAAAGGTATGAAAAGCGGTGGGGAACGCTTTGGAACAGCCGACTTAAATATCATATGAGGTGGTGTGGACGAGATCGTGTGATCGGGGATGCCGTAAAGCGCCCATGTGCATATTGGTCGCTTCGGAATATACTTGGAAGAACCTTAATCTAAACACAGCCTTGTTGCACAATTACCCGAAGCCTAAACCGCTTTGTGGCGTGACTCAAACTCCGGGGTAATTTTCATTTATAAAAACAATTACGTGGGCGGGGAGAACGGGGACCACCGCTTTGTTTAACGTGGAAAATTTAGCCGAGCGGAAGCACACCATGGACGTCATCAAAGCGCGAATTCAAGTTATCTAATTGTGCTATTCAGGTGTATCGGAGATCGAGTTCGGTCATAAGAAACCGAATTCGGAATGTCCCCAGCCGCCTTTTCCTTTGTCGTCATCCAAGGTCAAACCGGGTTGGGATGACTACGTAGTGCCCGTGCAAACTTGGTCGGGTAATCATTCCCCGCTCACCTCGGACTGCGTTGCCCCTCGTGATCCATGAAATTAATTAAGCTTTTTTCTGCAACTATAATAAACAAGCAAGCATCCGCGTAAGACAGCACGCAATCCGACGCGCTTGTTAGTATGGAAAATTGAATTTATTTCCCCGTGCGGCGCTAAAGACGCATAATTGGTAGGTTCGGGTGACTTTACACAGCCCCAAAATAGCAGTATTAAAGGCGGGACGCCTATTTTCCTCCCGATAGCCGAAAGCGGATCATCTCCATCTAATCGGAGCGGAAGCTGAAGATCACCCGAAAAAAAGGGGCTCGCATGTGCCCCGTGCCCCATCGGGGAGAACGGG
>Ga0335073_10016075_pt1 | contig 10457 bp, 13 predicted proteins | sample Lox_Sample_22_FD_207093 | JGI IMG/M metagenome (GOLD analysis project Ga0335073, IMG submission 207093) | Soil microbial communities from Loxahatchee National Wildlife Refuge, Florida, United States - Lox_Sample_2.2 | ecosystem: Environmental > Terrestrial > Soil > Wetlands | place: USA...
AGCTCGAGCAGGCGCTGCGGGTTCGGACGGGGGAGACCGGCCCGGACGCCATCTAGCGGGTAATTCGGGGCCATTTAACAGAATACTGTAACGTTTCAGGAGCATCTCGCGCCGGCAAGCCAGCCATCTCCCCCGTCGGTGCGAAATCCCGCCGGTGCGGGTTCCCAAGAACCCGCACCGTTTTTTAATTGATTCGCAGCCGGGCAGGAGGCGCGCCTCGCTTCCTATCTTGGACGAACCAGAGCCCTTCATGCTGTCGTGCAGCAACCCGAGGTGCAATTCGCGCGATTTGGCGGCATCCTTGAGGCACAGGAGTTAATTTCGCATGAAAATGGTCGTTGCCATCATCAAGCCGTTCAAGCTCGACGATGTGAGATCCGCGCTCGCCGAAGTCGGGATTCAGGGCATTACCGTGACAGAGGTCAAGGGTTTCGGGCGCCAGAAAGGTCACACTGAGCTGTATCGGGGGGCAGAATACGTGGTCGATTTTCTGCCCAAAGTGAAGCTCGAGCTGGCCGTGGACGATGACCAGGTCGATCGAGTGGTGGAGGCGATCATCGAGACCGCGCGTACGGGTAAGATAGGCGACGGCAAGATCTTCGTCTCGGAGTTGGGCCAGGCGGTGCGAATACGCACCGGAGAGGCGGGTTCGCGAGCTCTTTAGTGCGCCAGCGAGGTTGTGGGATGAAGCGCGTTTTGTTGTGCGCGGTGCTTTTGACCTGGTCGACGCTCGCGTCGGCCGTGGTCTACAAATGGGTGGATGCCCAGGGCAAGGTGCAGTACGGCGATCGTCCGCCTGACGGCGTTCACGCCGAGGTGGTGGAGCTTCTGGGCGTGAATAACCACGCTGCCGCGGCGGCCAGCGCTGCCGCGAGCAAGGCGCCGGCGACGCCCGCCGCGAGCGAGACCCGCAAGGCAGTGGACTCCGACGTGGCTCAGGCGCGCCAGAAGCAATGCGCCGATGCCCAGGAGCGCTACAAGAAGCTGATCGAGGGCCGGCATCTTTACAAGACCGGCGACAACGGCGAGCGCCAGTACCTGACCTCGGAGGAAATCGACTCCGAGCGCCTCAACGCGAAACGCGACGTCGACGAGCTCTGCAACGGCTCGAGCTGATTCGAGTCTTCCATTCCCTCGAACCTTTGCCACCCGGGGCCGAGAGCCTTAGGCTAGGCCGGTGGTGCGCCGCTATTCGGCGCATTTCCTATTCTGGGGCAAGGAACCATGCAAACGGGCTTCGTCGGACTCGGCGCCATGGGCGCCCACATGGCGCGCAATCTGTCGCGCGCGGGACTCCTGCTCGGGGTGTGGAATCGCAGCGGCGAAAAGGCGCGCGCGCTGGCCCAGGAGTTGAAGTGCCATGCCTTCCCGAGCCTCGCGGAGCTCGCGGCGCATTGCGAGGCGGTGGTGATCTGTGTCTCCGCGGACGAGGATGTACGCGCCGTGGTCGCCGGGCTCGAGCCCTCGCTGAGCCCGCGCATGATCGTGATGGATTGCTCGACGGTGGGCGCAGCGACCGCGCGCGAGATGCACGCCCGGCTCGCTCCGCTCGGGGTGGGCTTCCTCGACTGCCCGGTGAGCGGCGGCGTGGAGGGCGCGCGCGCCGCAACCCTGGCGATCATGGTGGGTGGCGAGGAGGAGGATTTCGCGCGCGCGCGCCCGGTGCTCGAGAAGCTGGGCAAGACCGTGGCTCATCTCGGCGCGAGCGGCGCGGGACAGGCGGCCAAGGCCACGAATCAGATCATGTGCGCCGGGATCATCCAGGCGGTGGGAGAAGCGATGGCCTTCGCGCATGCCGAAGGTCTGCCGCTCGAGCGGCTGATCGAGACGCTCGCCACGGGCGCGGGCTCGAGCTGGTATTTCGTGAATCGCGCGCCTTACATGGCTCGCAACAGCTTTCCCGCCGGCTTTCGCGTGCGCCTGCACGCCAAGGATCTGCGGATTTGCCGCGAGATGGCGGCGCAGCACGGCGCGCAGTTGCCGGTGGTCGAATCGACCTTGCAGCAATACGCGAAGCTCATCGTCGAGGGCTTCGGCGATGAGGATATCTCGGCGATCTATCGGCTGAAGTCCGCGCTGTTCCCGGCGACGAAAGCGCCATGAGCACGCCCGCCCTGCTGCGGATCGCCACCCGCAAGAGCCGGTTGGCTCTGTGGCAGGCGGAACACGTTGCCTCGTTGCTGCGCGCGGCGCATCCCGGGCTCGGCGTCGAGCTCTTGCCCATGTCCACCAAAGGCGATCGCATCCAGGACAGGAGCCTGGCGGCGATCGGCGGCAAGGGACTGTTCATCAAGGAACTCGAGACAGCGCTCGATGAATTGCGCGCCGATCTCGCCGTGCATTCGATGAAGGATGTGCCCGGCGAGCTGCCGCCCGGCTTCACGATTGCGGCCGTGCTGCCCCGCGCCGATCCGCACGACGCCTTGGTCGCTGCGCGCGCGGCCTCGTTCGCGGCGCTGCCGCGGGGGGCGCGCATCGGCACATCGAGCTTGCGGCGGCAGGCGCAACTGCTGGCCGCGCGCCGCGATCTTCACATCGAAACGCTGCGCGGCAATGTCGATACCCGGCTCAAGCGCCTGGCGAGCGGCGATCTCGATGCGATCGTCCTCGCCTGCGCGGGGCTCGAACGGCTCGAGCTCGCGCAGCGGATCACCGAGCGGCTCGACCGGCGCGTGTCGCTGCCCGCGGTCGGACAGGGCGTGATCGGCATCGAGTGCCGAAGCGCCGATTCGGCCACGCGGCGCGTTCTGCAAGCTCTCGAGCATCCCGCCACGCGCAGCGCCATCGAGGCGGAGCGCGGCTTCGCGCGCCGGCTCGGAGGGAGTTGCCAGTCGCCGGTGGCTGCTTTCGCGACGCTGTCAGCGGATTCGCTCACGATCGAGGGGCTGGTCGCCGAGCCCGACGGCTCGCGCGTGCTGCGCGATTCGCTGTCGGGCAGCGCCGCTCGAGCGGCAACGCTCGGCGCCGCGCTCGCCGATCGGCTGCTCGCGGCCGGCGCCGCGGAGCTGCTCGAGCGGCTGCGACGCGCGTGAGGCAGTCGCTCCCGCTCGCAGGCATCGGGGTCCTGGTCACCCGGCCTCGCCAGCAAGCGGGCGCGCTGTGCCGGCTGCTCGAGGCGCAGGGTGCCGAGGCGCTGTGTTTTCCAGCCATCGAGATCGTGGCGGCGGACGGCGGAGGAGCCCCGCAGCCGATTGCGAGCTACGACCTCATCATCTTCGTGAGCAGCAACGCCGTGCGCTATGGCGCCGCATTGCTCGAGCAGAGGCGCGATCTGACCCTCGCGGCGGTCGGTCCGGCGACCGCGCGCGCACTCAACCAGGCGGGTTACCGGGTGTCGGTGCTCGCGGCGCAAGGCTCCGATTCCGAGAGCCTGCTCGCGCATGAAAGGCTCGCCGTCGTCGCGGGCAGCCGCATCCTCCTGGTCAAGGGAGCCGACGGCCGCGAGCTGCTCGAGCAGGAGCTGCTGCGCCGCGGGGCGCAGGTGGCGCGCGCCGAGGTCTACCGGCGCGAGTGTGCTCGACCGAGCGCGGGCGAGCTTCAGCGGCTCAGCGAGCGTCTCGAGGCGCGCGAGATCCAGGTGCTCACCGCGACCAGTGTCGACATCGGCATGAATCTGCTCGCGCTCGCGACTCCCGCTTTGCGCCGCGCATTCGATCGCCTGCGCTGGGTGGTGCCGAGTGCGCGCATCGGCGAGCGGCTGCGCGAGCACGGCGTGCGGGCGCCGTTGCTGCTGGCGCGCTCGGCGAGCGATCAGGATCTGCTGTCGGCGATACTCGGCTGGCGTGCCGGGGAGTCGGGCGCGTAGTCGAAGGAATCGAAATAAAGGCGCCGGGGATCGGCTCCGTGCAGCGGAAACTCGCGCCGGATCGCCTCGATCATCGCGGGTGGCCCGCTCGCGTAGATGTCGTACGCAGCGAGCGGCTCGGCGCACGCGAGCACGGCCTGGTGCACGTACCCCTTGAGTCCGCTCCAGGACGCGGCAGGCTCGGACAGCACCGGAAAGTAGCGCAAGCGTGCCCCGTCATGCCGCATCAGCGCCTCGAGGTCGCGCTGCGCATACAGATCGCGCTCGCCGCGCACGCCCCAGTACAGGGCGATCTGGCGCGACAGACCCCGTTCCACCACGTGACGCACGATGCTCTTGAGCGGCGCGAGCCCGGTGCCGCCGCCGATCAGCAACATGGGCGCGGATGATTCGCGGTAGATGAAATGGCCGAGTGGACCCTCGAGCGTGAGCAGAGCACCCTCGATGCCGCGCTCCTCGAAGATACGGCTGCTGAATTCTCCCCCCGGCGCGCGCCGCACGTGCAGCTCGAGCGGCCGCGAATCGTGGGGCGGCGAGGCGATCGAGAAGCTGCGGCGCCGGCCCTGCGGCAACATGATGTCGAGGTACTGGCCCGGCTTGAAGTCGAGGGGCTCGGCCACCGGCAGCTTGAGATAGAGGCCCATCACGTCGTGCGACAGGCGCTGCGCGCGCTCCACCCGGCACGGCAAGCGCTTGATGCGGATCTGCCCGGCGGGCGCGGTCTCGAAGGTCTCGACCACGAGATCGCTGCGCGCGCGCGCCTGGCACAGAAGCACCAGCCCTTCGGCCTCTTCCGCCGGCGCGAGTCCCGGCGGCCGGCCGTGAGGATAGGCGATCGAGCCCTCGAGCAGCCGCGCACGGCATGCCCCGCAATTTCCGCTCTTGCAGCTATGCGGCAGATTGAGGCCGGAGCGCAGAGCCGCCTCGAGCACCGCTTCCGCCGCTGCGGCATCGAAGCTGCGATCGAATCTGGACAGTCTGACCCGCACGTCTTTTTCCTCCGTGTCGCGCCGGCCGGCCTCACGGCGGGCGGCTGCGTCTGCTGTCGAGCCAGTCCAGGATCGGCTCCCATTGCTTCCAGTCGGGCCACGCGAGATATTCCGGCAATTCCAGGATTCCCATGCCACGCGCGTAAGCGCGCACGTAATTCTGAGCCTCGCGCAAGCTGGCGAGATAGGGGACTTTCAGCGTGCCGAGATACTGATCCAGCTCCTCGTAGATCAAGGTGGCTTCGCGCACCCGGTTCGCGACCACTGCAAGGCGAGCCTCCTTGCGCGCCACCTTGCCGATCTCCTTGAGCTCGGCCATGAAGCGCCCGCAGGCCTTGATGTCGATGGTGGAGGGCAGCACCGGAATGAGGATGGTCTCGGCGCGCCGCACCAGCTCGTTGAGCTCCATGTCGTGGACGCGCGCCGGTGCATCGATCACCAGGACCTCGGTCGAGCGCGCGACGCCGCGCAGTCCTTCGTCGAACGCGGCCACGCCCGCGATCGCCGGCAGGTCTGCGGGCCGCTGCGCGAGCCAGTCGAGACTCGAACGCTGCGGATCGTAGTCCGCGAGACAGACCTCATGGCCGTCGCGAGCGAAGAACACGGCGATGTTGGTGGCCAAGGTGCTCTTGCCGCAGCCGCCCTTCGCGTTCAGAACCATTACATGGCGCATAATCCCCCGGCATTGTTGTTGTTGACCTGCTCAAGACTAGCGCATTTGCGCTCGACTGCGGCGAGCGGCGCCGGCTCGCGGCGCGATTCGGCATCGGCTATGCTCGCGGCATGCGCATCGAGTTCGTGAAGATGCAGGGGTTGGGGAACGATTTCATGGTATTCGACGCTTCCTCGCTCGAGGGCTCTTCGCTCGCAGCCGGCATGCTGCGCGGGCTCGCCGATCGGCACACCGGCATCGGCTTCGATCAGGCGCTGATGCTCGAGGCGCCGCGCACGGCGAGCAGCCGCGTGTACTATCGGGTCTTCAACGCCGACGGCGGCGAGGTCGAGCAATGCGGCAATGGTGCGCGCTGTGTCGCGGCCCTCCTGTACGCCAGAGCACCGCAGCTCGGGCGCGAGGTCGAGATGGAGTCGAGGGGGGGCTGCGTGCGCGCGCGGATCAGGCCGGACGGTCTGGTCTCGGTCGACATGGGCGTGCCGGATTTTCGGCCGGCAGCCATCGATTTCGACGCGGCCGCCGAGGCCGACCGGTATCGCCTGGATGTCGAGGGCGAGAGCATCGACATCGGCGCGGTATCGACCGGCAACCCGCACGCGGTGCTCGAGGTCGCGGATGTCGCAACGGCGCCGGTCGCGAGGCTCGGACCGCGGATCGAGCACCATGCGCGCTTTCGCAGCGGCGCCAACGCAGGGTTCATGCAAATCCTCGACCGCGGGCACATCCGCTTGCGGGTGTTCGAGCGCGGCGTGGGCGAAACTCGCGCCTGTGGCACGGGAGCTTGCGCCGCGGTCGCGGTCGGACGCCGGCAGGGATTGCTCGAGGCACAGGTCCAGGTGGATCTGCCGGGCGGCACCGCGCACGTGGCATGGCCGGGACGAGGCCAGTCGGTATGGCTGACGGGCCCGGCGGTGACGGTCTTCAACGGAACCATCGATATCGATACATCCTCGCGGCAGTGAACACAATTGAGAGAGGCAGTGAGACCATGACGACGAGTCAGGCACGCGGTGTCAAGCACGAGGCGCTCAGCGATGCGAGCGTCGCGGACTATCTGCAGACCTTCCCGGATTTCTTCGAGCGCCATGCGGCGCTGCTCGCCAAGCTGCATCTCCCGCACCGGCGCGACTCGGGAGCCACCGTCAGCTTGGTCGAGCGGCAAGTGGAGGTGCTGCGCGAGCGCAACCAGTCGCTCGAGCGCAAGCTGAGGGAGCTGGTCGATGTGGCTCGCGCCAATGATGCGCTCTCCGAGCGCATCCATCGCCTGACCCAGCGCCTGATCCGCGCACACTCGCTGGGCGAGACGGTGAGCGCCGTCGAGACCAGCCTGCGCGAGGACTTCGAGGCGCGCAACGCCGTCCTGCTCCTGTTCCTGGATGCGGCGCGCACGCTCGAGCCGGGCCGATTCCTGCGCAGCGTGGACCCCGCGAGCGCGGAGATGAAGTCGTTCGAATCGCTGCTGCAGTCCGGCAAGCCTCGCTGTGGGCAGATCCGCGACGCGCAGCGCGACTTTCTGTTCGGCAAGGACTGCGTGGAGATAGGCTCCGTGGCGCTGGTGCCGCTGGGGGCCAAGGGCGCGCTCGGCGTGCTCGCGCTCGGCGCCAACGACGCGGCTCATTTTCATCCGGGAATGAGCACCGAGTTCCTGACGCGCATCGGGGATCTGATCGCCTTTGCCTTGACGCGCTGAGGGCGCGGCGCGGTGACCTCGAGCGAGCGCCACTGGATCGAGCGCTTCGCCTCGCACCTCAAGAGCGAGCGTCGCATGAGCGGCCACACGCTCGCGGCGTATCGCCGCGATCTCGAGCTGCTCGCGAGGTTCTGCGAGCGGCGCGCAATCCCCGGCTTCAGCGCATTGGACCACGCTCAGCTGCGCAGCTTCGCCGCCGCCAGCCATGCATCGGGCGCCGCGCCGCGCAGCATCCAGCGGCGGCTCTCCGCCGTGCGCAGCTTCTTCGAGTATCTGCAGCGCGAGGGCCACTTGTGCGCCAATCCCGCCCGCGGGGTGCAGGCCCCGAAGGTGCGCAAGCGCCTGCCGGATGTGCTGGATGCCGATCAGATGGCTCGTCTGCTCGACTTTCGCGTCGATGACAGCCTGTCGGCCCGCGACAAGGCCATCATGGAGCTCTTTTATTCCTCGGGCTTGCGGCTGCAGGAGCTGGTGGGCCTCGACCTGGCCGCGCTCGACCTCGAGGACCGCACCGTGCGCGTGCTCGGCAAAGGCGGCAAGTCGCGCATCGTGCCGATCGGGCGATTCGCGCTCGATGCGCTGCGTGCCTGGCTGACCGAGCGCGCGCGCTGGATAGGCTCCTCGAAGGAAGCGCAGGGCGCTCCGCGCGAGGGCCTGCATCGGCCGCTGTTCTGCAGCCGCAGCGGACGGCGCCTCACCCCGCGGGCCGTGCAGCTGCGAGTCGACCTGTGGGCGCGCCGGCGCGGGCTCGGCGTGCACCTGCACCCTCATATGTTCCGGCACTCCTGTGCGACGCATCTGCTCGAGTCGAGCGGCGATCTGCGCAGCGTGCAGGAACTTCTGGGTCACGCCGACATCGGCACCACCCAGATATATACTCATCTGGATTTTCAGCACCTGGCCAAGGTCTACGACGCGTCCCATCCCCGCGCGCGGCGCATCCGGCGCTGACCCGGCTCGCCTTGAAAGGGCGCGAGGACGCCCCCACGCACAGAGGTGGTATGAATCACGATTCCGAGCACGTTCCCGGGCGGATATACGGCACCACCATACTGGCCGTGCGACGCGACGGCCGCGTGGCCGTCGGCGGAGACGGCCAGGTGACGCTCGGACAGGCGGTCATGAAGGGCAACGCGCGCAAAGTGCGGCGCCTCTACGGAGGAAAGGTGCTGGCAGGCTTCGCCGGCGGCACCGCGGATGCCTTCACGCTGTTCGAGCGCTTCGAGGGCAAGCTCGAGAAATTCGGCAACCTGACCCGCGCGGCGATCGAGCTCGCCAAGGACTGGCGCAGCGACAGAAGCCTGCGCCGCCTCGAGGCGTTGCTGTGTGTCGCGGACTCGGAGAGCACCTATGTCATTTCGGGCAACGGCGATGTCATCGAGCCGGAGCACAGCTTGATCGCCATCGGTTCCGGCGGCGGTTACGCGCAAGCGGCGGCGCAAGCGCTGATCGAATCAACGGAACTGCCGGCGCGCACGATCGTCGAACGCTCGTTGCAGATCGCCGCCGACATCTGCATCTACACCAATCGCAATCTCACCATCGAGGAGCTGTAGCGCCGATGTCGCAAATGACCCCTCGCGAGATCGTCGAGGAGCTCGACAAGCACATCGTCGGGCAGAAGGCGGCGAAGCGCGCGGTGGCCATCGCCCTGCGCAACCGCTGGAGGCGCGGCCAGGTCGCGCAGAATCTGCGGCCCGAAATCACGCCGAAGAACATCCTCATGATCGGACCCACGGGCGTCGGCAAGACCGAGATCGCCCGCCGCCTGGCGCGCCTCGCCAAGGCGCCGTTCATCAAGGTGGAAGCCACGAAGTTCACCGAAGTCGGCTATGTTGGCAGGGAAGTTGATTCGATCGTCCGCGATCTTGTCGAAATCTCCGTCAAAATGACCCGAGAGGAGGAGATCGCGAGGCTACGCCACCGCGCCGCCGATGCAGCCGAGGAGCGGATCCTCGACGTGCTGCTGCCGCGCGCGCAGGCCGGCTTCGTGGGGGAGGCCGGCCCGCGCGACTCGGACACGCGCCAGCGCTTTCGCAAGATGCTGCGCGAGCACGAGCTCGATGAGCGGGAAATCGAGGTCGAGGTGCGTGCCAGCCCGATCGGTGTCGAGATCATGGCGCCGCCCGGGATGGAAGAGATGACGCAGCAGCTGCAGGGCATGTTCCAGAGTCTGGGGGGCGGCCGCACGCGCTCGCGCAAGCTCAAGATCCGGGACGCATGCAAGCTGCTGACCGATGAGGAAGCCGCCAAGATGATCAACGAGGAGGAGCTCAAGGTCCGAGCGGTGGAGAACGCCGAGCAGAACGGCATCGTTTTCATCGATGAGATCGACAAGATCTGCCGCCGCCAGGAGACCGTCGGCGCCGACGTGTCGCGCGAGGGAGTGCAGCGCGACCTGTTGCCGCTGGTCGAGGGGTGCACGGTCAACACCAAGTACGGCACGGTGAAGACCGATCATGTGCTGTTCATCGCCTCCGGCGCATTTCACATGTCGAAGCCGTCCGATCTCATTCCGGAGCTGCAGGGGCGGCTGCCGATCCGGGTCGAGCTCGAGCCCCTGCTGGTCGAGGACTTCGTGCGCATTCTCACCGAGCCCGATGCGTCGCTGTGCCGCCAGTATGCCGCGCTCCTCGCCACCGAGGGCGTGGAGCTGCGCTTCGAGGACTCCGGCGTGCAGCGCCTGGCGGAGGTCGCCTTCGAGGTGAACGAGCGGACCGAGAACATCGGGGCACGCCGCTTGCACACGGTGATGGAGCGGTTGCTCGAAAGCGTGTCGTTCGATGCCGCGGATCGCAGCGGCACGGGCGTGGTGATCGATCGCAGCTACGTCGAGGGGCACCTGGGCGAGCTGGTGCGGGATCAGGATCTCTCGCGCTACATCCTCTAGAATCACCGGCGTGCCGCAGCCCACCGAGATCAAGCTCCGCACGCGCTCGCGCCTGCTCGAGGTGCGCTTCGACGACGGCGCGCACTTTGCGCTGCCGTTCGAGTACCTGCGGGTGTTCTCGCCTTCCGCCGAGGTCACGGGTCACGGCAACGGCGAGGGCGTCCTACAGACGGGCAAGGAGGACGTCGGCATCCTGGGCTACGAGCCGGTGGGCAACTACGCCTTGCGGCTGAAGTTCGACGACGGCCACGCGACCGGCCTTTATTCCTGGAACCTGCTCCATGAGCTGGGCGCGGGCTATGAGCGGAACTGGGCCCGCTATCTGGAGCGCTGCGCGGCCGCCGGCATCCAGCGCAAGGCCTAGCGCCTCGGCGCGGACGCAGGCGACGCCTTGGCGCGGGCAGCCCACC
>Ga0335073_10016076_pt1 | contig 10457 bp, 9 predicted proteins | sample Lox_Sample_22_FD_207093 | JGI IMG/M metagenome (GOLD analysis project Ga0335073, IMG submission 207093) | Soil microbial communities from Loxahatchee National Wildlife Refuge, Florida, United States - Lox_Sample_2.2 | ecosystem: Environmental > Terrestrial > Soil > Wetlands | place: USA: Florida...
TTCGCCGGCACGGCGGGCAACGTTTCCGACATCCGCCTGACGCCGCGTTCCGGCAATTACTCGCCGTATGCCGAGTTGTACGACTCGACGGGAGCGCTGCGCGGGACTAGCGCCAGCGGGACGCTGCTGATTACGCCCCCCGCGAACGCGACCTACTCCCTGCTGGTGCGCGACCTCAGCGCCAATCTCGGCAGCTATCGCGTCGGCCTGCAGAACGACACCAGCGCCTGCCCGGCCACCGACACCGAACCGCCGGTGGTGACCCTGCTGAAACCGGTCGGCGGCGAAGTGATTATGGGCGGGTCCACTTATCAGATTCAGTGGCAGTCGGACGACAACGTCGGCGTGACGAGCCAGGCGGTGGATCTTTCGACCGATGGCGGCAAGACGTTTGCGACCTCGATCGCCGCCGGCCTGTCGGGGAATCAGCAGTCGTACACCTGGATTGTGCCGGCCTCGATTCCGCCCAGCCGCACGGCGGTGGTGCGGATCACGGCCACGGACGCCGCCGGCAACTCGCAGACGGCGGTGAGCGGTCCGCTTTCGATTATCGGCTCGGGCTTCAGCGCCAATAGCAACGTCAGCTATGCGTACGACGGGCTGAATCGGATCACCACGGCGACGCTCGGCGATGGCCGCGTAGTCACCTACACGTGGGATCTGGCCGGCAACCTGATTTCGGTCAGCGTGGCGGGGCAATAACGCCGCGATCCTGCGGGGGTCTCAACGCGCCGTGCGATGCGGCATACGGTGTTCGAATTGGTTGTCGAATTCGATGATGAAGGCGGCCAGCGCCTGCGAGAGCAGCGCCGTCAGTGGGAGGCGGCGCATTGCGGGCATGGACAGATCTCGCGGAAATGTTCGTAGGAGTAGATGCCGGTCGAGTGGCCGTCGCTCCAGTTGATGCGGATGGCGTAGTTGCCCACCGGCTCCACGCCGAGCATCTTCAACACCGGCTGGTACATGGGAAACGGGCTGGCGGCCTGCGGCTGCCGCGGCGGCGTTCCGTGCGCGCCGGTGCATTGCGCGCAGGGACACTTGTCGCGCAGATATTGCAGGCCGTATTCGCTGTGATGGCCATCCTTCCAATCGATCTTGATGCCTTTGGATTTGGAGATGGCGATGTGTTCAGGGTCGGTCGAAATAGCCATTTTCAATTGAAGAGGCGCTCCACGTCGCGGACGCCCGAGATGCGGCGCATGGCGGACACCAGTTTCTCGAGCTGCTTTTTGTCGCGCACGTCGACCGTCATTTCCACCACGCCGCCATCGTGGTCGACCGCGGTCTTGGCCTCCAGGCTGCGGATGTTGGTGTTCTCGAGGACGCTGGTGAGCTGGTTGAGCATGCCGGGACGGTCGTCGGTGTGGACGATGATGCGCACCGGGAAGGCGTCCTCCGCCGCGCGCGCCCACTCGACTTCGATCTTGCGCTCGACGTCGTACATCAGATTCTGCACGTTGGGGCAGGCGCGCGAATGCACCGCCACGCCCTTGCCGCGGGTGACGTAGCCGACGATCGATTCGCCGCGAATGGGATTGCAGCACTTGGCGCGGTAGACCAACAGGTCGTCGGAGCCGGACACCTTGATGACGCCATCGCCATCCTGCGGGCGGCCGGGAACCAGAGGCGCGGCCGCGGCGGCGGGCGCGGACGGCTCGGAGAAACGCGGCTCCGGCTCATCTTTCACCACCCCGGGCGCGATCTTGCTGAGCACCTGCCGCGCGGAAAACTTACCGTAGCCGAGCGCCGCGTGCAGGTCCTCCATCTTGCTGTAGCCGTATTCGGAGGCCACGCGCTCCATGTCCGCCTTGGTGAACTTGCCGAGCTGCACGCCCAGGCGCCGGGCTTCCTTTTCCAGGTATTTCTCGCCGATTTCGATCGCCTTGGCGCGCTCGACGGCATTGATGACGTGCTTGATTTTGTTGCGCGCGCGCGAGGTTTTGACGAACGCCAGCCAGTCCTTCGAGGGCTGATGGCCGGGCTGCGTCATGATCTCGACGATGTCGCCGTTGCGCAGCGGGGAACGCAACGGTACGATGCGGCCGTTGACCTTGGCGCCCACGCAATTGTGTCCCACGTCGGAGTGGATGGCGTAGGCGAAATCGATGGGAGTGGCGTCGCGCGGCAACACCAGCACCTTGCCGCGAGGGGTGAAGGTGTAAACCTCCTCCGGGTACAGGTCCACCTTGAGGGTGGACATGAATTCGGTGGAATCCTGAACTTCGCGCTGCCACTCGACCAGGTGCCGGAGCCAGGCGATGCGCTGATCGTCGGCCGCCGGTCCTTTGCGGCCCTCCTTGTACTTCCAGTGCGCCGCGATGCCCTCTTCGGCGATGCGGTGCATCTCGTCGGTGCGGATCTGGATTTCGAAGGTCTGCCCCTGCGGCCCAACCACCGAAGTGTGCAGCGACTGGTAGAGGTTGGGGCGGGGAATGGCGATGAAATCCTTGATCCGCCCGGGAATCGGCCGCCACATGGTGTGTAGTACGCCGAGCGCCGCGTAGCAGTTCTTGACCGAATCGGTGATGATGCGCATGGCCATCAGGTCGTACACCTGGTCGACCGTGATCTTCTGCCGGCGAAGCTTCTGAAACACCGAGTAGGGGCGCTTGATGCGCCCTTCCACGCGCGCCGGAATGGCCTCCTTACGGAGTTCGCCCTCGACGGTCTTGCGGATTTCGGCGAGAAACTCCTCGCTTGAATGCCGCCGCGATTCGATGGCGTGGACGATTTCCTTGTAGGCGTCCGGCTCGAGGTATTGGAAGGCGAGGTCTTCGAGTTCGCTGCGCACCTTGCCCATGCCGAGGCGGTGGGCGATGGGGGCGTAGATTTCGATGGTCTCGCGGGCGATGCGCTCGCGCCGCTCCGCGCTGAGGAAGCCGAGCGTGCGCATATTGTGCATGCGATCGGCCAGCTTCACCATGATGACGCGGATATCTTCGACCATGGCGAGCAGCATTTTGCGGAAGCTTTCCGCTTGCCGGTCCTCGGCGGAGAAGAAATCCAGCTTGGTCAGCTTGGTGACGCCGTCCACGCAGCGCGCCACCTCCTCGCCGAACTCCTTGCGCACCTGGTCGACGGTGACGCTGGTGTCTTCCACCACGTCGTGCAGCAGGCCCGTGACGATGGCGACCAGGTCCATGCGCATGTCGGCGAGGATGTGCGAGACGCCGACGGGGTGGATCATGTACGGCTCGCCGGAATCGCGCGTCTGGCCTTCGTGGCACTTGCTGGCAAAGCGGAAAGCGCGCTGCAACACCGAGAGATCGTCGTTGGGGCGGTATTCGCGGATCTTGGCTTCGAGTTCGTTGTACAGGCGCTCTACGGGATCGGAGGAAGCCTCCGGGGACACGCGTTCCGTAAGGCTGGCCGACTCGGAGGGCACTATAGGCTCATTGTAACAAGGCCGGAGATCGACCCTTCTACTGGAATACCGCCGCTTTCTTGAAATCGCCGGCCTTCACGATGGTGAGGCTGGAGGGATCGACGTATTTGCGGAAGGCCGCCGACACCTGTTCGGCGGTCAGGGAGTCGATTTTGGCCTCGAAGGCTTCGTCCCACTTCATGGTGCGGCCCCAGCGTTCCCGCGAGGCCAGCGTGCCGGCCAGCGAAGCGTCTTCCGACCGCGCTACGCGCCGCTGCTCCAGGTAAGCCCTCTTGGCGTCGTCCACTTCCTTGGCGGTGAATCCGTCCTTGACCGCGCGCGCCAATTCCTCCTTAAAGGCGGCCTCGACCTTGGGCGCATTCTGCGGATTGCTGAGCGCCATGCCGACGAAGCTGGCGGCATCGTCCCTGGGCGGCGCGGAGAAGCCTCCGCCCACGCCGTAGCTCAGGCCCTCCTTCTCGCGAATGCGTTGAAACAGCCGCGAAGTCATGGGGCCGCCGAAGATGTATCCTGCCAGAGCCATGGCGGGGTACTCGGGATTGTCGTCCGACATCTTTTCGATGGTTCCGGCGATGAAAAAGGCGTTCTGCTTGTCGGGGGTTTCGATCTTGCGATCGATGGCTGCCACCTGGTGATAGTGATTTTCGATGCGCACGTACGGGCCGGGACTCTTCCAGTTGCCGAACAGGTCCGCCGCCAGCTTTTTGACTTCCGCCGCGTCGAATTGCCCGGAGACCACCAGCTCGGCATTCGATCCGCCGTAGAACTGAATGTAGAACTGGCGCACCTCGGGGAGCGTGACTTTCTTCAGCTCGGCAATCGACTCATCGGGCGTGCCCACGTAGCGCACATCCTCGGGCGGATAAGGGTTCAGGTGGCGCTGGTATTCGAGCTGCGCGAGCATCTGCGGGTCGTTGCGTCCGTTCTCGATGCCGGCAATGCGCACCTGCCGCGCCTCTTCCAGTTCCTTTTCGGGGAAAGTGGACTCGCGCAGGCATTCGGCGGCCAGTTGGAGTGCGCCGGTGAGGCCGGCCTCGACGGTCTCGATGCCGATGCTGCCGCCGGTGGCGCTGCCGCCCAGGCTGATCTGCGCTTTCAACTTGTCCGCCTCGTCCTGAATCTGCTGGCGCGTTTTCTCTTTAGTGCCGCGCATCAACAGCGCGCCGGTCAACTCCCCTACAGACGCCTTGCCCTTCAGGCTGTCGAGCGTCCCCCAGTGCAGCGCGCCCTGCACCACCACTACGCCGCCGCGCGTCTTCTTGGGCAGCAGCACCAGCTTCATTCCATTGGGCAGAGTGACGCGCTCGACGCGGCTTTCAATATTGGACGGCGTGGGAACGAAGGCCTCGCCCTGCGAGATCGATGCGCCGCCCTTGAAATCCTTGAGGACGGTGGCGGCATCCGGGGTGTCGGGGATCTCCGCGCGGTCGGGGTTCTTGGTGGGGATGAATTCGCCGAGCGTACGATTGGAGGATTTCAGATAGGCTTTGGCCACCCGCACCACGTCCTCCGGAGTGACCTTCTTGATCATGTCGCGCTGATAGAATAGGAGCCGCCAATCGCCCACCGCGGCATATTCGCTGAGCAGCAGGCCGATCTGCTCCGAATTCGTCAGCCCCAGGTCGATTTGTTTCAGGAGGCGGGCCTTGGCGCGCTCGACTTCTTCCTTCGAAGGAGGCTCGGAAGCCAGGCCCTCGACTGTCTTGATGACCACGTCGCGCGCCTCGTCGATCGGCTGGCCTTCGCGCAGCACCGCATAGGCCGCAAAATAGCCGGGATCGTGCATGTCCTCCATGTCGGTGTCTTCGGCGACCGCCTTCTTGTTTTCCACCAGCGCCTTGTAGAGCCGGCCGGAGGGATTGTCGCCCAGCACCACGGCCATCACGTTGAGCGCGCCGTTATCGGGATGAGTGGCGGCGGGGACGTGATACAGGGTCATCAGAATCTGGTTGTCGCCCACGCGGCGGAGGGTCACGGTGCGCTCGCCATCCTGGGTCGGCTCGACCGTGTAGGTCGGCTCCAGCTTGCGGGTGGGGCGGGGAATGCCGCCGAAGCTGGCCACCACATCCGCCAGCGCCTTGGACTCGTCGAACTGGCCGGCGATGGTCAGCACCGCATCGTCCGGCTGGTAATACTTCTGGTAGAACGCCGCCAGCCTCTCCATGGGCACGTGTTCGATGTCGGCGCGGTTGCCGATGGTGGATTTGCCGTAGTTGTGGAAGGTGTAGGCGGCCTCCATGGTGCGCTGCATGAGGATGCGGAAGGGGCTGTTCTCGCCCATCTCGAACTCGTTGCGCACCACCGTCATTTCGGTGTCGAGCAGCGCCTTTTCCATGCGGATGTTGACCATGCGGTCGGCTTCCAGGCCGATGGCCCACTTCAGGTTGTCATCCGAGGCGTTGACGGTTTCGAAGTAGTTGGTGCGGTCGTAGGAGGTGCTGCCATTGAATTCCGCGCCGTGGTCGGTAAGATCCTTTTTCACGTCGCGGCCGCCCTTGGTCGTCTTGAAGAGCATATGTTCGAGCAGGTGCGCCATGCCCGTCTCGCCATAGCCTTCGATGCGCGATCCCACCAGGTAGGTCATATTGACGGTGACCTTGGGCTTGGAGGGGTCGGGGAAGAGCAGCACGTGCAGCCCGTTGGGGAGGGAGTATTCGGTGATGCCTTCGACGGCGGTGACCTTCTGGACGCCGGGCGGCAGGGTCTGGGCTTGCGCCAGGACGCAAAAAACGACAGAAACGAGGGCGAATTTCAAATTACGACGCATAGGGAGTTCTTTCTTGCTGGGGATTATAACAATTGACGAAACCGGCCGATAAGTGTACCGAGGATACCGTAGTGATCGACTTTTCAGCGCCTTTGCAAGGTCTGTATTCCGCCGAGACCAGCTTCAACCGGACGGCCCGGAAGGTTGCGGCCGATCCCACCGCCGCTGCCGATCCCAACAGCGCCATCGACCTGTTGGACTCGAAGAATCAATTCGAAGCCAATCTGAAGACGGCCAAAGTAGGAGACGAATTGACGCGGGCAACACTGGACATTCTGGCGTAAGAACGGACCTTCCTATCGCTTCGACAGCTCCGGGCCTATAGCTTAAACAGCTCCCGGAGCCGCCTGGTTTGCACCCGGCTGACCGGGATTTCGGTGTGCTTGCGGTCGTCCATCCGCAACTGGTAGCTGGACTTGAACCACGGCACCACTTCCTTGATGCGGTTGATGTTCACCAGGTACGACCGGTGTACCCGCCAGAACATCTCGCGATCCAGGTTGGCCTGCAGATCTTCAATGGTGCGGTAGTTCGAGTGTCCCTCGATGGTGCTCGCCACCAGCGTGATCAGCCCGTTGTCGATGGTGGCATAGATTACGTCATTCGCGTCCACGATCAGGTTGCGATTGTTCGACCGCACCAGCAGCTTGGTTCGCGGGGTGGACGGCGGTTTGGCTACGGAAGGCTCCGGCGGTTTCCGGTCCTGAATCACCCGCCGCGCCCGCTCGATGGTCTCCGCCAGCCTGCCCTTATCGACGGGTTTGAGCAGGTAGTCCATGGCCTCCAGCCGGAAGGCTTCCACGGCGTATTGCTCGTAGGCTGTAACGAAAATGAAATGAGGCAGATCGACCTGCTTTGCCTTTAATTGCCGGATCACTCCCAAGCCGTCCATGCCAGGCATCTGGACGTCCAGGAAGACCAACTCCGGTTCCCTCTCCAGAATCCCCTGCACCGCCTCTAAGCCGTTGGATGCAGTGCCCAGGATTTCGATTTCCGGAAAGTCCCGCAACAGGAATGCCAGCTCATCCCGCGCTAACTCCTCATCATCAACGACAAGTGTAGTGAGAGTCGCTATCGCGCGGTCACGCATGGACTTGCTATTATAGCATTTCGACTCAAAGAGGAGACTTCGCTTGTCCAATCCCGACCCCGTCCAAATTGCGCCCGCTGAAGGAAAACTAGGGGTCCTGATCCCTGGCATGGGCGCGGTGACGACGACCTTTATCGCCGGCCTTGAAGCCATCAAACGAGGACTCGGCAAACCCATCGGCTCGCTCACTCAACTCGGCACGATCCGCCTCGGCAAGCGCACCGAAGGCCGCAGCCCCGCCATCCAGGACTTTGTCCCGCTGGCCAAAGTGGAAGACCTGGCAATCGGCTGCTGGGACATTTTTGAGGACAATGCCTACGAGGCGGCGGTCAAAGCCGGCGTCCTCGACATGCCGCTCCTCGAATCGCTCAAGGAACCGCTATCGGCCGTCCAGCCCATGAAGGCGGTCTTCGACCAGAATTACGTCAAGCGCATTCACGGCCCGAACATCAAGACCGGCGGCTCCAAGATGGACCAGGCCGAGATGGTCATGGACGATATCCGCCAGTTCAAGGAAAAGACCGGCGCCAGCCGGCTGACCATGATCTGGTGCGGGTCGACCGAGGTTTTCCATGAAGCCGCGCCGGTCCACGCCTCGCTGAAAGATTTCGAGTGCGGTCTGCGCCACAACGACCCCGAAATCTCTCCCAGCCAGATCTATGCCTACGCCGCGCTGAGATCGGGAGTCCCGTACGCCAATGGCGCGCCGCATCTCACCACCGACATGCCTGCGCTGCTCGAACTGGCGCGCCAGAACAACCTGCCGGTCTGCGGCAAGGATTACAAGAGCGGCCAGACCTTCATGAAGACCCTGATCGCCCCTGGGCTGAAATCGCGCCTGCTGGGCCTCAACGGCTGGTTTTCCACCAATATTCTGGGCAACCGGGACGGCGAAGTGCTGGACGATCCCGGATCGTTCCGCTCCAAGGAAGTCTCCAAGAGTTCGGCGCTGGAATACATCCTGCAGGGACAGCTTTACCCCGATCTGTACCGCGACTTTTACCACAAAGTCCGCATCGAGTATTACCCGCCGCGCGGCGACGCCAAGGAAGGCTGGGACAATATCGATATCTTCGGCTGGCTGGGCTACCCCATGCAGATCAAGATCAACTTCCTCTGCCGCGATTCCATTCTGGCCGCCCCGCTGGTGCTCGATATTGTCCTCTTCATGGACCTGGCGCAGCGCGCCGGCATGCGCGGCGTGCAGGAATGGCTCTCTTTCTACTTCAAGGCCCCCATGCATGCTCCCGAAGTCTATCCCGAGCACGACGTCTTCATCCAACTGATGAAGCTGAAGAATACCCTGCGCTGGATGCGGGGTGAGGATCTGATTACGCACCTGGGGCTGGAATATTACGACTGATCGCTGTATCTTTTGAAAGACGCCGCCTCGGTGATATGATGCTCCCCACAGCCGCGTCTTAACTTGTCCTGGAGCTTATGAAAGTATTGGTAATCGGGGGAACGCTCTTCATCGGCCGCGCGCTGGTGGACCAGTTGGTGAAGAGCGGCCACGAAGTTGCCGTGTTGCACCGCAAGCCGAAGCACGACTTCGGGCGGCGCGTCGAGAACATCATGGCCGACCGCAACGACGCCGCCTCCCTGCGCGAAGCGCTGGCCGGCCGGCGATTTCAGGCCGTCTTCGACAATGTATACGACTGGGAGCGCGGCACCACCGCCGACCATGTCGAGGCCACCGTGCGGGCTTGCGGCGACCGGCTCACCCGCTACATTTTCCTCTCGAGCGTGGCTGCCTATGGCGACGGCCTGAACCACAAGGAAAGCGATCCGCTGGCGCCCGATTACCACGCCCAGCCTTACGTGCGGCACAAAGCCACCGCCGAACGCCTGCTGTTCCGCATGCATTCGCAGAAGGGGCTGCCGGTGGTCACCTTCCGTCCGCCGTTCGTCTACGGCCCCGCAAACCCGTTCTACCGCGAGCAGTTTTTCTGGGACCGCCTGCGCGCCGGCCGCCCCATCATCATCCCCGGCGATGGCCACCGCCTGATGCAGTTTACGTATGTCAACGACCTGGTGCACGCCATGATCCGCGCCATGGAGGAGCCCAAGGCGCTCGGCGAGGCGTTCAACATCGGCGATCCCAAGCCGGTGACGCAGGTCGAGTTGGTCGAGAAGTTGGCCAAGGTGGCGAATGTGGATCCGACGCTGGTGCGCGTGCCCCGCGACGCCATCGCCCAGGCCGGCGGGAACGCCATGGAGCCGCCCCTCTACTTCGGTGAGTACTTCGACCTGCCGCCCATCACCGAGAACATCGGCAAAGTGACCCGCGTTCTCAAAATGAAGCTGACGCCGATCGAGGTCGGGTTGAAAGAGACCTACCGCTGGTACCTGCGCAATCATAAGCCGCGCACAGCGGGCTTCGAATTCGACGACAAGCTGCTGGCGCTGGCCAAGACGGTATCCCCGGCCAGCGTCTGAGCGAGGGCCGATGGCCACCCTTCGCGGAAGCCAGGCGACGACGGAAGCTACCCTTCGGCGGGCCGTTCGTCTCAGTGTCCGCGAGGCGCGGAACGAACGCCAGGAGCGGCGCGAACTCGCCCCGCGCCTCCAGGAAGGGTCCGACCGTGGCGACGCGCGGATGGACCGGATCGAGGACCTGATGAAGCGCTACTTCGAGCGCGGAGGCAACGGCTGGCGTTGACGCCCGTCAGACCCGGCAGCGATAACCTTCGATTACTTGTTCGTTTTCCACCCGGTTTGTGAACATCGGATGGAACCCTTCCGCTTCAAGGGCGCTCAGGAGGCGAACGTGCTCGGCCCCATTGCCGCGCTGCTTTTGACCATGCACGCCAGCGCGCAGGCGCATCGGGAACCGGTGTCACTGGCCGAAGTGGCCAAAATGGAAGCGGCCCTCAAGAAGGTCCCGCGCGATGGCGGCCTGCGCAGTTCCCTGCTAAATTATTATTTCCGCGCGGACATCGATCCGAGAGTCGCCATTCCGGCGCGCCGCCGCCACATCCTCTGGCTGATCGCCAACGCGCCCGACAGCGAATTCGCCTACGGTCCGCTGGTCACCATCGATCCCGAAGGCCACCGCCTGGCCGATCGGGACGGGTTCGAACTCGCCTCCACAGCCTGGCGCGTGCAAGCCGCCAAAGCTGGGGCCAAGCCCATGACCTTGGCCAATGCGGCTTACTTCTTCAAGCTGGCGGACCGGCCGTTTGCCCTCGACCTCCTCAAGCGGGCTCTCAAGC
>Ga0335073_10016077_pt1 | contig 10456 bp, 11 predicted proteins | sample Lox_Sample_22_FD_207093 | JGI IMG/M metagenome (GOLD analysis project Ga0335073, IMG submission 207093) | Soil microbial communities from Loxahatchee National Wildlife Refuge, Florida, United States - Lox_Sample_2.2 | ecosystem: Environmental > Terrestrial > Soil > Wetlands | place: USA...
GGCCTCGACGCTCGGTCCCAGCCGCCCCCTCGCCCGCCCCGCCTCTCCTCTCTACGAACCCCCTTCAACCAAAGTTCATGATCTTCAAACCTTGCCTGCGGCGCTGATCGAGACGCGATCGAGATCAGGTGCATAGGCGGTGGGGAGATAGAGGTAAATGAAAGTGGGGAGGAGGGGGGGGCGACGCGCAGGGGTCCGGGGGGCCCCCCGCCGCGCCCGCAGCGCGCCCATGTTTGTGCACGAGCTCCGGTACAACGTGGTCCCGCGCGTGGGGAGCGCGAGGACGGACGGGGGTCCGGACCCCGAGCAAGCGGCTCCCCCTCCGTCCCTCGTTCATCCGCCGCTACCCCTTGCCCCGCGTCTCGAGATCGCAGCGGGGGCGCGGGGGCGGCAGCCTCCGGAATCAGTGAGTCCTGTGGAGGTCGTCGAGCAACGCCAGGTAGTCGATCGCCGGCGGGGCGGGGGGGAGGACGGGACGGTTCTCGGCCAGCGCGCTCAAGCGCCGGCCGAAGGCCTCGACGATGTCCTTGGCAGGGCGGAAGACGTCGAAGAGGTTCGCATACTGTTCGACGGCGTCGGCGAGGCCGGTGACGGCGCCCACCTCGGCGTAGCCGCGCCGCAGGAGATCCTGCAGCGAGTTGCCCAGCGACGCGAGGCTGTAGCCGTGGCTGGTGACCATGTCGGCCGCGACCTTGAGCACGCTCATCGGCGGCAGGACGCCGTCCGCGAACAGGACCAGGGCGGCCTGGAAGTAGTTGTAGATGGGTACGAGGCGGCGACCGTACGGCGTGAAACGCACCGGCGGAGAGCGGCGCTCGAGGTGGATGAAGATGCGCTGCACCACGTCGCCGGGGGCCACCTGCTTCACGAGCGCGAGGGTCTCCTTGCGCTGATCGGCATAGACCTCGGCGGCGTCGAGGATGGCCTCCAGGGTGCTCACCCCGACGCGGCCGGCCAGAAGGTCGCCGAACAGCGAGTAGATGTACGCGTCGGCTTCGGCGTCGTCGCCGAAGAGGACCTCCTGGCAATCCGCGGGCACGCGCGTGCGGCCGTCGAGGAGCAGCGGCAGCTTGTAGCCGACCTGGTTGCGCAGCGCGCGGAAGCGGCCCCGCATGAGGTTCGAGAGGTTGGGCTTCAGCTCGAACTCGTCCCATTCGACGCCGTCCAGCTTCAGCTTCTGCTCCAGCACGCGCCGCATCTGCCGCGGGCTGCCGCTGATGATGCAGACGCGGTGGGCGCCGGCGGCGCGGATCTCCCGCATCAGCGCGGGCGCGCCGGCGATGGCGCGCTTCTGATCGGCGCGCTGCAACGCGGTGCGCAGGAGGTGCCCGAAGGTGTCGAACTCCGTCTCGAGGTAGGTCTTGTCGAGGTCCCAGCGGAAAGACCTTCGCCAGTGCACGTCCGGGGGCGCGGCCGGCGCGCTCACGCGGTCTTGTCCAGCGCGGGCCGCGACTGCCACAGCTCGGCGAACGTCGCGGGGATGTCGGCCGAGACGGCCTTGGCGGCGACGCGACAGGCGTTCTCGATGGCCTGGGCGCCGGAGCGCGGGTGCGCCCGAAGAAAGAGCTTGCGGTAGCCGAGCAGCGGGGCGCCGCCGTACTGCTCCCAGTCGGTCAAGTGCTTGAGCTGCGCCAGTCCGCCGGTCAGCATGGTGGTGCCCACACGCCACAGGAGGCGCTGCTTCTGCGCGTAGCGCGCGAGGTCGACCACCAGCTCGGCGACCCCGTCGAGCAGGGTGACCACCACGTTGCCGACGAAGCCTCCGCTGACGATCACGTCGGCAGAGCCCTGCGGGATGTCGACCGCCTCGAGGTTTCCCTTGAACTCGATCCCCGGCATGGCGCGCAGGCGGGCGTGCGCCTCCACGATCGCCGGCAGCCCCCGCGCGGGATCCTCGTCGATGGAGAGCAGCGCCACGGTCGGCCGCGGGTTCCGGCTGATGGCGCGGGCGTACGCCGAGCCGAGCGCTGCGAAGGCGCAGAGTTCCTCGGCGCCAGGGTCGAGCGTCGCGCCCACGTCCAGCAGCAGCGAGAACGGATCTTCGTTGCGGCCACGCCGCAGGGCCGTCGGATACACCGCGGCCAGCGCCGGGCTCTTGACGCCCGGGATCAGCTCGAGCTTCTCGCGGCAGGCGGCGAGGCCATCGGCGATGACGCCCGCGGAGACGACGGCGTCGGCGCGTCCCTCGGCGAGCAGATCGACCGCGGCGAAGACGGAGGTCCGCGGCAGCGTCCCGGCGTGGCGGACCTCGATGCGCTCGGGGTTGTGCGGCAGCCGCCCGAGGCCATCGGTGATCTGCCGCTCGTCTCCGACCAGCACGAGGGACAGCCCCTCGGCGGTGAGCGACAGGTCGGCGACCCCCCGGACTATCTCGTCCGGCGCCTGCTCGCCGCCCATGGCGTCCACTGCCACCGTCACCGGCACGGGCTTCTTGTACCACGCCGGCCCGGCTGCTATCTGCAAAGGAGTGGCGAGCCGCATCCACGACGAGCGGGAAGCGATCGAGCGAGCGAACGAGGCATTCTACCGCGCCTTCGAGTCGCGCGACCTCGACGCGATGGGGAAGATCTGGGCGGACCGCGAGTACGCGGGCTGCATCCTGCCGGGCCAGGAGCTGGTTTCGGGGTGGAAAGAGATCCGCGAGAGCTTCTCGTCGCTGTTCGGCGGAACGGGCAAGATTCGCTTTCGTCTCGGGGACCTGCACGTCGTCCAGAAGGGCGACCTGGCCTGGGTCTCGGTCGTCGAGAACGTCCACCACGGCGACGACGTGCTGATCGCCGTGCAGGCCACGAACCTGTTCGAGCGCGGCAAGGACGGCTGGCGGATGATCCTGCACCACGCTTCGCCCATCTCGGACGACGCGGGAGAGCCCGACACCAACTTCATGCAGTGAGGGTTGCGGCCACCTGCCCGGCGCCCCAGCTTTCCGCCGGGGGAGGGCGCCATGGGAATTCTCGCCGTGTCTTGTGGTCTGCTGCTCGCAGCAGACGCCGCGCCACCGAAGCGCATCGTGACGCCGGAGGGCTGGATCGAGGTCGAGCAGGGAAGCGCGGACGAAGGCGGCGGGACGTTCTCGGTGCTGCCCGCGCTTCCCGCGGCCGGGACCACGGCGCAGGCCCCCGTCGCGCCCCCGCCGGTCGAGCGGCCGTCCGTGCCCCCGGCCGCGCGGGAGCCCTGCGGTCGCCTGCTCGCGCGCGTGCTCGGCCGCATCGCCTGGCTCCACGACCTCGTGCCCACCGACGACCCCATCAGCCCGGCGGTCCGCGCGACGCTGTACCCGGCCGGCTCGGCGTTCGCGAACCCGAACGAGCCGCCCATCGAGCTCTCGTGGGACAGCGAGCTGCGGGATCGCTTCGAAGCGTACAACCGCTGCCTGCTGCACGCCCGCCGCTGAGGCGGCCGCGCGAACGCGGCGGAGCGCCGCTCGAAGCGCTTGACTCCGGCCGTCGCCTGAGCCCTGATCGCGGCCCGCCATGATCATCGACATGCACTGCCACTCGCGCTTCACGCGCGGTTGCGACCTGGACCCGAAGCTGCTCATCAAGCGCGCCCAGGGGCTGGGGCTCGACGGCATCTGCTTCACGGAGCTCAACTCCATCGACGGCGCGGCGGAGCTGCACCAGATGGGGAAGGGTGCGCCGGTGAAGGTGTTCGTGGGCATGGAGCTGGCCACCGATCGCGGCCACTACCTCTGCTACTTCCCCGACCCGGAGGCCATCCCGGATCCGGTGCAGATGTGGGGCAGCAACCACGAGCGTCCCTGGCCGGTCCGCGAGACGCTCGAGAAGGTCGCCAAGATGGGCGGCGTCATCGCGGCGGCCCACCCTTACGATCGGGACACGCCGCCGGCCTCCGGCGACTTCATCTACGGCCTCAAGGGCGGTCTGGCGGCGGTGGAGAGTTACAACCCGCGCCGCAAGCCGCACGTGAACAACCTCGCAGCCGAAGCGGCGGACAGCCTGCGCCTGCCCTCGATCGCGGGCTCCGACACGCGCCACGACGTGGCCGAGCTGGGCAAGGCGGCCACGGTCTTTCAGGCGCCCATCGAGAACGAGAAAGACCTGTGCGCCGCGCTGCAGGGCGGCCGCTTCTGGCCCGTGATCTTCGGTGGGATCCCGCCGGGCCTTTCGAGCGGCATCCCGGCTGCCCCCGGGCCGAGCGGAAGCAGCCAGGGTGGTCCCCGCAGAGGCGGCGGAGACCGTCGCCGCGGCGGCCGCCCCCACGGCCGTCGCCCTCGAGGCTGAGCGCGGGCTCGCCTACTGCGCGCCGTCGCCCTTGCCGTGGTCCATCCAGTGGGCAAGGGCATCGGAGCTGAACCAGGCGCGCTGCTTGTCGTCCGGCCAGCTCCACGTCTGCGCATGGGTCGGGCCGTCGATGTGGATGCGCTCCGGGTAGCCCCAGGCCATCTCGACCTGGCGAAGCGTCATCCCGGCAATCAGCGTCTTCTTCGCGATGGCGGCCTGCACCGCCGGGGGAAAGGCCTTGAGCTCGGGCGTCGGGTCCACGTCCGTGAGGAAGCGACCGAGCTCTTGCAGGAATTCGTCGCGGCTGTGGATGTCCTGGTGCAGCACCAGGACGTAGGGCTTCACGTTCGCGCCGAACTGGTCAGGCTGCGTCAGGAACACCCAGGGGTTGTAGCGCGGGGTCATCACCAGCCGGTCGGCCATCTCGAGCGCGGTGGGGAACGACACGGCCTCGATGCGCAGGCGGGTGCCCGGGGGCAGGATGCCGATGGCCTGCCCTGGATCGACGGGCGTGCCGTTGGGCCGGTCCACCAGGTCCAGCTCATCGGGGGCCTCGTCGGTGATCAGCAGCTTGCCGTCGTCGTGGAAGAACGGCGTGACCCAGCAGGCGACGCGCAGGTAGCGCGCGTGGCCCACGAGCTCGTCCTTGAGCTGGACCCGCTCCGGTTCAGGGATGAGCGTGTTGCCGGTGCAGCCCGCGAGGACGAGCACGGCGGGGAGGACGAAGTGTGAGGTTCGCATGGTTTGCGGATCTACTCCCGCGAGGTTAGGGTCGCAACCGTGCAGCTCGAGCTGTCGAAAGACCTCGCGCGCCACCTGCGGCGAGGTCACCCCTGGGTCTTCCGCAAGGCGCTGGTGAAGCCGCCGAAAGCCAGCGCCGGCGAGGTGGTGGACGTGACGAGCGGCGGCCGCTTCGTCGCGCGCGGCCTGTACGACCCGCACTCGCCCATCGCGGTGCGCCTGCTGACGCACGACGCAGCCGAATCGGTCGGCCCCGCGCTGTGGCGGACCCGCCTCGCCCGTGCGGCGCGGCTTCGCCGGGAGCTCGTCGCCGACACCGACGCGTACCGGCTCGTGCACGGGGAGAACGACTTCCTGCCCGGCGTGGTCGTCGACATCTATGGCCCGTTCGCGGTGGTGAAGCTCTACTCGGCCGCCTGGACGCCCCACCGCGGCGCCCTCGTCGAGGCCATCCGCGAGGCCGTCCCGGCGCTGCGCGGCGTGTTCGGCCGCGACGAGGTGGGGCGCGAGGACGACGACGGAGACGGCGGCGGCGGCCGGCCGCTGTGGGGCGAGGCGCCGCCCGAGCTCGTCCAGATCCGCGAGAAAGGCGTGGGCCTCTGGGTCGACCTCCGCCGCGGGCAGAAGACGGGCCTCTTCCTCGACCAGCGCGAGAACCGGGCCGCGATCCGCCGCTACGCGCGGGACCGCGAGGTGCTGAACTGCTTCTGCTTCACGGGCGGCTTCTCCGTCCACGCGGCGGTCGGGGGGGCGCGCCGCGTCACCAGCGTGGACCTCGATCCGGACGCGGTGAAGCTGGCGCGCGAGAACTTCACGCTCAACGGCCTCGACGCGGGCACACACGAGTTTCGCATCGGCGACGTCTTCTCGCTCTTGCAAGCCTTCAAGGCCGAGGGCCGCCGCTTCGATCTCGTGATCCTCGATCCCCCGGCCTTCGCCAAGAGCCAGGCCAAGGTTCCGGCCGCGCTCGCGGGCTACGCGTCGCTCAACCGCGGCGCACTGCAGCTCGTGCGCCCCGGCGGTTTCCTCGTGACGGCCTCTTGCTCGGCGCGCGTCTCCGCCGAGGCCTTCGCCGATGCGGTCGCGGAGGCGGCCGGCAAGCTCGGGCTGTCCCTGCAGCTCGTCGAGGAACGACACCAGCCAGCCGACCACCCGGTCTTGCTCGAGTTTCCGCAGGGCAGGTACCTGAAGCTCTTCGTCTTCCGTGTCCCCGAGGCCTGATGGTCCTGCACGGCCAGTACTTGGAGCGCGCCACCGTCATCGAGGCGGGTGGGCTCGCGCTCGAGGGGCTCTATCATCGCGGCCACCTCGGACCGCCCGTCTTGCTGGTGGCGCCCGCTTCCGGCGTCGCGCTCGGCGGAAGCCCCATGGAGCTGCCGCTCGTGGCCGAGCTGGCGTGGGCGCTGCATCGCGCCGGCCGCCCCACGCTGCGTTACAACCCGCGCGGCCTCGGCGCGAGCCAGGGGGAATCCGGCGATGCGGCGACACACCTCGAGGACGCACGCGCCGCGCTGGTCCATCTGCTCGAGACCGTGGGAGCGCCACGGGCGGCCGTCGTCGCGGTGGGCGAGGGCGCGGTCACGGGCCTCGAGCTCTCGCGCGGCGAGGGATGCGCCGGGCTGGTGGTCGTCGCGCCACCCGAGGGCCTGGCGGAGGCTATCCGTGCGGCTGGACGCGCGGCCCACGTGCTGCTCGCCGAGACGGCTCCGTGGCCGCAGGACGGCCCACCGGCCGAGCGAATCGCCCACGCCGACGCCGCCTTCCTGCGTGGCCTGCCGGCGCTCGGCAAGGCCGTGGCCGCACACGTCGCGAAGCTAGGGCCGAACCCACAGCCGTAGCGCGGCCAGCCCGAACACGACCACGGCCGACCAGGCGGCCGCCCACCCGAGGCTCTGGCCGCGCGGGGGTTCGGCCGTGCGCACGGTTTCGTCCTCGGTCGGCACCGGGGGGGGTGCGGGCGTGGCGCGGCGCAGCCAGACGAGCAAGCCATAGACCGCGGCTCCGGCCGCGAGCGAGACGAGCAGGGCCCAGCGCGGATCCTCGGGCGCCGCCTCGCCGGCGGGTCCAGGGCCGTACAGGAAGAAGAGCACGGTGGAGATGCCGTTGTTGAGCGCGTGCGCGAAGATGCTCGACCAGAGCGAGCCGGTGAGCACGACGAGCTGTCCGAAGGCGACGCCGAGGAGGACGCGCGGCAGAAAGCCGATCGGATCCATGTGCACGAGCGAGAACAGGAGAGCCTGGATCAGGATGGCGCGCTGCAGCCCGACGCGCGAGGCGAGGGCGGGCTGGAGGTAGCCCCGGAAGACCGTTTCCTCCGCGAGCGGCGCACCGACGACCACCGAAGCGAAGAGGACCACCTGCCACGGTCCATGGACCGTGTTCAGGATGCGCGAGACGTCGAAGCGCTCGACCCAGCGGGCCGGTGAGATGTCCTCGCATGCCGCCATGAGCGCGCTGGCGGAGAAGAACACCGCGAGCGCCGTGAGCGCCGCGGGCAAGAGCTGGCGACCCGCGGGGAGGCGGTCGAAGCGCAGGAAGCGCAGCGGCCGGAAGCCGCGCGCACGGAGCACTAGCACGGTGGGGACGAAGAAGAGGAAGATCTGGCTCCACCAGATGCCGAGCGGCAGGAACCAGCTCTGCGCGATCGACCCGAGGAGCACGTACAGGCCGGCCACGAAGAGGAAATAGGTCGCGGTGGGCAGCGGCCGGAGCGCGGGCTCCACCGGCGGAAGCGGCGGGAGCGCCGAGGGTTCTGGCGAGAGGACGTCCATCGCGCGGAAGCACAACGTAGGGACTCCGCACGCCCCTGTCCACGCCCGAGAACAGTAGGGTTTCCGGGGCGTCCGTGGTAGTGGTGAGAGGTTCGGAGAAGCGCGGCTCGAAGGAGGCCGCGGCGCTTTGAGCGATCGTTCGCGGATCCTGGGCATCGACCTCGGAACGACCAACACTTGCGTCGCGCACGTTCGCAACCACGTCGCCAAGATGGTCCCCACCGACCGAGGGAACCTCACCCTTCCTTCGGTGGTCGCGCTCTCGGCCCGCGGCGAGCTGCTCGTCGGCGGCGTGGCCAAGGACCAGATGCTGGTCAACCCCAGGAACACCATCTACGGCGCGAAGCGGCTCATCGGCCGCTCCTTCAAGAGCCGCGTGGTCCAGGAGCTTCGGGATCATTTCAGCTACGAGATCGTCGAGGGGCCGGCGGGCGAGGCCGCGGTGCGGCTGGGCGACAAGGTCTACACGCTCCCGCAGATCTCGAGCTTCGTGCTCGCGCACGTGAAGACCATCGCCGAGCAGTTCCTGGGCGGACCGGTCACCGAGGCGATCATCTCGGTGCCCGCGTACTACAACGACAACCAGCGCAACGCGGTGAAGGAAGCCGGACGCCTCGCCGGGCTCGAGGTGCGGCGCATCGTCAACGAGCCCACGGCGGCGGCGCTGGCCTACGGCTTCAACCGTGGCCTCGATCAGAAGATCCTGGTGTACGACCTGGGCGGCGGCACCTTCGACGTCTCGGTGCTGAACCTCTCGGGCAACGTGTTCGAGGTGGTGGCCACGGGCGGCGACACGTTCCTCGGCGGCAGCGATTTCGACCGGCGCATCGTCGACTGGGTTCTCGAGCAGTTCCTGCGCGATCACAAGGTGGACCTGCGCAAGAGCCCCATCGCGATGCAGCGCATCCAGACCGCCTCCGAAGCGGCGAAGATCGACCTGACGCTCATCCCGAACGTGCAGATCGAGCTGCCGTTCATCGACGAGGTGCGGGGGCGCCCGCTGGATCTGCGCTACCCGCTCTCGCGCGATCAGCTGAACGGTCTCACGGCCGACCTGGTGGACCGCACCTTCCAGATCTGCGATCAGGTCCTCGCGAGCAAGGGCATCTCGCCGCGCGAGATCGCCGAGGTCATCCTCGTGGGCGGGCAGTCGCGCATGCCGCTCGTGCAGGAGAAGATCCGCGAGCACTTCGGCAAGCCCGCGCGCAAGGGCGTGCATCCCGACGAGTGCGTGGCGCAGGGGGCCGCGTTGCTCGGCGACTCGCTCGGTGCCACCCAGGGCCTCACGCTCGTCGACGTGCTCTCGATGCCCATCGGCATCGCCGCCGGCGGCGGCCGCTTTCGCAAGATCCTCGACAAGAACTCGTCCATTCCCTGCAGCCGCAGCTTCCGGCTGCCCCCGCCCGCGGCCGGTCAGGCCGACATCGTGATGGACATCTTCCAGGGCGAGAGCGACCAGGTGGTCGACAACGAGTACCTCGGCACGCTGCGCATCGAGTCCGCGCTCGCGGGCCGCAAGATCGACTTCAGGCTCTCCGAGGAGTGCCTGCTCTCGGTGGTCGTCGATCACGACGGCAAGCCCGTCCCCGTGGAGCTGGCGACCCGCGACACCCCGGATTCGCTCAAGGCAGCGCTCGCTGCCGACGATCTGCGCCGCCGCCGGGAGGCGGGGGATCGCGAGCCGGAGGCCGCGCGCGGCGGTGGCTTGCTCTCGTCGATCCGGCGCATCTGGAGCTCGTGATGGCGGACTTCAAGTCGCGCGCGCGGAGGCTCGGCATGAAAGCGGCCGAGCGAGTGATGCAGAACGAGAAGGTCATGAGCGCTGCCTTCAAGGCGTTCCAGCAGGCCCAGTCCGGCAAGGCCGCGCTCGATCGCCTGGGCGACGGCGTGCTGCACCAGCTCGGCTTCGCCGCCCGCGGCGACTACAAGGCGCTCGGAAAACGCCTCTCGGCGCTCAAGCGCAAGCTGCGCGAGCTGTCGGTGAAGCTCGACGGCCTCGCCTGACCGGCGCGCTTGCGGCTCGCGGAAGCCCCTGGCATAGTGCCGCGCCCGAGCGGGCGTAACTCAGTGGTAGAGTGCCATCCTCACACGGTGGAAGTCGCAGGTTCAAACCCTGCCGCCCGCACCCAGTTTCGACATGGAAGAGCCTGACGCGCTGATCGATTCGATTCAGGCCGGGTGCCCTGTCTGCTCACTTCGGTGGGCCGAGCGTTCCAGATCCAAGCCGCGGAGCGTGGCAGATCTCTCGTGTCAGGCGACCCGAGACGTCGGCACCAACCCCGGAAAGCGCGTGCTCCAGCCCCGCGAGGCGCTGTGCCGTGGGGCGCTCGTAGACCGTGCTCCTGCCGAGGGTCAATCGGGCGCCCGTGACGCCGGCCGGGATGAAATACTCGTGCTCGCCGACCTCGATCTCCCAGCGGCCCGGGCCTTTCGACCCGATGGCCGCGAACGTGCAGCGCCAGACGCCGTCCAATTGTAGCCACGGGAAGAACCCTTCGTCGTCGATGCGGACGGCCACGCCGGGAAAGACATCCTCTTTGCGCGGCGAGGCTCCGACGCGAACCCACCAGCCGAGCACGGTGCCGCTCAGTCCCGGAGCATCCTCGATCGGACCGGCGGCGACCTGCGCTTCCAGCTGAGCCGACTCCGACGGCGTTGCGCGCCGGAAGTCCATCCAGAAGGTGGCGCGGATCCGGAGCC
>Ga0335073_10016079_pt1 | contig 10455 bp, 7 predicted proteins | sample Lox_Sample_22_FD_207093 | JGI IMG/M metagenome (GOLD analysis project Ga0335073, IMG submission 207093) | Soil microbial communities from Loxahatchee National Wildlife Refuge, Florida, United States - Lox_Sample_2.2 | ecosystem: Environmental > Terrestrial > Soil > Wetlands | place: USA: Florida...
CTGCACGGGCGGCAGGACATGTTCGTGCCGTTCGGCCACGGCGAGTGGCTCGCGGCGCACATCCCTGGCGTCGAGGCCCGGCTGACCGACGAGGACGGCCACCTGACGCTCTTCCAGTCCCGCGTGCACGAGGTGCATGCCTGGCTAGCCGAGTGGTTCTGATGGAACCGGTGACCGCATCGCCGGCTGATCAGCCTCCCGCCCTGCGCTCCTGGCACGCCGTCGCCGCCGCCCGCGACCCGGCGCTGCTCGACGCGCTGCTCGCCGACGACGTGGAGTTCCGCTCCCCCGCCGTGTTCGCGCCGCAGAAGGGCAAGGCGCTGACAACCTTGTACCTGTCCGGCGCGCTCAGGGTCCTCGGCCCGTCGCTGCGCTATGTCGGCGAGTGGTTCGACGAGAGCAGCGCGGTCCTGGAGTTCGAGGCAGATCTCGACGGCGTCTACGTTCAGGGCGTCGACATGCTGCGCTGGAATGCCCAGGACAAGCTGGTCAGCTTCACCGTCATGGTGCGGCCGATGCGCGGCCTGGAGAAGCTCATCGAGCTGATGCGCCGCCAGCTGGAGACCGCTCCGGAGCCGTAACGCGGCAGGGTGCCCCGGCGCCGCGGCGGGGTATAGCGGGGGGATGACGACGATACCTGAGACGCACCGTGACCTGCTCGGTTCCCAGTGCGCAACGCTGGCAACGATCAGCCCGGATGGCCACCCCCAGCTCACCGAGGTGTGGTTCCTCCAGGACGGGAACTCCGTGGCTATCTCCCTGTCGAGCTCGCGGCAGAAGACCAAGAACCTGATGCGCAATCCGCGCTGCTCGGTCTTCGTCCTCGACCTCGCCAATCCGTACCGGTACGTGGAGATTCGCGGAGATGCCGAACTCGAGCCCGACCCCGATTACGCGTTCGCCGCGAAGGTAGGCGCCAAGTACAGCGCCGACCTGCGGGAGTACGACCAGCCCGGCGAGAAGCGAGTCGTGGCCAGGATCCGGCCGGTGCGCGTGAACGCCGTGGACATGAGCGGCTGACATTGGCCGGGCCCGGCGTCCCGGGGCATCCGTAAGCTGCAGTGATGCGGATAGTGATCCTCGGGGCTGGCTTTGGTGGCCTGGAACTCGCAAGCTTGCTGTCGGAGAAGCTGGGCGACGACGCTCAGGTTGTGCTGATCGACAAGTCGGACGGGTTCGTCTTCGGCTTCTCGAAGCTGGACGTGATGTTCGGCCGCACAACCGCGGACCACGTGCTCCACCGCTATGCCGACATGATCCTGCCGGGTGTCAGCTTCGTCCGGTCGGCAATCCGGTCCCTGGACCCGGCAGCCCGCCGAGTGGTCACCGACGGCGAGACGTTCGAGGCCGACATTCTGGTCGTTGCCCTGGGTGCCGATCTTGACCCTGCTGCCACACCGGGACTAGCCGAGGGCGGCCATGAGTTCTATACCGTCGCCGGGGCATTCGCGCTGCGCGAGGTGCTCGAGCAGTTCGCGGGCGGGCGGGTCGTGGTCGGCGTGACGTCGACGCCCTTCAAGTGCCCGCCTGCACCCAGCGAGGCAGCGGTCCTGATGCACGACTTCCTGCAGGCACGGGGTCTCGCAGATGCCTCGCATGTGTCACTGGTGATGCCCCTGGGCGTCCCGATCCCGCCATCTCCGAAGGCATCGCAGGCCGTTCTCGCCGCCTTTGCTGAAAGGGGCATCAGCTGGCATCCCGAGAGGCTTGTCCGGGCGCTGCAGCCTGATCTCGGGGCAGTCGTGCTCAGCGACGGCACCGAGATGCCCTATGACCTCTTCCTCGGTATACCAGTGCACCGAGCTCCTGCCGTCGTGACCGAATCGGGGATGACCGTCGACGGCTGGATTCCGGTGGACCCTGAGACGCTGGAGACGCGGTATCCGGGTGTGTACGCCGTCGGGGACGTCACCAGCGCCGGAACGCCGAAGGCAGGCGTATTCGCAGAAGGACAGGCCGCCGTCGTCGCACAGCAGATCATCAGCCGCGTCCGGGGTGCCGCCACGCCAGCCGCCTACGATGGCCGCGGGATCTGTTACCTGGAGCTCGGGCACGGCATGGTCGCCAAGGTCGATGTCACATTCCTCAGCGGCCAGAGCCCCGTCGGCGGCCTTGAAGGGCCGTCGGCTGACCTTGCCGCGGACAAGACCGCCTTCGGCTCCGAGCGCATCCGCCGCTGGTTCGGCAAGACCTGGCACGCAACACTGCCGGACCCACCATCGGCTTGACCAGCCACAGGCAGATCTGCTACACCGGCCAGGCCTCCCGGCGGTAGCCCATGTCCCAGAACATCCACTCGTACCGGCTGGTCGCGCGGAAATGCCGGTGGATTCGCTCGCGCTCTGCCACCCCCACCTCGTTACCCAGGCGATCACTGACGGCGATGACCTCGCGCGCCTCGTCGCCGAACTCCTCGGCCGCGTAAGTGTCGATCCAGCGCTGGAAGCGAGGGTCTGGCGAGCCTCGCTCGAGCAGGTGCTTGCCAACCTCCCAGTAGATCCAGTAGCACGGCAGCACTGCGCCGACTCCCTCTGCGTATGAACCGCCGCAGGCGGCCAGGAGGTAGCTGGTGTAGGCCAGGGTGGTGGGCGCCTCCTCCGCCGCCGCCGCGAGTGCGGGATCGATGTCCAGGTCCGCCAGCAGCGACTCATGCAGGCCCATCTCAACGGCGACGATCCCCGCTGCGTGCCGGGCGAACATCTCGGTCTCGGCGGGATTGGGGGCGCCGCTCGCCACGGCCGCCAGGGACTGCGCGTACTTCCGCAGGTACAGGGCGTCCTGAATCACGTAGAACTCAAAGGACTCGCGGGGCAGGCTGCCATCGGCCAGGCCGGTCACGAACGGATGCTGCAGGATCGCGTCGTAGATGCCGGCGATGCCGTGCCACAGCTCACTGCTGAAGCTCGAGCTCATCGCGCGCGCCCGCCTATCGCTGCCACTTGATCGCGGCGAGCCGCTCGGCTGACACATAGCCGTTGTCGGTGAACCAGCGCGCCGAGTCCTCGATGGCAAGCCGGGCCGGCCGCGACTTGTGGCCGATCTCGGCGCGAGCCCGGTCGTCGTTGAAGATCATGCGCGTCGTCGCCATCCGGGCACCCTCGAGCGGCACGCGCGGCTCACGGCGCAGCAGCTGGCCCTCGGCGAACTCAGAGACGACTCCGGCCGCCACTACGATCTGCCTCGGCACCTGGAAGCGCGGCATCGGCAGCCCTGAGCAGTCTGCGAGCGCCTGCAGGATCTCGCGCATGCTCATGTTCTCGCCGCCGAGGATGTAGCTGCGGCCGGCTTGCCCGTGCTCCAGGGCAGCCACATGACCGCGGGCGAGATCGTCGACGTGGCAGACGTTCAGCGCCGTGTCCACGTAACCCGGCATCTTGCCGTTGAGGAAGTCCAGCACCACCTTGCCGGTCGGCGTCGGCGCGCGGTCCCCGGGACCGAGCGGGAACGTCGGCAGCGCGAGCGTCACGTTCAGTCCCTCGCCAGCCGCGCGCAGCACCTCGTGCTCAGCCGCGAACTTCGTCCGCTTATAGCTTCCGAACAGGTGCGCAACGTCGGCGTAGGCGGTTTCGTCGGCGGGCTTGCCGGCCCGCGTCCCGTCGAGCCCGAGTACGCCCACCGTCGAGGTGTAGACCAGGCGCTCCACTCCGGCGGCGCGGACCGCGTCGATCACGTTCAGCGTGCCGCCGACGTTGACCTCGTGGAAGATCTGCGGATTGCGGGCCCACAGCCGGTAGATGGCGGCCAGGTGGAAGACGTACCTAGCGCCGGCGACCGCGGCCCGCACGGCGCCGGCGTCCCGGACGTCCAGGGTGATCCGCTCGACGTCAAGGCCCTGCAGGTTGGCGTCCTTGCCGCCCGGCTCGGTCACCGCGACAACGCGGGCGCCCTTGGCGAGCACCGCGCGCGTAACCGCGGAGCCGATGAACCCGGCAGCACCGGTGATGACGACGCGGTCGCCGGGCTCGATCGGTGCCACGGCGGGCATGTAACTCGCATCCGTCGCGCCCTCGGGACGACCGCCTGGCCGGGCAGCCGCGCGCGCCGGGACACTGCCGTTCCGGCTCGCGATACTCCGCTGCGACTTACGGCGCAGCGCCCCGCGGGCCATGGTCCGCCCGAACTCGTAGGTCAGCCCGGAGCCGCGGTGCGCATCGGCCATCACGTCATCGAGCGCCTGGACGAAGTAGTCGACTTCCTCGGGCCCCGAGATCAGCGGCGGAAGCAGCTTGATGATGTTGACGTTGTCAGCAGCCACCTGGGTAATGATCCGGTGCCGGTGGAACAGCGGCACCACGACCAGCTGCGAGAACATTCCGGTCCGCAGCCGCTCCAGGGTACGGAACCGGCGGCCCGCCGATCTCGACTCCGGCTCCCCGAACTCGATGCCGACCATCAGGCCGAGGCCGCGGATGTCCTTGATGAGCTCGTACTTCTCGGCCAGGCCGCGGAGCTTGGCCTGCAGGTCGGCTCCGGTGCGCTCGGCCCGGCCGACGATGTCCTCGTCGTCGAAGGCTGTCAGCGTCGCGAGGCCAGCCACCATGGCCAGCTGGTTGCGGCCAAAGGTCGTCGAGTGCTTGAGCGCGTCCTCCATCGACCCGTACACGCTGGCGAAGATCTTCTCCGTGGTGAGCATGGCGCCGATGGGCACGAAGCCGCCGGACAGGGCCTTGGAGATCGTGATGATGTCTGGCTCCAGGCCCCAGTGCTCGTGGCAGAAGAACTTCCCGGTCCGGCCAAGCCCGGTCTGAACCTCGTCAGTGACCAGAAGTGTGCCGTGCAGGCGGCAGAGCTGCTGAGCCGCGCGCCAGTACTCACCGGGAGCGCAGTAGACGCCCTTGCCCTGAATCGGCTCGACGATGAAGGCCGCCACGTCACCGCCACGCAGCTGCTTCTCGAGCGCATCGATGTCGCCGAATGGCACCGACTCGCTCTCCAGCAGCTGGCCAAAGCCCTTGCGGAACTCCTTGCCGCCGTTGAGGGCCAGGGCACCGGTCGTCAGGCCGTGAAACGCGTGCTCGGCATAGAGAATCTTTGACCGCTGCGTCGAGTGCCGGGCGAACTTGATCGCGGCCTCGACCGACTCGGCGCCGGAATTGCAGAAGAAGACACGGCGGATACCCGGATGGGTGCGGGCGACCAGCTGCTCGGCCAGCAGCCCGGGCAGCAGTGCGCAGTCCATCTGGATCATGTTGGGCAGGTCGAGATCGAGCGCCTGATGGAGGGACGCCTTGACTGCGGGATGACTGCGGCCAAGGGCATAGACCCCGAAACCGGACAGGAAGTCGAGGTAGCGCTGGCCAGTGTCGTCGTAGAGGTAGCAGCCGTCGCCCCGGACGTAGTTGCGGTCGAACCCGAGAGTCCTGAGCGTCCTGGCGAGCTGGGGGTTCATGTACCGCTCGTGAAGGGCGAAACTCTCTCCGGAACGCTCCGCGAACGTTCGGGCCACATCGAAGGGCATGCTGCTCCTTGCGCTTATGTCACTCGTCTGCCGGCTGTCCTCAGGCGTGCTCACCAGGGATTAACCGCCCCCGTAGTCGACCATCTTCTCGCACGTACACACAAATTGACTCGCCTCTACCGGAAGTCACGGCTGCGCGCGGCCGCGACGACGCGGAGCCGTTCCAGCCGGGTGGCCAGCAGGCTGACCGCACCGTCCAGCCGCTCGACCCGGCCGTGGATCAGCAGCGCGTTCGCGTCGACTCCGATCCTGCGGTAACGCTGCCACACGTTCGGCGGGCAGATGATGTTGGCCATCCCCGTCTCGTCCTCCAGGCTGAGGAAGACCACGCCGCGCGCTGTTCCCGGTTGCTGGCGGTGCGTGACCAGGCCGCCTACGAGCACCATCCGGCCGTTCTCGGCGGCCGTCAGCCGGTCGGCCGGCAGCACGCCCCGCTCGTCGAGCAGCGCCCTGATGTGCTCGATCGGATGCGTTCCGTAGGTCCCGGTCGCCCACAGGTCGGCGAAAGTCTCCTCCGCTGACGTCATCGCCGGCAGTGGCGGCGCCGTCATGCCCAGCGTCGTGCCAGGCAGCTGATCCGCCCGGACAGTGGCCGCGGCACCGGCCGCCCACAGCGCCTCGCGCCGGCTCACGCCGAAGCAGCCGAATGCGCCGCCCATGGCCAGCGCCTCTAGTGCGGCGGCCGGCACCGTCGTGCGCCGGGCGAAGTCCTCCAGGTCCGCATACGGCTGGCCAGCCACGATCTCCTCGGCCGCGCTAGTACCGAGATTGCGGACCTCGGACAGCCCGATCCGGATCACCGGCTGGCCGGGGACCGGCCGTCCGCCGGCGGGCTCATCAGGGCTGACGACCCCGTCTCCGGCCTCTTCGCTCTTTTCCAGCGTCGCCAGCACACCGCTGGCGTTCACGTCCACGCCGCGGACCGTAACACCATGCCGGCGCACGTCGCTGATCAGGCTGGCGGGCGCGTAGAAGCCCATCGGCTGCGCGCGCAGCAGCGCGGCGGTGAAAGCCGCCGGGTAATAGCACTTCAGCCACGCACTGGCATAGACCAGGTAGGCGAAGCTGATCGCGTGCGACTCGGGGAAGCCGTAGCTGGAGAACGCCAGGATCTTGATGTAAATGTCCTCCGCGACCTCGGCCGGAATGCCGCGCTCGGCCATCCCGGCCAGCAGCCGCTCGCGCAACTCCTCGATCCGCTCCGGCGCGCGCTTGGAGCTCATCGCCTGGCGCAGCCGGTCCGCCTCGGACGGGCTGAACCCGGCGCAGTCGATCGCGATCTGCATCATCTGCTCCTGGAACAGCGGCACCCCGAGGGTCTTGCCGAGCGCATGCTGCATCAGCGGATGCGGCAGGTCGGGCTCCTCATCGCCATGCCGACGGCGCATGTACGGGTGCACCGACCCGCCCTGAATCGGGCCCGGCCGGATCAGCGCCACCTCGACTACCAGGTCGTAGAACTTCTCCGGCCGCAGCCGCGGCAGCGTCGCCATCTGCGCACGCGACTCGACCTGGAACACCCCGACGGTGTCGGCCTTCTGCAGCATCGCGTAGACGCCGGGGTCCTCCTGCGGGATCGAGGCCAGCGTCCAGCGGGCTCCGTGCGCCTGCTCCACCAGTTCGAAGCAGTCCCGCAGCGCGGTCAGCATGCCGAGGCCGAGCAGGTCGAACTTGACCAGGCCCGCGTATGCGCAGTCGTCCTTGTCCCACTGCAGCACGCTGCGATTCGGCATCCGCGCCCACTCCACCGGGCATACCTCCCCCACCGGCCGGTCACAGATCACCATCCCGCCGGAATGGATGCCCAGGTGCCTCGGCAGGCGCTGCATCCGGCCTGCCAGTTCCACCACCGCATCGGGAACGCCCGCGTCCGGGGGAACTGGCTGACCCGGCCCGTACTGCCGCGGGCCGACCTGCCGGGACCACTCGTTCTGCTGCTCGGGTTCGTAACCGAGCGCACGGCCGGCATCGCGGATCGCCATCCGCGGCCGGTAGCTGATCACATTCGCTACCTGGGCGGCGTTCTCCCGGCCGTACTTGAGGTAGACGTGCTGGATGGCCTCTTCCCTGCGGCGGTGCTCGATGTCCAGGTCGATGTCGGGCGGTCCGTCCCGGCCCTCGGACAGGAACCGCTCGAACAGCAGCCCGTGCTGCACCGGGTCCACGCTCGTGATGCCGAGCGCGTAGCAGACCGCTGAGTTGGCGGCCGAGCCACGGCCCTGGCACAGGATGCCCTCGCGCTCGCAGAACTCCACGATCTCGTGCACGATCAGGAAGTAGCCGGGAAAGCCCAGCTGCTCGATGACGCTCAGCTCGCGGGCGATCTGCGCATAGGCGCCCTCAACGCGCTCCGCCTCCGGGGGTCCGTACCGGGCGGGTGCCTTGCGGGCGACCAGCTCGCGGAGCCAGCTGGCCTCGCTGTAGCCGTCGGGAACGCCGAAGTCCGGCAGCTTCGGCGCGATGACATGGAAGTCGAACGCGCAGTCTGCGGCTAGCTCGACCGTCCGTTCCACCACGCCCGGATAGCGGCTCAGCCGGGCAGCCATCTCCGCACCGGAGTGCAGGTAACCGCTGCCGGAAGCGGCCAGCCAGCCATCCATCTCATCCAGGCTGAACCGGGCCCTGATGGCCGCCAGTGCCTGTGCCAGCCTCGCGTCCGGCGGAGCGGCATAGTGCACGTTCCCGGTGGCAATGGTGTCCAGCCCGGCCATCTCCGCCAGCGCAGTCAGCGCATCGTTGCGCTCGTCATCCGCGGGCTGATTACCAACCATGAGCTCGACCTTGACGTTGTCACGGCCGAACGCATCGGTCAGCCTGGTCAGCTCGCGGGCCGCGGCTGCCGGCCCGCCCGTGGCAAGGGCCGCCGGCACTGCTCCCTTGCGGCAGCCGGTGAGGACCACCCAGTGCCCGTCGTGCGCATCGGCGAGCGCGGGCTCATCGTAGATCGGCAGGCCCTTCTCGCCGCCAGCCAGCTGCGCGGTGCTGACGACCCGGCAGAGCCGCCGGTACCCCTCCGGATCACGGGCAAGGACGAGCAGGTGCCGGCCGGCCGGATCGGGGAAGCCAGCCCTCAGGGTGCCAGCCGGGCGAGCTCCGGCTTGCAGGCCGGCCGCCCTGACGCGGGCCGCGAGCGCGGGCTTGCGTGCCAGGTCCAGGCTGAGCTCAGCGCCGAAGATCGTGCCCAGCCTGATGCCGCTATCTCGCAGCCGCGCCGCCGCCTGAGCGAACTGCGGTACTCCGTACATCCCGTCGTGATCGGTGATGGCCAGCGCAGCCAGGCCCCGCACCGCCGCCTCGCGGACCAAGTCGGCCGGGCTCGACGCCCCGTCCAGGAAGCTGTAAGAGGAATGACAGTGCAGCTCCGCCCAGGCCGCCTGGCCAACCGGCAAGCGCGTCACCGGCACTATCCGGCCGGCCTCTCCCCCGCCCGTGCCACCTCCCCGGCCAGGCCGAGCCGCTGGCTCTTGGCCGGCCTCCTCCTTACCCCCGGCAGTCCCCTTCCCCCAGGACAGACGACGCTCGAACTCCCGCCAGGGCACGGGCGGATTGTCCCAGCCCATGATCGTCGCCTCCCCTCTACTCCGGGGCTCCTCCGCCTACTCGATCAGCCTAACGATGCCTACCGACAATCTAGCATCGGATTCGAACTTAACTTCGAACCTCTAGTGCGACTTCGCCCATCCACGACCCGCATGCTGTCCGGGAGCCGCCGCGACCCTTCCTGGCGACGCGACCCCCAGCCCTACCGTGACCCTTCCAGCCCTACCGTGACCGTTCTGGCTCTACCGTGACGTTTAAGCGGGCGCAAAAGGAATAAACAGGGCGCGATTTTACCACCAAGCGTCACAATGTGCTCGCAGCCAGCGTTAAGGGTCACGGTTTGCTGGCCGGGCCCTCTGGGCCGTCACGAGAGCGCGCACGCGCGGGAGCGGACAACTGCGGCAGCCGTCCGGAGCTCCGTTTTCACCCGCCGCGGGTGACGCGGCCCCCGGTTGGCAGGGAATCTTCATCTGGACTCGGCAAGCAGCCGCCGCGAACTAACCCGGCCGCGTTACGCGAGGGTGAGAAGAAGGAGAAGGAATGGTACTGGCGGCCTCGGCGTCGTCCTATCCGCTCTTGGATGTCTTCTGGACGATCTTCCTGTTCTTTCTGTGGGTCATGTGGTTCTGGATCTTGATCTCGGTGTTCATCGATATCTTCCGCAGCCGCGACCTGTCCGGCGGAGGCAAGGCACTGTGGTTCCTGTTCGTCCTGCTCATTCCGCTGATCGGCGTGCTGGTCTACCTCATCGTGCGCGGCGGGTCCATGCACGAGCGGGCCGCCCGGCAGGCTCAGCAGCAAGACCAGGCGTTCCGTGACTACGTGCAGTCCGCGGCGCAGACGCCAGGTACCTCAGCAGATCAGCTGGAGAAGCTGGCGAGCCTGCGCGATCGCGGAGTCATCACTCCCCAGGAGTTCGACCGCGAGAAGGCTAAGGTCCTGACCTCGGTATAAGGCCCGTTCGGGGGCGGGCGGTCCGCGGACCGCCCCCTGCGGTCACGCCGCGAGGTTGAAGATCGCGTTCGCTTCCTCGTTCGTCAGCTGCAGCGATGCGGCCACGATGTTGTCCGTCACATGCTCCGGCGAACCAGAGCCAGGAATCGGCAGTATCTGCGGCGACCGGCTCAGCAGCCACGCCAGCGCAATCTGCCGCGGGGTCACGTCGTGCCGCTCGGCGGCCGTCAGCACGGGCACCAGATGTTCGGCCTCCTGGATCGGCGCCCAGGGCAGGAACACGATGTCCTCCTGCTCGCACAGGTCGACCATCGACTCCGAGGACCTGTCCTTAAGGTTGTAGCGGTTCTGCACCGACACGACCGGCGTGAGTTTCTGTGCCTCGAGCACCTGATCCTCGGACACGTTGGAAACGCCGATGTGCCGGATCTTCCCCTCGTCGCGCAGTGCGATCAGCGCGCCGATGGACTCGGCGAACGGGACCTTCGGGTCCGGCCGGTGGA
>Ga0335073_10016080_pt1 | contig 10455 bp, 14 predicted proteins | sample Lox_Sample_22_FD_207093 | JGI IMG/M metagenome (GOLD analysis project Ga0335073, IMG submission 207093) | Soil microbial communities from Loxahatchee National Wildlife Refuge, Florida, United States - Lox_Sample_2.2 | ecosystem: Environmental > Terrestrial > Soil > Wetlands | place: USA...
GCAGCCGACTGGGAAACGTGGCACAAGCAGCACCAGGACCGGCTCGCCGCACCGGACGGGTTCCTGGCGATCACCAGCATCAACTGGCTCACCGAGACGCCGGCCCGGTTCCCCGACGCGCCGGGGGAGTGGTCGGCGGACGACTCCGGTGTCACCGTGACCCTCGCGCCCGGCGAGGAGCTCACGCTGGACGGCGCGCGCATCACCGGCCGGCATCACTTCGGCCGGGTGCCCGAGCGTGGCGGGTTCTTCCCCAGCGACGACACCGCCGTGTACGAAGTGGCCAAGCGCGGCGGCAACGACATCCTGCGCCCGCGCCACCCCGACCACGCGCTGCGCACGGCCTTCCATGGCACGCCGGCGTACGCGCCAGACCCGCGCTGGGTGATCCAGGGCCGCTACCGGCCGTTCGACGAACCGCGGGACGTCCTCGTCGGCTCGGTCGTGGAGGGACTCCAGCACGTGTACGCGGCGCCGGGCGTGGTCGAGTTCGAGGCCGCCGGGCAGCCGCTCACGCTGACCGCTTTCAACGGCTACACCCCCGGCAGCCTGCACATCCTGTTCACCGACGCGACCAGCGGCGTCACGACGTACCCCGCCAACCGGTCGCTGCGGGTGGCGGCGCCGGACGCGGACGGCACGGTCATCCTGGACTTCAACAGGGCGACCAACCTGCCGTGCGCGTACACCACGTTCGCGACGTGCCCGCTGCCGCCGGCCGAGAACCGCCTGCCGGTTGCCGTCGAAGCGGGCGAGCAGCTGCCCTACGAGATCTGATAACAGCAAGAAGCGGGCCGCTGGCCCGCTGGGGTCAGGGCCGCTGGCCCGCCCGGGTCAGTCGCCGAGGAGGGGGCCCAGCGGGCCCAGGTCGATGTTCAGGTCCTCGCGCGTCAGCCCGAACTTCTCGGTCAGCTCCGTCATCCGCTCGTCGAGCAGCATCAGGTTGTAGCCGAGCTGCTCGGCCTGCTCATCGCTGACCGTGCCGTCCTCGACGCGGCGGATCGCCTGCCGCTCCATGAGCTGACGGAGCAGTTCCACGATCGTGAGCACTAGCGACGCCAGGCCGCGCTCAGCGGCGCGCGGGTCGTCTTCGTCGGAGTCGAGGCGGTACCGGACCGGCTGATTAGTCATTGCTCTCCTCCGCCAGCGCGCTGACCGATGCGAGCAGCGCGCGCAGTGAGATCGTCACGAGGTCGACGTCCGCCATGGACAGCGTGATCTCGCCGGTGATCACCACGCCGCCGGCCAGCACGCGGTCGAGCAAGTCGACTAGGGCGATGCGCTGCGACGGCACGTCCGCGGGGGCGAGCTCGCGGGTCGTGCTCATCCGCTGGCCTCGTCCTCGTCGCCCGCGAACGAGTAGGGCGGCCACGGGCCGGTTAGGTTCAGGTCGAGCTCCGGATGCTCGTCGGCGGCAGCCGCGACCTCCGAAGCGAACCCCGCGCCGTCGTCCGCATCGACCAGGTAGGCGGCGTTCAGCATCATCGGCCGCTTGTCGCCGCTGAGCTGCGGGGACTGCGGCGGATGTAGCCTCGCCTCCGCGGCGCGCCCGGACAGGTGCCCGTGCACCGCGTTCGCGCCCGCCGCCGCGGAGCGCTGCGACTCCGCCTGGGCCGACAGCTGCGCCTTGCGCCGCTTGAGGTAGGCAAGCCCCGCGCCGCCCTCGGCGGCGGCGGGCTCGTGCCGCCCCGCCCCGGGCTGCCCAGCCTCGGGGATCGCGTACGCCTTGACTCCCCATTCCACACGGCCGCCGACCCGTTGCAGCGCGGCGGCCAGCTCGTTACGGCGGCCGCCGAGGACGGCGGCCATGCTCTCGTCGCTGCTGTAGACGGTGGCGAGCCGGGTGGGCAGCAGCGGAAACAGCTTCGCCCCGGCGGCGATCACCTCGTGGTGCGCCCGCGCCAGCCCTTCGAGCCAGTCCAGGTCCTCCAGGTTGCGGCGGAGCGCCGCCTCCCCGAATTCATTCAGGTCCACGTCGCTGACCAGCACGGTCAAGCCAGCCGCCGGGGCGGTGCGCACCTGCGCGCCAGCCACCCCGGTCAGCCGGGACAAGTCCGCGTCGCCCGGGTCCGCCGTAATCGCGTACGCCCAGACTCCCCGGTCATCGCTCATTCCTGTCCCCGTTCCGGCTGGACTCCAGCTCGCTGATCCGCTCCCTGAGCTGGCGGTTTTCGTCCTCCAGCTCCCGGCTCGAGCCTTGGAGTTCGCGATCCTCGGCGCGCCGCGAGGCTTCCGCGCTCAGCCACGGGTCGTTCTCCCACCAGTTGATGCCGACCTCCCTCGCGGTGTCGAGCGAGGCGATCACCAGCCGCAGTTTGATCGTGAGCAGCTCGATATCGAGCAGGTTGACCTGGATGTCACCGGCGATCACGAGGCCCTTGTCCAGGACGCGCTCGAGGATGTCGCCGAGGTTGGTCGGGGCATGGCCGGCGCCGGCGCCAGTCGTGGCTACGGAGCGCTGGCCGCTTGGCTGAATCGTCATATTAACCGACTCCATCGTCGCCGCGGCCGCGGGTGTAGCGGCGGATGCGCCGGTAGGAGAGCAGCTCACCGTCCGGGTCGAGCTCCGCCTCGTACGTCGCGATCACGTCGCTCGTCGACGGGATCTTGCGGTCTTCCACCACGTCCACCATGACGGTCCAGCCGTCGTCCGTCGGCCGGACCCCGCTGACGCCTTCGAGTTCCTTGCCGGTGAGGTCCCCTATCTGCTGCAGCGCCTCCCGGCCCGCGTCACCGGCAGTGAGCCGCATTCCGCTCGCCCGGCCCCGGTCTTCCTGGTCTTCCCGGTCCTCCCGGTCCTCACGTGGCCTCCGGACGGCCCGTTGCGGCCGTCCCGCTCGTTGCGGCCGGTCGGCCTCTCTGGTGTCTTCGCTGCTCCGGCGGGTCGACTGTCTGTCAGCCATGATCCTCGCCTCCTGTTGTCGTCGGTGCCACCGGGCCGACGAGCCGGCTCGTCACCTCTCGCTGGATCTGAGCCAGCTCCTCGTCCGTGATTTCTCCGGCTGCCCGCAGCCGTTCCGCCTCCTCGAGTTCCCGCCTGATCCTGGCCGGGTCATTGAGCTGCCGCTCGGCCTCCTCGCCGATCAGCTCGGCCAGCCAGATGACCCCGTCCACTGGCAGGAACGGAAGGCGGAACGGCAGCGTGAGCAGCCCCATGTCAGATGTCCTGGGCCGGAGTTGTGGTCCCGACGAAGTCGTAGGCCGCCATCGGGCCCCTCAGCTGGAGCTGGATCCTGTCGCCCCAGTCGCTCGCCAGCTCGTCCACGGTCTGCTCCAGGGCATCCGCGGAGTCGAGGTCCACGAGGAAGGCGACGTGGACGGCCTCCATGTCGTCGGTTGGCGACCGGACCACGCTCGCCTCGACATGCTCTGACACGGCGTCGCTGACTGCCTGGATGTCCTGCTCGCGCTTGGCCTCGATCGAGTTGCTGACGATCTCCCCGAGCCGCATCCGCAGGTCGCGCGTGGTGGCCTCGTCCGCGTCCTTCAGCTGGTCGCGCAGCTCTCCGGCCTCTGGGTTCTCGTCCAGCACCTCACGCAGGACCGCGTCTTCGACGTAGCGGCCCTTGATCACGTATTCGGCGTGCCCTTCCAGCTTTTCCAGGGCGGGTGCGAACTCGTCGCTATGGGCGTCGAGGAGCTCCTCGGCCACCGCCTGGTCGCTGGTGAGCACGGCGCCGAACCGCAGCGGCAGGACCGGTACGCCGGCCGCGGTGGCATCGAGCAGATCCTCGTGCGCGTAGAGGTCCTCAGGCCGGCCGAGCGGCTTGTTCAGGTCCACGTCGCTGACTAGGGCCGCGAGGTCACCGCTGCGTACCACGCGGACCTCGGCGGGCGGATCCCCGACGCCGGTCGTGCCGTCCTCTAGCTCGATGTCGCCGGGCAGGATGCCGTAGACATACACGGCCTTCTGCGTGTCCGTGTCCTTGTCCTTCTGGCGCGTCTGCGCTGGCATGTCAGTCTCCCCCCCGGCGGGATCGCCGGCCCGCTCCAGTACGCTCGCCCTCGTCTTGCGCGCTGTCGGTGAACTCGCGGAGCTTGTCACCGGCCGCCTCGAGAGCGCCCTTGGTCTTGGCCTTGCCGCCGCCCTGCGCGACGTCGCCGACGAGATCGGGCAGGGTCTCCTTTTCCTGGGAGATGTCCAGCCTGTTCACGGCTTCGGCGAACCGCAGGTAGGTGTCGACGCTGGCGACCACCACGCGCGCGTCAATGGTCAGCAGCTCGATGCCGACCAGCGACACCCGCACGTAGGCATCGACGACCAGCCCCTTGTCGAGGATCGTGTCGATGACGTCGGCCAGTCCTGATGGCTGCGGGCGTCCCCCGCTCGAGCCGCCTGGCTGCTGCGTTACAGTCACTTACCTTGTCCTTCCTTGCGTCGCGCCACGGCGCGAGGCCCGCTGCGGCCGGTCCTCAGCGGACCGCCCCGCGCGGCTGGCGGCCGGCCGCCGGCCGTTACCGCCTTGCCGGCGCCGGGCAGCGGGCCGCTGGCGGCTGCCGTCGCCGTTTTCGTCATCTGCCTCGTCCTCCGGCTCCTCGGCTTCATCAGCCTCGTCGTCGGACGCCTCGCGCTCATCGTCGCGGTCCTCGGACTCGTCCTCGGTACCCTCGTCTTCGGCGCGATCCTGGTCGTCGAGCTCGTCTTCGGGCTGCTCGCCGTTCTGCTCCTGCTCTTCCTGCAGGGCGGTCTCGTGGTCCTTGACGATCTCGCCGTCCTCGATGGTGCCGCGCCAGCCCTCGATGTCATCGGGGTTGAGCAGCGAGTGCGCCATGACGTGCCGCTGGAAGTGCTTGAGCTCCAGCCGGGTGCGGCGGCCCTGAGCGCGCCACAGGTTGCCAGTGCGCTCGAACAGACCCTGCGGGTGGTACTCGAGCACGACGACGATCTTGGTCAGGTTCGGGGTGATCTCGTGGAACGTGACGGCGCCGTCGACATGGCCCTTCTGGCCCTCGGAGGTCCAGATGATCCGCTCGTCGGGTCGCTGGTCGGTGATCTTGGCGGACCACTCGCGGTGCGACCAGAAGACCTGCGCCTTCCAGTTGACCTTCATAGCGTCGTCACCCTGGTCGGGATTCGCCTGCTCGACCTTCTTCGTGAAGGAAGGGAAGTCCTGGTACGTGGTCCACTGGTTGTAGGCGAGCCGGACAGGGACACCCACGTCGATGGACTCGACGATGTTGGTGAGCTTTAGCTTCTGCTTGCCGCCGCCCTTGCCCTTGCCGAACAGCCCCTTCACCTTCTCCTTCACGCCGGCGAACCCGGCGCTCAGCATCGACCGGGCAGGGCTCTTGCCCTCGGCCGCGCTCTTGGCGCCGGTCACCGCGGCCATCAGGCCGGGCCCGCCGCCGCCCTCGACGTAGTCGGTGAGGCGCCCGGTGGTGCCTGTGACCTTGTTGCGCACGGCTGTCGTCGCGCGCTCCGCGAGCGCGTCGACCAGACCGCCCGCTTCGTTTCGAAGCCGGTCCATCGGACCGCTTGGCTTCTCCTCTGCGCGTGCCATGGCGTTACCTCCTCGCCCGGCTAACCGGGGACCGGCGGCGCGAGCTGCTCCGCCTGGGGGGTGGCTCGTTGCCGTCTTCGTCGCCGCGGTCGTCGGGCTCGTCGCCCGCGTCCTGGTCCTCGTACTCGTCCTCGTAATCGGGCTCTTCTGGCTCGTCGGACTCATACTCGTCGGACTCGTAGTCGTCCTCGCGCGGCTCGTCGGCCTCGTAGTCGTCCTCGCGCCGGGACCGGGAGCGGGACCTGCCGCCGCCGGCTGCCCGCCGCGCCGCGCCGCCGGCGCCTGCCGCCGCGCGCCTGCCGGTGCGGCCGGCCGAGCGTCCTGCCTCGGCCGCCTGGTCCGCGCCGTCCGAGACCACGGCCTCGGGGTTACGCAGCCGCTCGGCGCGCCCGGCGAGCGAGTCGGTCAATGCGTCGACCCGGTTGCTGAACGCCGCCGCTGCCGCGGCCTTCCCGGCGCCGAGCAGGTCACCGCGCACCGTCTCGGTGAGTTCGCCGAGCTGCGGCGCCATCTTGGCGACCGCGTCTGAGTTCATTGCCATCTGCATGCCGCGCTTCAGGATTGGACCTGCCACGGCGCTGCCGCCGGCGGCCGTCGCCGCGGCCAGGAGTGTGGCCGTACGGAGTTTCTTCCGCCGGCCGAGCAAGTAGCCGATACCGATAGCGGTAGCGGCCCGCATGCCGCCTTTCATATGCCAGCCTCCCTCATGAGCTGGACCAGAGCTGAAACCTCTCGGCGCGCCATCCCCGCTCCGCATGTGCGCCGCTCAGAGCCTTCAACGCCAGGCCTGTTGCTTGATTAGTTGGTCAGGTCCGCTCGCTAACCAGGCGCACGTCATGGAAACGAATATGTTCGAACTCACGCTTTGTGTCTGCATGAACACAAATTTGTGCGGTTTCGCCGACCGGGCGCGGGTAGTGATCCGGCGATACGCGCTGAGCTGCGAAAACTAATCACAGGGGATGGGTGCTGATGACCGCGACGCACGCAGAGACCGCCGAGACCGAGACCGTGGCGGTGCTCGGCGCTGGCGGCACGATGGGCTTTCCTATCGCTCGTAACATCGCCCGGGCGGGGATGCCGGTGCGGGCGTGGAACCGGTCGCGCGACAAGGCGGAAGCGCTCGCCAAGGACGACGCCTACATCGCTGGCACGCCGGCCGACGCCGCGCGCGGCGCGGGGATCGTGATCACGATGCTGGCCGACGCGGACGCCGTGACCGCCGCCATGGACGGACCTGACGGCGCGCTCAAGGTCATGGCCGGCGCGAACAGCAAGGGCGGGCCGATGGCCCCGCAGCACCCGCTCTGGATCCAGCTGAGCACGATCGGCGAGGATGCCACCCGGCGCTGCGCGCAGCTCGCGAACCGGGCCGGCGTCGGTTTCGTCGACGCGCCGGTCCTCGGCACCCGGCAGCCGGCCGAGGAGGGCAAGCTCGTCGTCCTCGAGTCGGGCCCGCAGGAGGCCAGGCCGCGTACCCAGCCGGTCTTCGACGCCATCGGGCAGCGGACGATCCGGGCCGGCGAGGCCGGCGCGGGCACCCGCCTCAAGCTGGTGACGAACAGCTGGGTGCTGGCGGTCGTGGAAGCGGGCGCGGAGACCATCGCGCTGGCCGAGGGCCTCGGACTCGACCCCGCGCTGTTCTTCCAGGCCATCGAGGGCGGCCCGCTAGACCTGCCGTACCTGCGGATGAAGGGCAAGGCGATGACGGAGCGGGACTTCAGCCCCGCCTTCGCGCTCAAGCTCGCCGCGAAGGACGCCGCACTGGTCCGCAAGGCCGCCGAAGACCGTGCCATGGACCTCCCGCTGGTCGTCGCGATCGCCCGGCGGCTGGCGGAGGGCGGCGCGGAACACGGCGACAAGGACTTCAGCGCGACCTACCTGACCAGCACGCCCAACGGGGACTAGCGCACTCGGGTCAGTTCCGCGTAGAGGGCCGCGGTCTGCGCCGCCACGGCGTCCCAGCTGAACTCGGCGACCGCCCGCTCCCGGCCCGCGCTGCCCATCTCCGCCGCGCGGAGCGGGTCGTGCAGCAGCGCGTTCATCGCGTCCGCGAGTGACGCCGGGTCGTTGGGCGGGACGAGCAGCCCCGTCACCCCGTCGTCGACGACCTCGGGGATGCCGCCGACCCGGGAGGCGACGACCGCGGTCCCGCACGCCATCGCCTCCAGGTTGACGATCCCGAGCGGCTCGTACACCGACGGGCAGGCGAAGATGAGCGCGTTGGTGAGCAGCTGGATGATCTCCGGCTTGGGCAGCATTTCCGGGATCCACACCACGCCGGACCTGGTCGCCTGCAGGGTGGCCACGAGGTCGGCCACCTCGGCGCCGAGCTCCGGCGTGTCCGCCGCGCCCGCGCAGAGCACCAGCTGCGCCTCAGGCTCGAGCGTCGCCGCGGCGCGCAGCAGCACGGACACGCCTTTCTGCCTGGTGATCCTGCCGACGAAAATGACGTACGGCCGGTCCGGGTCGACGCCGTGCTTGTCGAGGACGTCCGTGCCGGGGTCCGGCGCGTACTCGGTCGTGTCGATTCCGTTACGTATGACACGGGTCCGTTCCGGATGAATTTCTGGATACGCGGCCAGGATGTCAGCCCGCATGCCTTCGGAGACCGCCACCACCGCCGACGCGTGGATGGCGGCTTCCCGCTCCGCCCAGGACGACAGCGCGTACCCGCCGCCGAGCTGCTCGGCCTTCCACGGCCGCAGCGGCTCGAGGGAGTGCATCGTGACGACGTGCGGGATGTCGTAGCGCAGTGAGGCGAGGCGGCCTGCGAGGTTCGCGTACCAGGTGTGCGAGTGCACGAGGTCCGCGCCGGCGACCGCCTCCGCCATCGACAGGTCGGTGGAGAAGATGCGCAGCACCTGGTCGTTCAGCGCGCCCCACGGGTGGTGTGCCACCGCGTCCGGCCGGTCGATGCCCTGGCAGTGCACGGTGAGGTCCACCAGCGGCGCCAGCGACTTGGCCAGGTACTCGACGTGCACCCCGGCGCCGCCGTACACCTCGGGCGGGTACTCGCGGGTGAGCAGCGCGACCTTCATTCGGTGACCACTTGGCCCTTGCCGACCACGGTGATGCCGCCGGGGGACACCACGAACCCGCGCGCGCGGTCGTGCTCCTTGTCCACGCCGATCTTCACTCCCTCGGGAACGACGACGTTCTTGTCGATGATCGCCTTCCTGATCTCGGCGTGCCTGCCGACCACCGTGTTGTGCAGCAGCACGCTGCACTCCACCGTGGCCCAGCTGTTGATTCGCACCCCGGGAGACAGCACGGACTGCCGCACCAGGCCGCCGGAGATGATCACGCCGTTGCTGACCAGGCTGTCGATCGCCCGGCCGATCCGGTCGCCGTCGTCGTGCACGAACTTCGCCGGCGGCAGGTTCTCCACGTGGGTGAGGATCGGCCACCGGTAGTTGTAGAGGTTGAACATGGGATCGACGGTGCGCAGGTCCATGTGCGCGTCGAAGTACGCGTCGATGGTGCCGACGTCGCGCCAGTAGCCGAAGTCGCGTTCCGTCGAGCCGGGGACCTTGTTGGTCATGAAGTCGTAAGCCTGGGCGGCGCCGTCCTCGACCAGCATGGGGATGAGGTTCCCGCCGACGTCGTGCCTGCTGCCCGCGTCCTCGGCGTCCCGGCGCAGCGCGTCCACGAGCACCTTGGTGCTGAACACGTAGATGCCCATCGACGCGTACGACTCTTCGGGGCTGTCCGGCAGCGGCGGCGGGTCTGTCGGCTTCTCGAGGAACTCGGTGACCGTCCGCCCGTCCGCGCCCACGCCGACGATGCCGAACGCCTTGGCGTCCTGCCGGCTGACCGGCAGCGCCGCCACCGTCACGCCCGCCCCGTGCTCGATGTGCTGGGCGATCATCTGCCTGGGGTCCATCCGGTACACGTGGTCGGCGCCGGCGACGAATACCAGGTCCGGGTTCTCGTCATTGATCAGGTTCATCGACTGGTGAATCGCGTCCGCGGAGCCGGTGTACCAGTGCGGGCCGAGCCGCTGCTGCGCGGGCACCGGCGTCACGTAGTTGCCGAGCAGGTCGCTCATCCGCCAGGTCACGGAGATGTGCCGGTCGAGGCTATGACTCTTGTACTGAGTGAGTACGCAGATCTTCCTGATGCCGCTGTTGACCAGGTTGGACAACGCGAAATCGACCAGCCGGTACACGCCGCCGAACGGCACGGCGGGCTTGGCCCGGTCATCCGTCAGCGGCGCGAGGCGAGTGCCGGCGCCGCCGGCCAGTACGATTCCGAGGACTGACGGGTCCGGCATGCTTCCCCTCCCGATGATCATCTACGGCCATGCTGCACCCTCACCGCGCTCTACCGCCAGCCGGCGTCCTATCCCCGTAGCGGCCGTGCAAACCTATGCATTATGACCGCGGACGCGGGACGGCCCAGGGCCGTGATCATCGGGGCGGGAATCGGCGGCCTCGCCGCCGCCGCGGGCCTGCACGCGGCCGGCTGGGACGTTACCGCGTTCGAGCGGGCGGCGTCGCTCGAGCCGGTCGGGGCCGGGCTGGCACTGGCGCCCAACGGGCTGCGGGCGCTTGACGTGTTCGGCGTCGGCGACGCGGTGCGGGCGCACGCCGTCGGCCAGGAGATCGGGCTCCAGCGGCCCGACGGCCGGTGGCTGGTCCGGTCGTCCACTGAACACATGGTGACGGACCGTTTCGGCGATCCCGTGATCCTGCTGCCCCGATCGCGGCTGGTCGAGGCCCTAGCCTCCCGGGTGCCGTCCGATGTGCTCGCGCTGTCCACCGAGGTGACGTCGGCCGGGGCCGATGGCCACGTGGTCACCTCGGCGGGTGCGCTGGACGCGGACCTGGTGGTCGCCGCGGACGGGCTCAGCTCGGCGACGCGCGGGACGCTCTTCCCCTCGCATCCCGGCACTCGCTACGCGGGGTTCACGACGTGGCGGCTGCTGACGCCGGAGTTTTCCGGCTCGGCG
>Ga0335073_10016081_pt1 | contig 10455 bp, 9 predicted proteins | sample Lox_Sample_22_FD_207093 | JGI IMG/M metagenome (GOLD analysis project Ga0335073, IMG submission 207093) | Soil microbial communities from Loxahatchee National Wildlife Refuge, Florida, United States - Lox_Sample_2.2 | ecosystem: Environmental > Terrestrial > Soil > Wetlands | place: USA: Florida...
TGCCGCCGGGTGCGGTTGCGCAAAGCAATGGCAACAGCGCGCTTGGCGTCTTTTTGCCCGACGACGTACTTGTCGAGCTCAGCCACAATTTCCCGCGGCGTAAGTTCATCCAGCGCTGCGCCGGTTTCTTCGATAGCAGAGGGTAAGTAGATGGCCATAAGAAAGCTCTCAGCCTTCAGCCATCAGGAATGCCGTCTTGGCTGACGGCTGAAAGCTGATGGCTGAAGGCTACAACTCCTCAATCGTAACCTTGTCATTGGTATAGATGCACATTTTGCCGGCAATCTTCATTGCTTCTTCGGCGATCTGGCGGGCGGAAAGCTGCGTGTGATCGGCCAGCGCCTGCGCCGCCGCTTGCGCATACGGGCCGCCGCTGCCAATCGCGGCAATGCCGCCGTCTGGCTCGATCACGTCTCCTTGTCCGCTCAGCAAAAAAGTCTGGTCTTTGTCGGAAACCAAAAGCAAGGCTTCGAGATGCCGAAGAAATTTGTCGGTTCGCCAATCTTTCGCCAGTTCGACCGCTCCCCGGCTGAGATTTCCGTGATACTGCTCGAGCTTGGACTCGAAGCGGCTGAAGAGGGAAAACGCGTCGGCCGTAGAACCGGCGAACCCGGCGAGAATTTTGTCGTTATACAGGCGGCGGATCTTCTTAGCCGTGTGTTTGATAACAGCTTCGCCCAGCGTGACCTGGCCATCGCCCGCGAGCACGACTTTCCCGTCGCGGCGAACGCAGAGAACTGTAGTGGAGCGAATCAGGCGCTTCGTCAGCATGAGGGCAATTTTTGATTATACCGCGTGATGCTCCCATCGCGGGCAAAGCCGCTGGCCTAACGAATCACGTTTGAGTTTGGGAGAATCGGTGGGATCATTAGAGCAGACGGAGGCACTCAAAGTTGCAGCCTAACTATGACCGTCCTCAAGGCAATTGCCGCACTAATCCTGTTTCTTGTTGGCCTCGTTGTCTGGTTACGCGTTTGTCTCAGGTTTTGGGAATGGTGCGCTTTTGGCACGGGATTTATGGATCGCACGAAAATCCAGACCTTATTCGGCAAACATAAATCTGACCACTAAATTCAAAACAGCCCACTACACGGTGTTCACGGTGAGTTCTGGTCCGCCTTCAGACCGTTCTTTCTATCGGGGACCACCAGACTGTAGAACTGCCTTCGCGCCTTGCCATCGTCATCCTGGTAGTAAACGGTAATGCCGTGTTTGCTTTTTCTGGCGTCGAAGCTTTCGCCCTTGAGAAGGGGAACGCACTTCGACCATTTTGAGTCCACGCTGCAAGTGACCAGATATGAAGTTCCGTTCTCTTCCTGCACCAGCAGCGTATTCGTCACTTGCTCCGTTTTGCTGGAATGGCAGTACGCATCGTAATTGAGGATGTCGCAATTCTTGGGAACACCGCTGTCATCGAGCGTAACCGAGCGAGTTTCAGAATCCAGAACCTTGATTCGGACCGTATTGTTGGAGGCTGCGTTCGCGAGCCCAGCCGCAAAAATAAATGCGACCGGCAGGACCGCCATTTCCCATTTACTCATGAAGAACCTCTGCGTCTCTGGAACATCTAGAAGGTGAAGATCGGCCCTAACTCACTGCGATGATCTTGCCACAAGTTGGTCGACCGCCCGGCGATGGTGTAATCGTCTCCCGGTTTGAGCCGCGCGCCATAAATCGACTGCTCAAAGCCGAACTGGCACCACTGATTGAGCTTGTAATACAGCGTTGTCGCAAATACCTTGCCCATCAGAAGAGGCAAAGGCGACAAAACATTGGCACTGGCGCTTGCCCCCGGGGTGATCAAGTCGCTGTGCACCACCTGGTCCTTCCCGGCGTGAACATAGAGCAGCCAGCCCGCATTGTGTCCCTTGGGAGGAGCATTGAACCAGCGCGAAAGCGGCAGGCCCACGTTGACGAATCCGCCAAACGAACGGACCGGACGCTGCGGCGCCACCACCACTTGCCCCGTGGCATTGGTCGCAAGCGTCGCGCCGCCCGCAGCGGCTAACGGCCCGCCGTCAACGGTGGTGAACATCACCGGGTTGGTCAGCCCGTTGGTGTCGGTATAGAAAGAGTTGACCTGACCGCCGAAGAAGAAGCGCAGGTCGCCGCCGAAGTATCCGCTGGCCACCACCGTCACCCAGCGCGTGGGCAATTGCAGGGCAAGCTGGTTGCCGTACATGCTGCTGGAAGTAGTGAAGCCGTTGGGAAAGGCTGCTACATAACTGGCTACCAAACTGGTGGGGATACATCCTGTCGTAACTGTCGCTGTACACTCGCCAACGGCGGCGTTGGAGCTCGTCACAATCGAAGTGCGGCGGCCCTCAAATCCGGACCAGAGCAGTTGCGCTGGAGCGACGCCCTTGGCATTATCCAGCTGAAACTGCAAAACCGCTCTGGCTTCCAGCTCCGGACGGCCCGAGTCCGCTCCTTCGCGCTCCGCTTGCGCGATCTGCCCTTCCAGCCCAAGGGAACCGAGTTTTTCAATCTGGCCGCTGCTCGGCATCATGATCGCGATTGTCGGAGAGAACTTAAGGTTGCGCCACGGGCTCAGCTTTCGCACCATTCCGAACTGAAATTGCGGGGAGCGTTCCCAGATGTCACCGTAAAACGCTCCCAGGAACGTAGTTTCCAAAAGATTGGGAAGCACGCTGGATCCGAAGATCGTCCAGTCCTGCCCGCCTTCGAAATAAAAGTCTGTTTTGTCGCTGAAGTTGTAATCGAGGCGCACCCAAGCCAGCCGGAGCTGGAATGCGTTGCTGCGGATAGAAGAAACATCCCGATTATCGACCTCGCTGAAATTGCCTTCGAAGTCGCCTTCAACTCGGCCGGTCATGACCAGCTTGCTCGAGACGTCCGGCCACTCGAAGTTGGCGCCAATTCGCGTGGCACGGGCCTTCAGATGGAATTCCGGATTGGCATTCGGCCCGGTGTTGGTGAGCGCAGTGGAACTCAGGAACAGACCGACAAATGGGAAGTCGTCGCCATTCGGCGAGCTTGAATCGTAAACCGCGGTTGCCTTGATAAAGCCATAAGGCGTCATCTTGACCGCGCCCATCTTGAAAGCCGCGTTCAGACCGTTTCTGACTGGCGGGTCAACGGGAAGCACGCGCAACGGAGCGATGGCAGGCACAATTCCCGGAGGCGGTGGGGGCAGAGCCGGTTCGCCCGCTTGGGCTTTCGCAGGGGCCAGAGCCGCGGGGGTCGCAGACGGGACCACATGCCCAGACTGCGCTGCAACCGCCGCTAGATCTGTTGTATTCAGCACGCCTTTGCGGGCCAGCGTGTCAATCAGAAGCTGAAACTCGGTTCCAGGATTGGCCGACTCAATCGATTTCGCCTCCGCCGGCGAAAGAACACCCTTGCTCACCAGCACACGGAGCAACGCAGTCACATTGCTGCCCGCCTGAACTGCGCCGCTGCTGGAGTTGGCCGAGCTCGCCGTGCTTGCTGTGCTTGGTGGAGCGTCGGAGCCGGCCGCTTCGCCGGTTCCGCCGGCGGCTTGAAGAACGGCCATGGCCAGCAGTAGTACGCACAACGCACACGCCCTCAGCGAGGCCATAGATGTTTTTCTCCGTTTTCTTAGCCAGCAAAGTTCAACGCCCAAGAGGTTTCATCCCGGCGATCAGGCACAGGAAACGGGTTCGCGGAAACCCGCAGGCACTCGGAACTTCACCGTGAGCCGATTTCCCCGCCTCTTCAGGCAACTGTCGGCACTCTCGAATCAAGCTTGAGTTACGAGAGGGCGAGTACGGGCCGGCGGAGTTGGTCCAGAACGCAGCCAAATGGCGCCGCGGCATGCGCGACCTAGCGCCCTCACTCAACGCTAGAGGACGTATCCACAGGTCTCGGCCTTTGGAGCGCAGCCGCCCTAATCCATTGACGTAAAGTGCGATCCCTTTCGGGCCGATGACGCCTTCAGCCGACTAGTCCGGGAGATATCAGGGTTTCTCGGGCCGGTTTCGTGCGCGCAGCCGGATTCGTCCTGCGATCAGGAGGGAACGATGAACAAGTTAAGTCTGAAGATGAAGCTCGGGGTGGGTTTCGGCGTGCTCCTGGTGATCTTGGTGGCGATGGGATTAATCAGCTTTGTCGAAGTGCAGAAGCTGGCCGACCTTTCGAGCGCGGCTGACCAAAAAGCCGTCGAGGTAGCGATCATCCGGCATATTGAGAGCATCATCAACAATCAGAAGTCGGCAATCCGCGGATTCCTCATTTCCCGTAATGAGGGGGAATTGGCCCAGTACGAGGAAAGCCAGCCCAGGCTGGAAGAGAATCTTTCCAAACTGGACCCTATGATTACCAGCGACAGAGGGAAGCAACTATTCGCTCAGCTCCGTGAAGCGATCGCGGCATATCACAAGATTCTGGACCGACTCGTCGAATTGCAACGGACTGGCAAAACCGAAGAGGCCACCAAACTCCTCTTTCAGCCCCAGACGGTCGCTCTACGTGACCAGATGACCAAGAGCGTCTCCGACTTTGTAGATGTTGCAGAAAAACTTAAACAGGCCTCCCGTGACGAAGAATCTGCCGCCGAGTCCCAAACCAAAACGCTGGTTCTGACCCTCGCCATTCTCGGTGTCGTTATTGGTCTTGTCATCGCAACCTTCATCGCTCGCTCGGTGACCGGCGCCATTGCCCGCATGGTCGACCTAATCCAGGAACTTGCGGCCAACAATCTTTCTATCGCAGACATGGAAATCACTTCGGAAGATGAAATCGGCAAGGCCAGCACGGCTCTCAACCAGATGAAGAACAACCTGCGGGAGATGATCCAGTCCATCGCCGGCACCGCCGAACATGTGGCCAGTGCCAGTGAAGAGCTGTCCTCCTCTGCCACCTTGCAAGCCCAGGGAGCTGAGACCCAGAAAGATCAGACCGCCCAGGTCGCTACCGCCATGCAGGAAATGTCCTCAACCGTTTTGCAGGTTTCGGAAAACTCCAGCAAAGCCGCCGAAGCTTCCCGCCAGGCAGCAGAGACCGCGCGCAAAGGTGGCGGCATCGTCGATGACACTCTGGCCAAAATGCAGGCTATCGCCCAATCGGTCAGCAGCACGGCGAAGAAAGTCGAGGAACTGGGCAAGAGTTCCGACCAGATCGGGCACATCATCGGCGTCATTAACGACATCGCCGATCAAACCAACCTGCTGGCGCTGAATGCCGCCATTGAGGCGGCCCGGGCGGGCGAACAGGGGCGAGGCTTCGCCGTGGTGGCGGATGAAGTGCGTAAGCTCGCAGAACGCACTACCACCGCCACCAAAGAAATCGCCCAGATGATTCAGACCGTGCAAACCGAAACCAAGACTGCCGTGGCCGCCATGGAGGAGGGACGCAAACAGGTAGATGAAGGCGTGACCACCACAGCCCAGGCCGGCGAATCGCTCAAGGAGATCATTCACACTTCGGAAAACGTCGGCGGCATGATCACGCAAATCGCGACTGCGGCGGTCGAGCAGTCGAGCGCCACCGAAGAGATCAATCAGAATATGGAATCGATTGCCAAGCTGGTGAAAGAAGCCGCCGACGGTGCCCAGCAATCCGCCAAAGCCTGCCAGGACCTCTCCGGCCTCGCCCTCGACATGCAGAAACTGGTGAGCACCTTCAGGCTCGACACCAGTGGCGCCGGCACGCGCAAGACCGCTCGCCCCAAGAGCCTCGCCGCCGCCGCTGGCCGAGGGTAAACAATGTCGTGGAGCTGGGCAGGACCCGTTGGAGCCTTATCCAGCCAGCGCTCCCGCGGATCGCTAGCGCGGTGAACGCTGCCAGACCCGGCACCCACTTGTGCCGTATACGTACAGTTGGCGCCGGGTGCCCGATTTGAAAGGGCTCGGCTTCAGCCGAGCCGTAAACGATCCCAGGAATAGTCATCCCGACCGGAGCGGGAGCGCCAGCGACGGCGCAGTGGAGGGACCTGTTGTTTTGACCCAGGCAGATTTCCCGCTCCAGGCGCTCGGCCCCCCCAAAATCTGTCAATAGGCAAAAATTACGCGATCGAACCTAAGCCCCTCACCCATCAGGAGATATATTTCTGATAACCATGTCCCATTCCCCCGTTCCAAATTGGTAAACTAGATATATAAGGTAAAAATTTATAGAAATTCAGGCGCAGCCCAAACGAGTCTGCGCCATTTTGCTTTTAGGGCCTGATCGAAGCTTGGGCTTGTCGGACCTCGGGAGTGCAGATGGATGATTGCAAGGTTTTCAGGAATTTCAAAGAGCGGGGGGAGTGGGTGGAGTCGTGCTTCATGACCGAAGCGCTTGGCCGCGGATTCAAAGTATCGAAGCCCTGGGGCGAATCGACCGCATACGACATCGGAGTCGAACACGGGCCCAACTTCCTTCGCGTCCAGGTGAAGTCCACAACCGTCAGAACCGGCACCGGATATTTTTGTCAATTTAGGTGCAACTCCAACAACAAAGAGGACTATACGCTCGAGCAGATCGATCTCTTCGCTGCTTACATCATCCCGGTGGATGTCTGGTACATCATCCCCGCCCACTTAATTCTCGGCCCGCAGCGCAAGATCGGACTCATGCTCTTCCCCGTAGTCCCGCTGCGCAAGGACCGCTACAAATACGAGGCCTACAAAGAAGCCTGGAATCTGCTCTCGAAAAGCAAGCGCGCCTTGGCCGCGCGGGGAGACGCACATTGAGCCACGACAAACGATTTGAAAGGGCTCGGCTTCAGCCGAGCCGCACACCGATAAACTCCGTCTCGTAGCTTGCGGGGGCGTCCGCTACGATTAGCTGAGGAGACTTGTTATGGGGCTTGATTGGTCGCGGTGCGCGGCGACAGAAAGCGTGCCCGGAAAAGTCAGTGGCGTGGGTCTTCCGCGGCACTCGGATACCAGTCGCCGCCATCTTCGAAAACCTGGAAGACGGTCTCACGATCGACCAAATCGTGGAGATGTTTGATGGACTCACCCGTGAACAGGTAAAAAGTGTCTTGGACTTCGCCGCCCACAGCCTGGAAGCCCCGGCTTCCGTCCGCTGATGCTTATTCTGTTCGATCAGGGAACGCCAGTTGGCATACGCGATTCCCTTCGGGGCCATGCACATCGATGTGTCGTATACGTACAGTCGGCGCCGGGTGCCCGATTTGAAAGGGCTCGGCTTCAGCCGAGCCGTAAACGATCCCAGGAATCGTCATCCCGACCGGAGCCGGAGCGACGGCGACGGCGCAGTGGTCGCCCATCAAGAAACAATGCCCCGCACAGAGGGGCATATCCGTGAGGTCTTTTTTCGCACAGGACGCGTGGTGTAGTGTTGATGCTACCCAGAATAGGTCAGGTACGCTAGGCGGGGAGTGATCAATCGTTGTGTTCACTCCTGAAAGGCAAATGTAAGAATGTACTCGTATTACGAATTTTTCGCGGGCGGAGGCATGGCGCGGGCGGGCCTCGGGAAAGAATGGCATTGTCTGTTCGCCAACGACATCGACGTTAAGAAAGCCGCCAGCTACACCGCGAACTGGGGCAGCCAACATTTGAAGATCGGCGATATTTCATCGCTCTCGACGAAAGAAATGCCAGGCACTGCCAATCTGGCTTGGGCCTCGTTCCCTTGTCAGGATTTATCATTGGCCGGAAACGGGGCCGGTCTTAGCGGCAAACGATCGGGAACCTTCTGGCCTTTTTGGCGTCTTGTACGGGAACTCATCGCCGAAGGCAGGGCACCCTCGCTCGTCGTGCTCGAAAATGTCTGCGGCGCTCTCACGTCGCACGAGGGGAAAGATTTCGGTTCGATCGGGTCAGCGATTGCCGACTGCAAGTACCGCTTTGGAGCCGTCGTGATTGATGCGGTACGGTTTGTGCCCCAGTCAAGGCCTCGGCTCTTCATTGTTTGTATTAGAGAGGGGCTACCGATTCCTCAAACCTCTTCCAATTCCGGCCCCGATCCGGCATGGCACCCTCGGCACCTAACGGGCGCCCACCAGAAATTATCGCCGCCCTCGAAGGCAGCATGGGTATGGTGGCGCCTCCCCGTTCCTCCGGCACATAGCGTGACCTTCTCCGACCTCATCGAGGTTGAACCGCAAGGCGTCACCTGGCACACGCCAGAAGAAACCCGATACCTGCTGTCGCTCATGAGCCCGATCAACCGCAAGAAGGTTGAGCTGGCAAAGAGGATGGGGCGGCGGATGGTCGGCGGCATCTACAAGCGCACGCGTGAGGACGAAAAAGGCAAGCGCATACAGCGGGCAGAGGTACGGTTTGACGATGTTTCCGGGTGCCTTCGCACGCCAGTTGGGGGCTCAAGTCGGCAATCCGTCATCATTGTCGAGAGCAAGAGCGTGCGTTCCCGTCTGCTGTCGCCCCGCGAAGCGGCGCGCCTGATGGGATTGCCGGATAGCTACAGCCTGCCCCAAAACTATAACGAGGCCTATCATCTCGCAGGAGACGGCGTCGTCGTTCCTGTTGTGCGCTTTCTGGCAGCGAACATTCTTGAACCACTACTCGTAGCTGCAGAAACGCACGGGAAGGAAGCCGCGTGACGGCCGCCTCCCTCCGAGAAGAACTGGCTGCATTTGCAGCCGAGAACAGCTTTCGAGGGAAAGGGCCGCTTTCAGTTGCGCTCGTAGTGACACAGCACGCCCGAACGATGGGCCTACCGCTTGATCACGAAAAGCTCATCACCGGAGGCGGAGGCCAAGTTCTTGCTCTGGGAAAAGGTGCCGTACAGGCGGTCCTAAAGCGACACGGGATCAATAGGGTACTGGCTTCGGAAGGCGGCAGAACGTCGCGTGGTAGCCTCCACAACATGCGCCAGTACGTGGCCTTCCTAAATAGCCTCAAGAGCCGGACCGAAGTGGACCTGGATGCAGTCGAGAACTTCTGGATCGAGCGGGTTCACGAGTTTTTTGCAGGCAAACCGTTCAAGATCAAACTCGACGCCTCAAAGAGCCTTCGCACGGTTGTGCGCGATGTCATTGCCCAGGCCGAAGAGCGCCAGAAGACGACGCCGGGACTCTATTATGCGGGCGCCATCTTACAACACCTAGTCGGAGCCAAGCTCGATTGTGCGCTCGGTAAAGGGAGGTTCGAGCACAACAGCTTCTCGACTGCAGATTCTCCCGGCGGGCGAGCGGGCGACTTTCTCTTAGGGGACGTGGCTATTCACGTCACCACATCACCCGGTGAAGCGGTGATTGGGCGGTGCGGGGAAAACCTGAACGACGGTATTCGCCCGATATTGGTGACGGTGCAGCGCGGGCTTGGCGTAGCCGAGGGATTGGCCACGAATGTTGGCCTCGCTGACCGCATCGACATTTTTGAAATCGAGCAGTTTGTAGCTCTCAACGTGTACGAACTCGGCAAGTTCGCAGCTGACGGCCGCAAGACGGCAGTCTCCGACATTGTTGGTCGATATAACGAAATCGTTGAAGAATTCGAGACCGATCCAAGCCTGAGAATCGAACTACGGCAATGAAGGAGACCCCGAAGGCCCGCAGCCGCATTATGCGTGCGGTCAAGGCGCGGGACACGGCACCCGAACTGAGGGTGCGGCGATTGGCACACCGGATGGGTTATCGCTTTCGCCTGTACCGCAAGGATCTCCCAGGATCCCCAGACCTTGTATTTCCAAAGTTGCGGAAGGTCATCCATGTTCATGGCTGTTTCTGGCACGGTCATGATTGCGCCCGCGGTGCCCGTGTTCCCAAGAGAAATCGGGCCTACTGGTTAAGAAAAATTGCTCGCAATCGCGCTCGCGATCGGACCAATATGAAAGGACTGAGGCTGGCTGGCTGGGAATCCTTAGTTATTTGGGAGTGCAAGATTCGGGACGAACGGGATTTACGTAAGCGGCTAAACGAGTTTCTGGCTAAATAGCGTGGAAGGGTTGTCCGCCCTACGCCCCAACCGGCTGAGCACTTGGCTTGGCAATTAACTGGCGCAGTACAAACTGCAATATCCCGCCGTTGGCATAGTAGTGTGCCTCCTGCGGCGTATCGATGCGGACCAGCGCGTGGAACTCGGTCGTTTTGCCGTTGGCGGTGGCGCGGACTTTCAGTTTGCGGCCGGGAGTGAAATGCTCGATCAGTTCGCGGATGCCGGCGATCTCAAAGACTTCGTCGCCGGTCAGTTTGAGCGATTCGGCGTTCTCTCCCACAGCAAACTGTAGTGGGAGAACGCCCATTCCGACCAGATTCGAGCGGTGAATGCGCTCGTAGCTCTCGGCGATCACGGCGCGCACGCCGAGCAGTCGCGGGCCTTTCGCGGCCCAGTCGCGCGACGAGCCTGAGCCATATTCTTTGCCGGCCAGAATCACCAGCGGAACTTTTTCTGCCAAATACTTCTCGGAGGCTTCGAAGATGCTCATCTCGGCGCCGTCGGGAAGATGTTTGGTGAATCCGCCCTCGAGGTTCGGGACCATTTTGTTGCGCAGGCGCACGTTGGCGAACGTTCCGCGCACCATGACTTCGTGATTGCCACGGCGCGAGCCGTAGGAATT
>Ga0335073_10016082_pt1 | contig 10455 bp, 7 predicted proteins | sample Lox_Sample_22_FD_207093 | JGI IMG/M metagenome (GOLD analysis project Ga0335073, IMG submission 207093) | Soil microbial communities from Loxahatchee National Wildlife Refuge, Florida, United States - Lox_Sample_2.2 | ecosystem: Environmental > Terrestrial > Soil > Wetlands | place: USA: Florida...
CAACACCCGCGAGCAGTTCCGCGACTCCCCGTACTTCGACTACACCGAGGAGTTCTGCGCCAAGTACGACCAGACGGCGTTCGACGCCGGCTACCGGAGCGAACCCCTCGAGCACTTCGAGCCGCTCATCCGGGCCCGGCTGGTCACCACCGTGCCGGCCGTCCAGATGGCTGCCGGGATGGCTCCTTAGCTGGCGGCTACTTCGCCGGCGACGCGTTCGGTGGAGGGGACCAGGAACCGGCCGATGACCGGTAGCTCCCAGAAGGATTCGGCCCGGGCCACGGCTATGGCCACGGCCAGCATGTTCTCTGGGGCGTCGTATATGGCATAGCGGGGCTGCCAATCCGGGTCGAACTTGGCGTTGAACTTCCACAGCGACTCGATCTGCATCGAGTCCCCCATCCTCTTGAGGGCCCAGGCTTGCACCCGCTGGGTGAGCCCCTCGCCCGCTTCGCCGGCCAGGACGGCTCGCATGGTTGCGAAGTTCAGGCCCAGGCCCTCGCCGCCGCGAGCCTTCAACTCCTTGATCGTCTCCACTACCGCGAAGTCAATGAGGCCGTTGGGATGCTCACCGTCGTCCCGCCTCATGAGATCCAGGGAGTACCCGCCGATCCCGGGGGCGGGCACGTACTGGCAGAACGCCACCGGCGGGCCGAGGGATCCCTCCGGCTGCTCGGATCCGGCCGGGCCATGCACCACCGTGAGCAGCAGGCCGGCGTCTTCCGGGTCGAAGGCTCGCCCCAAGGTCATCGAGAAACCTCGCTCGACGTCGCCTCGCCTGCTCTTGGTCATGACATCCTGGAGCTCGGCTCGCAGAGCGGGGTCGAGGGTGGCCGGGTCGTGGAAACTGACCCGGTAGCCGTACTTCTCGATCCGGTTCACCGCCTGGCGCAGACCCTTGAACTTGCCCCCTTCCAGGGTGAACCGGTTGACCCGGACCACCGCCTCGTCCCCGACGTAGAGGTCGTGCATTCCGGTAGCCCGGTAGATGGGCAGCCATTCCTCGCCCACGCCCAAGCCGCCCAGGGCCCAACCGTGACCGTCTACGTGGCGGCGGAAGGCTCGCCACGCTTCCTCCCGTTCGGCGACCGGTCCGATCGGATCGGGCGACACCAGGCACACCCCGCCGTAGACGGCGAAGGCCACGACCGTGCCACCCCAGAAGAAGAAGTCCTTGTCCGGCCGAAGGGCGAAGTAGTCGAGCGTCCCCCGGCCGTGGCGGGCCACGATAGCCCGGGCCCTGGACAAGCCCGGTTCCTCTCCGCCGGTGACAACACCGTTCGAGGCGCCGTTGGTGGCGGGCACCGGGCTGGCGGGGGAGCCGGGGATGGCCGGGGCCCATCCCACCTCCCGGTGGCGCCGGGCGACTACCGGTCGGAACAGAACCACGAGGAGGGCCAGTACCAGGCCGACCGTGGCCGTGGTCATGGTCGGGGCGAAGAACTCGTCGATCCGGTGCGGCAGCGGCACATTGGTTATGCCGACCATACGCTCCGCCGAGGCCTGAAAGGACTGGACCCATGACAGTCGGTGCCCGAAGCGGGAATGGTTGATCGTCTGGCTCAGCTCCAGGGCCAGGGCTCCGGCCAGGACCGTCAGCAACCCGGCTGTGATCACGATGCCGAGGCCCTTGCGTACCTGCAGTACGTCGGTCTTGGCCTGGAAGGATCCCCGGTTGATCCACAAGAACCCTGCGCCGGCAAGCGCGATCAACGCTTCCTCGACGTCGACGCCCTTGATCAGGTGGAGGACGGCCACGGTCAGGAGCACGACCAGGCAGACCAGCCAGGCCCGTCTTTGTCCCCGCCGGATGCCGCGGGCTAGAACGATGAGCCCCACGCCGCCGATAGCGGCCAGGGCGGCGGCCGCCTGCGGAACGTAAAGCGGGAACAAGTCTCGCAGGGCGTCCAGCCGGTCCCGAATGGGGTCGGACATGGCCGAGACCAGGGACAGGAACCCGACCACGATGATGACCGCCGCCGCCAGCCGGCGCACTCTCCGGTCGTGTCGTTCACGCGACTGTGGCCGGGGCCAGGCCTGGCCCTGCGGGAAGGCAGCCACCACATCGGCCCTGAGATCGGTCGGACCGGATATGGGCTCCCTTTTGGCCATGACCCGTTCGATGAGATTCGAGCCGGGGAGATCCTGCCGGGCGTGCAGCAGCCGCACGTGCAGGTCATTCCCGGCCTCGAGCTCGACCCAGGCCAGGATCCGGTGGCCAAGGAACACCGACGGCAACCCGATTCCGGGAATCCGGTTCGGGTACTCGGTGACCACGTCGGTTCCAGCTCCGGCGTTGGCGTAGAAGCCGTGGCCCAGATGGGCCAGCTCCGGCCGGCAGGTGTGGCCCGTGATCAGGCCGGCGTAACCGGAGGTGACCAGGGCTCGAGCCTGAGCCCGGGGGGCGTCGTTCGGATCCCGCCCCTCCTCGTCGAGCGCCAGGGCCGACAAGGCTCGGTTGGTGCGGCGCACGGCGACCAGGGCCAGGAGCATCAGAAGCACGAGCTCTATGAACACCGCCGACACAAAGAGGCCGACCCGCGTGGTCAGGGCGCCGTGCCGGGCCGAACGGAGCACGGTCGTGGGTACCCGCAGGATCAGGGCCGCCACCACGGGGATGAGCAGGAGCCAGGCGGAATGGATCAGCCGCCGGTACACCAGGCGGGAAGCGATGAAGCGCGACAGGGCCGCCGGTTCGTCGAGCTGTTCCATGCCCGCCAGCCATCCGGTACCGGTCCCGCCCTGGCGGGACCGCACGGAGGGAAGCAGCTCGTCGCGGATGTGCTGGGCGAACGGGGTCTCGCGCGGGTTGCGAGGATCCTGAAGGCGCGCCAGCGAGTCGAGGGCGTAGCCGGGCTCGACCCGGACCTTCTTGGTACCGGCCCCGCTGTCCAACTCGAGATCGACGGCGAAGGCCATTTCGGCGCCGAGGGCGTCGGTGACCGCCTCGCCGCAGGGGCCGGACCAGGCCAGGCGGGCGTCGCGGTCGCCCGGCATCACGATTACCCGCCGGCCGGGGCCGCGAGCATAGGCCGCCACAGACGAGGTCAGTGAAGGATGGGCTCTCAGCGCGGCGGCCGGATCGGCCCTGGAATCGAAGAGATTCCCGGCGATCAGTATGGCGCCCGGTCCGGTGGCCGCGGTCACGGCGTCGGCCAGCTCGCTGGTGGCGGCCAGCTGTCCGGAGGTGGGTTCCTGGTTCAGGTGCAGATCGGAGACGACCAGCACCCGACCACCGACAGGGACGTCGACGTCAAGAAGATCCGGGATGTCCGTCTGGGCAGTCAACGCGCTAGGTCACGCTACTACGGTCGACCTCATGGATCGGGTCCCCGGGGAGGGCGATGAGCTACTGCCGGCCCGCCCCTCCGTCCTCGAGCGAGCCCGCCGTTTGGGGCCCCTCCCGTACTCGGCGCTCGGGTACGGCCCGCCGACTCCCGCCCCCCGGTCGTTATCGAACGAGTTACCGCAGCTGACGGAGTGGATGGCGTCGGCCATGGACGAGTGGTGGTACGCCCTCGGTCGGCCCGATCCCTACAAGGTGGTCGAGGTGGGGGCCGGCGACGGGAGCCGGGCCGCTCGAGTCCTGGGCGTGGACCAGGGCTTCCGGGACGCCCAGGCCGGCCATCTTCCCCTCGAGTCCCCGGCTTTCCTCTTTCCCGGCGGGTCGGAAGAGCCTGACGACTTCGGTGGCGAGGGCGAGGCCGGGGTACCGGCCGCCACCGCTATGGGCCCGCTCATAACTTCGCTGGAGGAGCTGCCGGCCCTCAAGGGCGACGGGGCGGTGATCGCCATCGCCTGGCTCAGCCGATTGCCGTCGGATCGGGTGGAATGGCGGGACGGGCGGTGGTGGGAGATCCGGCTGGCTTCGACCAGCGACGGCCTGGTGGAGATGCCGGTGCCGCTCGTGGACGACGACCTGGGAGGGGCCCGCAGCCAGGTGTGGCGCCGGGGCGTGCCGGCCTCCCCACCCGAAGGAGCCAGATACGCGGTGCTGGCGCCGGCGTCCGATTGGATCTCGGGCGCGCTGCGGGTGGCCGAAGAGGGGATCCTGGCCGTCGTGGACGCCTGGACGGCCACGACCGAGCCGCTCGAGCCGGACCGCCGCCCGGCTATGGCCCTGGACCAGTTCTCGCCTCTTCGCCGGCCCATCGACCCCTCACCTCAAGCCCTGTTCGGGGGGTTGTCGGTGGTCTCGTGGCGCCTAGGTTGACAGGACACATGGCCACCACTTTCCAAAACTGGCGCTGGCGGGACGGACCCGTCGGCCCGGGACCAGCGGTCGTTTTCGACCTCGACGGCGTGCTCTCGGACGCCGCCAGCCGGCAGCACTATCTGGAGGGGCCGTGGCGGGACTGGGATGCCTTCTTCGAGTCGTGCGGCGACGATCCCCTTATCGAGGAGGTGGCCCGCCTGCTCGATCTGCTCGATCCCACCCTGGTGATCGTTCTGCTCACCGCCCGCCCGTCCTGGGTCCAGCCGCAGACCCTGGCCTGGTTGCAGCGGTACCGGCTGCGGTGGGATCTCCTGGTCATGCGCGACCGCGGTGACTACGGCGCCGCCCGGGAGTTCAAGCGACGGTCGGTCCGGGAGCTGAAAGAGGCCGGCTTCGAGCTCATGGTCTCCTTCGAGGACGACCGGCGCAACGTCGCCATGTTCCACGAGGAAGGGGTGCCGACCGTGTACATCCATTCCGGCTATTACGACTGAGCCACTTCCGGCGGTTGTCGCTAATGGCAGCACCGCTTTTGGCAAATTGAGCTTGGCTGCCAAATACCTCTTTAGTGCTTAGCACTTAACCCATTTACGGTTGGCTACTCAGCGCAAAGGCAGGCCGCAGCGCGGGTGGCCGGTGGGGAAGGGGCCCGCCGCCCGCCGCGCAGCGAGGACGAGCGGGAAGTGATACCCGCCGGACAGGACCCGCCAAACCCCGGACAGGACCCGCCCAACGCGAGACCCGCAAACCCCGCCCGCCGGGCGACCCTGTGCAAGTCTGTGCCCATGGCTGACCTCGGGGGACTGCTGGCCGAGATCGTCGGAGAGCCGAACGTCCTCCGCGGCGATCAGATCTCGGACCAATACGGCCACGACGAGGCCATCGGGCTGCCCGTGGTCGCCCCCGCCGCCGTCGTCCGCCCCGCTGGCACGGCTGAGGTGGCGGCCATCGTCGACCTGGCCTGCTCGGCCGGCGTGCCCCTGACGGGGCGGGGTTCGGGTACCGGCCTGTCGGGCGCCTGCATCCCGGTGGCGGGCGGGGTGGTGGTGTCCTTCGAACGGATGAACCGCATCCTGGACCTGGACCCCGACAACCACGTAGCTGTCGTCCAGCCCGGGGTCAGCCTGGAGCAGCTGGAGCAGGCCACCGCCGAGGTCGGCCTCGTATACCCGGTGTTCCCGGGGGAACTGTCGGCCAGTCTCGGGGGCAACGTGGCGACCAACGCCGGCGGCATGCGCGCCGTCAAGTATGGAGTGACCAGGCACCAGGTGCTCGGGCTCGAAGCGGTGCTCGGAACAGGCGAGGTGATCCGGAGCGGGGGGAAGTTCGTGAAGTCCTCCAACGGGTACGACCTGACCCAGTTGATAGTCGGTTCCGAAGGGACACTGGCGCTTGTGACGGAGGCCACCCTGAAGCTGTACCCGCGCCCGGGATTCACGGCCACGGTGCTGGCCCCCTTCGAGACCCTGGACCGGATCACCTCCGCGGTCCCGAAGGTGGTGGCCAGCGGGATAGGGCCGCTCATGGTCGAGTACATAGACACGGTGACCATGGCGGCCATCACCGACGCCGGCCTGGTGGAGCTGGGCGTCCCCCCCGACATCAAGGACCGCACCCTGGCCTACCTCGTCGTGGTCCTGGAGAACCGCCGCGACGACCGCCTCGCCGAGGACGTGGCGGAGGCCGCGCAACTGATAGCGGAGCTCGGAGCACTCGATGTCTACGTGCTGCCCCGCCAGTCGGGGGCCCAGCTGATACAAGCTCGGGAGAAGGCTTTCTGGCTGGCCAAGGCGGCGGGCGCCGACGACATCGTGGACGCCGTGGTGCCGCGGGGATCCATCGCGTCGTACATGGACGAAGTGGCCGAGCTGGCCGGGGCGTCGGGGTCGTGGGTGGCCGGCTGCGGCCACGCCGGCGACGGGAACGTCCACCTGTCCGTATTCCAGCCCGATCCCTCTGTGCGCCACCGGCTCGTCCACGACATACTGGCCGCGGCCCTCAACCTGGGCGGCACCATTTCCGGAGAACACGGCATAGGGATTGGCAAAAAGGGGTACGTCCAGACCCTCGAGTCCCCCTCCAAGGTGGCCCTGTGGCGCCGCATAAAGCAGGCATTCGACCCGCATGGCATCCTCAACCCCGGTACCGTCTTCGACCTGGATCCGGGGGTGGCGCCATGAACGGAGCCCAATCCCTGATGCGCACGCTGGTGGATTGCGGGGTTGACACCTGCTTCATGAACCCGGGCACGTCCGAGATGCACTTCGTGGCCGCCCTCGACTCAGTGCCGGAGATGAGCGGCGTGCTGGCCCTCTTCGAGGGAGTGGCGACCGGCGCTTGTGACGGGTACGCCCGCATGGCGGGCCGGCCGGCGGCGGCCTTGCTTCATCTCGGGCCCGGGCTCGGCAACGGATTGGCCAACCTTCACAACGCCCGCAAGGGCGGGGTGCCGGTCGTCGCCGTAGTTGGTGATCACGCCACCTATCACAAGCAGTACGACGCCCCGCTCGAATCAGACATCGAGACCGTGGCCCGCAACGTGTCCACGTTCGTCCGCCGATCCGTCAAGACCGGTGAGCTGGGTGCGGACGCCGCCGACGCGGTGGCCGCCGCTATCGGTCCGCCCGGCCAGGTGTCGACGCTCATCCTCCCTGCCGATGTCTCGTGGACCGATGGCGGTGTGCCGGTCGCAGGGTTACCTGGTCCAGCGGTTCCGTCCTCTCCCGACGGCACCCAGGTGGCGGCCGCCGCGGCCGCTTTGGGCAGCGGCCAGCCGGTCGGGATTCTGATCGGCGGGCGGGCCGGCCTGGCCGAATCGCTATCGGCGATCGGACAGGTGGCTTCCGACACTGGCGCCCGACTGTTCTCGGAGACCTTCGTCACCCGGATGCGGCGGGGTGCCGGCGTGGTCGCCCCCGAGCGCCTGGCCTATTTCGGGGAGATGGCGGCCGCCCAGCTGCAGGGACTGGCGCACCTGATCCTGGTGGACGCCCGGCGCCCGGTCTCGTTCTTCGCCTACCCGGGCCGGCCGAGCGACCTGGTCCCCGAGGGATGCCAGGTCCACACCCTGGCCGGGGCGGCCGATGATGTACCGGCAGCCATCCACGCACTCGCTTCCGATCTGGGCCTGACCTCGTCCGCGGCGATCAGGGGCGGCGGCACCGCCCGGCCAGGGATGGCCCAGGCCGGGTTCCCGACCGGCCCTCTCACCGCGTCGTCCGCAGCCGCGGTGATAGGAGCGTTGCTGCCCGAGGAGGCCATCGTGTCCGACGAGGCCAACACGAGCGGCCTGTTCCTCCCTGAGGCCACCGCTGATGCCCCTCCCCACGACTGGTTGCAGCTGACCGGGGGGGCCATAGGGCTGGGCCTGCCGCTGGCCCTGGGCGCGGCGGTGGCCTGCCCTGATCGCCGGGTGCTCGCCCTCGAGGCGGACGGATCGGCCATGTACACCAACCAGTCCTGGTGGACCATGGCACGCGAGGGCCTGGACGTGACGACTGTCATATTCGCCAACCGGTCCTATGCCATCCTGAACATCGAGCTGCACCGGGTCGGGGCCGAGGCCGAGGGCCCCCGGGCCAAAGCCATGCTCGACCTGTCCCGCCCCGAACTGGACTTCGTGTCCATGGCCCGGGGCATGGGCGTGCCTGCTACCCGCGCCCTTACGGCCGAGGATATGGCCGAGCAGCTTGGACGGGCCCTGAGCACGCCCGGACCATCTGTGGTTGAGGCGGTTCTGGTCTCGGAGCGCTGAGGACGGTTGGCGGACTTCCCGCCCATTTCCAGGTTCTTGGCCTTTTTTAAGGTCAATCGGGCACCATTATGGTGTTATGAACCGGAACACCATCAAGACCACGTTCCTGCTGACCCTGCTCGCCGCCCTGTGCGTGGGCGTGGGCGCCATCTTCGGCAAGGGCGGGATCATCATCGGCCTGTTGGTCGCGGTGGCGTTGACCGGTGGGTCGTATTGGTTCTCCGACCGGATCGCCATCAGGGCCGCCCGAGCGGTACCGGTGTCCGAAGCCCAGATGCCCGACTACTACGCCGTGGTACGTGACCTGTGCACCCGGGCCAATCTGCCGATGCCGAGGCTGTACGTCACCCCGGACCGCCAACCCAACGCCTTCGCCACCGGCCGCAATCCAGAACACGCCGCCGTCGCCGTCACCCAGGGAATCCTGGAGATCTGCACGTGGGACGAGATGCGAGGCGTGCTGGCCCACGAAATGTCGCACGTCGGCAACCGCGACATCCTCATCTCCTCGGTCGCCGCCACCGTCGCCATGGCCATCACCCTTCTGGCCCAGATCGCGGTCTGGGGTGGGGCGCTCTTCGGGGGCGGGCGGGACGAGAACGGCGCCAACGCGTTGGAAGTCCTGGCTCTCGTGATTCTGGCGCCCATCGCCGCCACCCTGCTGCAATTGGCCCTGTCCCGCAGCCGGGAGTACGAGGCGGACCGCTCCGGGGCCCGTCTGATCGGGGACGGTGAGCCGCTGGCCCGGGCCCTGGCCAAGCTGGACCAGGCGTCCAAGCAAATCCCCATGCCTCAGGTCCATCGCGAGATGGCACCGCTCTACATCGTCAGCCCGCTGGCCGGGATGAACGTATCGTTCAAGAACCTGTTCTCGGACCACCCACCGACGGCCGATCGCATCGCCCGGCTCCGGTCGAAAGAGTGGGCGCACTGAGAGTGGCCCGGCGCCGCCGCCGGATTGGCGCCGCGCCGGGCGTCAATCCCTGAAGTTCTCGAACTGCAGCGGTATGCCGAAATCCTCGGCCTTCAGCCCGGTGATCACGCTCTGGAGGTCATCGCGCTTCTTGCCCGACACCCTGATCTGATCACCCTGGGTTTGCGATGAGATGCCCTTCGGCGCCTTGTCCTTGATCCACCGGTTGATGGACCTGGCGTTGTCCGATGAGATGCCCGCCTTGAGACCGATGGTTTGTCGCATGGTCCCCTTGGCCGCCTCCTCCGCCTTGCCGTAATCGAGAGCCTTGAGAGAGACCTTGCGCTTCACCAACTTCTCCTCCACCACCTGGACCACGGCGCGCAGCCGGTCCTCCGTGGCCGAATGCAGCCGCAGCTCCATATCGTTCAGATCTACCGTGGAGTCCGTGCCTTTGAAGTCGAACCGGGTCGACAGCTCCCGTTGCGCCTGATCGACGGCGTTGCGAACCTCCTGCATATCGACCTGGGACACGATGTCGAAAGTGGGCATGGCGTCACGGTAGCGGCGCCGCCTACCTTGCCGTGTTCGTGGACCTGATTCCCCGCCTTGACGGCTCCGGCCAGGCAGATGCGGGGGCCGCCGCGGTTACCGTCGAGGGCCGGCCCCTGGACTGGCCTGCCCTGGCATCGGCGGCGGCGGCCACCGCGGCCAGAGTGGCCGGAATGCCGGCCGTTGCTGTTGATGCCACCGCGAGCCTGGAGACGGTCGTCGCCGTTCTCGGCGGCCTCATGGCCGGGGCACCGGTGGTGCCGGTCCCTCCCGACGCCGGGCCCCTGGAGCGCGGCCACATTTTCCGGGACTGCGGAGCGCCGGCGGTGCTGGGGTCTCCGGAACCGGAGCGGGTGGGCGAGCCCGAGCGGATCCCGATCGACATCGCCGAGCGGGGTGACCCGGGTCGATGGGGCACGCGTCTGCGCGACGACCGGGTGGCCATGATCCTCTACACCAGCGGGACCACGGGCCTTCCGAAGGGGGTCATGCTCAGCGCCTCGGCGATAGCGACCGACCTCGACTTGCTGGCCGAGGCGTGGGGTTGGACGGCGGGCGACGTTCTCGTGCACGGCCTCCCCCTTTTTCACGTGCACGGCCTGGTGCTGGGTGTGCTCGGAGCCCTGAGAGTGGGGAGCCCGGTCGTCCACACCGGGCGGCCGACGCCGGCCGCCTATGCCGCCGCCGTTCAGCAGGGGGGCAGTCTCTTCTTCGGCGTGCCCACGGTGTGGTCACGGGTGGCGGCGGATCCCGGTTCGGCCCGGGCCCTCCGTGGAGCCCGGCTGCTCGTGTCCGGCAGCGCCGGTCTGCCGGTGCCCGTCTTTGTCGCCCTATCCGACCTGGCCGGGCAGGGACCGGTAGAACGCTACGGCATGACCGAGACCCTGATCACGGTGAGCGGGCGGGCCGCGGAAGACCGGAGAGCGGGCTGGGTGGGCCGGCCGTTGCGCGGGGTGGAGACCAGGCTCGTCGGTGAGGACGGCCGGTCGGTGCCGGCCGACGGAGAGAGTGTCGGTGAGC
>Ga0335073_10016083_pt1 | contig 10454 bp, 12 predicted proteins | sample Lox_Sample_22_FD_207093 | JGI IMG/M metagenome (GOLD analysis project Ga0335073, IMG submission 207093) | Soil microbial communities from Loxahatchee National Wildlife Refuge, Florida, United States - Lox_Sample_2.2 | ecosystem: Environmental > Terrestrial > Soil > Wetlands | place: USA...
CCGCCTGGACCGGTGCGCCGCCACCCGCTCGGCCCAGTCGGAGTCGGCCGCCGGCTGCGCGCCGTCCGGGTAGGGCCCGGCCGCCAGATAGGTCACCAGCGGCTCGGCGGCAAGCCTGAGCTCCGCGTGCCGCGACTTGCCCGACCGTGCGCCGCCGAGGACCAGCACGCGCCGCGGCTGGGCCGGAGCGGGCACCGGCCGGCTTCGCGGCGCGGTCAGGACGTCCCCGTCGTCCGGCAGGACCGCCCCCCAGAACCCGCACCGCCGGGCCAGCTCCTCCTCCGAGGCGATCCGGTGATCGGCGTGCAGCACGGCGGCCACGGTGCCGCCACCGGCGAGGCCCCGGCTGCGCAGCGCCCCGAGCTGCGCAGGATCCGCCACGAGGTCAAGCAGCGCGATGTCGTACGGCCCGGCGTCAGCCGGCGGGTCGGGGGCGACTCCGGACCCGTCGGCCACGAGCAGCCTGCCCCCGTCCGGCGCGGTCACGTCCCAGGCACCCGGCATCCGCTGCACCCGGTAGCGGTCCGGTACCTTGCCGGGGTCAGCCGGCGCCTCGCCCGAGCCGGCCCGCAGCACGCCGTCGACCACCACCAGCGCGGGAGCGCGCGAGCGGCCCGCCGCGCGGAGCCTGGTGCAGGATGCGCATCCGCAGCCCTGCTGGGGCCAGCCGCCGCTGCCGCCGGTGCCGGCCAGGCGGACCTCCATCGGCATCCTCCGGTGCTGGGCGGCTAGGATTTAGCGCCGTTGACCGGCCCGATCCTAGCCACCGAGGTGGTGAGCAAACATGACATGGACCTGGCAGCTGGAGAAGGAAGACGGGACCGTGCTCACGTCGCGCGGCCTGCCGAAGGAGAGCTGGGGCAGCCAGGGCGACGCCGAGAGCTGGATCGGCGAGAACTGGCGGACCCTTCTGGACGCGGGAGTCGACCAGGTCTCGCTGCTGAATGAGGGCCGCGTCGAGTACGGCCCGATGAGCCTGCACCCAGGCGAGTAAGGAGCGCCGGGTCAGCTGCGGTTCCGCGGGCTGGCCGTACCCGCCGGGTCGGTGAAGATCGCCGGGCCGAGGACGTCGTCGATCCGGGCCAGGAGCGCGGGGTCCAGGCGGACGCCGGACGCCGCGGCGTTGTCGTGCACCTGCTCCGGTCTTGTCGCGCCCACGATCGCCGCCGAGACAGCCGGATTCTGCAGCGTCCACGCGATCGCGAGCTGCGCCATGGACAGGCCAGCCTCGTCGGCGAGCGGCCTGAGCTGCTGCACCCGGCTGAGGATGTCGTCGGTCAGGAAGCCCTTGATGAACCTCGACCCGCTGGCGTCGGTCGCGCGCGAGCCCGCCGGAGCGGCCGAGCCCGGCAGGTACTTGCCGGTCAGCACGCCCTGCGCCATCGGCGAGAACACGATCGTGCCGAGGCCCTCCTTCTCGCACAGCGGCAGCACCTCGGCCTCGATGACCCGCCACAGCATGCTGTACTGCGGCTGGTTCGAGACGATCCGGTCGAATCCCATCTCCCCGGCGATCCGCAGCGCGGCCTCGATCTGCTCGGCGCGCCACTCGGAGACGCCCACGTAGAGGACCTTGCCCTGGCGGACCAGGTCGTCGAAGGCGCGCAGGGTCTCCTCGAGCGGCGTCTCGTGGTCGTAGCGGTGTGCCTGGTACAGGTCCAGGTAGTCGGTCTGCAGCCGCCGGAGCGAGCCGTGCACCGACTCCATGATGTGCTTGCGGGACAGGCCCCTGTCGTTGACGCCCGGGCCGACCGGCCAGTACAGCTTGCTGAAGATCTCTAGTGACTCGCGCCGCACGCCGTGCAGCGCCCGGCCGAGCACCTCCTCGGCCCTGGTCCCCGCGTACACGTCAGCGGTGTCGAAGGTGGTGATGCCCTCGTCAAGGGCGGCGGCCACGCAAGCGCTCGCGGCCTCTTCTTCGACCTGGGAACCATGCGTGACCCAGTTGCCGTAGGCGATCTCACTGATCTTCAGCCCGCTGCGGCCGAGGTGGCGGTATTCCATGGGATATGACCCTAGCGGCCGGGGCGCCCGCCGCCCGCGCGGGCCAGGTGACTCAGATCTTGTCGCCCGGCTTGACCCTCGGCGCCGGCATGCGAAGCCGGCGCAGCTGCGTGCCGCGGATCGCGACGTACATCCGGAGGCCCTGGGTGCTCTCGCCGGGGAGCCGCTCGTGCACGAGCTTGATCACCCGGCCGGAGACGATGATGCTCTCGGTGACGATCACCGCGAGGATCAGCAGCACCGCATAGTCGATCGCCGCCGACTTCCGCAGGGCCGGCACGAACAGCAGGACCACGAGCACCAGCACCCCGAACATGTAGTACTCGCTGAGGCTGCGCCGGGAGTCCACGTAGTCGCGGGCCAGCGCCCGGACCGGCCCCTGATCCTTGCGCGGCAGCGCCCAGTTCTCGCCGCGGCGCATGGCCTCGTTCCTGCGCGCCCGGGAGGCCCGGTCCCGGTCGCGCGACTGCTGGCCGGCCGCCTTCCGGTCGGCAGGCGCCGAATACGGCTGCCGGCGCCTGCGCTCAGCCTCGCTGCGCTTGGGAGTCGGCCTGCCCTTGCTCTGCGTCTGGCTGGGCCGCTCGGACGCGGCCTCGGCCGCCGGCTGGCTCTGCGCGTCCTGGCCTGCCTGATCGGGCAGCTCAGCCGCGTCGGCGCTGCGTCGTCGGAACACGGGCTCAGCATACCGGGGCGAACCCCGCAGACCGCCAGACCGCGCGCGGATACCGCTCGGATGGCGCGTCGGCGATGCCCACCGGGATGACTGACCTTGCCGGCAGTCGTAGGGTGGATTCGAGCACCTGTCGGCATCATCCGTTGACTTGCGCAGCAACTGGTTTCTCGCCGCTACGCCGGCCCGGTGCGGCGGCGCAGAGTAATGAGGGGATGGTCGCGCTTATGGGCGTGATGAAGCGGGTTTCTACGATCTTCCGTGCCAAGGCCAACCGGGCACTTGACCGGATGGAGGACCCCAGAGAGACCCTGGATTACTCCTATCAGACGCAGCTGGAACTGCTGCAGAAGGTTCGTCGCGGCGTGGCCGACGTTGCGACCTCGCGCAAGCGCGTTGAGCTGCAGATGAACCAGCTGCAGCAGACGTCGGACAAGTACGACCGGCAGGCGCGGGACGCGCTGGGTGTCGGCCGGGAGGACCTTGCCCGCGACGCCCTGACCCGCAAGGCGGGGGTGCAGACCCAGCTGAGCGACCTCAACACGCAGTACACGGCGCTGCAGGGCGAGGAGGAGAAGCTGACCGGTGCCTCGCAGCGGCTGCAGGCCAAGGTGGACGCCTTCCGCACGAAGAAGGAGACCATCAAGGCCACGTACACCGCGGCCGAGGCGCAGACCCGGATCAACGAGGCGTTTACCGGCATCTCCGAGGAAATGGGCGACGTCGGCCTGGCGATCCAGCGTGCCGAGGACAAGACCGAGCAGATGAAGGCGCGGGCCGGCGCGATCGACGAGCTGATGGCCTCCGGCGCGCTCGACGACATGGTCGGCGGGCCCCGCGACGACATCCAGGTCGAGCTGGACCGGATGGGCGCGGGCCACGACGTCGAGGCCGAGCTGGCGCGGATGAAGGGCGAGCTCTCTCAGGGCAGCGGGCCGCGCCAGATCGAGGGCACGGCGAACGGCACGCAGGCCGGCACCACGTCGGCCGACGGCCAGGCGGCGCAGGCGACCCAGCCTGCCGAGCCCGCCCAGCCTGCCGAGCAGCCGCAGGCCGGTGACGGGCCATGATCGTCCGGATCCTCGGCGAGGGCCAGCTGCGCGTCGACGATTCGGCGGCGCACGAGCTGAACGAGCTCGACTCCAGGCTCGAGTCGACGGTCGAGCGCAACGACGAGTCGGCCTTCAAGCGCGCGCTCGAGGAGCTGCTGGAGCGGGTCCGGGCGATCGGCAGGCCGGTTGAGCCGGGTGAGCTCGAGCCGTCCGAGCTGATCCTGCCCGGCGAGGACGCGACGATGGCAGACGTCCGCAAGCTGCTGGCGGGCGACGGGCTTATCCCCGGCTGACCACCGGCGCTCGGTGCCCGGCCATCGGCCCGCCGGCCCCGTTCCTGGAGGCGGGCTCCTGGTCAGCTGTGTGCTTGCTGAGAGGGTCTGGCGGGCAGGAACGCCATTGCCGGCCGCGGCGTTGTACCGGGTGGTCGGCGCGCGTCGGCCCGGCGGCCCGGAGACCCATCGCACAACGGACCCGTTTCGTGCAGATCACTCCGGCGGCTGAGATGTAATGGAGTGAGACGGCCCGCCCGATGAGCTGGACGAGCCGCAACGAAAGGGAGGCGCCGCAGATGGCGCGCACTCGCTACGCAAGCGACCCGGGCCTGATCGCGCGCATGGGCGCGACGATGTTCCTGCTCGGGCTCGTGTTCACGGGCTTTTTCATCGCCCTGTACTTCGTGCTGTTCGCGTACGGCAACCGGCACGGCGGCGGCGGCGCCGGCGATGGTCTCGTCGTGATCGTGCTGCTGATCGCCGCGGTGGTGGCGTTCAGCGGTTACTACTGGTCGGACAAGATCGCGCTGAACACCGCGAGGGCCCGGCTGGTCACGCCGCAGCAGGCGCCGGAGCTGCACGGCATCATCGACCGGATCTGCGCTCTCGCCGACATGCCCAAGCCCCGGGTGGCGATCTCGCCGGTTTCCATGCCGAACGCGTTCGCGACCGGCCGCAGCAGCAAGGTGGCCGTGGTGTGCGTCACCGAGGGCCTGCTGCAGCGGCTGGACGACAAGGAGCTCGAGGGCGTCCTGGCGCACGAGATGTCGCACGTCGCGCACAAGGACGTGGCGGTGATGACGATCGCGTCGTTCCTCGGCATCATCGCGGCGCTGCTGGTCAGGTTCGCGTTCTACTCGGAGCTTTTCGGGGGCGGCGGCCGGGGCCGCGGCGGCAACAACAACAACCAGAACGCTCTGCCGATCATGCTGATCGTGATGCTGGTCGGCATCGTCGTGTACGCAATCAGCTTCCTGCTGATCCGGCTGCTGTCGCGGTACCGGGAGCTGTCAGCCGACCGGTCCGGCGCGTTGCTGACCGGCCAGCCGTCGGCGCTGGCCAGCGCGCTGGTGAAGGTGACCGGCGACATGGCCAGGATCCCGACCAGGGACCTGCGCCAGGCCGAGCCGCTGAATGCGTTCTACTTCACGCCGGCGTTCTCCGGCAAGAAGGGCCAGACGAGCCTGTCCAACATGTTCTCCACGCACCCCAGCCTGGAGAAGCGGCTGGCGCAGCTGGACAAGATCTCCAAGCAGCTCGGCAGCAGCGCAGGCTAGCCGGGTGGGCTTCCTCGACGCGCTGCTCGGCCGCACCAAGCCGGTGCCGCCGAACCTGGATGCGCTGTTCGCGCTGCCATCGGCGGCGATCACGCTGCAGGCGGGCTCGGACTTCACCCCGACCGGCACCGGCTCGGTCTGCTTCCGGGCTGCTGAGGGCAAGGCCTTCAGCGACATCGAGAAAGACGTCCGCGAACTGCTCAGCATGGGCGACGGCAAGACGCCGATCGACGTGACCGAGGACAAGTACGGTTTCACCTGGCTGGTCTGCCACCACTCGGCCGACGACATCGAAGGCCTGGTCACCGACTTGCACGCGGTGAACTCGTCGCTGGAGAACGGTGGCTTCGGGCCGCAGCTGCTGTGCACGATCCTCGGTTTCCGCGACGAGGCGGGCCACCCGCTCGGGCTCGTCTACCTGTACAAGCGCGGCACGTTCTATCCGTTCGCGCCGCAGCCAGGGGAGCGCAGGGACAACGCGACCGAACTGCGGGTCCGCGGCGTGCTCGGGGACGATCTCAAGATCGAGCCCGATCTTGGCCGGTGGTTCCCGGTCTGGGGCGCCCCGGGCCTGTAACACACCTGCGGGGGGCTCCGCCCCCCGCATACCCCCCGAAGAAGACCCACCCCACCCGGGGATTCCTGATCCCTCCCGCATACCCCCGAAGAGCGCGGGGGTATGCGGGCGGTATGCGGGTAGACGGTATACAAAACCGGTCCGGCGCGTACGGAATGACGGGGCCGGGGATATGGTTGGGACAGCAGAGATGTGCGGAGCCGTGCCGTAGGGGCGACGGCAGTCGGACGCAGGAGAGCTAATCCAGATGACAGTTCAGGACCAGGCCACCACTCAGGGCATCCTTCTCACCGATGCCGCGGCGGTCAAGGTGAGCAGCCTGCTGGAGCAGGAAGGCCGCGACGACCTCCGGTTGCGCATCGCCGTGCAGCCCGGCGGCTGCTCCGGCCTGCGCTATCAGCTGTACTTTGACGAGCGTGACATCGACGGCGACATCGTCAGCCAGTTCGGCACCGTCAAGGTGGTCACCGACAAGATGAGCGCGCCGTACCTCAGCGGGGCCACGATCGACTTCGTCGACACGATCGAGAAGCAGGGCTTCACGATCGACAACCCGAACGCCACCGGGTCCTGCGCCTGCGGCGATTCCTTCCACTGACGGGACTGCGGCGCCCGCCTGCCAGCGTCGGCGGCGCGGGCTTGGCCGGAGCCGCCGAAGGAGCCCGGGCCATGTTGTGGCCAAGCCACCGTGACCCGGCTGCGCTGACGGAGTAGCCTGAGCGGGCTTCGCTCAGGTGCCATCCCGCAGAGAGAGTTCCGCCGTGCGCATTGCCGTCACCGGGTCGATCGCGACCGACCACCTCATGACCTTCCCCGGCCGCTTCGTCGATCAGCTGATCCCCGACAAGCTCGACAAGATCGCGCTGTCCTTCCTGGTCGATTCCCTGCAGATCCGGTATGGCGGGGTTGCCGCCAACATCGCGTTCGGCATGGGCTCGCTTGGCCTGCGGCCGCTGCTGGTGGGCACGGTCGGCGCGGACTTCGCCGAGTACCGCGCCTGGCTGGATGCTCACGGCGTCGACACCTCGACGGTCAGGCAGTCGGCGGTGCACCACACCGGCCGGTTCATCAGCACGACGGACGCCGACCTGAACCACTTCGCGTCGTTCTACCCGGGCGCGATGACCGAGGACGCCGACATCGACCTTGGTGACCTGGCCGGCTCGGTGGACCTGGTCCTGATCGGCGCGAGCGACCCGGACGCGATGCGCAACTTCACCCGGCAGTGCCGCAAGCACGGCATGCCGTTCGCGGCCGACACCTCGTGGCAGCTTGCCCGGATGGACGGCGAGCAGGTGCGCGACCTGGTGGACGGGGCCGCCTATCTGTTCTGCAACGAGTACGAGTGCACGCTGACCGAGCGCAAGTCGGGCTGGACCCCTGACGAGGTCACGGCGCGCGTCGGGGTCAAGGTAACCACGCTCGGCGCGGCCGGGGCGCGGGTGGACCGGGCCGGCGAGGAGCCGATCCTGGTGCCGCCGATCACCGGGGTGCAGCCGGTCGAGCCGACCGGCGCCGGGGACGCGTTCCGGTCCGGTTTCCTGGCCGCCACCGTGTGGGGCCTCAGCCTGGAGCGCGCGGCGCAGCTCGGCAACCTGATGGCGGTGCAGGCGCTGGAAGCGGTCGGGCCGCAGGACTACGAGCTCGAGCCCGGGCCGCTGGCGAAGCGGTTCGGCGCCGTGTACGGGCCCGAGGCAGCCGAGGAACTCGCCACGCACTACGCGATGTAGTACCGGCTGCCGGGCCCGGGCAGCGGCGCGGTAGCGTGGCGGGCATGGCCCCCATAGACGTGATGAGTGCCGCGCTCGCCTCCGGCTACCACGGGCCACCGCAGCTGACCCCGCAGCGGGCGTTCACCGAGTGGACGCTCGATCCCTGGGCGCTTGCCTTCGTGGCGCTGCTCGGCGGCCTCTACCTGGCCGGGGTGCGCCGCATGCGCCGGTCCGGCACGCCATGGCCGGCCGGCCGCACCGTCGTGTTCTGCGGGATCGGGCTCGGCGTCTGGGTCATCGCGACCATGTCCTGGGTCGCGGTGTACACGCCCGTGCTGTTTTACGTGCGTGCGGTGCAGACGATCCTGCTGCTCCTGCTGATACCGCTGTTCCTCGCGCTGGGCAAGCCGCTGACGCTGATCATCGACACGGTGCCCAGGTTCGGGCCGTGGCTGGACCGGGCGATTCGCAGCCAGGCCGCCAAGATCCTCACGTTCCCCGCGATCACGACCATGGTCCTGGTGATCACGCCGTTCGTGCTGTACTTCACGTCCTGGTACGTGGCCGGGTTCCACAGCACCACGGTGCGCGAGCTGACCCACCTGGCGCTGCTGGTGCCGGGCTTCGTGTTCTTCTGGACGCTGCTGCGCGTCGACCCGGTGCCGAAGGCCTATCCGTACCTGGTGTCGCTCTGGGTGACGGGCGCGGAGGTGGTCGGCGACGCGGTGCTCGGGCTCGCCGTGATCGCCGACGTGAACCTGATCGCCGGGCCCTACTACCACGCCGTCGCTTACCCGTGGGGACCCAGCCTGTCCACGAGCCAGGTACTCGGCGGGGGCACCCTGTGGATCCTCGGCGACGTCGTCGGGCTGCCGTTCTTCGCCGCCCAGCTCATCCAGATGATCAGGGAGGACGAGGCCGAGGCGAAGGTCATCGACGCCGAGCTGGACGCCAAGGATGCGGCCAGGGCAGCAGGCCAGGGCGCGGCCGAGATGACCCCCGGAGCGGCCGATGCCCAGCCCTGGTGGGAGTCTGACCCGAGGTTCGTCGGCCGGTTCCAGTCGGTCGACGACGGCGGCAGCGACTGATCAGTAGCTGCGGCGGACCAGGAACGACCAGCCGGGGCCCGTCAGGTTCGAGGCGGAAATGAACTCCTGCGATTTGAGCATGCACCAGGCAGGCACGTCGGTCTGCGCCGCCGGGTCGTCGGCCAGCACGGCGACGACGTGGCCGACCGGCACCTCCCTGATCCGCTCGGCCAGCATGATGATCGGGATGGGGCACTTGCGGCCCAGCGCGTCGATGGTGAGGGTCGGCGCCGGGACCCCCGACTCGGTCGCGGCAGAGGGGGAGGCGGGCTGGGGATCCGCTGGAAACTGCGGGGGGGTCACGCGGTCAACCTCCTGGTAAGTCCGGAACGGGCAGCCGGGGGCCGCTGGGTGCGGTCGCCGGCCCTGGGCTGCGGCGCGGATTACAGCGAGTGCACTCACAGTGTCTCGCAGGAGTCCAGGGCGGCACCAGCGCGGGGCGCCGGTTGGCCAGCGAAGCGGGTGCGCCGGATTCCGGCGGGGGTACCGGGAGATGCTGCGGGGCTGCGCGATACTGTTTCCACGACAGGCTGTAGGACGAGCAACCGCCGGCCCCCGTGGAGCCGGAGTCACCCCCGCCGGGAAGGCCATACGTGAGTCTGAATCGCAGCGCTCCGAATAGCCCCGGGCGCGGCACCGCACCGCTGCGGGCGCGCGTTCGCCTGGCGCGCCGCTGGGTGCCGCGCGCCGCGGTGGGGGCGGCCGTGCTGCTCGCGACGGCGGGCTGCCAGTCCAACGACTTCACCCGGCTGGGCATGCCCGCGCCGGTCACCAAGCAGGCAAAGGTCGTTGTGACCCTGTGGCAGGGGTCCTGGATCGCCGCGTGGTGCGTCGGCATCGTGGTGTGGGGAGCGATCATCAGCGCGGTGATCTTCTTCCGCAAACGCTCGGACCGGGTGCCGCATCAGGTGCGCTACAACCTGCCGATCGAGATCCTTTACACGGTCGTGCCGTTCATCATGATCGGGGTGCTGTTCTTCTTCACGGCGCGGGACGAGAACTACATCGACGCGCTGCCGTCCCATCCCGATGTGGTCGTCAACGTGACCGGGTTCCAGTGGAGCTGGGAGTTCCAGTACCCGCAGTACAAGGTGCCGAAGTCGGAGTACGGCGAGGTAACCGAGCTCGGCCAGATGTGGAACGGCGACACCCCCGGCAACGAGAACCAGCTTCCGGTGCTGGAGATCCCCATCGGGGAGACCGTCAGGTTCAACCTCGCCTCGACGGACGTCATCCACTCGTTCTGGATCATCCCGTTCGACTTCAAGCGCGACGTCATCCCCGATCACCCGAACCACTTCGAGGTGACGCCCACCACCGCGTACACCGGGATCGGCCGCTGTACCGAGCTGTGCGGGCTCTACCACAGCCGGATGCTGTTCCGCGTGAAGATCGTGCCGGCGGCACAGTTCAAGCAGTGGATCGCGGCGCAACAGGCGCAGCAGAATTCATCTGGGGGTGTCCAGTGACCGCCATCCAGCAGCCGGCCCCGGCCGCGGCGCCGTCGGCCGCACCGCGTCCCTACCGCAAGGGCAACATCCTGGCGGACTGGCTGTCGTCAACCGACCACAAGATCATCGGCCATCTGTACCTGATCACCTCATTTGGCTTCTTCGTGGCCGGCGGCATCATGGCCATGATCATGCGCGCGCAGCTGATGGCGCCGGACAACCACCTGGTGTCCGACCAGGTGTACAACGAGCTGTTCACCATGCACGGCACGATCATGCTGCTGCTGTTCGCCACGCCAACGTTCGTGGGGTTCGCCAACGAGATCATGCCGCTGCAGATCGGCTCCC
>Ga0335073_10016084_pt1 | contig 10454 bp, 14 predicted proteins | sample Lox_Sample_22_FD_207093 | JGI IMG/M metagenome (GOLD analysis project Ga0335073, IMG submission 207093) | Soil microbial communities from Loxahatchee National Wildlife Refuge, Florida, United States - Lox_Sample_2.2 | ecosystem: Environmental > Terrestrial > Soil > Wetlands | place: USA...
GGAATATCATGGCTGAGGATGGGTTAGATGCCATTAATGTATTACTGCCCTGTTATGCTCGAGTTTCCCCACATAGCTCACCGTGTCGCTCTTAGTTAGCATGTGGCCAAAAGCAGGTCGCAATGCATTCATCCACCAGGCACTAGAACACCGTTCAGGGTAGGTTTCTTGCTCAGCAGGTGTCAAATCCAGCCTCTTATGCGCTAATAACATGGAATTCAAAAATGTCCGACATCAGGTATAATATTGAAGGTAGTCTAATGTATACCAATCTTTGGCAACTAATAAGCTGCTGTGTCTTTGGCATGTTCAGTCTCTGGGTCTTGGAATTTGGAGTTGTTCGACTGTTGGATTCGAAATGGGCACGAAGAGTCCAAAATATTTATAACTAGCCCATCTTAGTCTAGCTCATTTTATTTGTTTGCCTGCCGCGACACCCCAACCAAAGAAAACAAATAAAAACCATTTCCATCGTCTTGTATCCACCAGAATGCACCCCAAAAGCCAAAGGATCAACTCCGCGTAGGTGAAGAAGCCGAGTGCCGATCCGTTCTTCCCAGTCTTGATCCATCGAATGCAATCCACCCAACGTTTCATAGCTTCTTCGGTTGGTCTTGTGGATGGATCAAGAAGAAACATCAAGAGTATCCGAGTGTATGCCCCAATGTGGACGTTTCCTACCGTTCCGAGTGCATTGACATATGTCGAGTTGATCGCACAGACGGATGAAAAACCGGGTGGAAACGTCTGAAGGAACCAGGACGGGGGTGAGTAGTTATCCGGGAACATCTCGTCAGGGAGAAATCGCAAACTTGGACGTGTGAATCCAGTGGCCATAACGAGAACATCTGCTGGTATATGGATCGATTTTCCCGGTCCTCCTTTGGGGATGCCTCGAGCACGCCGAGTGACGTAAACACCGTCGGAGACGTCTCGCTCCAAATCGCCTCGAATCCATCGGGCTTGACCATTGCGAATTTGATTGAATACTTGATCGTTGACTACCGGGGTCGACTCCCACAATCCCTTTCGTGTTGGTGAGAGATCGTAAAGGTCTCTGTAAAAGAAACGCCGAAGGAGCTGTTCAACGAGGAATGAGAAACGGTCTTCGAGGCCGAGGGGCTTGGCCGCAAGGAGCATATCGACAAACGGATTTCGAGGGATTATCCATTTTTCGGATCGAGCAATGATGTCCACGCCTTGCGCACCGTGTGCAGTCGCGTATTCCAAAACCTCGATGGCACTTGCGCCACCCCCAATGACTGCAACACGTTTATTCTCAACATCCACGCCATCGAGTTCAGATGAATGAACCACTTTGCCTTCGAATTCTCCCTCAGATGTCGTCTTGGGCATTTTTGGATCTCCGCAAGTCCCAACACACACTATCACTCCGTCATAGGGTCCGAACTCGCCATTTATTATCCATTGTCCTCCTTTTTCCACAACTTTTTCTACCCTGATGTCGAAACGGGTTTTGCCTTGGAGATTGTATCGTTCCCACAGCGCTCGAATTCGATCCAATATTCTTTCTCGATCGGGGAAACCCTTTTCCCAGTGTATGCTTGGATGGAACCGATACATGATTGAGTGGATTTGTAATCCCGAGGTTTGATTGACGCGTGACCATATACCACCGAGGTTCGAGGACGGCCGACCTTCGAAAATGGTAACATCACAACCGTGTCCAACACAATGCGCTGCTGCCGATATGCCGCTGAGACCGGCTCCAATGACGGCAATCCGTGGGCCCGTGAGATGTTGATTCGGTTTGGGTGGCTTTGGCGAGAAAAGGATAATGACAATGCTTTGATAGAGTCGGTACGCGAGGTACAACATCGAGTCCACGAGAAACATCTTGGAAAACTATATGCCTCCCCAGCCATTTGGTCAGGATTTATTGGAATTGGTGGCTTTCACATGCAAATATGCGATCGCCTAATACGTCAGGGGTAGCGGGGATTTCGGAGCGGGGAGTCCGCCACATGCGGGACAGTGTAACATTGAAACCGGGTTGCGTACCTGATACGTAATCTCGCGACGGAAACCAGCCGACGCTATTTAGTTACCGCGTCCGTGAACTTTATCAGAGCAATATGGCCTTTGTCGATATTTCGAAAATTTTCGAGGTAGTAGTGCAGGCGACTTCATATCCCCTCACTCGATTCTTCCTTGTTTGCACATTGCTTCCAGTTTTCGCCTTCGTCCAATTCGTTTACTCGCTACCACACCTATTACGATGTTTTCCGCAGCTATTCTCCGCCTCGGGTTGGCATAGACTCGCTCAGGCTGCAGAAGACTTTCGCAAGGTGGAAGGGAGATTGTCAAAAGAACAGCTGAATGGCGACTACTGCTTCAAAGGCAATCAGCTTTTAAGGGTCGGCCAAGACGAAATCGCCATCAAAGAGAGAGCGAGATGGTATCCGAACACAGAAAAAATGATAGTCTGCGGGGCAAAGGTCAATGTTGTTCGCGAGATGCCGACGTCTGGTACAGCGCTGCACCAACCAATTGTACTGCTGCACGGAAATCCCAGCTGGTCTTTCATGTGGAGAAATGTATAGTCACGATGGGAATCATTGCTAAGTTATAGATAATCCCGGAACTCACTAAAGCCGGTCACGAAGTCTTCGCTATTGATTGGATCGGCCATGGATTGAGTGACAAACCTGTCTCCAGCCGGATAATCACATTCGAACTTCATTTGCGAACACTTTCTCAGCTATTCAGTCAATATCAAATTGAAGACGCTTACATTGTTGCCCATGACTGGGGCGGGTAATCCCTTGGGGCAACTAGTTTGATCGTTAGGTGTGTCGCTCTTTGTGCCATACCATCCCTTATCCATCAGGTCTCTGGACTCGTTCTCCTGAACTCCTTTTTCCCTCCGCGACCGACTGATATTTCGCTGTCGGCTTATTGGCTATATCTGCTCTGGTTTCAGACCACTGGGTTATTGGGCGGATATACCCCGGAACAACTCGTCATGCGTTACATGAGCCCGTCTGCATCCCGCGACGCTATTCGGGGCTATGTGGCTCCGTTCCATGTAGGCTCTGGTGCCAACCCAAAAGCGAAATCCGGCGTGTTACGATTCGCTCAAATAGTACCTGGGTTTCCCGACATGGTTTTGTTCACGCTGAGGAATTTCTTCGTGTGGAAAATCTTTGAAGGCTGGGTAGGCCCAGAACGATTCTCGTATCTCAACGGTCAAGCAGCCTTGGCCAAGACAGACTCCGCTGTGAGGAAGTTTTGGAGAAAGGTGAAGGTCGGTGAGAAGTCGGGGGTTAAAGGTATTAATGTTTTAATAGCGTTTGGGCAGGATGACCCCTTGCTCGCGGATTTCAAGGAACTTCTGCAAAATGAGATTGGAAATGAGCTGTCATCCGAGTCAGCTAAACCAAAGTCGGTATGGATTGACGGAGCTGGTCATTATCCTGTTGAAGAAAAGGCAGAAGTCATCGCAAAATTGATCGTCGATTTCATAAATTGAATCAGGTTCAAATAGAATCAATTGCAAATAGAATCAATCCGAGGGTTTCATTCTGTTGGTGTTGCAAAAGTCTTTCCTTGTCCCTTCGACTCTACGATGCTGATGACGACTCCGCGGTTGGCGTCCCAGTCTGGCGGTCGGTAGTCTGACCATAACCCCGTTCCAGGTAAAATAATTTGATGCCGACGCAAGGAGATAGGGTGTCGGTTTAGGTACATTCCCATCAAGCTCCCTAGGTGCCAGAGTCGATGCAAGATTAGTGAGTTAATTACATAAGAACTGTTCATTAAGATCCAAATGCGCCGCCTGACTTCCATCCGGTTGTTTTCCCATGTGGCAGAATATATCCCGAAAGAATTTGACCGTTCCAACAGAAGTCACTTCGAAAAGTCGACTCTTGGAAGTTCATTATTCGTGCTCGTTGTTATGTTTACTTCTGCCGTCATTGCCACCCTCTTTTCTCCTTCGCAATGGTGGTAACGCCGAGCGATTCTCCTTCAACCAGGACCCGAACGCTTGAACTGGATCCTCTCACATTTCAATGAGGATCAGACGTAAAGCATCTCATGAGATTTTGCCAATTCTGTTATAGTGTGGTGTAGGAGTTTATAAATGCAGTGCAACCATTTCATACCGTGGAACGCAACTGCGGAGGGGGCTGCTGAGATGACTGACTCGGACCGTTCCGCGGCAAGTCGGTGGTCAGCTGTTCATTTGCTAGTTGAGAGAGAAGGGATTTTTGCTAGAGAACCTATGGAAATGGCTTCTATCTTGAAGCAGATGGCAAATTCTTTTCTGCTCGCCGCTCTTTATGTAAGATGATCGATCGATCGAAAGAGCGCCCGACCGCCTCACTTTTCGGATAGACAATTAATTACGCTTTCATGACATTTCCCGCAAAACCTTAATTCACAGCTTTTGCCAACTTAAAATTTCTATCTCCGCAATGTCCGATGGAGGGGCAAACGTGCCAGCGGGCAACGATCGGACACGGCCTGAGTATTTCAACCGTGCGAGAAGGATTTCTTTTAAATAGCGAGCTTGCCCCAGCTACGGGGTATCGGCAAACGCTTTTACCCTCGCAATCATGGATGAAATTGCCATTCCCGAGGACGGAAGTCGGCGCGAAATCGTCATTAACGGTACCTCTCTCGCTATGGCGGCGGATGAGGACTATGAAAGGGCCTTGCAGCAAATGGGAGTTATTGTGAACAGCGCAGACAATGCCTTCAAGCGCGACTATGTCGGGGTTATCTGGAAACATTTAACGGTTTGATTCGATCGTTTATGCAAGGTAATTGTAGGTGAAAGGGGCTGGCATCGGAGTTCGCGTCAACCAGACCTTTGGCGGACTCTTTCTCGCTCCTTTCCACAGGCTTGTCCACCTATGTTCGCCCCGAAAAACGCCTCAGCGAACCCTGTTGCATGACTTTTCAGGGTCTGTAGCGGGAGGTGAAATGGTGCTTGTTCTCGGTCGCCCAGGCTCCGGGTGTTCAACCTTTCTGAAGACAATCGCTTGTCAAACGGACGGATACTCTGAGGTAGATGGAGAGGTTTCTTACGGCGGACTCAATCCCGGTCAAGTCAAAAAACATTATCGCGATCAAGTCATTTATAATCAGGGTATCTCCAAAAACAGCTTTGTTCTCACCTTAGAAAATGATATTCACTATGCGACATTGACGGTCAAACAGACTTTGGCTTTCGCGCTGAAGGCGAGGACACCAACACAGTTGCCTGAACAAATGACCCGACGCCAGTATCGCAATACATTTCTCAGTATCCTACTCACCATCTTCGGAATAAAACACACGGTCAATACACGTGTTGGAAATGAGGTAAGCCCCCAGTGATGTTGACTTATGTAGTTTGTACACGGAATTTCGGGTGGAGAGAAAAAGAGAGTGTCGATTGCGGAGACAATGGTTACACGCGGTGCCGTTGGGTGTTGGGATAACTCGACGAGAGGTCTCGATGCGTCCACTGCTCTGGAATATTGTCGTAGTCTGCGACTGTTGACCGATATTGCAAGAGCGGCAACAATCGTCTCATTGTACCAAGCCAGCGAAAATCTGTACGAGGTAACCTCCTTTATCATGAAAACCTCCTAACCCAGTTATTTGACAAAATTCTTGTGATCGACGAAGGAAGGTGTATCTTTTTCGGTCCCCGACAGCGTGCCAGACAGTATTTTGAAGAACTTGGGTTCTACTGTAGTCCAAGGCAGACGACAGCGGACTTCCTGACAGCTATAACCGATCCCTATGCTCGGAGGATTGCAGAAGGATCCGAGGCCAAGGCTCCGCGAACTTCTCAGGATTTGGAAGCCGGCTTCAAGCACAGCGCAGACGGAGAATCTAATCTTTCTGCAATCGGCAAGTTTGAAGAAGAAATCAAAAGTCGACAAGCAAGTCCGACCGGTGCTCATCGTCGAAGCGTCTACACGCTTCCTTTGCGCAAGCAAGTGAGTATCTGTGCAACCCGTCAATTCCAGGTGCTATGGGGAGACAAGTTTACTTTTTTCGCAAAGTTTGGTCTCACCATTTTCCAGTCTCTTGTATTCGGGTCTTTATTCTACAATCAGCCTGCTACGAGTTCTGGAGTGTTCACCAGAGGTGGTGTGATTTTGTAGCTCTTCCCTTATTCCATCCTGACTGTAGTTTCTCCCTGTTTTTCAACTCACTGCTCGCTCTCAGCGAATTGACGAACGCATATTCTGCGCGGCCAATTTTGTTGAAGCACAAATTATTCACATTTTACCGTCCAGCTGCTTACGCACTTGCTCAACTTGCAACAGACGTCCCAATCATTTTTGTGCAGGTGACCTGTTTCGATGTCGTGGTCTATTTTCTCACGAACCTGTCTCGAACGCCTGCCCAATTTTTCATCAATTTTCTCGTTTTGTACGTGACCACAATGACCATGTACGCGTTTTTTCGCATGGTTGGAGCATTATCCAGCAGTCTCGATGTTGCGACACGGTTCAGCGGCTTAAGTATTCAGGCTTTGGTGATTTATGCTGGTATCTCTCTTGACGCTATTTAGAAGTTGACAAAGGGTATATAATTCCACGCCCAAGCATGCACCCGTGGCTGTTTTGGGTACTGACTAGTATGCACGCAAAAGCTAACTGTAGTTGTCCTATATCAGCCCGTTCGTCTTTGATGGGATCGCGCTGACTTCAGTCTTGCATATGGCTTTGAGGCGCTAATGGTCAACGAGTTCCACAACCTCGAATTACTCTGTGTTCCGCCACAGCTTGTTCCTCCCTACGGAAGTACTGCCAATCAGGGATGCACACTCCCGGGCGCTGTTCCTGGTTCCGCATATGTCGATGGCGAAGCCTACCTATCCGCTCAGCTTGGATATTCATATTCACACCTGTGGCGGAACGTTGGCATCATTATCGCTTTTTGGATGTTTTTCGTACTAATGACGCTCGTCGGACTTGAGCGGACGTTGAAGCCCCCTAAAGGCGGAGGAACGGTAAACGTTTACAGAAAAGGAGTGGAATGGAAGCCGTCTGATCAAGAAGCGCAACGAGAGACCGTCATTCCTGTGCAGAACAAGGAGGATTCAAAAACGGGTATGCAACGACTTTCTGAAGACGGTGGGTTGTTATCCTGGGACAGAGTTGGATACACCATTAAAGCGAACGGCAAAAGGAAGGTTCTGTTGACAGATATATCTGGTTACGTCAAACCAGGGCGTATGACAGCGCTTATGGGAGGTATCGCCCTATGTTGCTTCAATGACATGTAGAATCTGGGGCCGGGAAAACTACTTTATTGAACTGTTTGGCACAGAGATCAACTGGGATCGTGACAGGGAAAATTTTAATCGATGGACAACCGTTGCCGATATCGTTTCAGCGGTGTACGGGGTATGTCGAGCAATTCGATATTCATGAACCCACCGCAACAGTTCGAGAATCTCTGCGGTTTTCAGCTCTATTACGACGACCAAATACGATCTCCGTCGAAGAGAAATATGGTTATGTGGAAGAAGTCATCAAGCTGTTGGAGTTGGAAGATGTCGCCGAAGCAATTGTCGGAATAGAGGGCGCCGGTCTCTCATCGGAGCGTCGGAAGCGTCTCACAATTGCGGTCGAACTTGCAAGCAAGCCGGAACTTTTGATCTTTCTCGATGAACCGACATCAGGTATTACGGTTCATACTCGCACTGACAAAAGGGTTGGACAGTCAGGGCGCGTTTAATATTGTACGGTTATTGCGAAAGTTGTGTGATTCCGGTCATGCCATCCTTTGCACACTTCATCAACCTTCCGCAGTACTCTTCGGATTCTTCGATGATCTTTTACTCCTTCAAGCCGGGGGACAAACCGCGTATTTTGGGCCGCTTGGAGATAAGTCAGAAACTTTGATTGCATACTTTGAACGAAACGGAGCGCACAAATGCCGGAAAGATGCAAATCCTGCCGAGTACAACCCACGTTGCTGTTCTGATAGCAGGTACATGCTAGAGGCGATCGGTGCAGGTGCAGTCGCAAGAAACAAACAAAACTGGGCGGAGATGTGGGTACAATCGAACGAACGTAAATTGTTACTGGAAGAGATTCGAACGATGCGTGTGGAAAGGCCGACACCATTAGCAACCGACAAGGAATATGCAATGCCGCTATTCACACAAACCCTTGCTCTTGCCAAGCGCACATTCACTTCCTATTGGCGCGATCCAAATTATCTCCTCGGCAAGTACTTCCCCTCATAACTGAACTAACCAGACTCATCCTCCACGTCGTCACAGGACTATTCAATACATTCACCTTCTGGATGCTTTCCTCCGATTTGGTGGGGATGCAAAACCGCCTCTTTTCCGTGTTCATGACCCTCACCATCGCGCCTCCCCTTATCCAGCAATTGCAGCCAAGATTTCTTAATCTCCGAAGGATATTCACCACTCGGGAGAGTGCGTCTAAACTCTACAAGTGGCCCGCACTGGCCGTGGCCGCCTTTGTCGTGGAGGTCCCGTGGTCTCTTCTATTCGGTACGATATTCTACTTTTGCTGGTATTGGGGAGTAGGTTTCCCTAGGCAAACTTCCACGGCAGCATACGTCTGGCTTATGTGCATGGCATTCGAGATGTTTCTCGTTTCGTTCGGTCAAATGCTCGCATCCATAAGTCCAAATGCTATATTCGCCAGTATCCTTATCCCGGCGTTCTTCTCCTTTGTCATTGCCTTCTGCGGTGTCCTTGCGCCTCCCCCAGCAATGCCTTATTTCTGGCGAAGTTGGATGTATTGTACGTCCCTTTTAAGCAATGCTCACACAGGGTTAACGCCGTTTCATTATCTTCTTGAGGGAATTGTCTCAGCTGTCGTTCACGATCAACCGGTCATATGCACAGAAACCGAATTTGCACGGATCGTCCCACCTCGTGGCGAGACTTGTCAACAGTGGATCGGACCGTATATCAACCAAATGGGCGGGTATCTCCAGGATCCCCTAAATACAACTCTGTGCGAATTCTGTCGATTCGCCAATGGAGATCAATATGTATCCCACCATTGTAATGCACTAAACTCAGGCTGCATCAATCGACGTGTTCTACTCGCATCATTGGAGAGATTATGGAATATTCATGTAAGTACTCTCTGAATTGGAAAAAATTGACAAAAAGTGCTTTTATCATTTTTAATATTGCCATTATATTCCTGGGCACGTGGATTTATTCAAGGAGAGCTAGATGAGCTAAGTATGAAATAAGATTCAAATTGTCACCGTGTGTTGCCTACAGAAGCTCGTTTCAACACTCAATCAAGACGTTGGGGAACACACAACTCGTTGCCTTTAGTTCATAACGGGCTGCGCAGTTGGCCAAGTCGGAAAGGGCACCTTTCCTGTGAAATCTGCACCGCCTATGCAGCCACATTCCGCTTTTCGTCAACCTAAATTGTCATAGCCCGTGTTCCTGACGTGCCAACACTGTGCCAAGAAAGCTTGACCCGCTATTCTGCTCAGTCAGCCAAGGAATGTCGCCCGGCCTACAATAACTAACCCCGAGTTTTAAAATTCCGAGCTAGCAAGGCGGCTCAGTCACGCGGCTTCCGGGTTCCAGTTCAGTATTCGAGGGCGACTCTTAAGAATAACTATGAGGTCCTACTTACTCTCTGACTTTGGAGAAATTATAACGTTTAAGCCTCCAATCATGCATCGCGATAGACCGACATCAGTCCGTCTGCAGTCGCAAGTTACAGCATCCCTCATGGTCCCGATAGGACGGTGGTCCGCCATGGTCTAGATGCATCGCCCGCAATTCGGAGACCGCCGCTTGAAATCGGTCGGAGCCCAGTCCCTGAACCTTCTCGTAGCGACCGAATCCACAAGCCGGTACCGGGATGTCTTCATGAGCTGGATGCAGGCAATTGAAATTAAAGTATTTTTGAAACAAGTCACGCTCAGAAGAAGATAATAAAATCAGATTTTAGTCTCGATAAGCAGGGAAACGCAGGGGGAGAGTGAGTCTGTCGTACGCACGTGTCGTCATACACGCTCCCAATTGGATGTTTCAACTTTCCACGCGCTCAGCACTGCACAGAGTTGCCGCATTCAAAATCAAATCCATATATCGGAATGCATAACCCTGTTATTTACAAAATATCGTGCCATAGAATAAGTAAATATAAAAAAGCTATCGCATCTGCTTATATGATATCGCAGACGCTCTAAGTTCATTGGCGCCGTGCGGGAAGAAGCTCGGGCCGTACGGGATCGGCAAATTAGCCTTGCCGGACCCGGCGAACGGAAATACTCACGAGATATAGTACAAGATCCTCCTTTGCGACCTTCCGTTTCGCCCCGTCCTGATTCTCTGCGCACTGCAACCAAAATATTCGCCCTTCCCCACGAAAAAAAAATGACATCGGTATGAAGATCTAATAGTATTGGTCTAATGGAAGACAACTTCGTTGATTATTCTCTCCATCTTCGCTGTAATGGCG
>Ga0335073_10016085_pt1 | contig 10453 bp, 8 predicted proteins | sample Lox_Sample_22_FD_207093 | JGI IMG/M metagenome (GOLD analysis project Ga0335073, IMG submission 207093) | Soil microbial communities from Loxahatchee National Wildlife Refuge, Florida, United States - Lox_Sample_2.2 | ecosystem: Environmental > Terrestrial > Soil > Wetlands | place: USA: Florida...
GGGTTGATGCCGTCGATATAAATAGTCTCGCGCGCCTGGCCGGATGATTCCAAAGCCGAAATGAACATCGAAGTGATGCAGAAGCCAATCACCTACGAGCGCGCCGACGATGCCAATTGCCGCGTCCGCAACAAGATCGAATCCGTTGCCCCTAACGAACCCGACTGGCCGAAATATTGTTGAGAACCCGTCGTGACCTGTTGAGTGAGCGTTCACTTTCCTTGCGAACGACGACAGGATGGCGGCTGATGTTGGGGGGCAGTTCCCCAAAAGGGCTCGGTGGGGAAATGGCGGAGAAAGACGTCCAGTTTGCCGGCGCGAAGGTCGCCTATGAGCGATTGTCGGAGATGACTCGTGACCCGAGCCCAATCAGAGCTGAAGCAGTCAATCAGGCCCAAACGAAAACGCCAGGCGTGCGTGCCGACATCGAGATCGTTGGCGATCTGCTAGTGGTGGCGAGGATGGCGTGCAGCGATCTCCCGTCTGACGCGAGGAGCGCGCTGCGAACGATTCTTTTGGTCATCACGATGCTTTGCAAGTCGGGGTCCAGGATCGACCGGGATGTCCATGACCTCATCGAGGTTACATCAATGGCGTGCGCCGAACTTCCGCACGAGAAGGGTCGCGCACTGCGGACGTTACTCCGGATCGCCTCTCGGAAGCTGAGCGAACTGGGGACGGCGGCCCGGAATGATTCAGCGGCCGTAGTTGATCTTCCAGGAGGTTCCCTCAGGCCCGGATATGAAAATTGAGGGCGCGCATCCCGAGATCAAATCCCCTGGCACTCGATCCCGTTGCTCGCTCGGCTCCGTAGCGCCGCCTCGCCACGTCGATCAGCGACTCCGACTGGCTTATCTGGGCGCGCGAGTTGCAGGCGATCGCCCAGACCGGCCTCGTCCAGTTGCGACCCTTACGACCGCCGGCGGAGGCCGTTGGTCTCGCAGCCCGCATGTCGGCCGCCGGCAGCGACGCGCCGGCGAAGGATCGCGGCGCCATTTGCCGGTGAGACCGGCTAAGCGACCCCGAAGAGAGACTGCCGACGGCGGCCGATGGACTCTTACCCGGCGGCTGGGCCGACGTGAACTTAACCGCGGCGGGAACGCCGCCAAGGAGGACTTGGAGGAGAGCAGCTTTCGGGTCGAGCCGCGAAAGCTCGCCGCAGTCTGGGACCGGACGAGGCAGGGCATCCGTCCGGCGCTTTCTCCACCTACAAAGTCTTTCGCATGGCAAAATGATGACATTGAGGAAACGGAAGCCAGGGCGCTCACGGTGCTCGACGAGCCGCTTAGCGACGATATCAGGCATGAGCTCGTCGGCGTTGTCGACGCGCTTGAGGCTCACAGCTGGCGTATCAAGGGCTTGAGTCTGCCCGAGGCGTGGAGCGGAGAGTGATGGCGAAGGCCCCCCAATTGACGAGCGCAGAAATAGCATTCGCGCGACTGCAGGAAATGGCCATCGACGTTAGCCGCTCGAAGACCGGAGGCAGCAATCAAGCGCGAACGACATCCGCCCGCGCGGCTATGCGGGACATCGACATTGCTGACCATCTACTGGAGGCAGTGAGGATGGCTTGCGGCGATCTGCCGCCGGACGCCAGCAGCCGTCTACGGACCCTTCTCTTAGTTATCAGGGCGCTTAGTGCAACCGGGGTTGAAAAGGAGTTCCATGATCTTATCGAAGCTGCATCAATCGCGTGCCTCCCGCCCGTGAAGAGCGGCGCTCTGCTTACGTTACTTCGCGCCGCCTCTGGTAAACTTGCGGAAGCCAGGGCCAGGGTGGAGAACAAAGCTGGGGCCTACGCCGACCTTCCTCGGCACCCCTCTACGAGGCCCTCCCGGCGGTAGCTTGCGCCTCCAAGGACGCCGGGGGGAGATGCTCCAGCTTTTCAAGCGGTTTGAAGGTGGGGCAGGCGAGGCCGATCAGTTGACGGAAGGTCTTCGGGTTGAGGACAGCGGAACGGCGCGCACCGTCATCACGGGTTTACTCGCGCAAATATGACCGGAAAGGCGTCGTCCCTTTGGCCGTCGATCGTCGCCGTCGATTTTCAAACGACTGAGCGAATCCGCTTGACAATCGTACGGTTATACCGTACACCATCGCACGCATTTTCGCAGCATCGAGCACCGGGACTTTTACGCCTCATCGAGGATGACGACAGCCCTGAAGTCCGCCCGGACCTCGTGCGGCGGGTACGGAACATCCACGCGGCCTTGCATGTGGCCGCCGACATGAGCCGCGTGATTGGTTCGCCGGGTTGGCGCATTCATCAGTCGAAAGGCGACCGGGCGGGCACATGGAGCATTTCAGTAAGCGGCAATTGGCGCATCACTTTCGACATTGAGATTTGCAACTCAAACTTGGAGGACTACCACTGATGAGCAAGGGACCGAGCCGGATCGGCATGACCCCTCCGCGCCCCGGCGAGTTTATCCGCGACGAAATTCTCGACGAGCTCAGCTTGAGCGTGAGGGAAGCAGCCGACGTGCTTGGCGTGCGGCGCGCCACTCTCTCCGACCTGGTAAACGGCAAGGCGGCGCTATCCCCCGAGATGGCGTTGCGGATCGAGAAGGCTTTCGGCGTGAAGATGGAAATGCTGCTTGAGTTGCAGACCTGGCACGACGCCAACGCGATGCGGCAGCAGGCGGGCGAAATCGACGTGAAACCCTATAAATCCGCCCTTGCCCCTGAGCCGAGCTAGGGCAAGGTCGCCTCAAACCAAAGGCTTGCGAGATCAACGAATGTGCTCCGGTCAATATCCTCGCGGCCGCGCGCACTCAAGGTCAAATGCCATCTCATGTTCGGCATCGTCGCGCTCGCGGTCGATCAGATCATCCGTGTCGTCGACCTAAGGACCGCCCCTGCCTGACGCCACCCGGGCTTCACCCCAGCCGCCCGGCGCAGAAAAATTCCCCCCGGCTCAGGGTGTTCTGCAACAAGCTCTTTGGATTAGATTTTGGGCGGCGCATTTACGCGCCTGGGGAAAACGGTAGTTCACGAGAAAACGATCGACTCGATCGCTGAGTTAATTAAAGATGTCGCAATATCAGTACTCGGCAGGCGAAGGCAAGGCTGGTCAAGTCAGGTTGTCGCACGGCGACGACTTTTCCCCGCAGAGAAAGCTAAGCGACCGCCCGCCGGGAGCCGCTCTTTCGAATGGAGGAATCTTGAGGATGATAACGTCCTGTATCATGCGTAACTGCAAGCACCCGTTAGACGCCCTCGAAAGGCTCGACCCTGAGTGGGAAAGGGTGGTGCGTGATCTTCACTGTACCCGATGGCGGCAATGATCGAGCGCGCCCGCAAAAGATTGACCAAAAGGGCCAAGAAAGGATTTCGCGGCTGGCCCGTTGCAACGGTGGCGCTTTACGGCCCGGACGATCGCACGGCGACCAAGCTCACGGTCGGCATCATACCAGCCGAGGACGCCGAGGCGACCGACCTTCGACGGTGGTTCTCGAAGGACCAGACCGACATCCGCGACGACATCCCAGTGACGGAACAGGTGCTGGCATTCATCACCGAGGCCGGAGCCAAGTCGATTGTCATGACCGACCGGATTATCGGCTGCCCCCATGAAGAAGGCATCGATTACGAGGGCGCCACCTGTCCGGCTTGCCCATTCTGGGCGGGACGGGACCGCTGGACCGGCGAACGCCTGCGCTAACTAATTAGCTCTTATGTTCGCGGTCAAGGGTTCGGACGTAGCTTACTTACCTACCGCCCGCCCGGCGAGATGGGCCGTCGGCCGAGAATAGGCTGGACCCGACTTCAACAGTTCCCGCCCTTCCGGCTCTGGCGGGCGTTGCAACGCTTTGACCCATCTTTTGCAGGTTGGACACCAATTGAGCACTGATAACGTTATTCCGCCACCCAGGTGTAAATCCAACCAAATTCTTTTCCGCTTCTCCTTCGTCAACGTGACCAGATCCGGAACTATTTGTATTCCCATTCGGCGCCGACTCCTGCATTCGTCCCCCCGGTCGCGTCTTCGCCGGCCTGAAGGCGAATGTGACGGGTCACGTCGAGATTGACATTGACACTATTATCCTGCGGCCGCGCGCCCGTCGTCACGCCGACGCTGATCCGGTCGTTGATCGCACGTGTTGCCCCGATCGTCGCGCCGCCAGTTGCGCTGGTCGAGATGTCGAGGCTGTCGACGCCAAGACTCCGGCGCAGTCGCTCGAACGCATCGCCATTGCCGGAAAGTGTCGCCACCGCATTGGCCAGCTCGATCGCCTGGAAGGCCGACAAGCTGCCAGACGGGCGCTGGAAGAGTATGCGGGACAAGATCTCGTCCTCGGGCAGGCTCGGCTGGGAGCTGATCTGGAAGGAGGGCTGGTTCGCCGGCCCGGTCACGGTGATGCGTGCGGTGATGTCCGTCGCACTCGTCTCGGCGACAAGATTGAGCTCTGGGATTACGTCGCCGTGGAACCGCACCTGGCCTTGGGTGAAGACCAGCCGCTTCCCGAGCAAGGTGAGCGAGCCCCGCAATAGGTCGAAGCCGCCGTTCACCTGCGGATCGCGCGCTGATCCGGAGACGTGCAGATTGCCGCCGACCTCGGCATAGATGCCGCGCCCGCGGACGAAGTTGCGATTGGGCGCAGAAATCGTGAGGTTCAGGATCGCGTCGAACAGGGGAGCGCGTGCTTTCGCCGCGGTGGCGTTGGCGACCTGGGCGAGGCGGGCGGCGACGGTTGGCGTCGGGTTGACATGCTTCGTGCCTGGAATAGGCGCGGAAATGCTGCTGAAGCGGTCCGGCACGGTTACGTCCAGCGATTCGATCGTGATGCGGCCGTCGACATTGGGCTTCTGGGCGAGCCTGCCGCTGACCGTAGCCGCGATATCGGCGGTCGCCGTCACGACGCTGTTGGCGACGACTTGCGCATGTTTGCCGGTCACCTGGATCGTGCCGGGGAATCCGGCGGCCGGATCGAGCCGCGCCTCGCCAGCCGCCGAGATTGCGCCATTGTCGGGCGTGGAGCCCCCCAAACGCGCGATGCGGATCACATCGCCGTTGGCGACGATCGCGCCCGCGATTCCAGTCAGCTTGAACCCCGTTTCGTCGTCGCGGAACTCGCCGTTGACGATGCGGATCGAGCCTTGAGCCTGCGGCTTGGCGACGGTTCCACGGACCTGACCCGCGACCGAGATCGCCCCCGTCAAGCGGCGGCCGGTCAGGGACAGAGCATTGTTGGCGAGGCCGGCGTCGAGCTTTCCGTCAATCTTCAGATCGAGCGCGCCGTCGCTCGTCAACGGTGCCGAGCCGGTGACGCGAACGGAGTTGCCGCCGTTTGCATGGGCGGTGACCTCGACAGAGGTTCGGCCTCCGCCGAGGCGGCCCGAGCCGACGACGTCGAGCGGCGGCAGACCGTTGCCCCGCGTTTGCGGCAGGCTGACCTGGCGAAGGCGAACGCGCCAGTCGCCGGTGGGATCGCCCACGGTTCCCCGGATCGTCGCATCGCCGTCGGCGGTTCCAGATGCTCCGAGGCCAGGCGAGAGAAGATCGAGCGCGGCCAGCGGCAGCGCCGCCGCAGCAACGCGGAGATCGAGCGTCGACCCGGCGCGGCCGGAGAGCGACAGGCGGCCTGAGTCGACACGCAAGGCGAAGCTCTGAATGGCCAGGCCGTCCCTGCCGTAAGTAAGCGTGGCCGGGCCGGCCAGAGCGATCGTTCGGCCCGCGCCCTGCGCGGTAAGTCGCGCAAGGTCGAACCGAATCGGCGAGCCGCCCGACAGACGGCCATGCGCCTTTACGGCGCGCCCGCGTGCAGAGCAGCTGAAATCGAGGTCGCTCGAATCGCCTTGGCCGGTCGCGGTGAGCGTGATGTCGAAGAGGGACTGACCGGCGACTTCGGCGCGGGCGAGCCGGGCGAGGCCCGATGCGTTTCGCGCCCCCCAGAGGTCGGCGATCTTGAGGTCGACCTTGAGGCCTTCGAGGTGGTTGTCGCCGAAAGTCATTCGGTCGCTGTTCGCGACGATGGCAACCGCTTGCCTGCCGTCGGCGGCCGAAGCGCTCACTTTCGCCTGGAGCGCGCCGCTCATCTTTGTGAGCACGAGCGGCGAGAGGTCGTCGAGGTTGTCGGCCTTGAATGCGAGATCGCCGTCCGCCAGGCGATTGGGGCCGATCGCCACGTTGCCCGCGACCCGGACCGAGGCGAGGGTCAGCGCGAGATTGTTGGCGCGCCAGCCGCCGTCGGCCGTCTTGGCTACGTGCGCCGAGCCTTGCAGCTTGTGGCCGTCGATGTCGCCGGAGGCCAAGGCTGTCGCCTCGACCTGCCCGGTAATGTGCGCCGCGTCGGCTATGAGCGAAAGGCCGGAGGTTTTGCGATCGAGCAGACGGCCTTCGCCCAGACTTGCTTTCAGCGCGGCGTTGAGGTCTTCCGGAGTTCCGGTCAGCGTCGCAACGATCTCAGCCTCGCCGGAGACGCGGGAGTCGAGATCGCTCGCCTGCGGCACGTCAACGCTGGCGTCGAGGTCCACCTTCTCGGGGCCGAAATCGCCGTTGAGCCTCGCGGCGCCGTGCGCCCCGCTCGCCAGCAAGTCAGTGAAACCGAAGCCGACGCGGGCCGTCGAGCGGGCGGCGCCAGTCAGGCGAAGATTGCCACCGGTGAGGCGGTCGAGCATTGGATAGGCGGTAGCCAGATGCGTCGTCTCTGCGTCGAGGGTCGCGGTCAGCGCGCCGTAGCTCGGTGCCCCGTCGAGATCGGCGGTCGCGTGCGCCTCGCCCTTGAGGACGCCGCCGGCAATCGGGGCGAAACGGCTGAGGTCGCGCGCCGCGACCTCCAGCCGGCCGTGGACCTTCGTCGGCGCGAGCAGGCCGGAATATCGCGCTTCGAGATCATGCGACGTGAGATCGAGCCAATCGAACGACACATCCCCGCCCACGGTCGCCGTTCCGCGCAAGGCGAGCTTCGCCTCGCTGCCGATTGCGCGGGCGATCGCCGGATCGGCGAGCATGAGGCCGCTCATCGCCCCCTGGCCCTCAAAGGCGATATGCGTTGTCTCTTGATTGAGCGGGCCGTTTGGAACGGCGCGGAAGCTCGCGGAGACATTGTCGAGCGAGCCCTGCTCGATGTGAACATCTTCCGCCTGGAACGAGCCTTCAAAGACGGGGCTCCGGGCGGGCCCCACGATCGAGGCGTTGAGGTCGAGCTTGCCGATCTGCGTCGCGCCGGGAATGGCGCCCGCATGGATCGTGATACCCACCGTCTCATCCGCCGACTTGCCGCCGACGATGTCAAGACGCGCATTGGCCGAGACCAGATGCAGGCCGGGCGTCGCGATCGTCGAATCGTCGTCGAAGAAGAGATCGCCCTTGAGTGTCGTCTCCCCCGCGAAGACTGGACGGATGACGAGGGGAGTCATGCCTTCCAGGCGGGAATTGAGGTCGAGGGTGAGCTTCCGTCCGGCGCCCTCGCGCGCGACGACGACGTCGCCCCGCGCCCAAACATCCGCGCCCGCGGCGAAATCGAGATTGGCGTCGAAATTGTCGAGTGCGCCGGCGCCATTGAAGGCGAGCTTCACCGGCGGCAGGCCCGGGAGATTGACGAGATGAGCAAAGATGCCGCCCGCAGGCTCGTCGGAATTGATGGCGACGGTGAGTTTGTCGGTCGCCGGGACGTAGGTCATCAAGGCCTTGAACTGACTGGGCGCGTCGAGGCGCCTCGAGGTCAGGCTGAGGTCGAGACCTTCGGACGGCGGCCCGAGCGTCGCCTTGCCGTCGATCTCGAGGCGCGCCGCCACGCCGACGACCGGCTCGCCGAGCGACAGGTTCTGCACGCCAAATTGGTTGACGACCACCTTGAGCGGAAGTTCTGGCAGGATCGAGCCCGGACCCGTGTCGGGAGGCGGCGGCGTTTCGGAAGGAAGCGGGCGGCGGAGGAACTGCATGTGGCCGATCGTGAGCCGATCGACTTCGAGCCGCCGGCTGAACAGGGCGAGGCGGTTCCAAATAAGCCGGACCTTGTCGACCTTGAGCCAAGGCCCGTTGCGGTCAGAAAGGACGATGTTGCTGATCGAGGCGTCGGAGGACAGCACGCCTTCGACCGCGCCGATCGAGACGCTGGTCGCATCCGAGGACAGCGCCTTGGAAAGCAGATTGGCGAGGACGCCCCTGTCCTCCTCGGCCGCCCGAGCGGGCGGCCAAAACGCCAGGATCGCCAAGATCAACGCAACTAGCCCGCCAATGGGAAGGAAACGCCGGATCATCAGAAAGCCTGCCCGATGCTGACGTAGACGGCGACCCGCCCGGTTCCAGGGCGCTCCTCGAGCGGGAAAGCGAGGTCGGCGCGGATTGGCCCGATCGCGGTATAATAGCGGAGGCCAATTCCGACCGCTTTATAGAGCGGCGCGCTGAAATTCGGGAAGTCGGACGCGTAGGCGTTGCCCGCATCAAAGAAGGGCACGATCCCAATCGTCTCGGTCACTTTCACCCGCAGCTCCGCCGAGACCTGGAACAGGCTGCGGCCGCCGATCACCGCGCCATACGGACCGTAAGGTCCAAGACTGTTATAGGCGTAGCCGCGCACCGAGCCGCCGCCCCCGGCGTAGAAGCGCCAGTTGGCCGGGATGTCGGAAAGCTCCGCGCCGCCCATCGCGCCGGCCCCAACCAAGCCCGCCAGCACGAAGCGCGAATCGGGATCAATCGAGTAATAGGCTGAGGCGCGCGCCCTCGCCTGGATCAGGTCGACGGTCGACCCGAGCGCGGTCGAAAATCCGTCCACCGACGCGTTCAGCCGGACGCCGCGCGTCGGGTCGAGCTTGCTGTCGGTCGTGTCGTAGTTGGCCGAGACCGGTACGCCGATCAGCGTGTAATTGACCCGCCCGAGCGCGTCGGTCGCGACGCCCGTTTGAGCTTCGATCCCCGTCTGCACCCAGAAATTCTGGTTGAAACGATGGCGCAGGGCGGCAGTCGCGTCGGCGTCCTCAACCTCGTATCCAAGGAAGCCGGCGCCGCTGGTGCTCATACGCTCGCCAAGCGCGTCGACCAAGAGGTCATTCGGCGTGCCCCACAGAGCGGGCTTGAGAAAGCTCGCGGAGAAGCGGTATCCGAGATCGTGGATCGAGAAGCTCGTGATATCCTCCGACGCCACGTACCATGGCGGCGCATAGAAGACGTCGGCCTGCAGGCGCAGCCGCTCGGCACCGCCAAAGACGTCGCGATCCTCCCAATAGACCTGGCCAGCGGGCCCGTTGGTAGTCGAATATTTCGCCGACGCGCCGATCGCGTATGGCAGACGATCCTCGACGTCGACGGTGTAGGGGAGGCGGCCATACGCATCGAGCGATGTCGCCTCGGTGATCCGTACTCCGCCGACCGCAGGAATTTCACGAATGCTGTTCCTCGCGTCCTCAATCGCGCGCGGCGAATAGGGCTCGCCCGGATAGATATAAAGGAACGAACGGGCGATGGCCGGGTCGAATGCGTGCGGCCCGTTCATTGTCGCTTCCCCGAACGAGGCGATCGGGCCAGGATCGACCCTAAACGTCACGTCCATCACATGGGCCGCGTGATCGACGACCGGGGCGACGGAAGCGATTTTGGCGAGCGGACGGCCCTCCCTGCGGAAATAATCGACGATCCGCGCTTGCGCCGCGCGCAAATCCGCGGCGGTCGCCGGGTCGCCAGGCTTGAGGCGAACGATCCGCGCGGGCAATTCGGTCTCAGAAAGCTCCGCGCCGTCGGGGCCAAGCACGTGGATTGCGCGCAGACTGAAGAGGGATCCGGAATTGAGGACGATGGTCACGGGCGCGGCCGCGCGGTTGCGGTAGCTTTCCGCGACGCGCGCAAAGCTCGCGATATCGCTGGAGAGGATGCTGAGGGTGGCGCGGTCGATCGAGATCGCGACCGCCGCGTCATAATAGCCCGCCCCCCACATCGCGTCGATGATCGGACCGAAATCGCTTTCCGCGCGCCGGGCGAGCGCGTCGCCATCGGGAGGCGAGTCCTCTCGGAGCCTGTAGAGCGAGGAGGCGTCCTGAACCGCGGTCTTGAGTTCCTTGTCGTCGGGTCTGATGTCGATCGTGACGGCGTAGGAAATCGCCGTCCGCGAGATGGGCGGAGGGGCCTCGTCAGACCCCCAAAGCCCGAAGAAGTCGAACGCCCGGGCGCTGGGCCGGTCGGCGCACGCGACCACCGCCGCCGCAAGCGCGACAATCAGACGGACGCTCAGGCGATCGAGCGAGCAAGATGCGACCATTTAATTTAATCGTATCCTTTTCGCCGCAGTAGCCCCTGACATATCTGCAGCCGATCATTCACGAATCGAACAAGCATGCACGTCAAAAGTCTAGAGCGGTATCCGAGCGAAATGAATCGTGGTGAGGGATTCCCGAATCAGCTTTGATCTGCTTGAAGATTGTCGCCGCGGAGTCGAGGCGAAGTGATCCGGGCGAAAGCCAGCCCAGCAAGGTTTCCCTATTTGGACGCGAATTGAAGTGGTGCGGACGATGACGC
>Ga0335073_10016086_pt1 | contig 10453 bp, 11 predicted proteins | sample Lox_Sample_22_FD_207093 | JGI IMG/M metagenome (GOLD analysis project Ga0335073, IMG submission 207093) | Soil microbial communities from Loxahatchee National Wildlife Refuge, Florida, United States - Lox_Sample_2.2 | ecosystem: Environmental > Terrestrial > Soil > Wetlands | place: USA...
TTTTAAAGCCATCTTAGGCATTAATTTATGGGAATAGCCAAGATTTGCCAATCTTCTAGTGTGAACACACTGGTAGAATTTTAGTCTCAATCAAAATTGGTAGATTTCTGCAATTGCTTCTACTAATGCTCTAGTGGGAACAGGGCCATTGTGGGGACGCGGTGACTACGGAGGACGCGGAAGGCTCGTGGATCAGGAAATATCGTTAGGGACGTACAGTCGACCCAGGGACGGACAGGACGTAGATATGTATATCGCGAATATACACAAATTCAAGGCCAGCTGACTGGTAAACAAACTACGGAATATATCCGGTGAAGATGATCTAATCTAATTTCCAAATCAAGATAACGGAACGCCAGCCAATGCCGGGTTCTGACGCCAGAAGATGTAAAGACCGCCGATGATGAGGATCCCTCGCAGTCAGAAGCAGTCAAACGTATAAAAGAAGGAGTGAGGAAGAAAATTGTCAAGACCGGGATGGGAAAGAGGCGGAGATGAGCAATCAAGGATGGCGAAAAATTCGGAAAATTTGTCGACGAGCTATGCTATTTGAATGACAGTCTTCAAAACTCGCTTACTCCGTTCAATGTCAGGCAGTTGAATAAAGTATTACCCACCTTCGTCATTCCTTCTATCGATGATACTCACACTTTGTCTGAACTCGCGCAATCTTCCAAAGGGTATCAAACTGTTCTCATGACTTCGGCAAGCCTCAACCGGCTCAATATTGAAGCAGCCAAAGCCGCTGAGAAGATCAACTCGCCAACAATTTCTCAGGTCCTCGATATTCCTTCCGGATCACTCAACGTATTTGGAGAGAAGGATTATAGGTCGACCGCAGACTATTCAGTTTCTTCCGACCAGGATATTCCAGTCATGATCGAATGAAAAGAGCTCGGCACCGAAATCCAAGGCAAGGACCGCACCCTGGTGCACAATCGAGTGCAAGCTTTGGCTCATCTTTTTTCGACACACGCGTCTGATGACTTTCACATCCTCCGCTGCCTTGGCTTGGTCCAAGAGTTTCCCTCTGAGGGAACAAGCATCATCAAATACAGTTTCGTCTTCGCTCTACCCTCAAATGACACGGACCCGACTGCTCTCCCCGTCACCCTATGGGACTTGTTGGAGTCCAAAGATCCACGAGCAATTCCCTCTCTCGGAGACAGATTCAATCTCGCCAAGGCACTTGCTTCAGCTCTCGCTCTTCTTCATGCCACCAGATGGTTACATAAGGGCTTGAAATCTGACAACATCCTATTTTTCCGCCGTAAAGACCAGCATCGATCGCATCATCTTACCTTGCCGGTTTCGAAATCGCCAGACGCGACGAAGCCGGGGAGGAATCTGGACCGCTCTCCAAAATATTGGATTCCGAAGACCATCTTTATCGACATCCCCACGTCCGTGGTCGTATCAGACAATCTCGCTACAAGAAGGAGCACGATATTTATAGTCTCGGAGTATTGCTATATCAAATTGGCGTGTGGGGTTCTGTGGAAGATCAAGTCAAGGCGCTATCAAACCATGCGCCCGAGGATTTCAAAGGAATGCTTATTGAGAAATGTGGTGAATTAGAGTGGAGAATGGGGAAGAAGTATCACGAGGTTGTTGTGTTTGAAGGCCGACTTCGGGTTAAAAGATGACCAGAAAGACAATGGGGCCGACGGAGCAAACTTGCAGCGAGCATTCTGGTTCAAGGTTGTAAGGGAGTTGTATGAATGCCGCGTTTGAAATGAATGAATTGATAGATATTATTTTTAAAATAAGTAATGATACGTCCATATCCTGTCGAGATTTGCAAATATTCATGAATGATCTCCAATTTCAGATACATTAGTCGCCATCACATCACGGCCACAATTCCGAACTATTCTTCTGTCTCACCGAAAGTCGACTGATTGGAGCCTATGGCGCATCAGCATTCTACCCTTCCATGGATTCATACAGTCTTCCCGTCATCCGGTTACATTTGAAAAGAGTGCTGCCACCGTTGTTTAGGGAGCATAAGTCCTGACACGGGGGTGAAATATCGACTATTTCCAAGAACTTGAAAAGCGTTTCGAACTTTTTCTGGTAATATGGTGCGCGCGAGGGATGAGAACTGATGACCGACCTTAAAAGGTTCTGAAGCTCAGACATGACGAAATTTCTTGCTGAAGAGAGTAAGCTTACATTCAAAGTTGCCTCACCTGAAGGACATTTACTGTTCGTGAGGCTGAGTCCAACCCAGAAAAGTGGGTGTGGTCGTGTCCAAGGCCAATCGCGGGTTTTCGCGACACATATGGCAAGGCGCAAAAGTGCGAGGGAGGTGTGAACGGAGAGCGAACTAGACATTGAAGAGTCTAGAAAGTTTTCGATAATTTTTGCCCAGAAATATAAAGATGCGGCTTTAATGTGCTCATACATCACGTCAGGCGGAATGCTAATCTCTGGATAGTGTCCGAAGTTCCTCTCTGGGGAAACGGATCTAGATGCTTGAGTGATAAGCATGGCGCTGAGGGGTTGTTGGAGCGATAGAGCATGAATAAGTTGCTGGATGTCTCGAATAGAACTTTCCAGTCTTGATATGGACGATATGTGGTGAGAGCTGGAGGAATCGCCTTCGTTCGATCCGGATCTGATTGCGAGGTAGTACTCCCAATAGAACGCCAAATAAGACTCGAGTGTTTCGAGTTTGAGGTTCAACTCTTGACCCATGTCGCTCCGATAGGTGCTGTCTCCGTATAACAGGAAAGAAGTTTCCTGAAGGACGCAACAAATCTCTTTCAGCAGGTTCAAGTCTTCTTCGGATGCATGTGTTGTGGCTGTTTGAGAGGTCCAGAATGCGCGTCGCAAAGCTGGCAACGATACTTGCCAAATTCTTTGTAACTGTTCTTGATCGTTTTTGGAAAGAGCTTCAAATTCGCGAGAGGTCAGAGCTGCACATATCCCCCTGAAATGGACGAAAACTTGCCTGAAAGGAGACCTGCTCATGTATGCGTATAGAAGAATTGGGTACGAAGCTGTAACCAGCTCGATCAGTGATGAACTGCTTATCGCTTCTTGCGCGTATTTGTAGAACTTCCCGAGATATTTCAGTGTATGAGTGCGGTCCCTTGCCTCTGAATATGACGCGAACGTCAATGATGCATATCGAAAAGTGATCGAGGACAAAGGAAAGTTTGGCCAGAGAAAAGCTGTCATGGCAGGGTGCGGGGTTTCATTGGAATTCCACGAGACGTTGCGAGTAACAATGACGGAAGTGGAGCCATCCCGGAGATGGTCAGATAAATCGGCCTGTAGCAGCTTTTGCAGATATTTCCAATCCTGAGGGGTCGTAATCTCGTCGGGAAAGAGGGTCGGCGTTTGTGGAATCGTAAGTTCGTGTTCTGCTAGCTGGACTTCTCGTACCGATGTGGATGAGTCGCAGTGTGGAATCAGAGCGCCTTCGCTTAGAGCATGCGCCGGATTCGCTGGGGTGACGATGAAGTTGCCTGCAAATTGTTCCGCGGGCTCTTCGAGAATGGATTGAAAAGGTTCCCCAGCCACGGTATGGGCTGAGAGCTGTTGACATCTTTTCGAACCAAATACTTTATGAGACTCTCCGCATTCTCGGCCTCTTGATGCGCAACTTGTACATGATGAACTCAACTGGGAATACACGCACTTCCATCAACATTATTCGGGGAATTGCAGGCGAACCTTTATCCTCCATTTGCGACACTGATAGCACTTAAGTGTGCCTTTCCTCCCAAACCGGTTATTTCCAATTTCAATTGGTTTCAGCTTGGTTCTCCTCCTGGAATCGCTATATAAGCGCCTTCCCCAGTAAAGTTGGCAGGGCAGAGACAGGTTTACCTGGGAGTAATCGGATGCATAATTGACTTGACAGATCGATTTCGAAGGGGCTAGAACGTATTTTTTGACAAGCAAGTGTTCGTTAATTGTTGCCAGTGGGGCGAGGCATTTATAAGAGCGCCAGAGAGGGTAGTAATCGCTATTTCTGGAATCCCCAGTGGTCTGGTGATGAGGCATTTAATAGCGCGATTCGCGACGCCGTCGATTTGCGAGCTCACCAATTCCCCACTCTTACGACTCTCCCCAACCAATCCCCGTCGTGAAAATTTATTAGCACAAGCCATCTTTCCGCATGTTGCCGTGTTAGTCCCAGATAAGACAATAGCGACAACGAGTTTTCACGTCTATTCGATCAAACAACTGGGACGTTATCTACGCATTTCGGAACCCCATTTCATCGAATTCCGAAGGAACAGCTAAGCCAAAGTTCTGATGATTAAGCAAGACGAAATAGAGGAGTTTGTGAGGTCCCTCGTGATATCGCGCAATATGCAAAAACAGAAACAAAAAAAAATATTTCAACTATTCCCATATAATCCATGTGCCACAATACTTGCTACAAATGACGCATGGGCCTGGACCTGTTCAACGATCGTCGATATTCGAGTGACTGAAGCCTACAAGTCAGTCTCTAATACTGGTTTCCGTTATTTGTACATTCTTCCCACCAATCTAACGCACTTGGATAGACTCGCTCCATCACACATCGATGTATATATATCCTTGGAATCAGAGGAAGTATTTGTGGTCTCCAAAAATTTGGGAAGGTTTGCAAACTTCCAAACATAAAACTTTTGGTCCGAACAGTACAAACCGATAACAGAAGTCAAAAGGCCCTGCACTTTAGAAATGATCAAATTTTGGCTGTTCTCGATGAGCACAGGTTAGATACTTATATGAATGCGATACCTGTATAGGTACATAAGCAGTAAATGGGAAAAGGCTATAGATGGAGGTGACAAATTCCGGGGTTCCAAAATGAGGAAATCTTTCAGAACGATGTCCCCAGTGCTGAACCCAAGTTTCGTGAAGATCGCAGCGCTTCTCAGTGTCTCCAGGATGAGATTTCATGCACAAAAGTGTGAAAACTCGCCCGGAGAGGCATAAAAGGGGAAATCTGAGCAGGGGAATGGTTTGATTATTCTGAACAAAGGATAGAAAAACTTCCATGAAGGTTCTTGTAATGCTGTGCCTAAGTTTCAAGGAGAAGATCACAGCACTTCCCAGTATCTCCAGGATGAGAGTTTATACAAAAAAGAGCAAAAAACTCGCCCAGAGAGGCATAAAATGGGATTGCTGAGACGGGGAATGGTATAATTCCACTGAACCAAAATAAGGAAATCTTTCAGGAGGATGTTCATATTGCTGAGCCCAAGTTTGGTGACGATTGAGGATCTTGAAAGGGGAAAGAGAGGAAATGGAGTTGGTGGTGGAAGAAAGCGTGGCAGATGTCGTGGGAGATGATGTACTAAGAGCTCTAAAGGAGAGGAGAGCGGAGCCGAAACAGGACGCGGAGCTTTGACGAAAATTCTGAGAGAACGGGTGGGTCGAAAGATCTTGAAGGTGAGAAGACGTGGATCCTGACCACCAACTGTGGAAGCTCAATGTTGTTTATATTTCACATTTATCTTAATACTCTCAATTATTTTGTTTGAGAGATGTTTATCCTCGGCGAGATGTCCGTATATCTGTTGTCCGATATGGGACCGAGCGCCAGCCCATATTTTCCGCAGATTGCCCCTCACGTCGATCCATCAATAAATTTGGAGTCACCATCTTCTTGTTGACTTTCACTCCGACAATGGCGAGGACATGTTCCTTCTCTTCTGCACGAACAAACGAGACAGAACGCCTCAAGGCTGATGAACCGGTATACACGCGCAAGTGTATACGCAGGAAATATCCCGACATCATGGAACTTGATGAAACCTTTGACTGGCACGCCTGGCAGAAGAAAGCATATCGTCCGGACATCATCATCATTGTGCCTGCCAGAGACCTCCCCAACGAGTGGGTTTTGATTGATGGTGTATTTCTTGCCCCCCTCCTTATCATTCCCCTTCCCATTTCTAACATGCCGATCCTAAACCCGAACCTGTCAAAATCGTAAAGAAACGATGGAAGCGTTTTGCCAACGATGACCCAACACTTTCCATAACATGGTCGGAGCAAGTGAGGGCTTCCACCGATCGACTTTTGGGACATTGGAGTCGAATATGTCTATGATCGTATGTTGCTTAAATGTTGATTGCGCTAACTTTGTAGCCGCAGAATTACGTCGGTAGGAATGTGTCGAGGAGTATCTCCAGTCATTTTGAGTTGTCTACAGTTTCATCAGACAATTTTCACTCCAGCCCGGTCATGGTGTCGGAGAATATAGATAGAATAACATCATCATCAACATCCAAAAAAGTTACACACCAAAGGCCCACAGGCCAGACCTTTTGGACTACGGACTCTGAGGTATTCCTTCCTCTCAATGTCTTCGCAAAGCAAGGACTGTGCTCACTGCCGATCCCAATGAGAAGAGGTGGTCAATTTCGCCCACATTCTCGGTCCAAAACCAGATCACACTCTTTTTGATCAGACCGCATCTCTGAGATCCTTGCAACATTCGTCAAACTAAGGCTTCAGAAGAAGATCAAATCGCCAATATCCGTTTCCTCGTTTGACGTTGGTATCATCTTTCCCGTTCTTAGAAGGTTTAGACTGATTGCCAGAGTCATGGAGGAGGATAGTATCCTCCTCGGAATCCTTAGCTGTGCCGCCGAGAATTATTACAAGAAGCAAGCTATCGTCCAAAACAATCGATTGTCATCCATCTCAGTCAATCATGAACAGTTCGACAACAATTCGGCGTGGGTAAAATTTATATTCGAATCGAACGTCCTGCAATCTGACGGCCAATTCTGTCAAGTTTCTCGAATCAATATCCAAGAGATTGCTGTCTATACCATACATTCCATCGGCGAATCTTTGGGAATCCGACTCATCTCAACAGCGCTCTCATCTCCGGACCCTATCGACCCAGCTTCTGCGCCATCTGAGCCGATAGTCCCCGTCTTGGTCTCCTAACCCGTCACATCGCCTCCACCTGTCCATCCGAGCCCATGACCCTCCAGGAGGCTCTGGAAGCATGTGCGCACAATGTCGCCAAATCCCGGATCCTAGTTTCCCAGAATCTACGCAACGCGTATATCATCCTCCTCCTCACTCCATACAACACGGTGCAACTTTCCACGCCCAAACTTCCGGAAAGACTTCAATTCGTTACCCCTTTCCCGATCTCTACTGCTTCGGTTTCAATCCCCTCGGACACAACAGCCTGCGGCGACATCCTCAATACTATCTCTATGAACATATGCGACTCAATCTCCGTCTACCCCCGCGAACTCAATGAGCTCAAGAAGCAAAGTTCCGACATGAGAGAAAATTGGGTTTTCTGAGTGAGGAGGTTATTCGGAAGAAGTCGGCGCAGGTGAAGGGAATACCTTGGGCGAGGTCAAAACGAGTTACGTGTTTGATGGACGTCATCGAATAGATGGGTATTGGGATCGGACTCACTAGACGAAGGAAACTCGAGATGAATGAGCGTGTGATTCCTTTTACTCTGGCGGATTTCACTGGAGTATGTACATGGAGGGACGAAAGCAAACAATGGGAAGACGTAATTTCTCTCTCGAGACTTTCCTAACACGTCAGCTCGATACATATTCGAAACTCTTACGATTCCTGCATTTGTTCCGTGCCAAGATGGACAAATACAGCGGTTACAGCACCACCGCAACCGAGTTGTGGCTCATGTACAAATACCATTGCGCGTCTCTCACCTCTATCGACAAAGACGAAGTGTTCGCAGGCGTTATCCGAAGACTAAGTTCGCATGATTCGCGATCCGTCCTCGCGCTCCTCTGTATCAGGATGAATCCCGCTGCCTTCAAACCAATGTTCGATCAACCTGTGCCGAAGTGGACGCTGTCGCAGCTGGACTATGAATTCGACTATCCCCCCGGGGGGTTAAGCACGGGAGAGGGATGGATATGCGATGGAGGGGAGTGCAAGTTTTCCTCGTCCGGTAATATTCCATCCGCAACATGTCGCCCATAAAACTAGGGATCCGAGACGCCGCAACTCAACTGAAAGTCGATTGAAACTTATCGATTTGGTTATGAGCGTTGCAAGTGAACAGTCTTGCATTTACCTTACGACGGTCTTTGTCCCAACACTTGGGGAGTCCAAAGTCGAGACAGAACAAATGCGCAATGTCAAAGTGTTGAATAGGTTGAAAGTTCAAGAGGATGATGACAAGACGAATGAGGAGAACTCCGCAAGCGACTGGGCCGATCATGATGTTTTGCCTAATGAAGGAATTGAGGGTGATTCGGGGGAGTCTGAGAAGGAGGACGAAGTCAAGTTTGAATGGCGACATGAAACGATTAGGTATCGGCTTCGTATCGAGACTCTCGATACTGCCGACATGTGGTAGGAGGTTGGGGGGCGGCTGTTGCGTATCATTGATTTGGCTTGGATTCATGAAGAATTCGATAGGAGTGCAGTGTGATGTTGTCTTGGAGTTTCATCTTAATTTGCATGGGTGCAAGGTGTTTAGGGAGAATTTTGCGATATTGGAAATCTTTTACAATCACTCTTACAATCGATTCTTTGGTTAATGACCCCCGCCTCTGCATTGGCGCTTGACCTAGAGTAGCTTGCGATGACATGAATTGGTGTGAGCTAAATATTTGAATAATATGGCGCCGATCGCCATATGTTGGAATGTCCCGTGTTGCCGTTACAGGGGAAAATCGTGAAATTTTGTGTGTGTGCAACACCTGTTTTTGAGTCCCTGGCGGGTGCACAGAAGCGAGCCGCTCTCGGGGAAAGTCTTTCAAACACCCAGCAACCCTATCCCCAGCTTCATAGCTCTCTCAGTCTCTCGTGCCAGACTCGATACCGTGATTCCTGCTACTCCCATGTTTACTGTCTCTGTCAAGCTTCTCCACGTGAGTCCAGAGCTGGACTGAAGCGACAACGGCCGGACAACCCGCGAGAATGGACACGGAATCAGTAGACGACTCGACTCAGTCGTCCGTAAGCTCACTGAAATCACGTTTCGAACAACTCGCGACACGAGACGTGAAAATTGGACCGGAGGACAGGCCGGCTTCACTACAGCCTAGCCTGAGACCTGCAACAACTTCCACAGACCGTCGACCCAGCCTAGAAGAACAGCCTCGTCCACGCGCAAGTGTCGATGGTATATTACCTCCTCATCCTTATCTTATCAGCCCAAGCTAATACGCGAGGAATAGAAGGCCGACCAGCAAGAGTACCCTCTCCTCAACCTCCGCCAAGACCGAAAGCGAAACCACGGATAGATCCCCCTGACAGGAACAACAGTGCCCTCGGACCACCCAGATCCCCGCAATTGATGCCTACAGTACGAGTAGACGGACGAAGAACCGTGTCCACTACATCGGCGTCGCGACATCCAGTCATCACCGTCGACTCTCCGCAGAGTCCGCTCCCAGCGACATTTGACCGTGACTCGTCTTCTGTCCCCCCTCCCGCAACACCCACGAGACCACTCCTCCCGCCTCGTTCCGCAACCGTAGTCGTCACTCCAGTAGGGACAAAACCGCCGTTATCACCACGGCCGGTTCGTCCAAGACAAGATGACCAGCGATCAAAAACACCGGATCCCATTCCAAAGACTCCTCCACCGCCTCCTCCGTCACGGTCTCCCCAGATAGTGACCAATTCCCCGCTTATTGCACCTTCTGAACCTCGTCGGAGGTACTCTCCTCCATCCATCAAGTCTCCTGCCCCGATTCCTGTGCCCAACAAAATCACTAAACCGACATTGAATGGAATTGGATTACAGCCGCCTGCAGTGATAGCTCCAGACCTGCCTCGAAGGCCAGTGTCTCCACATGACGACGCACCGAAACCTATTCTCCCGCCACGTCCGTCTGAAAATGAGCAGGCGAAAAGGAGCTTTGAACGACCTCCCCCATCACGAATCCAATCTACACAAAGTATCCCTACGACTCGTCAAAAACCCGAATCTACTAAAGCTATCCGTTCTACAACGATGGCCGCCACATCTTTCCCACCACCTCCCAAACGATCCAATAGTTCGATACCGCCGGCGCCAGCGCCGACAAAAGAGAATTTAACACTGCATTCCCGCACAAATTCAACGACAAAACTTTCTCCTGGCCCACCACCCATTCCAGACGCCTCTTCCGGCACGGATCTCGATCTCGATGCTTCCTCCTCCGAGGCAGAACTTCCCAATGAAAAACCTCCGCCCCAAATCTCTCTCTACCCCGACTCATCTCGCGCGAACCGTCGTCCACCACTCATCTCGGGCCGTCATACTCCACTATCAACAAACATGACTGTCAAACACGTCTGCGTCTCAGGACCTTACGTCGCCATATCCTCCTCCGACCTCACCAAAGTATACAATTTGAAAAGAGATGGCGTAGGCAATGCGATTTGGAGTTACATGCATCCCCATTCCAAGGGCGAAGAAGGCTACAAAGTCACTGCCATGGAATTCAAACCTTCACGCCAAGTCAACAGCGATGGCTCCTGGTTGTGG
>Ga0335073_10016087_pt1 | contig 10452 bp, 8 predicted proteins | sample Lox_Sample_22_FD_207093 | JGI IMG/M metagenome (GOLD analysis project Ga0335073, IMG submission 207093) | Soil microbial communities from Loxahatchee National Wildlife Refuge, Florida, United States - Lox_Sample_2.2 | ecosystem: Environmental > Terrestrial > Soil > Wetlands | place: USA: Florida...
AGGAAGTACTTAGCGCACTCGATGCGACGCCCTAAAGCAATCTCGGCCTGTTATTTGCCGAGGTTGCCCGCTTAGCGATTTGTAGTTGTAATCCGCCATTTGGGCGTCCTTTCGTAAGGGATGACTGAAGACGCCACGACTCTCAATTTTCTGCAAGAAGATTTTCGGGGACATTTCGAGCGTGCCACACGCCGAGTTTTTAATACTAGACCAACAGGGGAAATCACAGGGACGCGAGCAGCAAGAGGACGACACGTAGAGCCCAGGGATTATAATTACCCGCGCTATTGCCACTTCGCCTTCCATTCGCCTACAATGGCGCCATGGCTATCACAAGGCGGCAGCGGCAGGTCTACGACTACATTTCTGAGTTCGTCCAGAAGCACGGCTACTCGCCTTCGTTTGAAGAAATCGGGCAAGGACTTGGCCTGAGTTCGCTGGCGACGGTGCACAAACATATTTCGAATCTCGAAAAAAAAGGTCTGCTCACGCGCGACTACAATCGCAGCCGCTCCATCGATCTCTTGCCTCCCAAGGGGCGCCTCAAGCAAGCGATGTCTGTGAACACCACCATGGTTTTACCCCTTCTGGGTCGCATCGCTGCCGGCCAGCCGATAGAGGCCGTCGAGAATCCTGAGACGATTTCGCTCGCTGATTTTGTCCGCTCGAAAGAAGTCTTCGTGCTCGAGGTGCGCGGACAATCGATGCAGGACGAACATATTCTCGACGGCGATTATGTGCTGATCGAAAAAAGTAAGACCGCGCACAATGGAGATATCGTTGTCGCGCTCGTGGATGGGAGCGATGCAACGCTGAAGCGTTTCTATCGTGAGGGCGATAACATCCGTTTACAGCCTTCCAACGCCAACATGCAACCCATCATCGTGCCCGCAGCTGCTGTGGAAGTACAAGGCAGAGTAATTGGCGTGTTGCGAAAATATTAGCCAGAGGCAAAAAACGAACGCCCGGAAGATTCTCCCGGGCGCTCGGTGGTATGGGTGACTCAAAGCTGATGATTCTTACCCGATGTGCTTATCCAATGCCTTCTGGATCGTCTCTTTCGGAACGTAGCCCACAATCTGCTCTTTGACCTGTCCGCCCTTGAATACAAGCAGCGTCGGAATGCCGCGCACGCCATACCGCATCGGCGTTGCGCTGTTGTGGTCCACATCCATCTTTCCGACTTTGATTTTGCCCTGATAGTCCTTGGCCAATTCTTCCACGATGGGTGCGATGGCGCGGCAAGGCCCGCACCAGGTCGCCCAAAAGTCCACCAATACCGGTGTATCCGACTTCAGTACATCCTGATCGAAATTTGAATCCGTTACCTCTAAAATCCCGTTCCCCGCCATTTCCTTCCTCCGGTGGCGCCGACTCGCCGCAAATTTGCCTTCAGCAATGTATCGGCGAATGAACGCTCGCCACTGCTATCCTAGCACCAATATTCGATGCACAGCAGCGTGCAATAGTCGCAAACCCCACAGGAGACGCATACTTGACTGCCGGTCATATTCGCAAAATTAGCAGAAAAAAGCGTCCTAGACTTTTCAGTTTAGGACGCCTCGGCAGCCCTCCCCCAGAACTGCCAAACCACGTTCCGATAGTAAGGCTGGGTGGAAGTCCTGTAAATGTCACTTCCGTAATGAAATCGGACATATGAAGTAACCGTCAGAAGGGGTGTCGAAGGTGCCATTGGCCAGGAGTTTAGGTTCCGGGGAAACGTCAGCTAGTCAGCTGACAACAAAAAGGAAAAGACATTTGGCATATCTGTGACTGATTCTGCGCAGCGGGCGTATCTATGGCTGTTTCTGCCAACTCACGCCCCGATCATTTGTGATCCAAAGCTGCTGATCGGTTGTCATCAAGCGGCCGTGGTTTGCGTCTTGGAACGCCAGGCTGCTGATGTCCGCCGTGAGCGCAGTTCCATCCTTGGAGAGCTTCACTTGCACCCAGGACTGACCACCGTCGGAGGAGTGAAACAACGCCCCGCCAGCGCCGCCAACCCAGACGTCGCCCTCCAGCACGCTGATCGCGAGGAAAACAACATGACCCGCAACGGGCACGACTTGCCAGGTTTTCCCCCCGTCAAGCGAACGCTCGACTGCGCCCGAAGCGGCCACGATCCAGCGTCCGGCCGGTGCCGATTCAACCAGTTGCGTGAAATTACGCCCCGCGAGAGGAAGGTTTTGATTCTTGTTCTCCGGCTCCGCGTCTGCGCCTTTAGCTTTTCCCCGAGCCAGTTGTGCTGTCTCGTTCTGGACCGCCGCAGCCGCTGGCGCAGCCGGCGCAGGTGCCGCTGCAACCTCGACGGGTTCTGCCCAAGACTTTTGTGGCTCGGCCAAGTTCGCCTTGGAAATCTCGAAAGCTTTGTCATTTCCCGGCGAAGTAGTGCCGCCGCCTATCCCTCCGCCTGCACCCAAGTGAGAGTGAGTTGCGAGCGGCCCATCTTTGGGATTGTCCGGGGATGGCGAAGGCCGGGACTGGATCTTGTTAACCGGCGCGGCGTTCTGCCTGGCGGGAGTTACGGCCGTAGTCGCGAGTTGATCGCCGAGTGCCAGCGGTGCCGCTTTCATGCTCGCGGTGAGGGTTGGTATCTTTTCATGCCGAGCGTAACGACCGATCAACGCGCCTCCAACTATTGCCACACACACCGCAGCGGCGGCCCAACCCAGGCTCGGCCAATTCAGCCACTTTCTGGTGGGGAAGTCCCTGCGAATTTCGCTCCCCGCAGCAAACCCTGGCGAAGCGAGCGAAACGATCTCCCGGCAATCACCGCATTTCGCAAGATGTCCGAGAACTCGCGCCCGCTCACCTTTATTCAGGGATCGTTCTGCGAACGCGGTCAAGAGGCCGACATCAGGGTGCGCCGCGTCTGTTTGCGCTGCCCGCAGCCGCCGCTCCACGATCTTTGGAACTTGTTCCATGTCTTTCACTGGCTTAGACTTCCTGGTTCAAGCTTCGGATTGCGGACCCCCTCGGTCGTTCGCGAGAGCGCGCTCTTCACAACCCCCGGGGCCCCGAGACGCCCTTGGCTGCCTCACCAACATGTTCCTTTGCTACCTTTCCTGAGAACGTTGCGGGAAGCATTTCTTGCGTCAGGGTTTCCCGCACTTTGAGGCGTAGGTCGCGGACGTCCACCTGGAGGGCTTCTTCAGCCTGGCGGCGGCTCATTCCCTTTTTCATCAGCTTTACCAGAATCTGCTTGCGCAAAAACTTTGCCAGCTTATCCAGCTTGCGGCTGATGGTGGACTCATGCACGCCCAGCATATCCGCGATTTCGGCCAGCCTGCGCCCGTCGAGATAATAGGCTGCCAGCACGAATCGGTCCTCTGCCGGAAGGGCCGCCAGCACTTCATCGGCAGTTGTTTCCAGACGCGCATCGACGGCCGCAACCGGCGGCGAATTCGTCGCGGCCAACTGCATGCCTTCTTCGGTTTCTTCATCCAGGCTTACCAGCCGCCGCACTCGCCGGTAGCGGTTAACATGCTCCTGGGCCATCACCGTGCGCAGCCAGCCTTCGAGTGAACCGCGCCCAGTGTAGGAAGCCAGCTTGGAGATGCGCTCGCCATCGCGCATCGTCGTGCCATAGAGATCGGCGTAGAGCGAATCCGCCAGCTCTCGGCCGGCAGAGCTCTCCTTCGCGACGTAGGTTCCTATCTCATAAAGCTTCTCCCGATAGCGCAGCAGAAAAGTTTCCCAGGCCCGTTCACTTCCCGCCGAGCAGGCCCGCGCCAGCACCAACTCCTCGATGCGAAGGGTTCCGTAGAAGGCGACGATTTCACCATCGGTTGCATCGTGCGCGAGGTACTTTGCAGCAACCTCGTGCAGAATGGCCGTGAACTCCGCGCGCCCAAGTCCAAAGTCCGCAGCGCCGCTTTTCTCATAGAGCTCGTTCAGGGTTGAATCCAACACCACAGGCCCTCCCTCACATTGGACACCGCGGTTGGCCATAGTCGTCCCCACCTCTCCGGATGCTACCAACTTTTAGACGCAAGAAAACCAAATTTCGCCGTTCCACCTTCAGCACGATGGGAAAAGGACACCTCGGTGAAGGCGTCCGGCGCAGCGCCGCCGAGGTGTCCTTGCACGTGCGGAGAACGGCCAAGAACCTTCTCGCTTTCTATGAAGGGCCCGCCGGTGAAGCAGTGGCCGACAAACGCGGTAGAGGATTAAGAGCGATGCCGCTGGGCTTAGATCGAGATAGCTCTAGGTTCCAGCCGAGGTGTTGTACCAACTTCTCCAAGCCGTCGCATCATCCGGCAATTTCTGTCCCGTAATGTCCCGCAGGGCGTGAAATGTCCAGGAGCGGGTTTGACCATCCAGAGAGGTGTCCTCGGCATAATCGAGCAATCTCGGCACCGCGCCGCGCCGTTGCTCGTTGGTGAACATGCCCGATTCTGCCAGTCCGCAGGCGGCGCGTTCTCGCACGGACGGCGCGGAATCGTCATGCATCGTCTTGAGCAGCAGTTCCATGGCCTCATCCGTCCCCAGGTAAGCCATGCCTTCCACCGCCCAGTGGCGGACTTCCACGTCAGAATCCTGCATCTGGTTTTCCAGTATCTGCGTCACGCGTCCGCGTTCCACGCCCCGGCTTCCCAGCAGACCCAATTCCCAAAGCGCCCAAACGCGCTGCGATTGCGCTCCCGATCCAACCGTGGTTTCCAGTCTCGCCACGGTCTGCGGAGTTTTGGACAAGTTCAGCGCTGCCAAATCGACTTCCACGGCCGCCGCCCGGACTTCCAGGTCATCTACATCGAAAGCGGCAGTGAGCAGCGAATTGAGCTTCGGATCGAGATGCATTTTGCCGTGCCATTTTTCGGCCCGATTCATGATCTGCTCCGTCGAACCTGAACGGCGGCTCACGGCGCTTTCCAACAGGAACTCTGCTTGTCCCTGCGCGTTCAAATGATTGAGGCGCGTAACCTCGGCTGACGACAAGCTGCCCGACCCCTGAGGCACCGTCACACTTTCTCGCGGGGTCAGCAACTGCGCAATCCGTGCGAAGAAGCCGCGGGCGCCGGGAGTCGCGAACGGAACTGCCAGAAGAATCCCCGCCACAATTGCCAGCAGGATCCTCCAACCTCCCGCCTCGGGATCAATCGATCGGTCCTGCCCGGCATTTCCGTAATCCGGAGTGGCTAACTCCGGCCCGGCAGGCTGACGCGGATTTCCCTCCCAAGAATGCATGCCCAAAAGTGTAGGCTGGGCGTGCAATGCGGTAAAGTTACGCGAGGTACTTTGGTTATTACTTTCGAAGTGGAGGCCATGAAAATGAAGCGGTTCCCAGCCGTGACCCTGCATGTGACGATCGTGACTTTGCTCTTGATTACCTCTGGCTTGGCGGCAGCCCCCGGCTATCATCTCGCTAAAACCTACCCGCTGGGAGGAAACGGCGGCTGGGACATTCTCATCGTGGACCCCGCATCGCGCCACCTTTTCATCTCGCGCGCCACCCATGTGATTGTCGTCGACGCCGACTCCGGCAAGCCAGTGGGCGATATCCCGGATACCCCGGGAGTGCACGCCATTGCACTGGCCCCGGAACTGGGACGAGGGTTCATCAGTAATGGCCGCGAAGGCACGGTCAGCATCTTCGATTTGAGTTCCTTGAAGACGCTGAGCAAGGTGAAAGCCGGCGAAAATCCCGACGACATAATCTATGACCCCGCCACTAAACGTGTTTTTGCCTTCAATGGCCGCAGCCACGATGTCACCGCCATCGACGCGGAAAAGGGCACAGTGGTTGGCACGATCAAGCTGGACGGCAAGCCGGAGTTCGCAGTCAGCGACGAAAAGGGCGCAGTGTTCGTCAACATCGAAGATAAGAGTGAACTGGCTGCAATCGACCCCAATAGGCTGGAGGTAAAGGCGCTCTGGCCATTGGCGCCTTGCCAGGAGCCCAGCGGATTAGCCATGGACAACAAGAACCGCCGCCTGTTCGCTGGCTGCGGCAACAAGCTCATGGCGGTCGTGGATGCGGGTAGCGGCAAGGTCATAACCACTTTACCCATCGGGGAAGGAGTGGATGGCAGCGGCTTTGATCCGGGGACCGGGTTGGCCTTTGCTTCCTGTGGCGAGGGTACGCTGACCGTCATCCACGAAGATTCGCCCGGCAAGTTCAGCGTCGCGGAAAATGTTCCGACTCGGAGAGGCGCGCGGACGATGGCTCTGGATCCCAAAACTCACCAGGTCTTTCTGGTAACCGCACAGTTCGGCCCACCCCCAGCGCCAACCGCGGATCAGCCGCGGCCCCGGCCTGCGATTCTGCCGGATACTTTCGTGCTGCTGTTGGTAAGCAAGCAGTAGTTGCAAACACTCTGCAAGATCGGCTGCTTACCGGTCAGGAGATGACTTAACCCATGTTTGTTCCCCAGCGCCATGATAGAGGAGGGGAAATTGCAACAGGACAAAGTGGCTGTCGGCCCGTGGGATGCCTCAAGTAAGGTTCCGCGCGTCACGCTAGCGTTCTGGATTGTCAAGATTCTTGCAACCACGCTCGGCGAAACCGGCGGGGACGCGCTGTCGATGACCCTGCAGCTCGGGTACGCCGTCAGTAGCCTGATCTTTCTCGCATTCTTTTGCGTAACTCTCGCCGGCCAGATCACCTCCAAGCGGTACCACCCAGTTTTCTACTGGGCCGTGGTTGTGGCCACCACGACTGTAGGTACGACAACTTCCGACTACATGGACCGCACCCTCGGCCTTGGCTACGTAAAATCGTCGATTATGCTTTTCTGCACGGTGCTCGCCGTGCTGGTCGCCTGGCACTATTCGATGGGCAAGATCGGTTTTGACTGCATCACGACCAAAAAGAACGAAATTTTCTACTGGGTCACGATCTTGGTGTCCAATACCCTGGGCACGGCGCTAGGCGATTTTGTCGCCACCTCCACCGGGCTTGGTTTCGAGCGCGGAGCGCTGGTGTTCGCCGGCCTGATCGCGCTGGTGGCAGCAGCTCACTGCCTTACCAGTCTCCCGGATAGCGTTCTCTTTTGGTCCGCCTACATTCTCACACGGCCCCTGGGAGCAACACTCGGTGACACCCTCACCAAGCCACACACGGAGGGCGGCTTGGCCCTCGGTCGGATCACTTCTTCCCTCGTGATCGCGGTCGCAATGATCGTCCTCATTGCCCTAACGTCACGACGCGAGCGAATTCAGGAACCGGCAGCCCACATTTCGCGGGAACTATGACTCCCGAAGCCAAGAAGCCAGGGGCAACGGCCGGTCACCGATCGGTTCAGTTGATGTCGAACTGCTCCTGGTGCAACGCCGGATCGCTTTTCACAATGACCGTCTTCTTGGTCAGCTCTTCCATTTCGTTCAAAGCGCGGCCGTTGTTGGACTTCAGCGCCTTGGCCACTTCAGGGTTGACGCGCAGCATGACGTCCGGATGCTCCAGGTGCTTGGCCAGCTTTCGCATCTCGACATAAATCTCATTGCAAACAGTTTGGACTGACTTTACGTAGCCAGTTGCCTGGCAGTACGGGCAAGGCGAACCGATCGTCCGCTCCAGCGATTGCTTGACTCGCTTGCGCGTGATCGCGACCAAACCGAAATCATTAAACTGGAGCGCCTTCGACGGTGCGCGGTCGCTGCGCAAAGCCTCTTCCAGGGCTTGCATGACCTTCTGGCGGTTGCGGCGCTCGTCCATGTCGATGAAGTCGATCACGATGATGCCGCCCAGATCGCGCAAGCGGACCTGGCGCACGATTTCTTTGATCGCATCAACGTTGGTCTTGACGATCGTGTCTTCCAGCCGCGCCGTCTTGCCGACATATTTTCCGGTGTTCACGTCGATCGCGACCAGAGCTTCGGTCTGATTGATGACGATATAGCCGCCGCTCTTCAGCCACACTTTCGATTTGAGCGCTTTGTTGATTTCTTCCGTCAGTCCGAATTGCTCGAACAAAGGTGATTCTTTCGTGTAAAGCTTCACCCGCCGCACCAGCGCCGGCTGGAAGCGGTTGGCGAAGCGCAGAATGCGTTCATACTCCTGCTCCGTGTCAACCCAGATCACGGAAAAATCTGCCGTAACCTGATCGCGCAGCACGCGCTCCACGACATTGAGATCGTGATAAATCAGCGCCGGCGATTTGGAGCTTTCCGCCCGCGAGCGAATCTCCGCCCACAATCCTTTCAGGAACCGGATGTCAGCGCGCAATTCTTCTTCCGAGGCATTTTGTGCGGCTGTGCGCACGATGAAACCGCCTTGTCCGTTCTCGCGCTCGCTCAGGATGATCCGCTTCAGCCGCTGTCTCTCTTCTTCAGAAGCAATCTTGCGGGAGACGCCGGTGTGGTTCACCGTCGGCATGAAAACCAGAAAACGGCCGGGTAGCGCGATATGACTGGTGATGCGCGCGCCTTTCTTGCCGATTGGCTCTTTCGCGATCTGCACCAGAACTTCCTGGCCTTCCTTCAGCAGATCTGTGATCTGTGGGAGATTTTGCGGCTGGTGACGGCGAAAACGGCGCCCACCGCGGCGTCCGCGAGGGCCGCGCCGGTCGAATGCAGGGCGCTGCGCGCGTTGCGTGTAGCCGGCAGTCGCAGCCGGGGCGCGCACTTCGGCACGCGCATCGCCAGATCCAACTTCCTGACTTTCCGCATCGAGCGCAGCTTCAGCTTCGGCCTGCGCCTCATCAAGCTCGGCCTCTTCGTCGGCAATTTCCTCGGCATTTACTTCGACCTCGCCGGATTCGGCTTCTTCAGTGTGCTCAGAGATAGCGACTGCTTCCGCCGTAACCGGCTCAACCGATGCCGCAATCTCATGCCCGTGCTCGTGATACTCGTCGACGGCATGAGTTTCTTCTTCGAGTTCTTCAAATGCCGCGTCTTCTTCGATGTCTTCGACGTAATGCGCCAGGTCCGCTTCTTCTTCTTCGATTTCTTCTTCTTCGATGGTGTGTCCAGAACCCGCAGCCGCCACCGGTTTGGAGAGTTCCGGCGAAGGCGTCATTTCTTCCTCGTCGAATTCGGCAGCTTCGATTTCTTCGTGAGCATCGCTTCCAAATACGGTCGCGACATTCATTTCGTGCCGGCGTTTCTGTTCGCGATCCCATTCCGGCGAACCAGTTTCAAGGCTGGCCGATTTCTCCGAAGATTCGTGGGGCTCGCGCGGCTGCTGAACAGCGCTCGCCGGCGAAGCAAGGCTCTCCGCAGTTGGCGAGGTTGAAAACAACGGTTCGTCGGCCGGGAAACTGTGGGCGATTGCGGTATCTTCCTGTGGTCCGGAAGGAGGCACACTCTGCGCCGGTGCGGCTTGCACGTAGCGCTGGTATTTCGAGATCGACTCGCCCGGCAGAATAATGGGCTGATATCCCGGAGGTGGGCCGTAATCAGACCGCGGCTGGGCTTCGCGTGCCGGCTCGGCCGCAGGGCGCGCGAACTTCGATTCCGGAAAGCGTTCTCCGCGCCGGCCACGGCGACGGCGGCCGCGCCCGCGCCAGCCACGGTCTTCGCGCGATTCGGACGGGACGGGAGCCCGGGTTTCCGCCGCAGGCGCTTCCATATCCGCCACTATCTCCGGCGCTGACTCGTCCTCTGCCTCAGGAGCTGGAGCTACCGCGGCAGCGGCTCCGGTTCCCGGTACGGCTCTCGCCTGAAATCGGGTTTCGGGGCTCGGCTGATTGGTAGGAACTTCTTCCACTTCATCCTGGTCTTCCAGTTCCATGAAGTCGGAAACGTAGAGGAAGGCGTCGCGTTCGAGGCCAATGTCGACGAACGCCGACTGCATGCCGGGAAGCACGCGGGTCACGCGCCCTTTGTAAATGGATCCGGCGAGGGTGTATTCGTTCTCCCGCTCAAGGTAAATTTCTGCTAACTGATCGTCCTCCACCAAGCCCACTTTGGTTTCGTGGGGGGTGGAAGACACAAACAATTCTTTTGTCATGCAAACTCCGGTTTTGCAGCCGCCAGGCGGCTGCGGGTTCACCGGCTCAGAGACAGGAAGGGACGGGGAGGATCGAGTGCTCGAACGATGGTTCCAGACAAGGAACGGCTTGGGCCCCGGAGTCTTGTCCGTGGTCTAATCCGCAACGCAAGCTTAGGAATTTTTCGCACTTATCGCACTGGCGTCCCAGGTTTGTGACCGCTCTCTCGGTTGAGGGGGCCGTTACCCGCCCAGGTGCGCTTCAGCTAATCCTGCCCGGCCTAACTGCCTGTGCGGCCGATGCTTGCCCTCTTCACGCGAGGGCGAACGTAATCTTATTTTCTTGCGCGCCATGCGGCGCTCACAACCTTGCTTCAATTCACAAAACGGCGCATGCGGACGTTCATCACCATGCCCAGCGCCAGAAACATGAACAGGACCGAAGACCCACCATAACTCATTAAAGGTAAAGGTATTCCGGTCACAGGCATGAAGCCGACTACCATACCGATGTTGACCAGGACGTGGAAAGTGAGTACCGCCACCACCCCCATCACCAGAAGCGTCCCCGCCCGGTCGGGCGC
>Ga0335073_10016090_pt1 | contig 10451 bp, 7 predicted proteins | sample Lox_Sample_22_FD_207093 | JGI IMG/M metagenome (GOLD analysis project Ga0335073, IMG submission 207093) | Soil microbial communities from Loxahatchee National Wildlife Refuge, Florida, United States - Lox_Sample_2.2 | ecosystem: Environmental > Terrestrial > Soil > Wetlands | place: USA: Florida...
CCGGGTGGATCGTCGGCGATGAAGTGCCGGACCAGCTTCGTCGCGATGAAGTGCGCCGTCGCCGGCCGCGCCGCCAGGTCGTGCAGCACCGCGACGCACTGGTCGTACCCCGTGTCCGGATAGGTCCTACCCATCACGACTTTCGAGCCGGGCTCGTGCATCGCCTGACGGAAGAGAAAAGTTCCGGGCTGGGCGCCGGTGCGCCAGCCGTCGGGCCCCGCGATCGACCATCCTGTCAGGACCTGCGAGAACGCGGTGACATCGGTCTGCGTGTAGCCGCCATCGACACCCACCGTGTGGAGCTCCATCGTCTCCCGCGCCAGGTTCTCGTTGATGCCGGTCTTGCGGTCGGGATTGCGGCGCGCGATGTTGCGGGCGGCGCGGGAATCCGGGCCCATGGACAGCTGGTTGTCGAGGTAGAGGAGCATCGCGGGATGCCGTTCCGTCGCAACCAACATGTCGCTGAAATTGCCGAGGACGTAGGGACGAATGGCTTCACGCTCATAGCTGCCCGCGAGCCCTGCCAACACACTCTTGTCGACGGAGACGGCGAAGTGGTTGGCCCAGAACTGGGTCATGCGCTCCACGAACGGCCGGTCGGTCGAGACCGACTCGCGCAAGCGCGCGCCGGCCTCGGCCTGGTAGATGGGGCGGATGAGCTGCGGCAGCTTCTCGAGGGCGCCGATGGCGGCCGCCGAATCGGTGGTGCCGCCGGCACGTGCCGCCCGGATCGCCCGGCGCAGGTCGTAGATCTGCGTCAGGATGGCTGCCGAGCTTTGCAGTCCGTCGTCGGCGATCTCCGGCGCAGGGCCGTCGAGCTGCGCACGCAGCCAATCCCGTCCCGAGCCCCCGATCGTGGCCAGCTCGCCCGGCCGGGCGCCGAGCCCGAATCGATTGGCGGCAATGGCCGAGGTCAGCCCCTTGTCCATGAGCCTCATAGCGGCCGGACCTGCCGCGGGTTGACCGTCGCGGGCTCCGATATACTCGCATTATGTCCATTCTCGACTCCCCCGATCTCCTCCTCGTCGACGCGTCCTCGTATCTCTATCGCGCTTTTCACGCGCTGCCGGGTCTCAGCAACTCGCGCGGCGAGCCCACCGGCGCGGTGCTGGGCGTGCTCAACATGCTCGCCAAGTTCTTGAGGGAGTGCCGGGCGAAGCGCATCGCCCTGGTGTTCGACGCCCCCGGAAGAACATTCCGCGACGATCTGTTCGCGGAATACAAGGCGCATCGCACGCCGATGTCGAACGACCTGCGGGCGCAGGTCGAGCCGCTGCTGACGATCCTGCGCGCGCAGGGATTGCCTCTGTTGCGCATCGAGGGTGTCGAAGCGGACGACGTCATTGGAACACTCGCCTGCCGGGCCGCAGGCGCGGGCCGGACAGTGCTCATCTCCACCGGCGACAAGGATATGGCGCAGCTCGTCAGCGAGTCGATCGTGCTGGTCAACACGATGAGCAACACGGTGTTGGATCGGGCGGGGGTGAAAGCCAAGTTCGACGTCTTCCCGGAACAGATCATCGACTATCTCGCGCTGGTGGGGGACAGCTCCGACAACATTCCGGGAATCGACAAGGTCGGCCCCAAGACAGCCGCGAAGTTCCTCAACCAGTACGGCACGCTCGACAGTCTCATCGAGCATGTCGCGGAGGTCGGCGGCAAGGTGGGCGAGAACCTGCGCGCCGGGCTGGAGACGCTCGAGCTGTCGCGCAAGCTCGCGACGATCCACAGCAACCTCGATCTGCCCGTCACGCTGGAAGAGCTGGTGCCGTCGCAGCCGGATGTCGCGCGGCTGCGCGAGCTGTATACGAGATACGAGTTCAAGGCGCTTCTGGGTCGACTCGACGGCGGCTCGGGCGAGGATGGCGGAGAGGCGGCTGCGAGCCGTACGCGCGCGGCGTCGACTGGCCCGTCGGCCCAGGCAGCCGGTGCCGCGACGGCCGCCGCAGGCGGCGTGCCTCCCGGGGAAGCGAGCCCTCAGCCCGCGCAGCCGGCCGTGGTCAGAAACTATGAAACTCTCACTCAATGGGAGGACCTGGAGCGCTGGCTCGCGAAGCTGCGCGAAGCGAAGCTGATCGTGATCGATGCCGAGACGACGACGCTCGACTACATGCGCGCGGACATCGTCGGACTCTCCTTCTGCGTGGAGCCCGGCACGGCCGCCTATCTTCCGATGACTCACGATTATGCGGGTGCGCCGGTGCAGCTCGATCGCGCCCGGGCGCTGGCGGCATTGAAGCCGATACTGGAAGACCCGGAGAAGCCGAAACTCGGTCATCACCTCAAGTACGACGCCCACGTGCTGCAGAATCACGGTATCCGGCTCGCCGGCATGCGCTATGACACGATGCTCGAGTCCTATGTCTGGAACAGCGTGGGGACGGCGCGGCACGACATGGACTCCGCGGCGCTGTGTTATCTCGGGCGCCGCACCATCACCTACGAGGATGTGACCGGCAAGGGCGCGAAACAGATCGCCTTCAACCAGGTGCCCGTGGAGCGCGCCGCGGAATATGCCGCCGAAGATGCCGACGTGACGTTGTGCCTGCATCGGGTGCTCTGGCCGAAGATCGAGAGCGTTCCGGCGCTGGAGCGGCTGTACGAGGAGATCGAGCAGCCGCTGGTGCCGGTGCTGGAGCGTATGGAGCGTCGCGGTGTGCTGGTCGATCGCGAGCTCCTGCGGTCGCAAAGCTCGAAGTTCGCGTCGCAGATGCAGGATCTGCTGCAGCAGGCGCGGCGTGAAGCCGGATTCGACATCAACGTCGACTCCCCGAAGCAGCTGCAGCAGGTGCTCTTCGAGAAGCTGGGCCTGCCCGTGGTGCGCAAGACCCCGACCGGCCAGCCCTCGACGGCGGAGGATGTGTTGGAAGAGCTCGCGGAGTCGTACGCGCTACCGCGGATCGTGCTCGATTATCGTGCGCTGGCCAAGCTCAAATCCACCTATACGGACAAGCTGCCGGAGCAGATCAACGAGCGCACCGGGCGCATCCACACATCCTATGGCCAGGCGGTAGCCCAGACGGGCAGGCTTTCATCCTCCGATCCCAACCTGCAGAACATCCCCATCCGCCGCGCCGAGGGCCGGCGCATCCGCCAGGCGTTCATCGCCCCGCCGGGGTACGTCCTGCTGGCGGCGGACTACTCGCAGATCGAGCTGCGCATCATGGCGCATCTCTCGGGCGATGAGGGCCTGCTCGCGGCATTCGCGGAGGATCGCGACGTCCATCAGGCCACCGCGGCGGAGGTCTTCGGTGTGCCGCTCACGGAGGTGACTTCCGACCAGCGACGCGCGGCGAAGACCATCAACTTCGGGCTCATCTACGGCATGTCGCCTTTCGGGCTGGCGCGCCAGCTCGGAATCGAGCGCGGCGCGGCCAACAGCTACGTGGAGCGCTACTTTCAACGATACCCCGGCGTTCGGCGCTTCATGGACGAGACGCGCAAGCAGGCGCGCGAGCGTGGTTTCGTCGAGACCGTATACGGTCGCCGGCTCTATCTGCCCGACATCCGATCCGGCAACGCCGCGACTCGGCAGTACGCGGAGCGCAGCGCGATCAACGCGCCCATGCAAGGCACCGCGGCGGACATCATCAAGCGCGCCATGATCGCGGTCGATGCGTGGTGCGCGCGCGAGGATGCTCCCGCGCGCCTCATCATGCAGGTGCACGATGAGCTGGTGCTCGAGGTGCGTAGCGATGCCGTGGAGCCGGTGTCGGAGGCCGTTCGGGAAAGAATGACCGGCGCCGCGGAGCTCAGCGTGCCGCTGCGCGTCGATCTCGGGACTGGAGCGAACTGGGACGAGGCGCACTGATCCGGTGCGCCTCTCCAGTGCGCCTCGTGGCGCGATTCAGCGCGCGATTACCTTACCCGTCCGCCGGCGTCTGAATACCGTGGGAATCAGCATTGGCACCCGTGCCCGGTAAGCCCGGTATTGATCGCCGAGAGCTGCCGCCAGATCCCGCTCCTCCAGGGCGATTCCCACGAGGATGTATCCGGTCGTCATGACCGAAAAGATCAGATGACCGAGGGTCATGCGCGGCGTCGACCAGAAGGCGATCAGGAATCCCAACATGATCGGATGGCGCACCACCTTGTAGAGCGCGTTCTGGACGAATTGGGGCGGCGGAGATTCGCGTCCCCGCAGCCGCAGGTAAACCTGGCGCAGGCCGAAAAGGTCGAAATGATTGATCATGAATGTGGACAGCAGCAGGATCATCCATCCGAGCCAGAAGAGCGCCGTCAGCAGACCGCCGAACACCCGCGAGGCCGACACGTCCCAGATCGGCGACGGGAATGGCCGCCATTGCCAGCAAATGAGTATCAGCAGGAGACTGGAGAATAGGACATAGGTGCTGCGCTCGATCGAGCGGGGCACCACCTTGGTCCATACGGCCTTGAAACCCGGCCGCGCCATCACGCTGTGCTGGATGGCGAACGCACCGAGCAGCAGCAGATCGATGAGCAGGGCTTCGGCGGGTGCGCCGGTCTGACCCGAGTCGATCGTCTTCGGGACGAACACATCGCCCACGAAACCGACCGCGTAGAGAAATGAGCCGAGAAATATTACGTAGCAGATGACGCCGTAGATGGCCGCAATGAGACCCATGATGGTGCACCTTGGTGAGTCGGTCAGCCCCGGGGAACTTCCCTCCCGCCGCGCAGCGGGCGTTCCGATCCCGCGGATCGGGTGCCCTGTTCGTGCGCATCCAGGATGACGACTGTCGCCTGCCAGTGCGATAGGCGTCCTGTCCAAGCGTCTGCGATGCCTGCCCGGCCGTCCGGCCCATGCTGGCTTGCGGGGCGGAATCCGCGCAGAATGGGTTTTTGCGGCCCCGCAACGTAGCGAGTGTACTCCTATGTCAGAAGAACGCATTGCGGCGGCAATGACGCGGCTGGAGGCCGTGTTGCGCGCCCGTCCGACGTTCGCGGACCATGAAGAGAGCCCGGCCATCGCCCGTTGGCAGGACGGCCTCAAACTCAGCGTCAGCCACTCCAAAAGGGACCTGACGGTCGTCACCGATCTTCCGGCGGAGTTGGGTGGCGACGGCGAAGGCGTCACCCCCGGCTGGTTGATGCGGGCCGGGCTCGCGGCGTGCGCCGCAAGCTCGATCCTCCTCAACGCCGCCGCCGAGGGCATCGAGCTCGAGTCCCTGGAGGTCACGGCGGGGGCCCGCTCCGATGTGCGCGGACTGCTGGGCATGGCCGACGAGAATGGTGCGCCGGTGTCGGCAGCATTCCGCGTGGTACGGCTGCTGGTGCGGATCTCCGCTCCCGGGGTAGCGCGCGAGCGGCTGCGGGCGCTCATCGAGCGCGCCAATCAGCGGTCTCCGGTCTCGAGCGCGTTGCAGGACGGCGTGCCGGTCGAGCTGAGCATTGAGCTGCAGGACTGACCTCGGGTCCGAACGTGGACGCACTCTCCGAAACCTTGCGTGTCGTTCAGCTCGTTGGTGCGATCTTCATCAACGCACGCTTCTCCGCGCCGTGGTGCTACCAGTCGCCGAGCGCAGACTTCGCGGCGCCGCACCTCGAGCCCGGTGCCGAGCGTGTCGTCATTTTTCACCTGATCACCGAGGGTGAATGTCATGTAGAGCTCGATGGTGCGCCGCCAACGCGCCTGAGCGCAGGCGATGTCGTGATCTTTCCGCAGGGTCACGCGCATCGCATGAGCTCTCAGCCCGGAGTGCCGCCCGCGACCGGCGCGCCTCTGGAGCGGGTTCTGGCGCGCCGTCCGCGCCAACTCACCTATGGGGGCGGGGGCGCGGTCACGCGGCTGGTGTGCGGTTACCTCGCCTGCGACGCACGCCTCGCCGCGATGTTATTTGCAGGACTCCCGCCGCTGGTGCGGGTGAACGTGCGCGGATCGAGCGCGGGCGCGTGGCTGGAGGCCTCCGTCCGTTACGCGCTGGCCGAGGCGAGGTCGCCGCGCGCGGGCGGCGCGGGAGTTCTCGCCAAGCTCGCCGAGGTTCTGTTCATCGAGGTGCTCCGTCTGTATATGCGGGAGCAGAGCGCGGCCTGCACCGGTTGGCTCGCGGGCGTTCGCGATCCCGTTGTCGGGGCGGCGTTGCAGGCGCTGCAGAAGCGGCCGGAGCATCCCTGGACGGTGGAGGAGCTTGCACACACCTCGGGTACGTCCCGCTCCGTGCTGGCGGAGCGCTTTCAGCTCCTGGTCGGAAGCTCCCCAATCCAGTACCTGACCCAGTGGCGCATGGTGCTCGCCGCCAATCTGCTCGCGCGCAGCAGCGCACCCATGACGCGCATTGCGGAGGCGGTTGGGTATCAAACCGACACCGCGTTCAGCCGCGCCTTCCGGCGCGAGTTCGGCAAGCCTCCGGCCGCGTGGCGCCGGGAGCGGGCGGCGAGCCGACAGGCCGGCTGAGGGACTCGTTAGCTGGAACTGTCATCCAGCCGGGGGAACAGCGTTACCTCCGAGGCTCCGCCCGGCTGCAATCCAGCGCTCAACCGCGCCTGGCGCGAGACGAAATCTGGCGCAGTTGTAGAGCTCGAGATTTCGAAGCTCTCCGATCACCATCTCTCGCACCGCGGCTCGATCGGCCTCAGGGACGACCGTGGCGCGCATGACCTCATCGAGCGCAGCCCCTCCCACCACCAGCTGGATGATCTCGCTGATTCGCGCGCGGTAGCGCGTTCGCAATGGATCGGGCACACCGATGGCTTCCCGAACGACGCGGTATTTGTCGATCGCCGATAAGTCCAGGCGAAAAGCTCGGCCGCGAGACGCACGTCATTGCGCTCGTAAACACCAAGCATGGCGTACGCGTAATCCTGCACCTCGACATCGAGGAATGAGAACGGTGCGCAGTTGGTCAGGAATAGCGGCAGGTTGGCCGCAAGCCGGCTGGTGCGCTGGTTCCCGTCTTCAAAGGGTTGCAGGTAGGCGATATTCACCCAAAGAAAGAAGGTGGCCTCGATTGGGTTTTTGACGAGGCGCGCCTTATCGACGATCTGCCCGAGCATCTCCTCGATCAGCGCGGGCATTTGTGTCGGGGTGTATACGGATTGATCAATGTTTACGATCCTGCGGCGAATCGCGCCCACGGCCGTCTCATCCGCCAGCAAGCCCTGCATGAGGACGCTGTGCAGATTTCTCACGACCGGCACGGTGATTCCCTGTTCGGGCACCGCGTCCACGAGGAATTCGATGGCCTCCTTGTGGTTGAGAAGCATCGTGGCATCACGGTCGCCGTCGTCGGCGCGGCCGCGGCGAAAGAGCTCGCGCGTATCGATCAGATTGAAGTGATTGCCCTCCAGGCGCGAGGAGTTCCACGAAAGATCGATCAGCAGCTGTTCGAGGACCTTGCGAGCGTAGGTGCCTGCAGGCTGCTGATCCGGCGATCGGCCTTGCGCGAAGAGTGCCTCCGCGACCTCGAGGGATAGGAGGTGAGACTCATTCGGCCGATAGTCGTCCAGAAAGGAGCGTTGATAGCCGACTGGCTTGCGCGATCCCAACGAAGCGATCAGGGCTTTATCAGCTTTGCGGCGACGCGACGATAGGCTTCGCGGAAGGGAATTCCCTCGCTCACGACCAGTCGGTTTGCTTCCTCGGCGGCGTGGATCGTCGGGTCGAGATGAATGCGCTCCGGACGGAAGCGCATCGCATCGAGGGCGGCCGGCAGGAGGTCGAGCGTCTGTTGCGCCAGGTCGATGCCGCGGAACAGGGGTACTTTCAGCAACTGCAGGTCGCGTTGATAGCCTGAAGGAAGCTTGGCGCAGAGGCCGAGCGCTTCCGCCAGACACGCCTGCGCCGTCGCGGAGCGGCCGCGGATCAGCTCGAAGACATCCGGGTTGCGCTTCTGCGGCATGATCGAGGAGCCGGTGGTGAAGGCATCCGGCAGCTCGAGGAAGCCGAACTCCTGTGTATAGAAGAGGAGCACATCGGCGGCGAGACGGCCGAGGTCCTGCATGAGGAGCGCGATCTCGAAGAGCAGGGTCGCTTCGGCCTTGCCACGCGAGAGCTGCACGGCGGTCACCGGCTCGTGGACTTCCGTGAAGCCCAGTTGCCGGCGAGTCGAGTTGCGGTCGAGCGGTAACCCCGGCGTACCGTAGCCTGCTGCCGAGCCCAACGGCGATTTACCGACTCGACGTTGGACCTGCCGCAAGCCCTCGGCGTCGTCGCGGATCTCCGCGGCAAAGCCGGCCGCCCACAGCGCGACGGAGCTTGGCATCGCCTGCTGCATGTGCGTGTATCCGGGCAGCGCGGTTTCTTTCTCGCGCTCTCCCAGACGTCCGAGTGCCGATACAACGCCCAGTGCGCCGGCGCTCAACTCCTCGACGGCGTCCCGCAGGTACAACCGCAACGCCGTCAGGACCTGATCGTTGCGTGAGCGTCCGAGATGTACTCGGCCGCCGGCAGGTCCGATGCGCTCGGTCAGCCTACGCTCGAGCGCGGTCTGACCATCCTCGTCCGCGAGCTCGATGTGCCACTCGCCCCGCGAATGCTCTGCCGCCAGGGCAGTCAGACCGGTGCGGATTGCTTCGAGGTCGGCAGCGGAGAGAAGCTTTTGCTGGTGCAGCATCTCCGAATGCGCAAGGGACGCTTGAACGTCGTAGCGGACCAACCGCTCATCGAGCATGAAGTCCTCGCCCGCCGTGTAGCGTAGAACGCGATCATCGAGAGGCGCTCCCTTGTCCCACAGACGTGTCATGGCAGGTCTCGCGACTGGGTTGGCGGGTCAGCTTTTCGCTCCCTGCTGTTCCGCAGGGGTCAGCGCCTTGATATCCGCGACAATCAGCGTTCCCGTCCCTTCGTTGGTGAAGACCTCGCCGAGGATGCCTTCAGGCGCCTGGTAGGACACGACGTGTACACGGCGCACGCCGCCGCGGATCGCATCCTCGATGGCCTTCGCCTTCGGGAGCATGCCGTCCGCAATGCGCCCTTCCTCGCGCAGGCGTTTCAGTCCCGGCAGATCGATGTAGGAGATGAGCGAGCGCTGGTCGGCGATGTCGCCGAGGATTCCCGGCGCCCCGGTGCAGAGGATCAGTTTCTCCGCGCCCAGTGCCGCGCCCAGCGCCGCAGCCACGGTATCGGCATTGATGTTGAGCAGCACCCCGTTGTCGTCGGCGGAGAGCGGGCTCACTACCGGCATCAGCCCGTTGTCGAGGAGCTTGCGCACCGCCGTCGGGTCGACCTCGTCGATGTCGCCCACGAAGCCGAAGTCCACAACCTCCCCGCTCGAGCCGATCTTCACAGGGGCGCGCTTGTGGGCGCGCACCAGCCCGGCATCGACGCCGCTGATACCGACCGCCTCGATGTTCAGGTCGCGGCAGATGCCGAGAATGCGGGTGTTGATCAGTCCGTTGAGCACCATCGCCGATACGTCGATCGACTTCTGGTCGGTCACCCGCCGGCCCTCCACCATGCGCGTCGGTACGCCGAGCGCCGTGGAGAGCTCGGTGAGCTGCGGACCGCCGCCATGGACGAACACCACCCGCACGCCGAAGTAGTGCAGGATCGCGATCTGCTCGATGAGGACGCGGGTCGAGGCGATGTCGGCGAACACCCCGCCGCCCGCCTTCACGACGAAGATCTTGCCCTTGTACATGCGGATGTACGGCGCGGCGTTCTTGAGCGCCCGGATGGCCAGGGCCTGATCGCCAGGATGCATGATCATTGCTGTGTGTCCCTCAGATGCTTTTCAACATGCGATAGAGAACCGCCGCCTGTGCGGTGAGGCGATTGTAGGCCTCCCGCTGCACGATGCTGCGTGCGCTATCGAGAACTTCGTCCGCAACCGCGACGTTGCGCCGCACCGGCAGGCAGTGCATCAGCCGGCATTCCGTCGCAGTGCGCGTGAACCAGTCGTTACGAATGCACCAGTCCTTGAGCTCCGCCCGCAGCCGGCCATCGGCCGCCGCATCTCCGTAGCAGGACGTCGCACCCCATTCCTTGGCGTAAATGATATGCGCATCGGTCAGCGCCTCGTCGCGGTCGGTGGTCTCCCGCACGGAGCCGCCGGAGAGCGCCGCCGCGCGCCGCGCCTTCTCCATGAGCGGCTGCGGCAGGGCGAATCCCTCCGGCCGCAGCACGATGACCTCCATGCCGCGAAGCGCCGCCATGTGAACCGCGGTAGCCGGTACGGCAAGGGGCAGGGCGCGCGGATGGTACGCCCAGGAGAGGACGAAGCGGCCGTTACGCGGCACGCCGAGGTCGTCCATCGTCTTCCAGTCCGCGAGGGCCTGGCACGGATGGCTGGTCGCCGACTCCAGGTTGATGAGCGGCTTGTCGACCAGGCTCGTCATGGCGCTAAAGGCGGTTTCCGCGAGATCGGCGGCTAGATCCTTGCCGTCCGCGAACGCGCGTATGCCCAGTGCGTCGCAGTAGGAAGCAAGCACCGGAATCCCTTCGCGCACGTGCTCCGCGGCTGCGCCGTCCATGACGGCACCGAGGCGTGTCTCGAGCTGCCAGGTGCCCTGGCCCGAAGTGATCACGAACG
>Ga0335073_10016091_pt1 | contig 10451 bp, 15 predicted proteins | sample Lox_Sample_22_FD_207093 | JGI IMG/M metagenome (GOLD analysis project Ga0335073, IMG submission 207093) | Soil microbial communities from Loxahatchee National Wildlife Refuge, Florida, United States - Lox_Sample_2.2 | ecosystem: Environmental > Terrestrial > Soil > Wetlands | place: USA...
GTGGAACCCCGCATCCGGCGGGCGTCGTCTACCACGATCACCGGGTCCGGCAGGCACTGCCCGGCCGACCCGCCCGACAGCAGGCCGGCGTGTGCCTCGCCAACCACCCGGGCCAGGGCCGGGCCGTCCTGGCAGCAGCCAGCAACCGCGAAGCGGAGCGTCTCTCCGGCAGTCAGTCCCGTGGCTGGACGGCTGGCCTCATCGGCGGGCATCAGGGCTGAGAGCTTCCGGCACGCGGAAACTGGCACTGCGAGGTGCCCGATCTTGCAGCGAGGCCCCTCAGATACGAGCGTGCTCGCCGGAACGCGGCATGCGGCCGAGTGCTGCCGACCCGGCCTCGGCTTCCGGACCGTCCTGAGAGCTGTCCGGGCGATCCTGATCGTCGTGCCCGGGAGACCGAGCCAGGCCGCGTGGCATGCTCGAAGCCAGTCACGAAACTGCGTGCCGCGCTCGAAACCAACTTCAGGGAGATCAGTGCCGTTCTGGAGTTGGATCGGGTAGCAGGCTGGCCGCCGGGACGCTGCTCCCGTCAGCGGCGTGGCGCACGGTCTCGGCGATGACCTGCGGGTCGGGCTTGGCCTGGCGTGGGTCGTCGGGCCAGGTTTCCACGATTCCTGCGGCCCAGTGGGCCCAGTGGGCGACGAGCAGGTAGAAGTCGGTGAGGAACCGGCTGGTGAGCTGAAGCTCAGGCAGCCGCTCGGGAAACGGGCCGCTGCCGCTGGCATACTGCTCGCCGATGGCCAGGCTTTCGGCGCAGCGCGCCCGCGCCCAGGCCTGGGCGGCGGCCAGCGTCGCCAGCAGGTCGGTTCTGGTCCCGTTCTCGGCGAAGAACACCCTCAGAAGCTGCTCGAACTCCAGCACCGGGCCTTCACCCGGATCGTGCAGCCACTCGGCGAGGGCCCGCCGGCCCTGGGCCGTGATTGTGTAGACGATGATTGCGCTGGCCCGCCGGCTCGCCGCCGGTCAGGGTCTCGCCAACGCCCAGTTCGTGCTGGCCGACGCCCAGATCCACCCTTTCCGCGCCGCATCGTTCGACGCGGTGATCTCGCGCACCGGCACCATGTTCTTCGGCGACCCAGTCGCGGCGTTCGCTAAGAGCCTGATTGAGAACCGGGTGGCCGCCGGCGGGGACGTATCTGGATCTTCTGGGAGGTAGCGCGGCGTGGCGCTGTTGTAACGCAAGAGGCCCCTGGTAATCGCATGGGTGTCGAATCCAGCGCGAAACCAGGAGCCTCGCGTGCCGTTCTACCCTGCCGCCGATGAGCGTGTCCAGCCAGCCCGGGTCCCGGGTGCGGTGGCCTGCCGGTGCTGCCCGGGCGGGGTCTCCCGCAGCACCCGGCCCCGCCGTTACCCCTCGGACATGGGCGATGCGGAATGGGCGGTGTGCGAGCCATCGCTGCCGGCCCCCGGCTGGCTGGCCGGGCGGGGCGGGCGCCCCGCCCGCTGGTGCATGCGCGACATCATCGACGCGATCCGCTACCTGACCCATAACGGGCCGGTGTGGCGGGCACTGCCCGCCGACTTCCCGCCCGCGGGCACCGTCTACTGGTGGGCCGGCAAGTGGCAGGCGGACGGCAGCACGCAGCGGATGCACGATGACCTGCGCGAACGTGTCCGGCTGACCGCCGGGCGGAAAGCGGCGCCGACCGCAGCGGTCATCGATTCCCAGTCGGTAAAGGGCTCGGAGATGATCGCCCGGGCCCACCGGGGCTACGACGCGGGCAAGAAGATCAACGGCACCAAACGCCACATCGCCGTGGATACGGGTGGGCTACTGCTGGCGGTGCTGGTCACCGCCGCGTCCGTGCAGGACCGCGACGCCGCCCGGCCGCTGCTGTGGAACCTGCGCCGGGCGTTCCCCTCCATTCAGCTGGCCTGGGCTGACGGTGGCTATGCCGGGAAGCTGGTCACCTGGGCCAAGACCCGCCTCTGCCTCACCCTGGAGATCGTGAAACGGCCCGATGACCTGCACACCTTCAAGGTCCTGCCCCGCCGGTGGGTGGTCGAGCGGACATTAGCGTGGATCACTGCCCACCGGCGCACCGTCCGCGACTACGAACGGCTGCCTGCCCGTCACGAGACCTACGTCCACTGGGCCATGATCATCGTCATGACCCGCCGCCTCGCCCGAGCCACCTGAGTTCTCAATCAGGCTCTAAAGGATCGCCAACGGGATCGCTAAGCGGCCCGGGGGCCACGCTGTCGGGCCGCCTATGCTTACGCGGGCCACGAACGGCTCGTCGGCCTGCCGGCGCGGGCAGACCACACTTTCAGCTGCCTGATCGCCAACCTCCATCACGGCTCCATTCCCGTCACACACCGGATCCTCACGGCCGGATTAGGAAAAGAACTGTGGCCCGAAAGCGGGCCCAGCGGGTCAGCCGAGGTGATTGCAATGACCACGACCCAAGATCCACGTCCCCGGCGGCAGTCCGGCGTCAGCGAACGATCGATGAACGCCCTGAGGGTGGCGCTCCGCGCTGCGCAACCTCCCGCTCCACGGCTTCGCGCAAAACCAGCTGTGGTGCGAACTCGTCGCCATGGCCAGCGAACTGACCGCCTGGATACAGATGCTCGCCCTCGACGGCCCGGCCCGCGCCTGGGAACCCAAACGGCTGCGGCTGCGCCTGTTCACCGCAGCCGGGCGCCTGATCCGCGGCGGGCGCCGCCTACGGCTACGCCTCGCTGCGACCTGGCCCTGGGCGTCCCAGCTCACCGCGGCGATCACTCGCCTGCTCGCCTACGCCCCCGGCTGACCAGCACGAACTATCCCCTACGACCAGGAAGGACACACCAGGGCCCGTGGAACCCCGCCCACCCGGCGCGACAGCCGGGAAACCACGCACGGCCACACGCTGAAAATCAGCCATCCGCCGCCGCGTCTGTCATGCACATCAAGATCGCGAAACATCGAGGTTAGCGGCCTGATCAACGAATATGCGCGCGCTGCCTGATATCCCGAAGATCCGCAGGTCACGACACGGACCCTATTTTCGAGCGGGACAACCACCGGAAGTGAGGCAGAGCGCCTGTGTTGACAGTCAGGTAAAGACATCTTGACAGTCAGGTAAAGAAAGCGCAGGCTTCGCAAGGGGGACTTAAGTTGCGTTCACCAGTAATAGAAGCTCGAGAAGCGTGGGCAACGGGGGCGTCTGACCAGGTCAACGCAGACGCTCTGGGTTTGGTCCGTCTTGCCCCGCTCATGGACGTGACGTCAGGCCGCGCCGAGGTAATCATTGGCCTCATCGACGGCCCGGTTGCCGATCACCCGGATCTCACCCGGAGCATTCGGCAAGTCCCTGGACAAGTTGCAGCTTGCAGCCCTGGGAGCGAATCGTGCGCCCACGGCACCTTCGTCGCCGGCATCCTCAGCGCTCGTCGAGGTGCGAGGGCGCCGGCGATCTGTCCGGGGTGCACTTTGCTCGTGCGGCCGATCTTCGCCGCCGGGAAGGTAGGCGTCGGCTCAATCCCCACGACGACATCGCACGAGCTAGCTGAGGCCATCGTTGAATGCCTAGAAGGCGGCGCGCGCATCTTGAATGTGAGCGCAGCAGTCGCACATGCTCACGGTGCCGGCGCCTACAAGCTGACCGAGGCGCTCGACTGGGCGGTTCGGAAGGGGGCCGTCGTGGTGGCCGCCTCAGGGAACCAGGGCGTCGTTGGGAGTTCCGCGATCACAAGGCATCGTGGGGTGATCCCTGTGGTCTCCTACTCCCGCGCCGGACGGCCGCTATCTGGCTCGAATCTGGGCGCGTCGATCGCGCGGCGTGGCCTGGGGGCGCCCGGGGAGGCGATCAAGAGCCTCGCTTGCGATGGAGGCAGTTTCCGGTCGGGAGGGACGAGCACGGCTGCCCCGTTCGTCACTGGGACGATCGCTCTCATTTGGTCGGTGTTTCCGGCCGTGCCTGCGGCGTCCATCCGGCTGGCGCTTGCGACTTCTGCTGGCAGGAGCCGTGGAGTGGTCCCACCGCTACTGAATGCGTGGAGTGCGTATCAGGTCATGACTGTAATGCCGAGGAGGTGAGTGACTTGCCAAATGTGAACCAAGACCCGATAGAAGAGGGCGGCGAGCATACGCCCTTCGAAATCCGGTTGCCAGGATTTAGCGCCGAGAAGGCTATTGGGCTCGGGGACACACTCAAGCGTGTGAGCGCCGCAATCGGCGTTCGACCGTGCGGGGGATGCGGACGCCGAGCGGAGGCGCTGAACCGGCGCGTCGTCCTCACGGGGCGCGGGAAGCGATCGATGGGAGCCCGACAATGACTGAGGATCAAGAATACGTCGAGGCAACTGCCGACAGAATCGCTCTTGCTGATGCCGGGGCTCCGGCACCAGTGTCCGAAGCCCCCGCGACCGCGGCCAGCCTAGGTCCCGCCCCCTCGGGTGACCCGGCTGCCGCGAGGAGCCTCGTGTACGCAGTGGGCCGGATCGAGCCGCGCTACCCGACGCTTTCGGTCGAGAAGGAGTTCGCCCAAGTGGCAGGGCGCGATGGCGCGATCGGACTCACGGACCAGCAGGCGTTGCATTCGCTGCTTCGGGAGCGGTCCAATCGGTATCTTGCGCGCGAACTCTGTTGGGTGTTCACCATCGAGGGCCTCGAGACCTACATCTTGTATCCGCGCGACCCAGCGGATTTTGACCTCCTCATCGAGTCCGTTCGGCCTTTGCCCCGCGCGAGTGATGTCGATGTCGTCGTGGGTGTGCTTGGACCGATCGCCCCACCGGAGATGTGCAACGCCCTTATGGTGCCGGTCGTCGGGTTTGATCAGCTCTATTCGTTCGACGTCGACTCGCTGATAAAGTCGATTCCCCGTCCGAGTGGGATGAAGGCCGAGCAGTTCGAGCCGGTGGCCGAGGAACTGTTTATGCGAATCGCGCAGGTCGCAGACAACGCCGGTGCGACCGATGAGGATCGCGCACTGAATTATGTCTCAGTCCGCTACCCCGCGATCTATCATGCCGCAGCGGAGCACACCGCAGCTGGCTCGACCTTGAGCAGTGTCGAAGTACGGCCATCACGGCTGAGTGGAGTGCGCTCAGTCATGGAGGTGGTCTTTTCGTATACCAACCGCGCAACCGATGTTACGGAGAAGGAGTTCGTGCGAGTCGACATCACCGAGGAGTATCCATTCCTCGTCACCAAACTCTCGCCGTACTTCGACCGCGACACGTGAGCGCTCTGAGCACGATGATCGCAGGACTGTCCGGAGGCGGCTATGGATACAGATCATCAGATGTCCCAGCCTGGTTTAACGGCAAGTGCTTCGCTAGCCGATCGTGCAGCACGGCTCCCATACGAGGACCGTGGCGATCAACGTCGACGTCCGGGCTCAGCTGGGATGGGAGAAACCCGGTGACAGTGTCCCGAATTGCCTGTGCGTTTCGCCGATCGGCTGTCCGCGCTGTAGCAGCATGCCCAGCTGCTTCCCTGGCCCGCGTCACAACCAAGACTGCCCATTCGATTCCGATCGCCTCCGCCGAAGCAAACTTCAGCTCGTCTGTGAAGCTAAGAAAACGAGGTACGTATCATGACGCCAGGATTCACCGCCGAGACGACACTGTGTCGGTCTCAGGCATACTACTCCGCCGGGGTCGCATCAGCATACGTAGGCGGCAACTCAGTCACGCCCGCCTTCTGGAGAGAGATCGGGAATTTTCTTACCAAGGCAGCACATGTCGCGTGTCGAGCAACCTGCTGGGGGGCTGGCGCCGCGGCGGCAACAGCCTGCACAGACGCATCTGTTGGAACGGCCGCTCCCTGGTGCGTAGCCGGAGCCGCGGCAGCGACAAGTGTATGTAGTGATCTCTGTTGATTACCTGTACGTGCTTCGAGAGGCGGTGGACGACATGAAGAAGTCTCGGCCAATCCCAGGGTTCACAGCGGAGACGTCGCTCTACAGAACAAGCGGGCACTATTCGGCCGCAATGAATCGCCGGGCTTCACGAGGCGGCCATGGTGACGTACGGCCCCAATTTCTCGCCGCGCGATCCCAGGCGAGAGCTACCGGCCCGTTTGGTCCAATCGGATTGCCCGGCCAGGATTGCAGTGGGGCATGCTGGCACATCTGCATGTCCTTTCCATTTCCGGGCTGCTGGGAGAGCTGCGCACAAAGCTGCAGAGACTTCGCAGTCAGTGGCGTCCTGGCATAAATGACCCGGGCCGGTGGGACCATCAAGCCGGATGATGGCATAGCAGTGGACGACGCCCCGCCGCTGGTATTCGGCAACCTTGGCGTATGAGACCAGGGCCTCGCGACCAAAGATCGCTAGCCTGATTTTGCCATTCATAGCGTCCGTTAGCTTGTGGTGCAGCGGGACGGGCGGAGGCTCCGCTTCCCTGCGTTGAGACCCCGGCGAGAGCAGGTATGAACGTACTGCTGTTGTCCCATTGACCGCCTCCGTGAGTTCCGCCTAACTCTGCACGACAGCAGGTGCGGCGAACGTCCGGATCTGCATGATCAGGACGCTGGCCCAGGCCGGCGGGCTGGGTTTTCTGGCGGATCCCTCGGCGCCGGCGCCGAGCAGTGAGCGTGTGAGTGCCTGGTGCTCGGAGTTCATCTCGGCGAGCACTCCGGCGAAATGGGGGCCGCGCAGCACCGGGGGGCGCTCGCCCGCCTGCAGGGACGCGAGCACGGTCCGCCGGATCATCTCCTTGATGAAGGAGGCGGTGACTCCCTAGGTGCCCGCCAGCACTGGCTCGAGGTCGGCGTCCACGGTCAGGCCCCTGGCGTACACGTGCAGCAGTCGCTCCCGGCAGCGCGCGTCCGGGCGGGGGATTTCGACCGCCAGGTCCACCCGGCCCGGGCGGTCGGCCAGTGCGGTTTCCAGGATGTCGGCCCGGTTGGTGGTCAGCACGAACGTGACGTCGGCGTCGGCGCCGATACCGTCCATCGCATCCAGCAGCGAGAACAGCAGCGGGTTCCCGCCTGGGGTGTCGTAGTCGCGGTCGGTGGCGACCAGATCGACGTCCTCGAGCACGACCATTGATGGCTGCAGGCGCCGGGCCAGCGCCGCGGCCTGGTCGATGAACCTGACCGACCGGCCGGTGAGCAGGATGACGGTGAGCTCGGCCAGGCGGCCGGTCAGATACCGGACGGTGTGGGTCTTGCCGGTTCCCGGCGGGCCGTGCAGCAGTAGGCCCCGCTTGAGGTGCTGGCCGGCGCCGAGCAGCTCGGCGGACCAGCCGGCGATGCCGATGATGTGCCGCTCGATGTGCTCGAGCGTTCCGTCGGGCAGCACGACGTCTGCGGCGGTGACCGCGGGCCGGGGCAGGAACGTGACCAGCTCGTTGCCGTGGTGCTCGCTCTCGGCGAAGCTGAGCACCTGGCCGCGGAACACATCGTGCGCCCGCATCAGCCGCTCGATCTCATCGCGTGTGGTGGTGGCCGCCTCCCGGTCCGCCGCCAGCACTTCCAGCGTGCACACCGGTGGGCCGAACCGGCTTTCGTCACGGATGCCGATCACCACCGGGGTACCGGCTGGAGCCGCCACGGCCACCAGGCCGAGCGTCACCACCTCAGTGTTTTCCTCGGGCCCGACCGCGGCGGTGCCGTAACTGGCGGCACCGACCGCCGCATCACCCCCGGCTGCGCCGCCGCGGACCATGGCCCGGACCGGGCCAGCGGGCCCGCCCCGGAAGACCATGCCGACGTGGGCAGGCATTGCTGAGCAGCGACAGCATGTCCTCGTGTGGGCGGTGACCACCCCCAGCAGGGCCGAACCATTCGGCGTCTGCGGTGTGCGCTGCGAGGTAGGCATCGACGCCGCGCTGGACGTTCACGTGCTCCCAGCTCGGGAACCGCTCAGAAACCAGCACCACCTCGGTCAGCTCGCAGCCCAGGTGACCGGTGACCCGCAGCGCCAGCCCGGACAGACCCGCCTCCCCACTCAGCGTCTGCGCCGCGAGCTCGAACAGCCTGTGGGGTTCCAGAAGTCGGCCACCGGCCCTGACATGGGCTTCTACGCAGCCCGCTCGTATTGGCTGAGAAGGCCGCCCAGAACGGGCCGGTGCTTGATCCGCTCCTGGGAGAGGCCGGCGCCAGGGTGATCAGGCAGGGGCGGGCGGAGTTCGCGACTGCGATGGGGTCGTCGCCGCCAAGGCCCGGTGTGGTGCCACAGCCCGGCGGGAGAGCGCTCCCCCGGGGGCCGCCCTTCTGCACGTAATCCGCCAGCGCCCGCCCCACATCGGGCGGTAGCGGGAGCAGGTCCAGGCGCCGTCCTTTGCCGCTGACGTGCTGAGTCAGCACGCGGCTGATCGGCTCGACCCCGAATCGGGAACGGCGCTCGCGGATGAACTTCACGATCACCGCTGCGGGCGGTCGAGTTCCGCCGCAAAGAAAGCCGAGGCGGCCTTGAGGATCTCGTTGGCCCGCCGCAGCTCAGCGTTCTCCCGCTTGAGCCGGTTGATCTACGCCGACTCCTCGCTGCTCACTCCCAGCCGCTGACCGGCGTCAACTTCGGCCTGGCGAACCCACTTGCGCAGCGTCTCCGCGCTGCCGATGCCCAGCTTCTGCGCCACAGCGCAGATCGCCGGCCAGTCCGAGGGATACTCCGGCCGCACCCCGGCGACCATCCGGACCGCACGCTCACGCAGCTCCGGCGGATAGTTGGCGAATCGTCCTGCCACGGCTCCATCTTCCTCTCACGAGATGGAGCCTCCGAACACTCCGGGGTTCCTCTGTGTTTGTCAAGCACGTGAGGGCGGCCTCGTAGAGTTGGTCGCGGCGGGTCCGGGAAGTGACTTATCCGAAGAGCTGGTGATCGGGGTTGAGCCAGCCGCGCTGGATGTTGCAGTCGCCCCCGAATGTCCTCCCGGGCTCGTCCTCGCATGGCGTTCGTCGGTGATCATGAGGCGCCAGAGGTGATCGGCCAGCCGCCGTTTCAGGCATTGCTTCGTTGTGGGTCTTGCCGGCGGCGATCTTGGTGTCGTAGTGGGCGCCCTGCGCTCTGGTTAGCCGCAGCATCTACAGCGTTCGCTGTATGCGTCGACTTGTGCGGATCCACTCCGATGATGATCATCCTTGGCATGCCTCTCGTCCGGCCGGTCAGCAACGCGGGGCCGTGGACGACACGCCGACTTCAAGCTCCGGGCAGACGATCAATCCTCTGTTGAGCCAGACCACGGCCTGGCGCCGACCAGCCCGACAAACCCCGGGAGAGCCAACCCGAAGGTGGCAGGCGATTCACGAGTCAGGCCGGCCGGCACCAGCACGAGACGCTAGATCAACAACGAACTCGTCCCGCAGGCCTCATACAAGTCGGCGGTTCACTGATCGCTCGCTCACATACATGGTGAGTGGGTGTTGTGACTGTCGCAGCGTCCCGGTTGCGGCCCGTTGGCCACAGTGGACCGGGGCTCGTGTCGTAACGTCAGGCTGGATGCAGTTCTGCCACTGTCGGTGTCGGCGGCTTCGCCTCCGCCTTCAGGCTGAACCCCTTCACGATCAGCCACACCGCCAGGACTATCTCCTGCACGCCAATGGGGAGACTGAGCACTACCTGCGTGCTGGACAGCACAGTGATGGACTGGAAAGGACCAGCAGGCCGGCGGTGAGATAGAGCACCGTGCCGACTAGGCCCCAGACCGACAGCCAGCGGGGAATCAGCTGTGACCGGCAAAAGATGAGGTAGTACAGCGTGGCTCCGGTGCAGAAGGCCAGGACGCCCACGGTGCCGGCCAAGTCGCGCAGGTCTCGTACCAGGTCACCCGACGCGAGCGTGGAGGCGCTGGCGGCGAGCTGGCCGGACAGGCTCACCAGGATCAGTGTGCCCATCGCGGACAGGGCGTAGAACACGCCCTCGATGAGCCGGAAGGCGACTGCGCCGAGCGCCGTCCCGGCGGCATGCTGCCTGAGCGCCGGGTACAGCGTGACCGCGATGGCGCCGCTGGTGCAGGCGGCCAGGAGCTGGAACAGCGCCGCCGCCAGCAGCCGGTCCTGATGCAGGGCCACTGCGGCCAGGAAGCCGGGGCCTTTTAGAAGGGAGCCCAGCAATGCCGTGGCCGCCAGGCTCGCGGCCGTCGCGGCGATGAACAGCACCCCGGCAGTTGTCGCCCGGACGTCGTGTGATCTCACGGCGCCCTTCATTCAGATGAACCCGTGCCGCCGCCGGTCGGCCTGGGTGTCGGGCCGACGGTGTCTTGTGGCTCGAACACGACCACGGCTGTTTCGGTTGGCCGCGGCGCGGCGTAGGCGTCGGGGTTCTTGTCGATCTCGACCCGTAGAGGCGGAACTGTCCTAGGCCTGCCTGATCGGCTGCGGCGTCGACTCCGCGGATCTCGTCGTCCACGCTTTAGCCGGAGGAAGGCCGGCTGCCAGCGAAGATCTCCAGATCCTTCAGCAGCGCATTGACGCCAGGCAGGCGGTTGCGCAGGGCCCGGTACCGGACCTCGGCGGAGGCGAGGATGCCAGGCAGAAAGATCACATCCGTCATGACGCGCGCACCGCTAGCCA
>Ga0335073_10016092_pt1 | contig 10451 bp, 21 predicted proteins | sample Lox_Sample_22_FD_207093 | JGI IMG/M metagenome (GOLD analysis project Ga0335073, IMG submission 207093) | Soil microbial communities from Loxahatchee National Wildlife Refuge, Florida, United States - Lox_Sample_2.2 | ecosystem: Environmental > Terrestrial > Soil > Wetlands | place: USA...
TGCGTGGGAGTGAGGCTGCCCGTGCAGATATGGCGGTCTTTCTCCTGCTTCCCGCAGCGGGGGCACAGAGGGAGGGGCATTACCCCTCCTGTTCCGCCTGGCCCAGGACAAGAGCCTGGATAGTGGCCATCTGGTTGATGAACAGCCCGTGTACCAGCTCAAACGAGCGCTGCTCGGGGAAACCAGACTTGATCGCAGCGGCATACAGGACATGCAGCCCGGACATGATGTCATCTGCCTCAGGGGAGATGAACGGGTCCTGCACTTCACTCACTGACATCCTCCTCGGGGTCATAGACGTCTTCAGGGTAAATGGTCTCCGAGTCATCATACGAACCAGACGGCCAGTATTCCACCTTGGTGCGGTTGCCCGTGCCCGCGCCCTGGCCCTGCCATTCCTGAGCCTTGACGCGAGGGCAAGCGCGCAGATGCCAGCCGCCGCAGTCACGGCACGGGTCAGCCTCGGAGAAGACGGCACGAAGCTCCTTCTTCTGCTCAGTCGTCGGTTTCGTCACGGTCTTCCCAGGTGAGGCAGAAGGCACTGTCATAATGCTCGTTCCCCTGGTGATCTGTGCAGATCAGGGTGATCCACGCCCCGTCCCCCAGGTACCGGGCCCGTGCTGCGCACATCAGGAAAATCTCCTTCCCAGCAAGGGATCTACCCCAGTATAACCGAGATTCCCGCGATTCACCCCGATGAAACGGGATACTTTCTCCAGGTATTCCGCATCGCCGTTGCATTTCGGGCACCTTTTCAGCCGCATAGGGTATTCGTGGCCCTGGTCGCAGGTCTTCTGGTAGGCGTTAGACCAGCGGATGGACCGCTCCGTGGAAACGGGGGGCGGCGTGTAATCGAAAGATTCCCCGCAGAGGCGGCATGCTTTCTCCAGCCGCATGTTGACTTTCCCGCCGCACTTGAGGCAGGTGCGGAACCCGTAGATCTCGCCCCAGTCCACGTTGCCCATGCCGGACAGCTCCCGCATCCCCCAGACCCACGCGTCGGCGCGGTCGTCGTGCTGCTTGACCCTGTCGTCGTAGCTGGTCATGGCGACGAGCTGCCGTTCCAGCTCATCGAACTCGCGGCCCACCATGTGGATGAGGCCGCGCTCCATCAGCGGGGACAGCGGCTGGGCGCGGATCGTCTTGCCTTTCATGGCCTGCACGGGCTTGTAGGGGACGTGCGGGTCCTTGTCGTAGAGGGCCTGGCGGAACCAGTCGCCCGCGACGTTCTTCTCGACCACGACCAGGCTCGCGTCCCAGCGGTAGAACGCGCCGACGATGGCGGACATGACCCGCTCGGTGCTGCCCTGCAGGGAAACGTCCTCCAGCGTGTAGAAGTGGCGGTCGTCGCCTTCCCCGGTGACGACGATGCCCGTCTCGTCGGATTTCATGTTCGCCGTGCTGGCAGGGTCCACCGCGATGACGATGTTGCGGAGCTGGGGGAATTCCTCGACGCGGTACCTGTCGATATCCTGGATGCGGAAAAGCTGGCCAGGCAGGTCATCCACGAGTTCCCCGAGGAGTTCCTGGCGGCCCAGGAAGGATTCCAGCCCGTACTGGAGCTTGACCTTCTCGATCATCTTCATGACCGAGGGGGCCTTCCAGTTCTCCATTGAGGTGGCGCGGGTATAGTGCACGTGCGAGCCTGGCTTCTTCGCGTCTTTCATCAGGTCCGCGATGATGCCGACGTTCCTCGGCGTGGTGGTGACCAGCATGCGGCCTTTCGACTGCCGCAGCGCGGGAATGAGGCCGAAATGGTAGAAATCGGGCTTGGAGATGGAGCCCAGCTCGTCAAACCAGACGTACGCGAGGTTAGCCCCGCGAATGGAGTCGGGACGGTCAGCGGTGTATCCCTGGATGACGCTGCCGTTGCGCAGGGTGAATTTCAGCCCGTTCTTGTTGTAATCCTGGATCTCGCCCGGCTGGGCTACTTTCTCAATGCCCGAGGGGCCTTCGAAGCACACCCGCTTGATGTCGATGAACGTGGGGGCGCAGACCCCGACCCAGATCCCTGGCTCGCTGAGCGCCACTGAGAGCGCCCAGTTGGACCCGCAGAGCGTCTTGCCGTACCCTCGCCCCGTCATGAGGAGCCAGGTCTCCCAGTCCTCGTCAGGGCGCTCGCAGCCGCAGGACAGGCCCGTGACGGGATCAGCGAGATGGTGGCGGGGATGCTCGGGCGGGAGCTGCTTGGCGTAGGCCTGCTGCTCCCAGGGGCGCGGCTCGATCCGTGAGCGCGTGGCCAGGATCTCTTTGGCGAGCCTGGCCTGCGTTTCAGGGGAGAGCTTGGAGAATTCCTCGGGACTTAGGGGCACACACTCCTAGAAAGGAATTTCTTTTCCCGCCGGGGGTTAGTTTCCGTAAGCAGGCCTAGAGCAGGAAGCACAGCACCAGGCCGAGCAGCACCATGGCGGTGCTGAACATGAAGCGCCTGCGGGACCTGGCGTGCCGTCCCCGGGGGACGAGGTACGGCCCTCTCTTCGGGGACGGATGCAGGAAGCCCATCATCAGCGAGATGACCGCGTAGGTGATAGTCAACGAGTATGCCTTCGTGGGCTAGCTATCATTGAAACATGTCCAGCATACCCTGCCCACCTGAACGCGATGGCAGCGATATTGCAGACTACATAGCGCTATGCCGTCGCTGTCATCTCAGGTGCGACAATGATGCCAGGTGGACCCCTGAACGCCGTGCAGCACAAGCGGAACATCGCCGCAGAGGGCTGTTCGGGGGTCCACCTCGGCCCGATCAGAAATCTACTGAACGGTGATCATACGCAGTCGGGTGCGGTAGTCCACGGATTCCAGTCCGTGCCGTCATAGCTGATCTTGACTGCCGCCTCCATGTTGGCCACGGGGTTCAGCGTTGCCATCGCCGAGCCCCAGGAGGCGTTGATCTGCATCAGCCCCCAGTCGTCGGTGGGGCTGATCGCGTCGGGGTTGCCGCCGCTCTCGTGCTCCGCGATGCAGGCGGCGGTGGCCTCCACGGCAGGCGAGCCTCCTACGGAGCGCCAGAGCGCCTCCAGCGCCGCGTAGGAGTAGATGCCCGTGCTTGCGTGAGTATCCGCGACTGCGATAGGTACCGCCGATGGTATCACGCGCAGGTCGCGCAGGTGCTCCAGGTGCTCCAGGTGGCGGATGTGCAGGTAGTGCAGGCGGGCGGCATGAGCGGCGGTGCTCATATGGGCCGCGCCCACCTGGTTCTCGGTAGATGCCCCTGCGGGCAGCGCCAGGCCTGCTACCATGACCCCCGTGGCCGCCGCTGCTCCCGCGTACCTGGCTGTCTGCGCCGTCTTGCCCGGCTTGCGGTGGCCGCCCTTATGACTGGGGCGGCGGTGGCGGCCGGGGATTCGGGTGGAAGACATATGTCTCCTGAGGACGAAGGAAGCCTGCTTCACCAGGGAATAAGCCGTGAAAAACACGGTATCTTCACGATGAAGGCAGGCTCTGCCGTGATGCAAGGCGCACTCGTCCTTACATCACTTATACCCACCCTGACACGGGGTGTCAAACCTTGTCAAGCCAGACGGCCAGAAATGTTACTCACGGGAAGCCTGTGCTGGACGGCATGCAAGCACGCGGATAGGATTCATGTCATGACGCAGACCCCCGTGGAATGGCTGATGGAAAACTTCGAGAAAGTTTTCGCGGTATACGACGGAAAGCCGTGGATGATGGCAGATGATCTCGGCGTGGCCGAGCCCCGGGAGATGATCGAGCTGATTGACGACATGGCCGATCACGCATGGCCGCGCTGCTATCTCTGCGGCTGGCTGGACGAGGAGGCGCGGCAGGAGGCGGAACGCGACGAGAGGGCACGGCGGGAAGCATCATACAGCAGATCCGTCGAGCTTGACTTCGGCAACGGCCAGCTCCGCGCCGTAACCCTGGTGTATCCCGCGTACTGGGAAAGGCGCGCACGTCCCTGGTCGGGACGGCCCTTCCTGTGCGGGCTGCCGCCCGTCTAAAGGCTCTCCGCGACCGCCCGCACGCCCTCGCAGAGCGCGATCAGGGTGCTCGCGGGGTAGGCTTTCGGCTGCCGCCCGCTGCGGGCGAACGCGTTCATCTTGATCACCCCCGAGGAGATGCTCTCCCCCCTGACGGATTCCGCGATGCGGACCAGGGCGCGCAGGTCGTCCTCGGGCAGGTCCAGCACCTGCGCGGCGACGGACAGGGGCCAGTGCTTCCCGTCCGGGGGGACGAACGGGGCACCGCGCCAGCCTGTCACCTGAGCCATTTCCTGAAGCCCCCGCTGCACACGCAGTGCATGCAGCCGCAATTGCAGGACAGCTTGCAGTGGCAGGCGTTCCCCCGGCAGCACTTGCCGGGCTTGAGAGGCTCGCGGGGGGTCGCCTTTCCTTTCATGCGGGGACTCCTGCCAGCCCGTCCTGCCAGACCAGGACGAAATCCTGGACATGCGGGGAATATTCCATTTTCGCGTAGGGCTTGCGGTCGTGGTCATCCTTGCAGTCGGGCTTGATGCAGGAGATCTTCCCCATCAGCGGCCACATGCGCAGCGTGTGGTTCCCGCAGAACGGGCACCTCGGCTCGGGCTGCCCTGGCCGGCGGGGCAGCCGCTTGGGCATCTCGGTCTCGTCCAGGGCGATCCTGGCGGTCCGTATCCATTTCTCAAGTTCCCGGATGTGATCCCGTACCGTGCCGTCGTCGGCCGCCTCAGACAGCCTGGTGACGTTCTCCAGCGCCTTCTGCGTGTTCTCGTCGGAGCCTCCCCGCGTCCTGGGGGGAAGCTTCTGCGAGACGCGCAGCCAGGCTTCCATCTCCCTGGCTTTCGCGTGCAGGTCCAGGATGGCATTCGCGGCCTGCGCGTTCCACGGGGGCTGGGAATGGTCGATCTTCCCGTGGAAGCGGTCGCCGGGGCGTGACCGGACGGCGATCATCAGCTCCAGGCGGGAGCTGAGCTGCCAGGCGGCGCTGGCAGAATCGCGCAGTTGCGTGCGCAGCGCGGTATGCACGGGAATAACCTGGGGCACAGGAAAATAATACCTCAGGTTATTCCCTTAAATCAATGCTGAAGCAGGAACCGCAGTCCTAGTGCCACCCCGACGGCAAGGAGGACGATCCGCATGCCGTAATACCACAGCAGCGAGGGGAATGCGGTGCGCAGGAACCTCCTTTCGTCACCCTCGATGATCAGCTTCTGCGCGAGGCAGGAATCCGCCACGGGCACGCCCCCGAGGTACCCGCAGTACCGCAGGCCCCTGGACCCGTCTTTGCGCCGCCGGTAGACATTCCCCGTCAGGGCACGGCAGTCGATGATGTACTGCCGCCTGCGCCAGCGCCGGCTGCCCCGGACGGTGAACTGGTAGTTCACCTTGTATTCCGCAAGCTGGGACGGGGACAGGGAAGCCTTCAGCAGCTCGGTGGCCTTACCTTCAGGCGAGGGCTGCGGCAGCGGGGGGTAGTAGTAATAGTACTCAGGCATTTGTCAGCCCCCGGCGAACGCGCTCTTCTTGAACACGTAGATCAGCATTGCCGACGGGTCGAAGCGCTTGATCCTCTCCCCGGTGTTCTTCGTGCCCTCGTCTGCGCGGAACGTCAGGTAGCCTTCCGCGACCATCTCATCGAAGACCTTGCGGGCCTTCTCGATGCTGATCTCGTCGGTGTCGTCCCACTGCGCCAGGGGGGTGTCCCCGTGGTCGTTGAGGACGCGGATGCTGTGCATTTCTCTCCTTCAGATATGAACCCGGGCGATGGCGACCGCCTGCAGGCTCTTGGATTTCTCGTACTCGGGCAACTGCGGCCAGCTCACCAGGTCAGGATGCGTTTTCCGTATCGGGTCTTTCTCCTTTCCCCAGGCCCATCCGTCCCGGATCATCTCCTCCGTCCACAGGGAGTGGGCTTTCTCCGCGAGGATGCTATCAGGCAGCAGCAGCCACTCGGCGGGATCGGTCTCTCTCTTCTCCCGCCTGACCAGGCGGGGCAGGCCGGTGACGATGGCCTTCTGCCGCCTGGTCATCGTCACCCAGGGGGGTGCGGGCATCACGTTGTTCGGGTGCAGCGGGTCAGTCATCTGGAGCGCCCGGTGGGCCTCGTGGATGACCCACGCGACCTGCTCGTCGGTGAGCTTCTTCAGGCCGGCTCCCACGTGTCCCCCTCGCTCGGGGTGATGCGGAAGATGCCCCGCGCTGACTTGGCGATCAGGTCCAGCCGCACGATATCCAGGTCCAGCCACACGTCGATGACCGTGCCGTCGATAACCTGCCCGTCGCGCAGGAAGCAGCGGACCCGGCTCCTGATGGCGGGGAAGGGGCCATGGGGATCTTTCGCGATGAATTCCGCGACGGCTCGTTCCGCCTGCTTCTGCCAGGACTGGAATTCCTGTATCTCAGAGACCTTCACGGGCTCGCTCATCCTTCCTCCCTGAGGCGCGCATTGCACGGGTTGTCCGGGGGATACCTGTCCGCGAAGATCCCGCAGTGATAGCACAGGCCTTCCTCGTGCTCCTCATGCCCGCAGGAGGGGCATTCCAGGAGGCCGCTCTTGCTGTGCCTGCCCATCGGTGCTCCCTTACGGACCCCTTTACGCGAAGTAGTCGGCGTACTCAGCCAGGGTTTTCCCTGAGACGTACCCGGCGTTGGAGATGCCCCACTGCCGCTTCCAGGCCCAGTCATCCAGCGCGTACTGAGCGAAATCCTGCTCAGTCAGGGTGAACTCGCTGCCCGTGTGCATCTCCAGCATGGCGATGACGCGGTCGTAGTCGCGGGTGTGATCGGCCGGCGGGCTGATGCAGATGCCCACCTCGGTAATCTTGCCGTTGCGGATGTCCTTGACCTGGCGCTCCAGGGCCGCCAGGGCCTCCTGGCGGTACCCGTCGAGGGCTTCCAGGAAAAGGGTACGGTGGGTGTCCCTGTTCGCGATCATCTTCGCGATCAGGGCGGCCTTGCTGACGGTGATCTTCTCCATGATGTCCTAACTCGCAGAGAGCTGGTCTTTCTTATTCCTTTTCTGGTATTCCTGCTGCCTCGGGATTCGGCTGGTGTTCCGCCGGTCTTCCATGTCCTGCCAGGGGGAGCGGTTCCCGTAGCGGATCACGCGGGCCACGGTGAACTCGTCCAGCCCGTAGGCCTTGCCGATCGTCCTGTACAGCTCGCCCCGCTCATGCCGGTCCCGCATGTCCTGCACGTCGGCCATGCTCAAGCGGTGCGCGAGCAGGTTGGCCTGCGCGCAGCGGCGCTGGCGCTCGTCCCTGGCCCTGCCGCGCTCAAGCTTGCGCGCCAGCCTGGCCCTGGTCTCCTCGGGAGACCTCTTCCTGCTTTTCCCTGCCATGGGAACGAATCTTATATTCTTCCCCGAGCGGCCTGTCAAGCCGTCCCTGCAGGATATGCTCATCCTGGGCCAGCGGAGGAGGAGAAAATGGAAAACCCGGCGACGTGGGGCGAGGCCGAGAAGATCGTGGACAGGATACTGGAGCAGGCCTGGCGCAACGAAGCCCCGTGCGGGCTGTCCCTCAACCGCCAGATCACCGACGCGCTCAGGCTGGCGGGCCTGCTCCGCGAGCGGCCCCTCGTGCACTGCGTGACCTGCGATTTCCCCCTCATCGCGGCGGAGACCTGCGATGCCTGCGGCGCGGTCACCGCCGTGGTATGCTTGTCCTGCCACCCCCGCAGCGACGCCGACAAGGTGCTGGCTGCCGCGCTCAGGGGCACTCTGACGGTTACGGGAGCTAGTGACGTTACGGAAGGACACTGTTGACCCTGCAGGAAGAGATCCAGGCCTTCGTGCTCAAGTACGTGCCGAACGGGGAGGAGTACCTCGCCTCGGTCCCCGTGCCCGCGTTCGGGGGCGCGACCTGGGCGGACGTGTGGTCAGGCAAGGCCCGCGCCTCGGAGAGGCTGCAGCGCGCCGTGCTCAAGCGGCTGCGGGATCTCTACGGCGGCAAGAAAGAGCCCTGGGGGCGAGGTGAATGACCAACAGCAAGAGGATCGCGAAGCGGCGCGACCGCCTCTTCGCGGCAGACCCGCACTGCGCCTACTGCGGCCAGGAGGTCGTGTCTTATCCCCTGGCCCCGCATGAGGTGCCGCCGGGGAACTACGCGACGGCGGAGCACGTGTACAGCAGGAACGGCGGCCCCCGCCCGAAGCAAGGGCGGATCATCCTGGCCTGCCAGAACTGCAACGAGGCTAAGGGCATCGAGGACTACAAGGCACATCAGGGGACTGATCACCATCTCACTGCTCGCATCGGGGACCTGGTTCCCGCGCTCAGCGAGCTATTCACGGCAGGCACGGAATCGAGCATTCGGGAACATGGGAATATTTGACGACGACGACCGCGACCGCCGGCCGCCGGTCCAGATCGGGAGCCTGATCTCCATCCTGGAGAAGAAGGCCCCCCGCACCGCGACCGCGCTGGCCGTCGGCCAGGCCGCCTGGCCGACGATCCTGTGGGCGCACCGCAAGGCGCGGTCCGGGCACACGTTCACGGTGAAGGTGCCCGGGATGCCGGGCGAGGCCCTGTTCGAGGAGCTGCACGCGCGCATCCTGGAGCAGATCCCGCCTGAGAAGCAGCGGGCGCTGGTGGCGACAGGGAACGACCGCAGCCGCCCCATGCTGGACGACGCGGGCAACTTCATCACCGCCAGGCCGAAGTCCTCGCTGCGGGTCCGGTATGACGGGACCGCAGCGCAGAGCCTGCAGATCGGGGGGCACAAGATCCGCGTCGGCGTGCTGGAGCAGCCAGGAGGCGGCAGGAGCGGTTCCCAGGCCCCGCAGATCATCTTCACTGCTCAATCCCAGCAGGGGCGGGACGCGGTGAAAGCGTGGATCGAGGACGCGTGGAACGCGACGCGGAGCAAGTCCCGCCGGCCGTCCTTCTGGATGTTCAACCAGTGGGACGAGTGGGAGCGGGTGGAGGAGATCCCCGACCGCCGGCCTGAGTCGGTGATCCTGCCCGAGGGGCAGCTTGAGCGGATCTTCGCGGACGTGGAGGCATTCCTCGACGCGGAAGCGGAGTACGTGCGGCGCTGCGTGCCCTGGCACCGGGGGATGCTGTTCTGGGGGCCGCCCGGCACGGGCAAGACATCGGTGGCGCGGGCCGTCGCCTCCCGTTTCGGCCTGGACGTGTGGCACCTCCCGCTGGCTGACGTCAAGCGGGACGCGGGCCTGCTCAAGTCCGTGCACCGCATCAGCGGGAAGTCGGTGCTGCTGCTGGAGGACGTCGACGTCTTCCATTCGGCTACCGCTCGCGACGACGCGGGAGGGGTGACCCTCTCAGGCGTGCTGAACATGCTGGACGGGTTCAGCACCCCGCACGGGCTCATCTACATCATGACCTCCAACACCCCGGACGTGCTGGACGGGGCGGTGACCCGCTCGGGACGCACCGACCGCGTCGAGGAGTTCACCCTCGCCGGGCCCGACGAAGGACGAAGGTTCCTGGAATGGTGGTACGGAGAGCAGTGCCCCGCCCTGCCCGGGGATTTCAGCCGCCCGCACTCGGATATCGGGGAGTGCTGCAAGCGGTCCGCGACTATGGCGGACGCCATCGCGTGCTTGTCATCCTCGTCATCCTCGCTTTCTCGGTTCGGCGCAGGCGAGCGCTCACCTCGCAGGAGCACGTCGAGCGGAGCAGGTGCTTCCGAGGGACGGGCACGCCCCGCTAGCAGCGTGCTGCGGGAGATCTTCGACGCCAGGGAGGAGGAAGGGTGAGTTACACCCAGTGGATACATGAGCAGGACGGCAACCGCTACCGCCCGTGCGGCCAGACCATATCCGTCCTGCCTCCGGGGTACTACCAGCTCGTCATTGACGATAACAGGCGGCTCAACTTCGAGGTACTGCCTGCCCGCAATGATGAGCTGCTCCGGTTCCCCGGGTCGGTAGCGAAAGACGTCATCGACGGCATCACCGATTTCTGGGACCGCGAGGAGGCGTTCCGCGCGTACGGGCTGCCTTACAAGCGCGGCATCCTGCTGCACGGGCCGGCGGGCATGGGCAAGACGTCCGCCCTGCAGATCATCGCCCGCGAGGTGATCGCCCGTGGCGGCATCGTGCTGCAGTACGACCCTGACCTGTTCGGCGCCGGCTACCGTCTCCTGCGCGTTCTCCAGCCTGACACCCCGCTCGTCGTCCTCATCGAGGATGTCGACATGTACGACACGCTGGATTTCAGGAAGTCAGCGGAATTCCTGAACATGCTGGACGGGGCGGAGAACATGGACAAGGTGGTGTTCCTGGCCACCACCAACCACCCGGAACGGCTGTCTGCCAGGATCGTCAACCGCCCTTCCCGCTTCGACATCACCCTGGAAGTGCCGCACCCGGACATCCGGATGCGCCGCCTGTACCTCACCTCGCTCGCTGAGCACGAGGGCATCGACGTGGAGCGGTACGCCCGTGATACCGAGGGCATGTCATTCGCCCACATCAAGGAGCTGTTCATCGCGACGGTAATCCTCGGCCGCAGCTACGAGGAGGTGATCGCCAGGCTGAAGG
>Ga0335073_10016093_pt1 | contig 10450 bp, 8 predicted proteins | sample Lox_Sample_22_FD_207093 | JGI IMG/M metagenome (GOLD analysis project Ga0335073, IMG submission 207093) | Soil microbial communities from Loxahatchee National Wildlife Refuge, Florida, United States - Lox_Sample_2.2 | ecosystem: Environmental > Terrestrial > Soil > Wetlands | place: USA: Florida...
CGGCCACTTATCATGCGACCCAGTCATTTTCTGGGGCGATATGCCCCAATTATGGCCACCGAGTCCATGATATGTGCGCGCGGACCGAATCCGGCCGCCGTCCGGACCAGGTTTCGGGCGTCCGAAACGGGACCGAAAAGGGTCAAAGCCGCGAGTTGGCCAACTAGCACGGCGCGGTGGCTGGCCCCCTCGTGCTGCGCTGCCCTCCTTACTGCGTCGCGCTCAGCCGCCCACGGAACTGGCCAGCATGCTCGCCGGTTACGCGACGCCTACCGTCCGCGAGGAGTAGGCAGAGCCGCGGGGCCGGCCGGCGTGGTGCCGGCCGGCCCCGGTGCCCTGGTACTGGTTAGGTGGACAGGACGACGAACGCGTCGACGTCGATCCGCGGGTGCCCGGACGTGCCGAGCACCGTGATCACCAGCTTGTGCGAGGCGTTGGCCGCGGCCGTGGCCACGTCCACGATCTCGGCCGTATGGGGGGAGGTGGTGTTGGTGTTGATGGTCGATGCCGTACCGGAGTCCAGCTTGACCGTGGCCGAGCCGCGGGTCGGGCCCTGGGTCGACATCCAGGCCACCTGGATACCGGTGAAGGTGAACGTCGCCGTCTGGCCGGCCGCCGTTGCGTACTCGACGGATCCGCCGTTGGCTCCGCTCAGTGTCTGCTTAGTCCAGCCGGTGGAGTACTTGATGTTACTCACGCTCTGCTGGTACAGCGACAGCTTGTAGGCCACGCTCGACTGGCCGGTGTCGGTGTTGCCAGCGTTGTCGGTCGCGGTGACCTTGAACTGGTAGGTGTTACCGGGCGCGACCTTCTCGCTGAAACTAGTCGCGGTCGGTGAGGCGATCTTGGCGTAGGCACCGCCGTTCGTGCTCTGGTAGAGCGTGTAGTTCTTGATCCCGCTGGTTGCGTCGGTGCCGTTCCACGAGATCGTTATCGGATCCGTGGACGTGACCGGGCCGACCTTGTTCTGCAGCTTGACGGTCGGCTTTGCGGTGATGACCGGCGCCACCGAGTCGTAGCACAGCGGGCCGTCGGTGACGTCACCGGACTGCAGGCCCATGTTGTCCCACGACTCGACGTTGAGCGTGTGACACCCCTGCCCCTCGGCAGCCAGGTCGAAGGAGCCGGCGCTGTCGTTCACGAACTCGGGACCGTTATAGAACGAGTTGCCGGTGCCCGGTGTGGCCTCACTGGTGGGATCGCCCGGGTCGGCGTTCCAGGCGGCGCTGAATCCGGCCACGCCGCTGGCCGGGAAGCCGCCACCGCTGTCGGCCACCGTGACCCCCACCGTCTGGTCGGTCTTGTACCAGGTGCTGGGCGTCGGGCCGGAGAACGTCACCGCCGGCCGGCCGTCGTCGGCCAGCAGGTGCCAGTTGAACGCCCACGCCAGCTGGAGCATGTTGGCCGAGCCCCACCCGGTCACCAGGTCGTACCCCGGGCCCGCGCAGTAGCCGGTGCCTACGTTGTTGCTGTTGCAGCCCGAGGTGATGTCGTAGAACGGATTGTGCGGGGCCCCGTTGATCCCGGACTCATAGAGCGGGTAGTTGGCGTTCCCCAACGGCGCGCAGGCCGAGGTGCCGGAGCCGCAGATGCTCCCCTCGTAGAGGAGATACGAATCCTCCTGGGCCAGGAACCCGGCCAGTTCCGGTGCGACGATGCTGGTGCCGCCGTTCCCAGACAGGGCGCCGTCGAAGTAGTAGTTCTGCGGGGAGTCGTACCAGTCCGCGTTCAGTGAGATGTCAGGCACGGCCCGCGACCCGCTGCCGCAGGGCTCGTTGGACTGGAACGACGGAGCGGCGAACACGGAACTGCAGCCGCCGCCGGAACCGCCGTCGTTGGAACTGCAGCCATCCGGCCCGCCAGACCACGCGACCTCGCTGTTGTACAGCGGCCCGGAACTGAGGCTCAGCGTGGTCCCGCCGGCGCCCATCACGTTCGGGTCCGAGGCCGGGAAGCTGACCGCCAGGTGGGAGCAGTCGTCGTAAGCGCCCCGGTCACCGGACGCCGCGACCAGGGACCAGCCCTGGCCGGCCATCTCGCTGAAGATGGCGTCCCGGCTGCTCATCTCGCTCGAGTTGCACCCGTAGATCTCGGTGCAGCTCCAGCTGGTGCTGAACACACGGGCCACATTGTCGGAGACCATCTGGTTGTACATGTCGGTGAAGGTGGAGTCGTTGAAGTTCGCCCCGTCGTACAGGTACACCTTCGCGGTGTTCTGGTACGAGCCGAAGCTGTTGGACATGGCGGTGGACCACTCCGCGTCCATGGTCCCCTCGGCGTCGCAGCAGGCCGGGGTGCCGTCGATGTACACCTCCTGGACGCTGTAGGCCAGGTACGGGTACTGGGTCTGGAATCCGGTGATGTCGCTGATCTGCTGCGAGCCGAACGTGGCGATCGCGATCGACGACTGCGGCGGCGAGCTGCCCGAGTTGCCCAGCGGGTTACAGCAATGCCCCTGGTTGTAGAGGGCCGAGTAGTCGTAGGCCTCCGAGCTATAGATGTCGGTCGGGTCGTAAGAGCCATTGGTGATGTTGGGACCAGCGGCCTTGGCCTTCCCGCCGTGATCGGCCCGCAGCGCCGCCTTCAGCTTCGCGCGGCTGCCGTTGGCCGCCGCGTGCGGGCCGTTGGCGACGACCGGCCCGGCCACGTACGCCGGGCTGGCCGGCTCGTGGACCGTGGGCGACGCGGGGAACATGGTCTGCAGGTCAGACAGGCCCTCGACCGATTCCACGATGCCCGACAGCGACTTCGGCAGCACCGGGTCGGCGCTGTTGGCGAAGAAGGTCTTGGCGCCGAGCCGGTAGCTGTTGATCTGGACGCCCAGCGCCTTCTGGATCGCTCCGACGGGCCCGGCCAGGTCCACGACCAGGCGGTTCGGGTACAGATGGGTGACGGTCAGGCCGGCCCCCCGGGCCCAGGAAACCACCGCGCCCTGCGCCGCGGTGCTGGGGCCGAACCGGGCCGTCCACGCGGCTGTGCTGAGGTACCGGTGGAACAGCGGTGAGTGCTTGTCCTGGATCTGGCGAAGGAACTGCTGCTCGGCGGCCATATGCGGGGGCCGCAGCCCGATCGCCAGCCGGATGGTCTGGGCGGGGTTGTAGGCGCCAAGATCGTGGGCTGACCCGTTACGGACCGGGAGCGGTGTCTGCGAGCTCAGCGGCTGACTGCTGTGGCTGGCGGCGGACGCCGCCACCGGCAGCACCGACAGGCCGGCGATGACCCCGACCGCGAGAACTCCTAATGGCAGCCGGGACCACCGCAGGGACGATCGAACGCTCATGCTGACTACTCCTTCGTGGCACAGCGGTCCGAAGGCAGCAGGCCTGCCCCCGTGGCCGCAGGGGCGCCGCGGGCCTCCCCTTAGCAGGTATAGAGCTCGTCATATGATGGTAAATACAAAGTAAAATCGCAAGACTTGCGCGGGGCCGGTTTTGGCGTGTCGGGGAGGGCGTCACACCGGCCGGGTGTTTAGGCCCAGGCTCGTGGGTAGGGAGGTCGGGCCTGGCTCTGGGACGGCCCGGTCTAGGCCGCGGAGTCCAGGCCTGACGGCTCCGGGGGGTTCGGTGAAGGTGCTGGTGGCCGGCGCGTCCGGCTTTGTCGGCCAGCGGTTGTGCGTGGCCTTGGACCAGGCCGGCCACGACGTGGTCGCCATGACCAGGAATCCGGCCCGATACCGGGGGGCGGGCAGGCCGGTGGGCGCTGACATCCAGAACCCGTCCACCCTGGAGCCGACGATGGCCGGCTGCCAGGCCGCGTACTACCTGGTGCACTCCCTCCAGGCTGCGGATTTCGAGCGCAAGGACGCCATCGGGGCCACCGCGTACGGCGAGGCGGCCGCCCGGGCTGGCCTGCGCCGCATCATCTACCTGGGCGGCTTGGGCGATGAGGCGGACAACCTGTCCGCCCACCTGCGCAGCCGCCGTGAGGTCGAGAACCTGCTCGGCACGGGCGGCGTGCCGGTCACCGTCATCCGGGCCGGGATCATCATCGGGCACGGCGGTATCTCCTGGGAGCTGACTCGCCAGCTTGTCGAGCACCTGCCGGTCATGATCACCCCCCAGTGGGTCGCCACCCGCACGCAGCCAATCGCGATCGACGACGTGGTGACGTACCTGGTCGGCGTGCTGGAGCCGCCCGCCGCTTCGGGCCAGGTCTATGAGGTCGGGGGACCGGACGTGCTCCAGTACTCGACGATGCTGCGCCGCGTCGCCGCAATCGAGCACCGCCCGCTGCTTCTCCTGCCCGTGCCGCTGCTCACCCCCTGGCTGTCCTCGCTGTGGCTGACCCTGGTCACCGACATCGACACCGGTACCGGCCGGGCCCTCGTCGACTCCATGACCAACGAGGTGGTCGTGCACGACCAGTCGATCAAGGACCTGATCCCCATCCAGCCCATGTCCTACGACGACGCTGTGCGCACGGCGCTCCGGGAACGGCGCGAGGCCCGGCAGGCCCACTCGTGACGGCGCGGCGCGCCGCCGGGCTCACTGCCTGGCGCGGGACGGCCGCGCTGGCGGCGGCGGTGCTGCTCCGGTCGGCGTTCGCCGCCAAGGCCGGCTCGGCGCGGTTCTACCTGCTGACCACCAGCCTGGCTATCACCTGGACCGGCGGCGCGCTCGGCGCAGGCCCCATCCCGTGGCGCGACACCCGCTCCGGGAGCGCGGCACGGGCTCTCATCGTCGTCCCCGTGGTCTCCGGGGCCGCCACCTTCGCCGTGTTCTACGGCGCCGCGCGGGCCGCCCGCCGCCACCGCACCCTGCGCCGTCCCATCGCCGGCGCGCTGCGCTACGCCGACGCCGGGTCAACCCCGCTGGTCGTGCTCATCGCGTCGGGCAGCGCGGTGGCGGAAGAACTGTTCTTCCGCGGGGCCTTGTGGTCCGGGCCGCGGCCGCTGCGCACCACCACGCTCGCCTACGCCGCTTCGACCGCCGCCACCGGCAACCCGGCCCTGGTCCTGGCCGGCCTGGTTACCAGCGTGATCTTCGGCTGGCAGCGGGCCGCCACCGGCGGGGTGCTCACCCCGGCCGTCACCCACCTCACCTGGTCCGTGCTCATGCTGCGCTACCTCCCGCCGCTGTTCCGTGACGCGGACCTCCCGCCGGACATCGGCTGACTTTCGGGACGCGCCGTAGACTCGTCGCGCGTTACCCGGCGCACCGTCGCTCCGGCAGCAGGACAGCGCTGACGAGTCGGGCGCCTGGTCAGGCCTGAAGGAGGAACGCCGATGGGCCGACCGTCGGTGACGGCCCCGGGCCAGCCCAGTGCCGCGGGCGGGCCGCGTCCAGCCCGGGTGTCAGCTTGGGCGCCGTTCCGCCACCGGCTGTTCGCGGCGATGTGGGGTGGGCAGTTCGTCAGCAACATCGGCGGCTGGATGCAGACCGTGGCCGCGCAGTGGCTGATGCTGAGCCTGACCACGTGCAACTTCCCGCCCCCTGGTCTCGTCTATTGTCGGCCCTCGGGTCACTGGCTGGTTCCGGCGGTGATGGTCAACGGCAGGACGGGGGTGTGCCTGCGGGGCGAGTCGCGAGGGTCTGGGCCGAGGGTGAGGGTCGCCTGGATTCCCCACTCGCCGGCGGGAACGGTGTAGCCGAGGCGCGGGGTGAAGCTTGCCGACCCGATCAGCAGCGGGATCCGCCGGGTCTGCCCGGGCGCCACCCGGAACACGATCAGCGCCCGAGTTTGGAAGCCGGAGAATCCGCCGACTACTTCGCTGGTTTGGGGATCGATGATGGCGGCAGTGACCTGGCCGTTGGTCGCGATTTGCAGTTCGTGGCCGGTGCGGTTGCCCAGCAGCAGGCCGTGCTGCAATGTTTCCCCGGATCTGACCACGGCGGGGCCGTCCAGCTCGGCCGTTATCTCCTGCGGGTCGAGCAGATCCAGGTGCGGGCGGGGGGCGGGCGGGCGGTCCAGCTGGCGGCCGGGCGGGTAGGGGAGCGCCCCCACCGTCAGGTCTACGTTGCCGCCGAACTGCCGGTGCAGTTGTTCGGCGGCGGCGGTGGCCCAGGCTGCCAGGTGGATCGTGAACGGGGGTTGCCTGCCTTCGTCCACTTCCGGCTCGGGAAACAGTGCCAAGGTGCCCGGCTGCTGGTCGCGCAGCCTGGTGAGGACTGCCTTGAGTTCGTCCCAGACCACCACGCGGCCAGGTTATCCCCGGAGAATCGTCCTTATTCGGGGACCTGGCAGAGGATCTCGCCGTTGGGGATGAGGAACCATCCGTCGTCGCTGGCCGCCCAGCGCAGCCAGGCGTCGGCCAGGCGGCTGAGGTCCTGCCGGGTGGCCAGGCCGTGCTCGACGGCGCGGTCCCCGAACGGCGACTCGGTCAGCCGCTCGGCCCACAGTGCGCCCCACCAGGAACGATCGCCCGGCATCGCGTAGCACCACGAGCTCCCCGAGGCCTCGATGGTGGCGAAGCCAGCCGCCTGGGCCCAGGAGAGCAGGCGCCGGCCGGCGTCCGGCTCGCCGCCGAGCGCCCGCGCGACTCGCTGGTACAAGACCCGCCATTCGGCCAGTTCCGGATCCTCGGGGAACCAGAGCATCCCGCCGTAGTCGCCGTCGCGGGCGGCGACCAGGCCGCCGGGGCGGCAGACCCGCCTCATCTCGGCCAGCGCGCCGACCGGATCGCTCAGGTGCTGCAGCACCTGATGGGCGTGCACCACGTCGAACGCGTCGTCGGGGAAGGCCAGGTGGTACGCGTCACCGGCCTCGAAGCGGACGTTGGCCCGGCCCTGGCGGTCCGCTTCCTGCCGGGCGAGCTCCAGCACATCGTCGGCCGCGTCGACGCCGGTCACGTGGCCCCGCGGAACCCTCGCGGCCAGGTCGACCGTGATCGTGCCGGGGCCGCAGCCGATGTCGAGCACCCGGGCCGTGGCCGCCAGCCGCGGCAGCAGGTAGCCGGCCGAGTTCTCCGCGGTCCGCCACCGGTGCGAGCGCAGCACGCTGTCGTGGTGGCCATGCAGGTACTGCTCTGGGGTTCGGGGCATACCCCCATCATCGCTTACGGTTCCCGCGCCGGTGCCTGGGCCATCACCGCGACGTGCAGTGACGTGCGTGACTGGGCGGAATCGAGGCTGACGCCGAGCACCGCCTCGATCCGCCGCAGCCGTTCGTACATGGTCGGCCGGGCCAGGTGCGCGCGCTTGGCCGCCTCCGCCTTGTTCCCGCCCGCCTCCAGGTAGGCGGTCAGCGTGGCGAGTAGCTGGCCTCCCGATGCGGCGTCGTGGCGCAGCAGCGGCCCGAGCTCCCGCTCGGCGAAGGCCTGCACCCGCGGGTCGTCCCTGAGCAGATGCAGCAGGCCGCGCAGCCGCAGGTCAGGCAGCCGGTAGAAGGCGAGCCCGGCACCGCTGCGGGCGGCCACCTCGGCGACCTGCTCGGCCTCGAGGAACGAGCGCTGCACCTCGGGAACCGAGTCCACCACCGACCCGGCGCCGATGACGTCCTCGTGGCCGAGCCGCTTGCGCAGCTGGCCGGCCAGGCGGCCGAGGACCGCCTCCGGATCGGCCCGCGGCGGCAGGGCCAGCAGCGCGCCGACCCGGGTGTCGTCCAGCGAGCCGACCAGGGCCGGAACGCGCCCGGCGCGACACGCCGCAGCCGTCGCGTCGGCGACCTGCAGCGCCCGGGCCTGAGCCTCGAGCCCAGTCGGCCCGCCCGGTCGGCCGCGCCCAGCAAGACCCAGCCGGATCACCACGGGCTGCAGCCGCCGCCCGGCGACCGGCACGCCGAGGGCGCGGGCCCGCGCCTCGGCGTCGGCCGGGTCGGCGTACCCGTGGCCGAGGAACGCGCCGAGGATGGTCCGGTGCGCCTGCCGTTCCAGGCTCTCCCGCTGGTGGTCGAGCAGTCGGCCCAGCGCGAGGGTGGTGGCCGCGCGCTCGACCAGCGCCACGTCGCGCGGCTCTGGAGTGCTGCCGTGGACCATGATCAGCCGTCCCCAGTCCTCGCCGCGCGCGCCGACCACGGTCACCAGCCAGCCGGAGGCCGGGTCATAGCCGGTCCGCCCGGACGGCGCGACCATGCGGGACCGGGCGGCAAACCCGGCCAGCAGCCGCGCCGTATCCTGCCCGGCCGCCTCGCACGCGAGCACCTGGTGCGCGACGTTCTCCAGGATCACCGGGCGGCCGGACAGCACCGCGGCCTGCCGGACCACCTCGCCGGCCGGCGCGCCGGACACGGCCAGATCGGTGAACACCTGGTGCAGCCGCTCCGAGGCGCGAAGCTCCTCGAGCTGGGCGTCGATGATGCGGGCGTGCACGGCCTCGGTGATCTCGATGAACTGCGTCTCGCGCTGCAGCACGATCAGCGGCAGCCGGTGATGCGAAGCGGCCGACACCAGCGCGGCCGGGAGGCTGCGGGAGTACCGGGAACCGAGCTCGACGGCGAGCGCGCTGACCCCGACCGACGCCAGGTCGGCGACGTAGCGGGTCAGCCCGGCCGGGTCGTCGGGCAGCGCGATGCCGGTGGACAGGACGAGTTCGCCGCCGCGCAGCAGGTGCGCGGCCTCGGCCAGCTCGATCACGTGCACCCAGCGCACCGGCGCGTCCAGCCCGTCCGCCGCGGCCACCACCCGGGGCGAGCCACGGCGCAGCGGGTCGAGGGCCAGGATCTCGGCCACGGTGGGCAGCATGAGCGGTCAGCCTCCGGGCGTTACGTTCAAGAAAAAACGCGTGGTTACATTACGTAAGCATAAGGGCGACGTTCATTTACATGATGTCACTTGGCGCCTCGCCGGGGCAGACGGCAGACTGGCAGCATGGGCGAGCTTTATGACCGGCACCGGCGGGTCATGCCGGACTGGATATCGCTGTACTACGAGCAGCCCCTGGAGATCGTCAGCGGATCGGGCAGCCGGGTCACCGGCGCGGACGGCCGCAGTTACCTCGATTTCTTCTGCGGCATCCTGACCAACATGCTCGGGTACGACCTGCCCGAGGTGCGTGAGGCCATCCAGCGCCAGCTCGGCACCGGCGTGGTGCACACCTCCACGCTGTACTTGATCAGGAACCAGGTCGAGCTGGCCGAGAAGATCGCCCGGCTGTCTGGCCTCGATGACGCCAAGGTCTTCTTCACCAACTCCGGCACCGAGGCCAACGAGACCGCGCTGCTGCTCGCGACCGCCGCCCGGCGGTCCAACCAGGTGCTGGCCCTGCGCAACAGCTACCACGGCCGGTCGTTCGGGGCGGTGGCGATCACCGGCAACGGGGCGTGGAAGGCCTCGCAGCTGACCCCGTTCGCCGTGCATTACCTGCACGGGACCGACCGCCAGCTGCCGGCCTTCGCCGGGATGTCCGATGCCGAGTACACCGCCGCCGCCGTGGCCGACCTGCGGAACGTGCTGGCCACTGCGACGGCCGGTGACGTCGCCTGCCTGATCGCCGAGCCGATCCAGGGCGTGGGCGGGTTCACGATGCCGCCCGACGGGCTGCTGCGGGCCTACCAGGAGGTCCTCAGCGAGCACGGCATCCTGCTGATCTCCGACGAGGTGCAGACCGGCTGGGGCCGCACCGGCGGGCACTTCTGGGGGATCGGCGCGCACGGCGTGGTCCCGGACATGATGACGTTCGCCAAGGGCCTGGGCAACGGGTTCGCGATCGGCGGGGTGGTGGCGCGCCGCGAGCTCATGGACGCCCCGCCCGGCAACGGCATCTCCACCTTCGGCGGCAACCCGATCGCCACGGCGGCGGCCAACGCCACCCTCGACTACCTGCTGTCCCACGACCTGCAGCGCAACGCGGCGGTGCTCGGGAACCTGATCATCGGCGGGCTGCGCGACGCGGCCGGGCCGCTGGCCACGGTCGGCGACATCAGGGGCAAGGGGCTGATGTTCGCGGTGGACCTGGTCGACCCGGTCACCCGGGCACCGAGCCCGGGCCTGGCGGCCCGGGTGCTGGAGGCGGCCCGCGAGCGCGGGCTGCTGATCGGCAAGGGCGGCCTGTCCGGCCACGCGCTGCGGATGGCGCCGCCGATGACCCTGACCGAGGCCGAGGCCAAGGAAGGCCTGGGCCTGCTGACCGATGCGCTGCGCGCGGTCGACGAGGAGGCAACGCGATGAAGCAGGCGAGCGACGCGCGGAGCGCGGAGAAGCGAGAAATGAAGCACTGTAGCCACTGGATTGGCGGCAAGCCGTGGACGGGCGAGGCGGCCAGCCGGGGTGACATCTACAACCCGGCGACCGGGCAGGTCGCCGGCACGGTCGATTTCGCCACCGCGGCCGAGGTCGGCGCGGCCGTGGGCGCGGCGGCCCAGGCCTGGCCTTCCTGGCGGGAGACGTCGCTGACCAAGCGGGCCGACGTGCTGTTCGCGTTCCGCGAGCTGATCAAGCAGCACCGGTCCGAGCTGGCCGCGCTGATCAGCGCCGAGCACGGCAAGGTCGCCTCGGACGCGGCCGGCGAGGTCTCCCGCGGGCTCGAGGTGGTCGAGTTCGCCTGCGGGATACCGCACCTGCTCAAGGGCGGGTTCT
>Ga0335073_10016094_pt1 | contig 10450 bp, 7 predicted proteins | sample Lox_Sample_22_FD_207093 | JGI IMG/M metagenome (GOLD analysis project Ga0335073, IMG submission 207093) | Soil microbial communities from Loxahatchee National Wildlife Refuge, Florida, United States - Lox_Sample_2.2 | ecosystem: Environmental > Terrestrial > Soil > Wetlands | place: USA: Florida...
CGCGGGCGGCCGTGGCGCAGGCAGTTCAGCCGTACCGGCAGGGCTGCGGCGGGCCACGGCCGCGGACGCTGCTGTGGTTGCCGACACTGTCGGCCAGGTCTACGGATCGCTGGGCGACTGCGGGCCGGCGACCTTTGACCTGGGCAGCGTCGCGGACTGGCTGGACGACGACAATCACCTCGCCTACCTGGCCGGCGACGGCTTCCTGAGCTACCGCTGGGCGAACGTCCACGAGAGCATGCGGGTAGAGGTGCTGGCGGCGGCCTCCGCGTCGACGGCCAGGGCGTTCTGGCAGCTGCTGGCCTCGCACGGGACGATGGCCGACGAGGTGCGCGCCTGCCTTGCGCCAGACGACCCGGTCAGCTGGCTCATCGCCGAGCCTGTCGCTGCCGTGCGGCAAGCCTGGAAGTGGATGCTCCGCCTTGTCGATGTCCCGGCAGCGGTGGCGGCGCGCGGCTTTCCCGCCGGGGTCGAGGCGTCAGTCCTGCTTGAGGTAGCCGACGACCAGCTTCCGGCCAACACCGGACGGTGGCGCCTCCAGGTCAGCGACGGCAGCGGCAAGATCGCGCGCGTTGGCCCGCTCGCTCCGGCCGGAGACAGCAGTCCGGTGCTGCGCCTGGGCGCTCGTGGCATCGCGGCGCTTTATGCGGGCCTCCCGCTCACGACGCTGCGCCGGGCCGGCCTGGCGGCCGGCGGCGATCAGGCTGGCGATGGCGCGCTGGATAGTGCCTTCGGCTGCCGCCCGGCGTTCATGGTGCACGATTTCTGACAGCGGGCAGTTTCTGACCGGGCCCGCGTGCCGCGGCCCCGGCGGGCCCGGAACCCGGTAACGTGCTGACCGAACAGGTGTTCGCAGTGGTCGCAGGCGGGCGGCCGGGCAGGATGGTGACGGGATGCGCGTGCTCGGCGTGGATCCTGGCCTCACCCGGTGCGGCCTCGGGGTCGTCGAAGGCGAGCCAGGGCGGTCCCTGCGGCTGATCGGCACCGATGTGGTCCGCACGCCGGCCGACGAAGATATCGCTGCCCGGCTGCTGGCTCTGGAGATCGAGCTGGAGCACTGGCTGGACCGCCATCAGCCGGACGCGGTAGCGGTCGAGCGCGTCTTCAGCCAGCACAACGTCCGCACCGTGATGGGGACCGCGCAAGCCGGGGCGGTGGCCATCGTGTGCGCGGCCCGGCGCGGCGTGCCGGTGGCGCTGCATACCCCGAGCGAGGTCAAGGCCGCCGTCACTGGCAGCGGCCGGGCCGGCAAGCAGCAGGTCACCGAGATGGTGACCAGGCTGCTGCGGCTGGCTGACCCGCCCCGGCCGGCCGACAGCGCGGACGCGCTCGCGCTGGCTATCTGCCACCTGTGGCGCGGCACCGCCCATGCCCGGCTGGCCCAGCAGCTGGCCGCAGCGCAGCGTCATCAGTCAGCCCTGCGAGCCGCCGGAGGTACCCGATGATCGCGCACGTGACCGGCCCTGTCGCCAGCATCGCGCCGGACGGGGCGGTGATCGACGTCGGCGGAGTGGGCTTGCAGGTTCAGTGCACCCCCGGCACGCTGGCCGGGTTGCGGCTGGGCGACCAGGCGCGGGTGGCGACTTCGCTGGTCGTGAGAGAAGACTCACTAACTCTGTATGGCTTCGCCAGCGAGGACGAGCGGAACACTTTCGAGCTCCTGCAAACAGCGAGCGGCGTCGGGCCACGGCTGGCCCAGGCCATGCTCGCGGTGCTGACGCCGGACGCGCTGCGCCGCGCCGTGGCGGCCGAGGACCTGGCGGTGCTGACCTCCGTGCCTGGCATAGGCCGGAAGGGGGCGCAGCGGATCGTGCTGGAACTGGCCGGGCGGCTGGGCGCGCCTGACGACGTCGGGGCGGGCCTCGGCCGTGGTCCGGCGACGGCCGTGGCGCCGCAATGGCGCGATCAGGTGCGGGCAGGCCTGGTCAGCCTCGGCTGGCAAGCGCGCGAAGCGGATCAGGCGATCTCGGTGATCGAGCCGGAACTGGACGGCGACGCGGCAGCAGAGATCGAGGTGGCGGTAGCCCTCAGGGCCGCGCTGCGCGTGCTAGGCCGGTCATGACCCAGCTCCCGGTTATGTCCCGGCTACTGGTGACGGCGGCGACCCGCGGTCCGGGTGAAGCGAGGGCATCGTGACCGCCGGGGCGGGCGATCGCAGCGCTGCTGACGGACCCGGGCCCGGCAGTGCTCGTGAGGCCGGAGACCGGGTCGTGTCCGCGCTCGCCGACGCTGACGACAACGTCGTCGAGGGAGCCCTGCGGCCCAAGCGGCTGAGCGAGCTCATCGGCCAGAATCGCGTCCGCGAGCAGCTGTCGCTGGTCCTGGAAGGGGCGCTGCGCCGTGGCCGGGCGCCTGATCATGTGCTGCTGTCCGGCCCGCCAGGACTGGGCAAGACGACGCTTGCCATGATCATCGCCGCCGAGCTTGGCGCGCCGATGCGGATCACCAGCGGTCCTGCCATCGAGCGAGCCGGTGACCTGGCCGCCATCCTGTCCACCTTGACTGAGGGCGAAGTGGTCTTCATCGACGAGATCCACCGGGTGGCCAGGCCCGCCGAGGAGATGCTTTACCTGGCCATGGAGGACTTCCGCGTCGACGTGGTGATCGGCAAGGGGCCGGGTGCGACCGCGATTCCGCTGGACATCGCCTCGTTCACGCTGGTTGGCGCGACAACCAGGGCCGGGCTCCTGCCGGCCGCGCTGCGGGACAGGTTCGGTTTCACCGCGCATCTTGATTTCTACGAACCGGACGAACTGGGCATCATCGTGCGCCGCTCGGCAGGCCTGCTCGGCGTCGCCTTGCGCGAGGACGGCGCGGACGAGATCGCGGGCCGGTCGCGCGGCACGCCGCGCATCGCCAACCGGCTGCTCCGCCGGGTGCGTGATTTTGCCGAGGTCCGCGGCGACGGGGTGGTGACCAGGGACTGCGCCCGCGCGGCACTCGAGCTTTATGAGGTGGACGAGAGCGGCCTGGACCGCCTGGATCTCGCCGTCCTCGGCGCGCTGGTGAACAGATTCGGCGGCGGGCCGGTCGGCCTGTCGACCCTGGCGGTCGCGGTTGGCGAGGAAGCCGAGACCGTCGAGGTTGTCGCTGAGCCGTTCCTGGTTCGCGCCGGGCTGATCGCCCGAACCCCGCGTGGCCGGGTGGCGACGCCAGCCGCCTGGGAGCACCTTGGTTTGCCGGTGCCCCGCCAGGCCGCCTGGGCACGCCGGGCTGGCAGTGTGATCGAATGGGCAGGTCAGGGCGATAACGGCGGCGACGATGAGGCGACGCTGTTCGACTGAGCGAAGACCGCCGACTCTGGCCGGAATGTCACACCGGATCGCGGGCTGGTCACGATCACTTGCCAGAGGCCGTAGCCTGTTGGTGCGCGGCGTGCGCGCCGCTACACTGCGGCAGTTGGTTCAAAACACGCCACTTCGGCGCTGCCATCCGGTTCGACATCCGGTACCGGCCAGCATGCTGGCTGCCAGGGCAGGACTAATCGGAAGGAAGCCCCTCGATGGGGACGACACAGATTCTCGCCGCGGCTGCGGCCACTTCTAAGTCGACCGGCAGTGACAGCTCACTGCTGATCATCGTCGTGATCTTCGCGGTCATGATGATCTTCATGTTCCGGTCCCAGCGCAGGCGTCAGCGCACAGTGCAGGACACCCAGCGCCAGATCATGACCGGGACCCGGATCCGCACAACGTTCGGGGTGTACGGAACCGTGATCGAGAACGATGACCGTAACGTCATCATCGAGATCGCGCCCGGGACCCGGATCAAGATGCTGCGGCAGGCGATTGCCGCTGTCGTGCCCGATGACGAGCCCGACGGCGTGGCGCAGACGATGCCGAGCTTCGGTGAGACTAGTTCGGACACTAATGACCACACCGGGTCGGATCTGAACGGTGACGGTACCTCGGGCAAGCCCGACAACCGTAGCGATCTGACAATCTAGTTAGCCTCTTAGTTAGCCTCGCCGTATGAGTGCGCCGCCATTAGCTGCGCCGCACCCGGACTAGCGAAAGACAAGGGCACCCGTGGCACCCCGAAGCACCCCCAGCTCCTATCCGGGGCGGTATCTGATCGCCCTGGTTGTGCTGCTTATCGTGATGCTCGCCAGCGTGCTCGGCGGCAATATCTTCAAGCCGGCCGACTGGCATAAGAGCTTTAAGGTCGGCCTGGGGCTCGACCTGTCCAGCGGTACGTCCATCACGCTGAAGGCAGTTCTGCCGCATGGCGGAACGCCTAGCCAGGGTGAGATGACCAAGGCGATCCAGATCATGACGAACCGGGTCGAGGCCACTGGTCTCACCGGCTCGCAGGTGACCCAGCAGGGACCTAACGAGATCGTCGTGTCCGTGCCGGGCGCTGGCGCACAGAAGGTTGCCACACTGGTCGGTGAGACGGCGCTGCTGCGGATGCGGCAGGTGCTCTTGTATGCGCCGAACACTGTTACGGCTTCGGCCACACCGACGCCCACGCCGTCGACCTCCACCAAGCCGAAGGCGAGTTCAGGGTCGTCCAGCCCGTCGCCTTCCGCATCGGCGAGTGATTCCTCGTCAGCTAGCGCTTCGTCATCTGCCAGTCCCTCGGGCGGTTCCGGCCAGGCGGTTGGCGCGAGCGAGCTCGGCGCGACCTCGTCGCCGTCGCCGAGCACCTCAGCCTCGAGCACGGCGAGCCCCAGTACTTCGCCTAGCTCCACTCCGTCGGCGAGTACCAGCACGCCAGCAACCGGCAAGCCGACGCTGTCCACGACGGCAGACGGCTCTGGTGACGCCAGCATGCTCACCCCGGCCACGAAGAAGCTGTTCAACGAGCTCAACTGCACTTCTAAAGAAGGCTGGAAGCAGCAGATTTACCACAGCGTCCCCAGCAACTGGGACAACCCGAACGTGCAGACGGTCACCTGCTTCAAGGCGGCAGGCAATGTCTGGGAGAAGTACGCGCTGGCTCCGGCTGTCGTCCAGGGCAGGGACCTGACCGATGTCCAGGCCGTCGACGAGGCGACCGGCTGGGTGGTCCAGTTCGACGTCAAGAGCCCGGCGTCCGGGAAACTCGAGGCCCTCACGACCGAGATGTCGTCGAAGTACTACAGCGACGGGGCGGCGACATCCCCGCTCGACCTATTGGCGATCGTGCTCGACGGGCAACTGCAGGGCTCGCCCCCGCAGGTCACCACCCCGTTCGGGACCTCCGGTCAGATCGAGGGGGGCACCGGCAACGGGTTCAGCCAGAGCCAGGCCAGCACGCTGGCTGATGTGCTGAAGTACGGCAGCTTGCCGCTGTCGTTCAAGAACCTGTACACGGCGGGGGTTTCCGCGTCGCTCGGCGCCGATCAGCTGTCGGCGGGCCTGTTCGCCGCGATGGTCGGCTTGCTGCTCGTGGTGATCTACTCGTTCTTGTACTACCGCGGGCTGGGTATCGTCTCGGTGCTCAGCCTGGCGATCGCCGCGACGGTCTCCTACCTGTCGGTCATCCTGCTGTCGAGGTATGAGGACTTCACGCTGAGCCTGGCTGGCATCGCCGGCCTGATCGTGGCGATCGGCATCACCGCCGACTCGTTCATCGTGTACTTCGAGCGATTGCGCGACGAGGTACGCGAGGGGAGGTCGCTGCGATCTGCGGTGGAACGCGGCTGGGGCCGCGCCAGGCGAACGATCCTGGTGTCCGACACCGTGTCGTTCCTGGCTGCCCTGCTGCTGTACATCCTGTCTGAGGGTGACGTTCGCGGCTTCGCGTTCACGCTCGGCCTGACAACGCTGGTTGACGTGCTGGTGGTGTTCCTGTTCACCAAGCCGATGGTCACCCTGCTGGCCCGGACCAGGTTCTACGGCCAGGGCCATCCGCTGTCCGGCCTTGATCCGCGCAGGCTCGGCTCCAGGGCGCCCTGGCGCGGCGGCGGCCGGTCCGCAGCCAGCACCAGCGCTGCGGTCGCTGCCGCGCGGACCTCGACCAGCTCCAGGGAGGCGTGATGTCGCGGATAGGCAACCTGACCGGTCGGCTGTACCGCGGCGAGGTCTCCATCGACTTCGTCAGCCGCAAGAAGCTCTGGTACACGATCTCCGGCGTCATCCTGGTAGTCAGCATCCTGGCGCTGATCTTCCGCGGGCTCGACTACAGCGTCGATTTCAAGGGCGGCTCCCAGTGGACCGTGCCGGCAACGGCGCAGGTGACTCAGACGAAGCTCGAGCAGATCGTCACCAGCGGCGGCGGTATCGACGCGAGCGCCACCAAGGTGAACCCGTTCAGCGGGAAGGAAGTCGACGGCACCAGGGCGTTCTGGCAGGTCCAGTCCGGCCAGCTGCCGACCTCGAAGGCACTGCTGATCGGGACCCAGATCGCGAAGGACTTTAAGATTCCGGGCGGCGACGTGGCGACCACGACCGTCGGATCGAGCTGGGGATCGCAGGTTACCCAGAAGGCGATCGAGGCGCTGATCGCTTTCCTCATCGTGATCGTCATCTACCTGTCGATCGCGTTCGAGTGGCGGATGGCGGCGTCGGCTTTCGTCGCGCTTGCGCACGACATCGTCATCACGATCGGCGTCTACGCTCTGACCGGCTTCCAGGTCAGCCCGGCGACTGTGATCGGCTTGCTGACCATCCTCGGTTACTCGCTCTATGACACTGTGGTCGTCTTCGACAAGGTCAGAGAGAATACGGCGCCAATACTCGGCACTCGCAAGAGCACTTACAGCCAGGCAGCCAACCTGGCGCTCAACCAGACCCTGGTCCGGTCCATCAACACCTCGCTTACGGCATTGCTGCCGGTCGCGGCGATCCTGGTGGTCGGCACCTTGCTGCTGGGCAACGGTGAGCTCAAGGACCTGTCGCTGGTGCTGTTCGTCGGAATGCTGTCCGGCACTTACTCCTCGATCTGCATCGCCACGCCGGTGCTGGCGGACCTGAAGGAGCGGGAGCCGCAGTACAAGCAACTCGCCAAGCAGGTGGCGCTGCGTGCCGCTGGCGGCCGGGGCGCGCTGCGCAAGGCTGCCAAGGCCGCCGCAGCTGTCGGTGCGGTCAACGGCGGTGCTGCGAACGGCGGTGCGGCAACCGGGGATGGCTCGGCGAACGGCGCAGCGGCCAACGGTGGTGCCACCGCCGTGGGGCTGCCGGCCGGCGGCCGGCGCGCGAACGCCGCTGGCCCGGCGGACGCCGACCTGACCGACGCCGACCTGGCGGACGAGGACCTAGAGGCCGACGACGCCGTCACCGGGGACGAGGCGGTGGCAGCAGCTCAGCCGGCCGCAGCGGGCCAGGCGCGGGCCGGCAGTGCCCGCCCGCCAGGCACGCGTCAGCAGCCGGTCCGCAGGCCGGCGGCCAAGCGACGGCCCAGCGGCAAGAAGAAGCGGCGCTAGTGCCCAAAGACGCCGTGGCCGGGCCCGGCGACGTGGCCGGGCTGCTGAAGCCCTTCATTCGCGACGTCCTCGACTACCCGCAGCCAGGGATCGTCTTCAAGGACATCACTCCGCTGCTCGCCGACGGCGCGGCGTTTGCGTCCGTGGTCGAGGCGCTTGCGGCCGGGCACGATGGTGTGACGAAAGTCGCGGGGATCGAGGCGCGGGGCTTCATCCTGGCTGCTCCTGTCGCGCTGGCCCTGGGGGCAGGCTTCGTTCCGGTGCGTAAGCACGGCAAGCTGCCGGGGGAGACCTACGCGCAGTCGTACGAACTCGAGTACGGGACGGCGACTCTCGAGGTGCATACAGACGCGTTTGACGCATCTGATCGCGTTCTGATCGTCGACGACGTGCTGGCCACTGGCGGGACCGCTGCGGCTACCGCTGAACTCGTCCGGGTCAGCGGCGCTAAGGTGGCAGGCATTGTCGTTCTGCTTGAACTCGAATTCCTTGCTGGCCGGGCGAAACTGCCTGGTCTTGACGTTCATTCGCTACTCCCGGTGTGACGCAACGTACGGAGCCGGGTACTTCCCGAATCGTCCGCCGATAGACTTGTTGACACGGCGGACTTGAGGAGCGCATGTGGCCGGTGACGTGGCGACGGCCGGGGCGGCCGGACCCGATGTCACCCAAGAGCCCGGGACGGATGGCAGGGTGACATCGCCCTCCGGCATGCCCGAGGCTGCGCGCGCCGGATCCGACCAGAACGGCACAGATCAGGGTGTAGCGGACCGCCACCGGGGCGCGTCTGCCCACGGTGCTACGGATCGTGACGCCGCAGATGACGGCGTTGCAGACCGCACGCCCGCCGACCACCGGGCCGCCGGATACGAGGCCGCCGGATACGAGGCCGCTGGCGACGAGCCAGAAGGCGACAGCGCCACGGATGAGCGGGCAGATGACGGCCGTGCCGCTGGTCTCGACGATGCCGACGCCCGCGACGGCGCTGAGCAGGGCCCCGTCCACTGGAAGGCGGTGGGCCGGAGCTCGGCTGGTACCGGGAAGAAGTCCGCGGCGCGGGCAGCTGCTGGCCGGGTAGCCCGCCGCTCCGGTGCCGCTGTTGAGACGCCCGCGAGCGGCTCAGAGCCGCAGCCCGACGGCAGCTCCGGCGCGGCCGCCATGCGCCGCCGGCTGGCGCGGCTCGGCTCACCGCGCGGAGGAGGGGTCAACCCGGTACTCGAGCCGCTGATCAGGACGGTGCGAACAACTCACCCGAAGGCCGACATCCGGAAGATCGAGCGCGCGTATGAGGTGGCAGCCCGGCTGCACGCGGGCCAGTCCAGGCGCAGCGGCGACCCATACATCACCCACCCGCTGGCGGTGGCGACGATCCTGGCCGAGCTTGGCATGCCGCACGACACGATCTGTGCCGCGCTGCTGCATGACACGGTCGAGGACACGCAGTACACAATCGCCCAGATCCGCGAGGAGTTCGGCGAGGAAGTAGCCGCCCTGGTCGACGGCGTGACCAAGCTCGACAAGGTCAAGTACGGCGACGCAGCCCAGGCCGAGACGGTCCGCAAGATGGTCATCGCGATGTCCCGCGACATCCGGGTACTGGTCATCAAGCTAGCCGATCGCCTGCACAACATGCGTACGCTCCGCTACCTGCCGCGGCCCAAACAGGAGCAGAAGTCGCGCGAGGTGCTGGAGATCTTCGCGCCGCTGGCGCACCGGCTCGGCATGAACACGGTCAAGTGGGAGCTGGAGGACCTCGCGTTCGCGACGCTGTACCCCAAGCGGTACGACGAGATCGCCCGCCTGGTGTCGGAGCGCGCACCGCGGCGGGAGATGTTCCTGCAGGAAGTGATCGAGGACGTTCAGGAGGACCTGAAGGACGCCAAGATCAAGGCCCAGGTCACCGGGCGCCCGAAGCACTACTACTCGGTGTACCAGAAGATGATCGCGCGCAATGTCGGCTTCGACGACATCTACGACCTGGTCGGCATTCGCATCCTCGTCGACTCGCTTCGCGACTGCTACGCCGTGCTCGGCACGGTGCATGCGCGGTGGAATCCGGTTCCCGGCCGGTTCAAGGACTACATCGCGATGCCCAAGTTCAACATGTACCAGTCGCTGCACACGACGGTAATCGGCCCGGAGGGCAAGCCAGTCGAGCTGCAGATCCGGACCTGGGGCATGCACAAGCGGGCTGAGTACGGCGTCGCCGCGCACTGGAAGTACAAGGAAGACATGGTCGGCGGCGGCGGAACCGCCGACATGGCCTGGCTACGCCAGCTGGTCGACTGGCAGCGGGAGACCGAAGATCCTGCCGAGTTCCTCGATGCGCTGCGGTTCGACCTCGGAGGCGCGGAGGTCTACGTCTTCACGCCGCGCGGCGAGGTGATCGCGCTGCCGCAGGGCGCGACCCCGGTCGACTTCGCCTATGCCATCCACACCGAGGTGGGTCACCGCACTATCGGCGCCCGGGTCAACGGGCGGCTGGTGGCGCTGGAAAGCGCGCTGAGCAACGGCGACACGGTCGAGATCTTTACCTCGAAGGCCCCGGACGCGGGCCCGAGCCAGGACTGGCTCGGCTTCGTGAAGAGCGCGCGGGCCAAGAACAAGATCCGGCACTGGTTCTCGAAGGAGCGGCGGGAGGCTGCCGCCGAGACCGGCAAGACCGCGATTGCCCGGATGATGCGCAAGCAGAACCTGCCTTTGCAGCGGCTAGCCACCGCCGATGCGCTGAACGCGATAGCCACCGAACTGCACTACACCGACCTGTCCGCGCTGTACGCGGCAGTGGGCGAAGGACATGTCAGTGCCCAGTCGGTAGTCGCCAAGCTGGTCAAGTCGGCTGGCGGAGTCGAAGGCGCGCAGGAAGACCTGGCCGAGGCCACGCTGGTCACCCGCCAGGCCCGCCCGGCGACGCCGGTCGGTGACTCGGGTGTCGTCGTGGAAGGCGCGAACGACGTCTGGGCGCGGTTGTCAAAGTGCTGCACCCCGGTTCCGGGCGACCAGATCACCGGCTTCGTGACCAGGGGCAACGGCGTCTCGGTGCACCGCGCCGACTGCGTCAACCTCGAGCACCTGCTTGAGTCGCAACCGGAACGGCTAGTC
>Ga0335073_10016096_pt1 | contig 10450 bp, 9 predicted proteins | sample Lox_Sample_22_FD_207093 | JGI IMG/M metagenome (GOLD analysis project Ga0335073, IMG submission 207093) | Soil microbial communities from Loxahatchee National Wildlife Refuge, Florida, United States - Lox_Sample_2.2 | ecosystem: Environmental > Terrestrial > Soil > Wetlands | place: USA: Florida...
GTTTCCGCTTACGTCCACCTTGGCGACAAAGTCTTGCGCGCCCCCTTGAACGAGCTTCAGAGCCAGCGTGTCGTCGTGCAAGCCCGTCAGAACAATGATGGCCACTCCGAGCGCCTGCGCCTTTGCCCGCACGAATGTTTCCTGGCCGAAGCTATCCGGCAGCGCCAAATCAAGCAGCATGGCGTCCACGCCGCCCGCGCTCAGACGCTGGAGGCCGCCAGCCAGGGTGTCCGCTGTCTCCAAATCGAAGGGATCGTCGGTAGCCTCTGCGAGCGATTCCTGTATCAGGCGCGCGTCTCCGGCATTGTCTTCAATTAGCAAGACCTTGATTCGTTGGGCACTCATGATTTTTGGTTGGCTGGCAATTTAACAATAGCGAGCCAAAAATCCTCGATGTATCGCACGACAGTCACGAATTGATCCAAATCTACAGGCTTGGTGATGTAGCAATTGGCATGAAGTTTGTAGGTCTTCAAGATATCCTCTTCGGCTTTCGAGGTCGTGAGGATGACCACCGGAATGGTCCTGAGGTCGGCGTCTTCCTTGATTTGCGCCAGGACCTCCCGTCCGTCTTTCACGGGCAAATTAAGATCGAGAAGGATCAAATCCGGCCGCGCCGAATTCTTGAACTTCCCTTGTCTGCGCAGACAGGACAGCGCTTCCGCGCCGTCATTCGCCACAATCAGATTGTTGCGGACTTTGCTGTCCGTGAGAACTTCCTGGGTAAGGCGCACGTCCGCCTCATTATCTTCGACGAGCAAGATGTCAATTGGCTGTGACACTGATTCGAAGTTCATGGCTTTCGTGCTCCCTTGTTTTGCCGGTTTCTGCATCCTCAATCGTGAAGCAAAAAGTCGAGCCGCCTCCCGGCGTCGGTTCCACCCAAATGCGGCCTCCGTGCCGCTCCGCGATCTTCTTGCAGATGGCTAAACCGATGCCGGTGCCGGGATATTGCGTTCTGGTGTGAAGCCGCTGAAAGATTACAAAAATGCGGTCGCTGTGCTCGGACGAGACACCTATCCCGTTGTCGCGCACGGCGATTTTCCATCCTGTTCCATTCCTTTCCGCCGAAATATGGACTCGCGGCACATCCGTATCTCTGAACTTGATCGCGTTTCCGATCAAATTTTGAAACAACTGGCAGAGTTGGATCTCGTCCGCTAGCACGACGGGCAATGGCTCCCTTGTGATTACCGCGCCCGAATCTTGGATCGCCATTTTCAACGCCCTCAGAACGCGGTCCAGCGCGGCCTCGCAGCTCACGGCCACAAGCGGCTTTCCCTGCGTGCCCACGCGCGAAAATGCCAGCAAGTCGTTGATCAAGGTTTGCATTCGTTTGCATCCATCCACCGCGTAGTTGATGAATTCGCCGGCCTTTTCGTCCAGTTTGTTCTGATACCTCTTGGCAAGAAGCTGCGTGAAGCTCGATATGGTCCGCAGCGGTTCTTGCAGGTCGTGCGAAGCCACGTAGGCGAACTGCTGGAGCTCCATGTTGGACCTCTCCAAATCCTTCGCGCGCTCTGCTAGTTCGGCCGTGCGTTCCGCCACTTTCCTTTCCAAATCCGCATTGAGATTGCGTACCTCTTCCTCCGCGCGGGCGCGCTGTTTCATCTCCTCGTGAATCACGAAGCCGGCGACAAATAAGAAAAAAAAGCCCAAACCTTCGCCGACAATAATGACCGTCCTCGTTCTTCGAGAACTTGTTTCCAGGTCCGCGGAACGCACCAGCAGAAGCCGGTCTTCTTCCTGCCGCATGTCCGAGAGCACCACCTTGATCTGGTCCATCAGCTGCTTGCCGGACCCCTGTCGCAAGGCTTCCGCCCCCGCCGCCAAGCCCGACCGTTTTCGCGTAACAACAGTCGCGTCCATTGCGGCGAACTTTGCGTCAATCAATGGTTCGAGTCGGTCCAGGGCGCGCAGATGATCCGCATTGTCGGCCGTCAGTTCGCGCAGTTCCTTGACCTCGTGGCCTGCTCGAGCGTGGCCTATCTGAAAAGGAACAAGATAGGACTCTTCTCCCGCGCTGATGTAGCCTCGCTGCCCGGCTTCCGCGTCAAGCAGGGTGGTCTGAAGATCGTCAAGCATTTCCAGAACAACCCGCGTGTGCGTTACCCAGCGCCTGTCCTCCACGTTATGGGCCAGGCTCAGATAAGAAAGGATGGCAACAACAATCAAGACGCTAAACGCTGCTGCCAGCCCCGCACTCAATTTGCGTTTGAAGGTCATGGTGGGCAATCGCAATCCGTTCGCTCCTGCCTAGTCGCTGGAAATCATCGGCAAGAGAAATTCCTGTAAGCGCTCGCTCTCCCCAACGGGCAGCCGGTCCAGAAGAATTCCCATCTGATTTCCACCCAGAATGCGGACGACCGAACCTGCACCGACAAGCGGCTTCATCTTGTGTGTCAGGTCCATGCTGACGTGGACAGACGAACCTTGAGGAAGAATCCTTGGCGCCTTTACCAGCATTCCGTTCAAGCTGACATCCACCGTTTCGCACTGGATCTCCTCGAATCCAAATCGCAACCGGACCTTGGATTGAAAGGGGACTCTTCGTGTTTGCCGTCTTTCGTGGTCCATGCGTCCCTGTGTGGCCCGGATGAGCTTCAAGAGGCGCTCTTTGTCTACCGGCTTGTAGAGAAAAAAACTCGCGCCAGCCGCAAATCCCTGCGACATCGCGCTGGGCCGCTGATCGTCGCTGAGCAGGATGATCGGTGTTGTCCGGTTGAACCCCGTTCGCCGCATCTCTCGCGACAGTTCAATTCCATCGGGAGATCCCATGTGCAAATCGAAAAAAACCATGTCGAATTTGCCTTCTTCGAGGAAAGTCGCCGCTTGGACGCTCTGGGTCAGCGTCAATGCTTCCACGCCGGCGGCATACAATACTTTTTGAATTAGTTCACACGTGGCCTGTTCATCGTCCACGACTAGAGCTCGTCTTTGCATCTCGCCCTCCTGTTCCAGCAGGCGGTTACCGTTCGGCGCTGAAAATCTGCCTGCGAAAAAGCCTCTCGACTCCGCCTGAGAACGAAGCGTCAGATTGCTCGTGGCATGTCCGCGCGTGAAACTTCGTAGCAATCGAACTGTACGCCCACTCCCAACTTTCCCCGCGCCGAATCGACCCTCTCGACCCGCACGACGTGGCCTGTGCATCGCCACTCGGTCGTAGGCTCGTCGGTGATTTCTTCGGGCATTTTGAGCAGAATCTCCACCGTTTCTCCTTCCCGTATCGGCGAGTCTGTCGCGAAGAAGACGCCGTTCTGGGAGAGATTGAGCGATTCAGCTCTTTGTTCGGGCGCTGCGGATTTCCAAATCCGCACGCGCAACGGAGTTTTGAAACTGAGCCGGCGAGTCAGACGTCGGTCCGCACTGGCAATTTTCATACTGAGCTCCATGCACCAGGGGGAGGGATGGCACAGTTCGGAATTACAAAAGGGGGCTACAACTATAACAATCGGCCCATTGAACAGAAAGATTAATCTGGGGTCGTTGCAAAAAACATACCAATCATTCTGGGAAATCTCTAATGTTGCGGTTCGTCTCCCGTTCGCTTGTTTCGCGCTTCAACGCGGGCTCCGCATCCCGAGCGTCGTGCTGGACACTTCTGTGAGCTCAATTATGATGGAGACGAACGCTTCCGAGAGAAGCACGCAGGCGCCGTTGGTTAGAACCAGTCGCTGCGATAGGCCACCCACCAACTTGCGTACAAGATAGGTATGGTGGCGAGGACGGCCCACCAAAAAGGCAGAATCAAATCCGCCACGATCCCCAATCCGCTGAACGTGAGCCAAAAAACTTTCTTTTGCACAGTCTTATTTTAACGGCAAGCCAGCACGAGAAGCCTGCCCCGAAAGAAGTGATTCCGTATCCGTAAACGCCTTAGGCTTCAGCCTTTTTTCTGTTCGAGTTCCGCCCATCTCGTGTAAAGCCGATCAACGCTCTTTCGCGCCTCATCGAGCCGCAGGGAGGCGCTGTGCAAGCGCGGGCTGTCGCTCACGATGGCGGAATCCTGAAGAGCCGCTTGCCGGTCGCGTAGCTCCTGTTCCGCCACCGCGATCCTCTGTTCCATGCCCTCCAATTCGCGGGACTCTTTGTAGGAGAGCTTTTTCTTGGCCGCCGCTAGCGTCGGCACATCCACAACCATGCGAGATCCAGTTTTTGGTTCCTGCGAGTGAACCATTTCCATTTCTTTCTGGCGCGATTCCTGCCAAGCCTCCCATTGCGAATAATCCGCGAAACGCCCGATCGCGCCTAATCCATCGAAGCCAAGGACAACCGTTGAAACGCGATCCAGCATGTATCGGTCGTGTGTCACAAGCACCAAAGCTCCGCGAAACTCCAGCAAACTCTCTTCCAAAATTTCGAGAGTCGGTATGTCCAGATCATTCGTCGGTTCGTCGAGCAGCAGTACGTCGGCCGGCTGCAACATAAGTTGAGCGATGAGCACGCGTGCCCGCTCGCCTCCTGAAAGCTTTCCGACGCGGCGGTTCAAATCTTCCCCGGTGAACAGAAATCGCGCCGCCCACGCGGCCACGTGAATGGCACGCTCCTGGTAGATGACGGCGTCGCTGTCCGGCGCCAGCGCCCGTCTTAGAAGCAAATCCGGATCGAGTTCGCGGTTCTGGTCGAAATAAACAATTCGCAACGGTTCCGCTTTGCGGATTTTGCCCGCCGTAGGCGCGAGGTCTCCGCGAAAGAGCCGCAGCAGCGTCGTTTTCCCGCTGCCGTTCGGCCCCACCAGGCCGACCCGCATCCTCGAAGTCACGCGGAAGTGCAGCTTCTCGAACAGTATTCGTTCGCCGATCGCGCAAGTCACGCCATCGAGCTCGATCAACTGCTTTGTCTGCCGGTTCGTGGCAGAAAAATCAATCTGCGCGGTGCTTACACTGCTCCTCGTTTTCATCTGCGCAAGCTCACCGATCATTTTGTGTGCCTTCTCAATGCGCGCCTTGGACTTGGTCGCGCGCGCTTTGGGGCCGCGGCGCAGCCATTCGATCTCCGAATGGACGCGATTCTCGAGAGCCTCCTGCCGGTCTCGTTGTGCGTGAAGGTATTCTTCTTTGGCTTCCAAAAACCGGCTGTAGTTTCCACAGACCCGCAGCGCGCCATCCTCATACGCGTGGTCGATCTCCACCATTTCATTCGCGACGTTTTCGAGAAAATAGCGGTCGTGACTCACCACGACGCTCGCGAAGTTTGCTCTTTGTAAAAGAGTTTCGAGCCATTCAATTCCCGCCAGGTCTAAATGATTGGTCGGTTCGTCCAGGAGCAAAATGTCCGGATTCTGTACCAGCGCTTCGGCGATCGCCAGGCGCTTGCGCCAACCTCCGGAGAGCGCCGCGGCATGGCTCTCCAGTTCTACGAATCCCGCGCGCCCAAGAGTCTCCGCGAAACGCGCCGCTCTCTCCGTTTGAGGCACGGAAGCCCGCTCCAAAGCACTCTCAATCACTGCTCGAATCGTGGTTTCGGGCGCGAACTCGGAAATCTGTTTGACGTAACTGAGCCTCGTGCCCTTGCGAACCGCGACGTCTCCGGTATCCGGATTTGTCTTCCCGCAAAGCATTTCCAGTAGCGTCGATTTGCCCGAACCATTCGGCCCAATCACGCCGATGCGGTTCCCTTCGGACACGGTGAAGGAGATATTCTTGAAAAACGGTGCGGCCCCATATTGCTTCGACAGTCCCTGGGCGCTAATGATCGGAGCCAAATTTCTCGGTCTTCTCCCGCTCTTAGTTTACCCTGAGGAGCAAAATCAGTGGCAGCTTGTGACAGAGAGGTCGGTTGAAAAGTTGGTTTGTACAACGCGCAAATTTGGTGCTCTCATTCTCGGCGCTGGCGCTGCGGGGCTTCTCTGCGCAACCGAGGCTGGTAAACGCGGTCGCCGCGTCGCCGTCCTCGAACTTGCCGATCGCATCGGCAAGAAAATCCTAATTTCCGGCGGTGGCCGCTGCAATTTCACGAACCTCCACTGCCGCCCCGAGAACTTCCTCAGCGCGAACGAACATTTCGCAAAATCGGCGCTGGCTCGCTACACGCCATCTGATTTCATCGCCCTCGTCGAAAAACATCACATCCCGTACCACGAGAAGACCCTCGGCCAGCTTTTCTGCGACCGCAGCGCGCAAGACATCACCAACATGTTGGAGGCCGAATGCCGCGAAGCTAGCGTCGAACTATTTCTGAGCACCAAAATTCAAGAAGTTCAACACAGTACGGAATTCGTCGTGCGCGCCGGTTCTAACGAATTTCGCGCTCCCGTGCTGGTCGTCGCGACCGGCGGCCTTTCCATCCCCAAAATTGGCGCGACGTCCCTCGGCTACGATCTCGCCCGTCAATTCGGACTGAAAATTGTAAAGACCCGGCCTGCTCTCGTCCCGCTCGTCTTTTCCAAAAAAGAACAGCGTCTCTACGGCGATCTAGCCGGCGTTTCCGCGGCAGTCTCCGTGTCAACCGATCGCCAATCCTTTCAAGAAAAAATGCTTTTCACTCACCGCGGGCTGAGCGGCCCCGCGATTCTTCAAATTTCCAGCTATTGGGAAAAAGCCCAGCCGCTGCGCATCGATCTAGCTCCGCATCGCGATGTGATTTCATCACTCCGCGAAGCCAAAACCAGAAACCTCGCCGCCGCCCGCGCCGCATTTCTTGGCGTCCTGCCCAAACGTTTCGCCGAACGATGGCTCGAACTCTATGCGCCCCATTCTTGGGCCAATCAAGATTTGGAAAAACTCGATCGTCAGTTGCATGAATGGACCGTCGTGCCCGCGGATACCGAAGGGTACGAAAAAGCGGAAGTCACCGCAGGCGGCGTCGATACCGATGAGCTTTCCAGCAAGACCATGGAAAGTCGCAAAGCTCGCGGACTCTTTTTCATCGGCGAAGTGGTCGACGTGACCGGACACCTGGGCGGTTTCAATTTTCAATGGGCCTGGGCCTCCGGTGCCGCCGCCGGACGCGCTCTCTGACGTCTCGACAATTCCCTCGGTCCAATCACGCGTGCAATCGTGGCTTGGGATACTTGCGAAGTTCTCTCACCAAATAAATCACCACCACGATGTTGATCGCCAGCGCCACTCCCTTCGCAACCGTCGCGCGCCGGATAATCTCGTATACCTCCAACGGAAGAAACGAAGCGGTAGTGATGATCGTAAAATATTCCGCCCAGCGTTTGTGAAACGCCAGCCCGGTACCCTCGGTCAAAAAAATCGCTGAGTAACTGAACGTCCCTAGGCTCAGTTCCTTCAGCTTCCGGTCATCAACCATCGGCAATTTCGAAAGCAGCCAATGGATATAACGATTGTGGGGATCCACGCGAAACGCATTGATCCAGTGATCCACCACCCCGGCCATGTCTTTGTGCAGCAATCGCAACGCACCGATACCGAGAGCAAGCAGGGCGAATCCCTTCAAAAGTTTGAAGGCCGCAATCAGCATGAGTCCCCGCGAGTGTGTTTTGGCGCTTGGCATCGGTTGGCTGAGTTCTAATCGGGCTAATTCGTCCCTGTCAAGGCAAGCGCCACGCGGCTGGGTTGAGGATCACTTATGAGCGGGCAATAAGTCCCAAATCGCGGGGTCTTCCGTCCCCAGTACCCACGAGCAAAATCCCTGAAGTCCGCGCTCTTTCACCAGCTTGTAGCGTTCGTCGAAAGTGCGCGCATTCGTGAAGAAGATCCACTCGCGCATGTCCGCGCGATAAAAATAAAACCACGCCGTGCGGTCCGTCGGATCCCATTCGATGTGCCCGCCGTAGGCTTTGGCGAGGTCCAGCGCGTCTTCGGTGCCGATGTATTCCGCCGAAGGATTCGGTTTATAGTCGGAGTTATCATCCGATTTGGTGGGCGTGCCGGCGAACCAGTGATAGCCGTACAGGGGAATGCCCAGCGAGAGCTTCTCCTTCGGCACGAATTTCAGCGCGTAGTCCAAATTTCCTGTCGTCCAAGCCCATCCCGCCACGGGGCCAGGAGCCGTCCACCGCGTGTGCTGGTCGTACGTCATCAGGCAAATCAAATCGACGGACTGCGCCAGCGCCTTCAAGTCATACGCCCCCCGCCAGTTCGCATAAATCCACGCGGAAAATCCGCCTTCACCGGGCTGCCCCGGAGCATTGGGGACCGTCGCTATCGTGAGTTGCAAACCTTCCTCGTGAAACGCTGCCGCAGTTTCGCGAACCAGATCCGAAAGGGCATCGCGATCCGTCCAATGCACGTCTTCGAAATCAAATTGAAATCCCGTGTAGCCGTTCTCTTTGCACTCACGAATCAGCCGGTCGATCATGGCGTGCTTCGCCACGGAATTCTCAAGCAGCTTGTGAAATTCCTGCTGCGCAAAGTCCCCGTTCGCCACAATGGGCATCACCGGAACGTGATGCTGGCGCGCCGTTTCCAGCACTAGAGGATTCGGCCCTCCGGAAACAAGTCCGTCCGCATCGACGGCGTACCATGCCGGAACTAGTATGTCGATCTTATCAGCGTGCGCCAAAAAGGACCGCACGGAGTTCGGTTCACGCGTCATGTAAAAAAGAGACTTAGGCTCTTGTGCGCGCCCAGTAGGTGCAAGAAGAAAACTGATCGAGACAATCGCGAGAGATGCCAGTGAGCGTTTCATGATGCGCGCAGTTTATCTGCCGCGGGCTATCCAACGCAACGCCGAACCGCGCGCCCCTCGATGACGCCATTGGCGGGCTCCTTTTACAGGGGAACTCTCGTCGCATTTTTGATGGCGATTCGCCCTCAACGCCACTTTTTCAGTTCCGGCCAAATCCTCTCGAGAGTCCCGAACTTCGCTCCCCGGCAAATGAAAACCGGAATCTGCTTTTCCAGCGCATAGGGATTGTCCGCGGAAGTTCCCACATACTGTACGTGCTCGAACAACTGCTCGAGACGTTGCCGCGAGTCGTCTAAGACAATCAAACAATCCCCGGAATAACCGCGCGGGCCCCAAAGCCAGTACGTCTGGTGCCCGCTGAGTGCCGGCGGTAAGCCGTACCGCGGTCCATAAAAATCAATAGCCCCTGCCTGCCCATAATCCTGAGCAAAAATTCCGCAGCCGGGTCGATCCGTTGGCGGGAGTTGAAAGTAAGCCTTTGCCGTCTCGGCCACAATCTCCTCCCACCCAAATTGATCCGCGTACCACTGCGGCAGCACTGCCCGCTCGTGGCTGTGCTCCATCACTGGCAGCTTCATCGGCAAATATTTCATGTACGCAATGAATTTGTCTGGCGAAAGAATGGGCACGGTCACTGGAGCGAGATGCGCGCCGCTAACGAGCAGAATGACGACGATTGCGGGCTTCAGCCAGCCAAGTCGATTGCGCCTGGCACCTATACTCGAACTCTCTGTGCCCTCGATCTTTCTCCCGTTTATGGCGGACTCGATCACCAGCGCTCCCGCGGCCAGCAGCATGGGATATATCGGAGCCAGATAATAATTCTTGCCGTGCAGAACAAAGAAAACGGTAAAGCAAACCAAATAGCACCAACCCAGCGCGCGGAATGGCTTCAAACGGGCCGAAACAAAGAGTGCCACCAAACCCGTAATCCAAATCGGAGCAGTCAGCGGGTCGATCAAGAACGTCTGCTGAAGGAAATATTGCGGGAAGGGAAGAATGACGTCACGGCCTTCAGCCCGGATGTTGTGTATCAACTGCACGAAAGGCCAGTGATAGTGAATGTTCCAAAGCAGATTGGGCAGGAAAATCAAGAACGCCGCCAACCCGCCGAGCCAAATCCAGAAATTTGCAAACACGCGGCGTTGCGCGGTCAGCAGAAGCCCGATAATCATCCCGAAGCCAAACAAAGCGATCGAATACTTCTCTTCCAGGCCGATCCCGGCCACAACCCCGAACCACAACCAATAGCGAGGATCGTTTCGTTTGATCGCAACAATGGCGAAATAGGCGCAGCCCATCCATAGATTGGGTTCGAGGCAATTGGTGCCGAGCAGGCTGCCGTTCGAGAGATATTGAGGTGCTATTAAGATGGTGATGGCGCTCAGCAATAGTGCGAATCGCCGTCCGCCGAATTCGCGCGCGAGTACCGCCGTCTGCACTACCAGCAGGGAAGAAGCCAGCGCAGGGATGAACCGAATGCTCCGTAGCGAGCTTCCCAGAACGGCCCGGCATGCATGGATCAAGAAGGGAATGAGCGGCGGCTGATCCACGTAGCCCCAGGCTAGATGGTTGCCACACGCCATGTAATCGAATTCGTCGCGGAAATAGTCGTATCGGTTGTTGAAATAGCAATGGAACAGAAGCTTTGCTATCGCTAGCACGACAACAATGAGCATGCCATTCGCGAAGAATGACTGATTCTTTGACTCATACGCTTGCGCCCGAAGGGAAGTCGCGCTCATCCGCGTTTCAGGAAACGAACCAGCAAGTTGTCTCTCATTCGTCGCTCCAAACTTCTAAGGCAGCGTGAACGCAATCACGTAATCGCCCTGTTTCGTCCCCAATTTGC
>Ga0335073_10016098_pt1 | contig 10449 bp, 5 predicted proteins | sample Lox_Sample_22_FD_207093 | JGI IMG/M metagenome (GOLD analysis project Ga0335073, IMG submission 207093) | Soil microbial communities from Loxahatchee National Wildlife Refuge, Florida, United States - Lox_Sample_2.2 | ecosystem: Environmental > Terrestrial > Soil > Wetlands | place: USA: Florida...
ACCACGTAACTCTGATCGGTCGGCTTCGCGTCGCCCGTCTCGATCACCCGCATCAGCGCGGCGAGCTGATTGTTGATCTTGATCGGGAAATTCAGCGGATCCTGGCCGCTGCGATTGCGCACCTGGTACAAATCCTCTTCGACTTCGCTCAGGTGCGTCGCCAGCCGCTCGCCCGCCGCGTCCAGCGACGGAGCCTTCTTCACCCGATCGTCGATCTGCTTCTTCATGTCGCGAATATGGATCACCATGTCGTCGGCTTCGCTCGTTTTGTCGCGCACCGCCGTCGCCAGTTTGAACTGTTCGTCGAGATCGGCCTGGGTAATCGTCACCTCGCGCGGATCGCGCTCCACGTGCAGCGGAGCCGTTTGCGTCGCGCCATCCGCCGTCAGCCGCACCTGATATTCTCCCGGCACGGCCATCGGCCCCTGCTCCGCATTCGCGCCCCACAGAATCATTCCCGGAAACGTAGTCGCACCCGGATACCGCAGATCCCACGAATAGCGATTCCCGCCCGTTTTCCGCGTCGGCGGACGCGCCGCGCCGCCGCGGCCGCCCCCGCCCTGCGCTTCCATTTGCCGCTGCCGCGCCTGCGCTTCTTTGTCCGCCTCGGCCGACCCGATAAACGACCGCACTACATTCCCGCTCGAATCAAGAATGTCGATCTTCACTGAATCCGCCTGCTTGGCCAGAAAATAATCGATGGTCGCCCCGCGATCGAGCGACCGTTCCACCGTTGCCGGCGTGAACAGATGCGTGGTCTGAATATTTCCCGCAAGCTGCCGCAGAATCGAAATGTCGTCCAGAATGTAGAACGACCGCCCGTGCGTCGCGATCACCAGGTCGTCGTCCTTGATCAGCAGATCCGGCACCTGCGTATCCGGCAGATTCAGCCGCAGCGACTGCCACTCCGCGCCGTTGTTGAACGAAACATAAATGCCATGTTCTGTTCCGGCGAAAAGCAGTCCCGCGCGCTTCGGATCCTCGCGCACCACGTGCACGTAATCGTCATCGGCGATGCCGTTGGTGATCTTGGTCCAATGCGCGCCGTAATCGTCGGTGCGATACGCGTACGGTTTGCGATCGTCGGCCTGATAATTTTTCGCCGCCACGTACGCCGTTCCCGGCCGGATCGGCGACGCGTCGATAATGCTGATGCGGATAAAATCCGGCATCCCCGGCGGCGTCACGTTTTTCCAGTGTTTCCCGCCGTCGCGCGTAATATAAACCAGCCCGTCATCGGAGCCCGTCCAGATCAGATTCGCATCTTTCGGCGATGGCGCAATGGTGAAAATCGTCGCGTAAATTTCCGGACCGTTCTGGTCTTTGGTAATCGGCCCGCCCGAATCGCCCAGCGTTTTCGGATCGGCACGCGTCAGATCCGGACTGATCGTCTCCCAGCTCTGCCCTTCGTTGGTCGTTTTAAAAAGATGCTGCGAGGACGTGTACAAAATTTTCGGATCGGCCGGATTGAACACAATGGGGAACGTCCACTGCCAGCGTTCTTTCAAAACCGCCGACGACATCCCGGAGAAAAATAGCGGATAAACCTGCACGTCGCGCATGTGGCCGGTGGCGCGGTCGTAGCGGCTCAGCAGCGCGCCCTGGCTGCCTGCGTAAAAAATGTCCGGATTCTTCGGATCCGGCGCGATATATCCGCTTTCGCCGCCGCCCGGCGAATACATCGGGCGTCCCAGCGGAAGCACGTCTCCGGCAGCGCCGCCGCGCCCGGCCGGCGCGCTGGTCACGCAAATCGTGGTGTTATCCTGCTGCGCCCCGCAGACGTGATAGGGAACATCGGTCGTCGTGGCGACGTGATAAATCTGCGCGGTCGGAAACCCCTCCCGGGTCCACGTTTCGCCGCCATCCACCGAAACCGTGCCGCCGCCGTCGTCCGCGTTGATCATGCGTTGGGGATCGTTCGAGGCGATCCACAAATCGTGCTGATCGCCGTGCGGCGGATGAAGCTGCCGCAGCGTCTTGCCGCCGTCGGTCGATTTATAAAGCCCCGTGTTCATGATGTACAGGACGTCTTTATTCCGCGGATCGGCGGTGATGCGCGAATAATAAAACGCGCGCTGCCGGATGCGGTGATCTTCGCTGACCTTGGTCCACGTTGCGCCCGCGTCTTCGGAACGGAACAGCCCTCCGTCATCGGCTTCCACCATCGCGTACACGCGATTCGAATCGGCCGAAACGGCCACGCAGATTTTGCCGAGAACCCCCTGCGGCAACCCCGGATTGCGCGTAATCTCCGTCCAATGATCGCCGCCGTCGGTCGATTTGTAAAATCCGCTGCGCGGCCCGCCGTCGTTGAGCGTCCACGAAGTGCGATATACATCCCAGATCGACGCGTAAATCACCTGCGAATTGTGCGGATCGAGCGCCAGGTCCTCCGCGCCCGCGTGCTCATCCTTATAAAGAATCTTCTGCCACGTTTTTCCGCCGTCGCGCGTGCGAAACACACCGCGCTCCACGTTTGGCCCGTAAGGATGCCCCAGCGCCGCGACGTAGACAATATCGGGATTCGACGGGTCGATGCGAATTCGCGAGATGGCCTGCGTGTCGGTCAGGCCCACGTGCTGCCACGTCTTGCCGGCGTCGGTCGATTTGTAGACGCCGTCGCCCTGCATGATGTTGCCGCGCAGTTCCGTCTCGCCCATGCCGAGGTAGACGATATCCGGATTCGATTCGGAAACCGCGACCGCGCCCACCGAGGAGCTTTTGATCTGCCCGTCGGTCACCGGTTTCCACGTCGTGCCGCCGTCGATGGTTTTCCAAAGACCGCCGCCGGTGGCGCCGAAATAATATTCGTAAGGACGCGCGGCGCTGCCCGCCGCGGCGATCGATCGTCCTCCTCGATCGGGCCCGATGCTGCGCCATTGCAGTGCGCCGAAAACGATCGGATCGTAATGTTGAGCGTAAACGAGTGCGGACGTGACGAGGGCCGATAAAAAGAGGCGGTGTGCGTGCTTACCCATTCGCATATCGTATCGCGAAGGGCGCGGGCGATGTTCGGCGAGAAAAGCCGGCGCCGCCTGCTTTTTGACCCTCGAATCGTTATCCGCTACAGCCCCGCCAGTAATGGCGGGGGCCCGGCGCATTTGGATAAGCTACTTTTCCACCGATTCCACCGGCACTAATTTGCCGTCGCGAATAAAATAATCCGCGCCGCGCCAGCGAATGCTCGACCGCCAGAAACTGACCGCCCAGATCCCGAACGCGACCGCGTCCCACAACGGAATCAGCGGCATCTCTTTCCAGAATCGCGGCTGCTTCAATCCATGCACGCCGACGATCCAGGTCATCAGCACGCGGCAAAACGCGTAGCCGCCGAAAAATCCCGCCGCGACCGCCCACGCCGGATGCACCGCAACGGCGAAAATCGACCACGGCAACCCCTGCGTGAACAGCAAACCGAAATGTCCCCACGGCCGCATGTGCCGCATCACCACGATCCAGCGCAGGCGCTTGTCGAGCAGCGCGCGGAAGGAATGATAATCCGGCACGGTCTCGATCACATAGCGCGAGAGCAGCACTTCGCAGCCCTGCTCCGCGATCAGACGGCCCACCAGCAGATCGTCGGCGGGGCGATTTTCCAGCTCTTCATAGCCGCCGAAATTGCGGATGCGCGTGCGCGTAGTGGCGATGGTGGTTCCCAGCGCGAACTTGATTCCGTCCAGCTGCCAGGCCACCAGCGTGCTCACGAAAAAATCCGAAATCATTCCCGCCGTTTGCAAATGGTCGGTGAAGGTGCGGATGTCGGTGGGAACATAAAAACAAGTCACCGCGCCAATGTTCGGATCGGCCAGCGGCGCCACCACGCGCCGCAGATAATCCCGGCGCACGCGCACGTCGCTGTCGCTGATCACCAGGTGTTCGTGCGCGGCTTCGCTCACCAGGCGGGCCAGCCGCGCGCATTTATCATTGGTCGCCACGCGGCCGGAGCCGTACAGCACGCGAATCCGGCATTGCGGAAAATTCCGCTGCAATTTTTCGAGGATCGAAACCACCGCGCGGTCGTCCGCGTCGATGCAGAACAGAATTTCGTAATCCGGATAATCCTGCGCGCAGAAGCTGGCCAGATTTTCGTACGCGTCCGGATCCAGGCCGCGAATCGGTTTCAGATTGCTCACCGGCGGAGTGAAGGCCGCGTCGCCGGCGCGCTCCGGCTGAAGGAAAAATCGGGTCGAGCTGAAAATCGCGATCAGGTAATAAATGAAGGGAATCGCCGCAACGCCCAGCAGGACGATCACGTTTTCTCGTCACCCCCGCGCAGCGCCGGATTGGTCAGCGGCAGATTGGTCAGCACCACTTTGCCTCCGCTTTGCGCGACCACATGCAGGCTCGCCTCGCCGACCAGTTCTTTGAGGCGCGAGAGCGCCGCTTCATCGGCCACCAGGTAATAGCGGTCATTGGTCAGCCACAGATTTTTCCATTGCCGGTCGTCGATGAAAACATCCGGCGCGCCGGGAGCATAAGAGCCGTAGACCAGATTATTGATGCGTCCGTTGCGCAGCAGCGCGTCGCGCCCGGTGTAAAAAAAGATGGAGGAAAAGGTGTAGTAATGATGATCGACGATCAGTTTTCCCGGCGGCCCGTGGTTGATCGCTTGCGCCAGCGGATAGGACGACATGTACGGATCAAACACCACCAGCGCCATTCGCGCGGCCTGAAAAAACAATACCGCCATCACCGCGGCGGAGAGAAACGCGCGTTGCCCGGCGCCGCGAAACGTGCCGATGGCGCCGATCAGAAACGCGATCGCCGCGGCCAGAAGCGGCGCGCGCAGATACGCGAAGGAATCGAGCGTCAAATCCTCCATGTGCCCCAGCGAGAGCGTGTAGGCGCTGGGATGCGAACTGAGCGCGGAAGAAATATCGCCAGGCGCGGGCACGTTGCGCACGGCAAACCACAACCCCAGCGCGGCGATCGCGCAACCCGCCAGAATCACGCACAGGACGCGGGTCGCGCGCCGCACCCACGCACTCTCCGTGGCCATCGCCGAGCCGATCAGCAGCGCCAGCGCCGGATAGCACGGCATCGAATAATATTCCTGGGTGGTCGAAAAAGTGAAAAAGACGAGAATGAATCCGGTCCAGCACAGCGCCAGCAGCCGGGTGCGCCCGGCGCGATCCATCGGCTTGAAAGAAAGTTTCCAAACCGTGGGAAGGTACACGCTCCAGGGAAAAAGCCAGACCAAATGCAGCAGCCAGAACCACAATCGCGGCACGGTGTTGTAATCGCGCGGATAGCGCAGGTTTAAAAATCTCAGCACCTGCTCATTCATGAAATAAAACCACAGGAACCCGTGATATTGGCCGGGAATACTGCGTAATGAAAAATCGAAATACGGCGGATTATCGAGCGTGGCGAGCACGTGCCAGGGCGCGGCGATGGCCAGCGCGATCACCGCGCCGCTGGCGATATGCAATCGCCGCCAGATTTTGCGATGGGCGATCTGTCCGGTGCAGGTCAAATAAATCAGCGCCGCGGCGATCGGAAAAACGGCGCCAATCAGGCTTTTGAGCAGCAGACTGACGCCGATGCTCGCCGCCAGGATGGCGGCCCACAGGCGCGGGCGCCGCTCTTCTTCTTCGATGGCGCGAAGAAACGCCCACATCGAAATCGCCATGCACGCGGCCACCATCACGTCGGGAATCTGGATGCGCGTGAATAAAAACAGGCCCACGCAGGTGGAAATGCACAGCCCGGCGTAAAATCCCGCGCGTTTTCCGAACGCCCACATCCCGAACGCCGCGGTAATCCACGCCAGCGCGATCGACGATAACGCCACGGGAATGCGCGCGGCCCAATCGTGCACGCCGAAAATTTTATAGGAAATGGCGATCAGCCAGTAAATCAGCGGGGCTTTCTCGAGATAGGCGATGCCGTCGATCCGCGCCGTCACCCAATCGCCGGAGGTGAGCATGTTGCGCGCGATCTGCGCCTGCACCGCGTCCACGTCGTCCATCAGGCGGGGCGGGGAAATCATGCAGCCGAGATAAACGGCCGCGGCAAAAGCCAGAACAATCAGGTACAGGCGAAATTTTTGTTGGTCACGCGCGCCAGGGTTCACAGGCCCCATTTCGTCAACCCATGCAACGTACAAACCCCCACCAAATCATAGCGGAAGCTCGCCGCGGGTGTCCATGCCCGGCCGCCGCCCCCGCCATGACTGGCGGGGCTGGATCGTGTTTACAGCCCCGTCTGTAAAGACGGGGGCTCTTCCGGCGTAGCACTCAGGCGCCCGGCGCGGTCACCGGACGGGTCGCCAGCGGCCGCGCCCGCTGGTTGCGCGAGTTCTGCCATTTTACCTGCGGCAGGAACAGCGAAATATCGATGCGATCCTTATAACGAACCGCGATGTTCATCAGGGAATCGAGCAGGGAGTCGGAAAGATAATGCGGCCGCAGCCCCAGGTCGATCAGTTTGGAATGCTTGGCGTGGTAATAATGCTCCTCGGCTTCGACGCGCGGCGTGGGCAGATGATCGATCTCGACATTCAAGCCCAGCTTGCGCGCCGCCGCCTGCACCATGTGGGCCAGATCCATCACCGAAAACTGCTCGGTGAACTGGTTGTACACGCGGCACTCGCCCGGATTCGCCGGATTCAGGCAGGCCAGTTCGATGCAGCGCACAGTGTCGCGAATATCCAGGAATCCGCGCGTCTGCCCGCCGCGGCCGTACACCGTCAACGGATGCTCCGTCGCCGCCTGCACGCAGAAACGGTTCAGCACCGTGCCGAACACGTCGTCGTAATCGAAGCGATTGATCAGCGCCTCATCGAGCGCGGTTTCATCGGTGACCGTTCCGTACACCACGCCCTGATTCAGATCGGTCGCGCGCAGCTTCCAGATTTTGCACGCGAACATGATGTTGTGGCTGTCGTGAACCTTCGACAGATGATAAAACGAGCCGGGCTGCTTGGGAAACGGCAGAACGTCGCTGCGGCCGTTGTGCTCGATCTTGATATAGCCTTCTTCGATATCGATATTCGGCGTGCCGTATTCGCCCATGGTGCCCAGCTTCACCAGGTGGCAATCGGGCGCGATTTCCTGAATCGCGAACAATAAATTCAAGGTGCCGACCACGTTGTTCACCTGCGTGAACACGGCGTGTTTGCGGTCGATCATGGAATAGGGCGCGGCGCGCTGCTCGGCGAAATGCACCACCGCGTCGGGCCGGAAGGACTCGATTGCCGCGGCCAGAAAATCGTAATCGCAGACGTCGCCGGTGAACAGCTCGATCACTTCACCGGTCAATTCCTGCCACACCCGCAGCCGTTCGGCCAGCGGCGTAATCGGGGTCAGCGTCTGCACGCCAAGCTCGAAATCCCATTGGCGCCGCGAGAAATTATCGACAATCGCCACGCGATGTCCGCGCCTCGATAAAAACAGCGCCGTCGCCCAGCCACAGTAACCGTCACCACCCAGTACGCAGATCCTCATAGGGGTCCGTCCATCGCTCCTTTGGAATTTGTAGCCTCTGAAGGCGACCAGACTACGGCGCCAGATATATTTAACCCGAACTTCACCTTATAGATGCGCGCAAACTCGAAATGTTTACGACGCACCTGATTTAGACAAAAATTCGCCGAATGTTCTCTGCTGGAAAGCAGGGGTTCTCACGCGTCGACTGCTTCGAGTGTCCGGGCGGCATAGCGCCGCTGGACATAATCGTCCAGAATAGCGATAAATTCCGCGACAATCGAATCACCGCGCAGCGTGCATTTGAGTTTGCCATCGACATAAACCGGAGCCACCGGCTCTTCAAACGTTCCGGGCAGGGAAATGCCGATCTGCGAATGTTTCGATTCTCCCGGACCATTCACCACGCAGCCCATCACCGCGACTTTCATTTCCTCGACGCCCGAGTAGCGCGATTTCCAGACCGGCATCTGCTGCCGAAGGTAGGTCTGGATCTGATCGGCCATGTCCTGAAAAAAAGTGCTGGTGGTGCGCCCGCATCCGGGGCAGGCGGTAACCTGGGGAGTGAAGCTTCTCAGCTCCAGCGCCTGCAAAATCTGCTGGCAGACGATCACTTCGTCGGTGCGGTCGCCGTTGGGCAGCGGCGTGAGCGAAGCGCGAATGGTATCGCCGATGCCTTCCTGAAGCAGCACGCCGATGGCGGCCGTGGAGGCCACGATTCCTTTCGACCCCAGGCCGGCTTCGGTCAATCCCAGATGCAGAGCCCAGTCGCCTTCCTGGGCGAGCATGCGATACACCGCGATCAGATCCTGCACGCCGCTGACTTTCGCGCTCAGAATAATTTTGTCGTGCGCCAGGCCGTACCGCTCCGCCGCCGCGGCCGATTCGACCGCGCTCACCACGATGGCGCGCAGCGTGACGGTTTTCGCGTCGGCCGGTTCGGGCGATCGATTATTTTCATCCATCATGCGCGTGAGCAGCGCCTGATCGAGCGAGCCCCAATTCACGCCGATGCGCACCGGACGGTCATATTCAATGGCCGCTTCGATCATGGTGCGGAAATTATCGTCATGTTTTTTGCCGATATTGACATTTCCCGGATTGATGCGGTACTTGGCCAGCGCGCGCGCCATTTCCGGATATTTTTTGAGCAGAATATGTCCGTTGTAGTGAAAATCGCCGATGACCGGAACGCGCACGCCGAATTTATCCAGCGTTTCAACGATCTTCGGCACCGCGCGCGCGGCGTCTTCCGTGTTCACGGTGACGCGCACCAGCTCCGAGCCGGCATTGGCGAGCGCCATCACCTGATTCACCGTCGACAGGACGTCGGCGGTATCGGTGTTGGTCATGGATTGCACGACAATCGGGTGATGGCCGCCGACGGTTACCGATCCGATGCGCACGGCCGCCGAACGGCGGCGCTGATTGGCTGACATTCCTCCTCCAGTCGAGACCCTGAACTTTTATTGTAAACTGACGGATCACGCGGCGTTCGTGAAGCGCGAGACGAAATGGAGTCAACCCGCACCGCTGTTCGATCGCACAGCCGCGAGCTCAAAAAGGAACTGGGCCTGTGGAACCTGGTCTTCACGCAGATTCTGTACGTGATGGGGCTGAGCTGGGTGGGTACGGCGGCGAAACTGGGGCCGTCGCACGTGATGTTCTGGCTGCTGGCGGCGGTGCTGTTTTATGTGCCGTCGGCGATGGTGGTGGTGCATCTCAGCCGGCGATTTCCGCTGGAAGGCGGACTGTATCAGTGGGCCAAAATCGGATTCGGCGAGCGCACCGGATTTCTCACCGCGTGGAATCTGTGGATCTACGCGATGATTCTGATGTCGTCGATCGGCGTGCAGGCGGCGGTGAACCTGGCCTACGCGATCGGCCCGCGCGCGGTGTGGATGGTGGAAAACAAATGGTTCATCGCCGCGGCGAGCGTGGGCATTCTCGGCGGACTGGCGGCGCTCTCCACCGTCGGCCTGGCCGCGGGAAAATGGCTGCACGGCGGCGGGGGATTGGCCATGGTGGTGGTGCTGGCGGCGATGGTGATTCTTCCGGGCATCAATCAACTGCGCGGCGGGCATCCGCAGACGACGCCGTTTTCCTTCACCCTGCCGGCGCTGACGCTGCTGAATCTGAATATTCTGGGCAAGCTCGGATTCGGCGCGCTGGGAGGGTTTGAATATGTGGCGATTTTCGCGGGTGAATGCAAGGATCCGGCGAAACTGATCGGCCGCAGCGTGATCATCGCCGCGCCGGTGATCGCGGCGCTGTTCATTCTGGGCACCGGATCGGTGCTGTGGTTCGTGGGCGACCGGAATATCGATTTGATTTCGCCGGTTTCGCAGGTGCTGTCGATCGCCACGCGGCCGCTGGGGGTGGGCGCGGAGATTGCCAGCGCGGTGATTCTGCTGGTGCTGGGAATGCGCATCGCGCAGATGAGCGTGCATTTCGCCGGGACGGCGCGACTGCCCATGGTGGCGGCGTGGGATCGTCTGCTGCCGGCCTGGTTCACGCGCTTGCATCCGCGATTCCGGACGCCCGCGCACTCGATTTATTTCGTGGGCGCGCTGACCGTGGCGCTGGGGATCGCGGGAATTTTGGGCGTGGCCAGCCAGGAGGCGTGGCAGCTTTTCGAAAATGCCGCGGGGATCTACTACGCGCTGCCATACCTGGTGATGTTCGCGCTGCCGCTGGCCGGCCGCGCGGGCCCGTGGGTGAGAATCGCCGCGACGTCCGGATTCCTGATGACGCTGCTGTACATCGTGCTGTCGATTTTTCCGATTATCGACGTGCCGAGCTGGTGGTCGTTTGGGGCGAAGATCGGCGGAGTGGTGGTCGCGGGCAACGTGGTTGGGATGCTGGTGTTCGAGATGGGACGGCGGAAGGAGTCCGAATTCAGGAGTCCGAAGTCAGAATAAGCCGGCTCACCGGGTCAGGCCACTTTCGGCCGCGAAGTGTTGGGCAGAAACGCGGTCAACAAGCCGATGGCCGGAAGAAAGGCGCAGACACGATAGACGAA